>MDTB01056623.1_pt1 | contig 41529 bp, 43 predicted proteins | sample 811161 | NCBI WGS metagenome assembly MDTB01 (sample SAMN05326650, study PRJNA326480) | marine metagenome | isolation source: seawater | place: Mediterranean Sea | collected 2009 | reverse complement strand
ATTTGTTTCTCTTTACATGGATCTTTGGTAAGCCCCAATAAGGCTTCAAAAAGATGCTTTAATCCCGGATTTAGTGATACTAACAATTGATTTTCATTGGGACCAGTAATCTGTTACCTTAGACTTTACAAGAGAGGCTGTCGCGCAGCCGGGTTAAGTTGCTCGTCATTTGAATTAAAATTATAAGGGGTAAGGGCATGAAGGGTTCAGATTTATTCATCAAAGCATTAGAAGAGGAAAATGTCGAGTATATTTTTGGCATCCCTGGCGAAGAAAATTTAGACTTTCTCGACAGTCTTTCGCGGTCCAAGAAAATTAAGCTGATCTTGACGAGACACGAGCAAGGTGCTGGATTTATGGCGTCTGTGTATGGTCGATTAACAGGGAAAACCGGAGTGTGTATTTCAACTTTAGGTCCTGGAGCGACTAACTTTACGACCTCCGCCGCTTATGCGCAGTTAGGTGGCATGCCAATGATGATGATTACTGGGCAAAAGCCAGTGAAGAAATCCAAGCAAGGACGATTCCAAATTCTAGATGTTGTCGAGATGATGAAGCCAATCACCAAGTATGCTCATCAAATCGTTTCTGCAGATAACATCCCCAGCAGAGTGCGTGAAGCGTTTAGGCTCGCAGAAGAAGAGAAGCCAGGGGCCGTTCATCTTGAGTTACCAGAGGATATCGCTGATGAGCACTCAGACGAGGTCCCCATCAAGGCTTCATCGGTGCGTCGTCCTGTGCCGGAGGAAAAGTCCGTTCAGGCAGCAATCGAGAAAATAGCCCAAGCAAAGAGTCCGATTTTAGTCGTAGGAGCTGGCGGAAATCGAAAACTCACGAGCAAGATGTTGACAGAGCTTGTGAATGAAACCGGAATACCGTTTGTTAGCACTCAGCTTGGTAAGGGCGTTATTGATGAGCGTCATCCGCTTTTTATGGGTTGTGCTGCACTTTCATCTAGCGATTACGTGCATCGGGCAATAGAGGCGGCTGATCTCATTATCAATGTCGGTCATGACGTGATCGAGAAACCACCGTTCTTCATGAGTCATGGTACAGCCATGGATCAGATTACTAATCATTCATCCGAGAGTGATCCAGTGATGGTGTCCGAGGGAACTCAAGTGATTCATATTTCTTTCCGAAGTGCTGAGGTGGATCCGGTTTACTTTCCTCAGTTAGAAGTCGTGGGGGATATAGCTAATGCTATTTGGCAAATTAAGACAGGTTTGTCAGAGAAGAAGGGACTTAGTTGGGATTTCACTCGGATGATGGAGGTGAAACAACATCATGATAAAAATATCGTTGAAGGTTCCGACGATCCGAGATTTCCGATTTATCCGCAGCGCCTAGTGGCAGATATCCGAAAGGCGATGCCCGATGATGGCATGATTTGCTTAGATAATGGAGTTTATAAAATCTGGTTCGCCCGAAACTATACTGCGCATCAATCAAATACGGTGATGCTCGATAACGCTCTTGCAACCATGGGTGCGGGTTTGCCGTCAGCTATGGCTGCCCATCTTGTGCATCCAAAAAGAAAAGTAATGGCGATTTGCGGTGACGGGGGATTTATGATGAATTCTCAGGAGATGGAGACAGCGGTTCGTTTGAAAATGAATATTATTGTTCTGATTCTGAATGATTCAAGCTACGGAATGATTCGATGGAAGCAAGCAAATATGGGATTTGAGGATTGGGGTCTGGAGTATGGCAACCCTGATTTTGTGAAATATGCTGAGAGTTATGGCGCACACGGGCATCGAGTCAGTAGCTCAGAAAATCTCAAGGAAACGCTTGAGAAGTGTTTGTCCACTCCAGGGGTCCATTTGATTGATTGCCCAGTGGATTACTCCGAGAACGATGAAATCTTAAATAATAAAATCAAAGCTGATAGTGCGAAGATCTAGTTATTCGTATCGGTATATTTAATTGAGTTATTTGGTTCGGAGAACTCGTAGCATTAGCCGAGCCAGACATTACTTTAAGAGGACTTATGTCACAGTTAAAAGAAACATACCCATATATTTTGGCGAATGAATCCGTTTACGCTAACACGGACTTAGCGGTAACCGACAAATATTCAGGTGAGGTCGCTACAAAAGTTGCTTTAGCAGATGCAAATGCGATTGATCTAGGCATACAAGCGGCAGTTGATGCTTCTGAGGCTTTAGCAGAAATGCCCACTTATGAGCGACAGGCGGTTCTGGAGCATTGCGTCAGCCGTTTTCGTGAGCGTTTTGACGAGATGGCTTATGCGTTATGTGTTGAAGCAGGGAAGCCAATCAATGACGCGCGTGGTGAAGTAAGTCGATTGATTGATACGTTTAAGATCGCCGCCGAGGAAACGACCCGATTTGATGGAGAACTTCAAACTCTGGACATTAGTGCGCGTGCACGGGGTTACAGTGGAATGTGGAAGCGTGTTCCAATTGGCCCATGCTCTTTCGTCTCGCCATTCAATTTTCCTCTTAATTTGGCTGCTCATAAAATAGCGCCTGCTATTGCAGTGGGTTGTCCGTTTGTAATGAAGCCTGCCTCTCGCACTCCACTTGGAGCAATTATGATCGGGGAGGTTTTAGGTGAAACTAATTTGCCCAAAGGAGCCTTTTCTATCCTGCCCTGCTCAAGGGATGGAGCAGATCTGTTTACAATAGACGAGAGACTAAAATTACTATCATTCACAGGCTCTCCTGGTGTTGGGTGGGACCTTAAGGCTCGTTGTGGTAAGAAAAAAGTCGTGCTAGAGCTCGGTGGAAATGCAGCAGTTGTGGTTGATGCGGATGCTGATCTTGATGATGCGGTCACGAGAATCACATTTGGTGCTTTTTATCAATCGGGACAATCTTGTATTGGTGTTCAGCGTATTTTGATCCACGAAGACGTATACGATTCCTTGAGGGATAAACTCGTTAAAAAGGCTGCGTCTTTAATTGCGGGAGACCCAAAGGATGAGAAAACTTTTGTGGGTCCGATGATTGCGGAAAGTGAAGCTGTGAGACTTGAAGGTTGGGTTAACGAAGCCAGGGAGGCGGGAGGCATCGTTCTTTGCGGCGGGAACCGTGATGGGGCTATGTTGGATGCTACGTTGATGGAGAATGTTCCTTCGGAAGCCAAGGTATGCACCGAAGAGGCGTTCGGCCCCGTTGCTATATTACAAAAATTTAGCACTTGGGATCAGGCTATCGACATGGTAAATGATTCTAAGTTTGGGTTGCAGGCCGGGATATTTACTCGCGATTTTTACAAAATTCAGAAAGCTTGGGATAAGCTTGACGTGGGCGGCGTGGTTGTTGGAGATGTGCCTTCCTATCGAGTGGATAATATGCCATATGGTGGCGTTAAAGATTCTGGCTTGGGAAGAGAAGGTGTTAGATTTGCGATGGAAGATATGTCGGAAATACGTAACCTAGTGATCCGAACAATTCCCTCTGCCTAGTTTGCAACTTTGCTGAAGGTTATATTCATAACTGCTAAATGATTCACTATTTAGTATCTATAAAAGGCAAGTAGTGGTTAAAGGTTGCTTAGCTTTTTATGTTATTTGCTTAACGTCGACAATTAGCCACAGCGCACATGCGATTGTTAACATCGAGTCACTGCGAGTCCGCGCCGGAGAGGCCACAGGGTGGTCTTCCGCGGGGAATATCCAGGCTTCTGGAGCCTCAGGTAACTCTGATCGGGCTGAAGTGAGCCTCTCAGGATTGATTCAGCATCTCGATGATGGGTTTAGCAATCTGCTTGTCATCGGCAGTGAATATGGGGAAACCGCAGGCGATAGAACTGCAGATGAACAGCTTATTCATATTCGACATACGCGTGCCCTCACTGAAACTTATGATTGGGAAGCATTTTATCAATGGCAGCAAAATGAGTTTACGCGTCTGGAAGAGCGTACTTTGTTTGGCTCTGGATTGCGTTTGCGGTTCAGTGATGAGTCCGGCTCAGGTTTATATCTAGGAATAGGCGCCTTCTATGAGTCAACGCGAAACGATAATGAGACTGCTAGAGAAATTGGACGCTCGAATATTTACCTCTCTTATAGAAAGCGCACCAAAAAAAATGTATCGCTCGTAACGACTTCATACTTTCAAAATAAGCTTGACGACCCTGACGATCAACGTGCCATTGGGAGTTTTTCTGTATCGATACCTGCAACGGAGTATGTCGATTTTACTGTCTCGATAAATGTGGAGCATGATTCCCGTCCGTTTGATGGTGTCGAGAAAACTGATTGGACGTATAAAACTGGATTTGGCTGGAAGTTCTGAGTTTGTATATTTGAGTCAGTTTGCTTAAAGATAAAGTTAATCCATGCGTGGCCTAAAAATCTTTAAAAAGGTAAAATTACGGGCTCAACTCTGAGCTGCGGGCAAGTTAAAACAAAGTAATCGAAAAATGAGGCATCCATGATTAAAGTAACACTACCAGACGAATCAGTGCGATCGTTGGACGAAGTTATGTCGGTAGGCGCAATTGCTAGATCAATTGCACCCAGTTTAGGAAAGACGGCTGTAGCAGGTCGCCTAGATGGTCGTCTTGTCGACCTAAATCATGTCGTTACGACTGATGCGCAACTCGCGATTATTACAGCGAGTGATGACGATGGGGTTGAGGTGATTCGCCATTCGACAGCGCATTTATTAGCTCATGCCGTTAAGGATTTATTTCCGAGCGCGCAAGTTACCATCGGACCTGTCATCAATGATGGTTTCTATTATGATTTTGCTTTCGAGCGAGCGTTCACTCCCGAAGACTTAAGCGCTATCGAGAAAAAAATGAAACAGCTCGCAAAAAAAGATATAAAAATTGTGCGCTCGGTTCGAGCGCGGGATGACGCGAGTAGCTACTTTCTCTCATTGGGTGAGACTTATAAGTCTGAAATTATTGGCGATTTACCGGATGAAGAAGAAATATCTCTTTATTCGCAAGGGGAGTTTACCGATTTGTGTCGAGGCCCTCATGTTCCATCTACGGGCAAGCTCAAAACGTTCAAGCTTTTAAAGGTTGCTGGGGCATATTGGAGAGGGGACTCTAAAAATGCAATGCTGCAAAGAATCTACGGGACCGCATGGGGTACCCAAGAGGACCTTGACGCCTATCTCTTTAAGTTAGAGGAGGCGGAAAAGCGCGATCATCGAAAACTCGGTAAGCAACTTGACCTCTTCCATAGCCAGGAAGAGGCACCAGGAATGGTCTTCTGGCGTCCTAAAGGTTGGCAGTTGTGGCAACAGATTGAGCAGTATATGCGTGGCGTCTACCAAGATAATGGTTATCAAGAGGTTAAGTGTCCTCAGATTTTGGACGTTTCTCTTTGGAAGAAATCCGGACATTGGGATAATTTCAGAGACAATATGTTCTTTACCTCCTCAGAGAACCGCGAATATGCAGTTAAGCCGATGAATTGTCCGGGTCATGTACAAATATTTAATAGTGGACTTCGTAGCTACCGAGATCTGCCCATCCGCTATGGGGAATTTGGTGGCTGTCATCGAAATGAACCATCTGGCGCGCTCCATGGCTTGATGCGGGTGCGGGGTTTTACTCAAGATGATGGTCATATCTTTTGTACCGACCAACAAATTGAGGAAGAAGTCATTGGTTTTCATAGACTTGCGTTAAAAACTTACAGTGACTTTGACTTTAAGGACGTTTCGATTAAATTGGCGCTCAGACCCGATCAGCGGTTGGGTGATGATTCAGTTTGGGATCATGCCGAGACGGCCCTTCGTAGCGCATTAGACACTTGCGGTGTTAGCTGGGAAGAACTTCCCGGGGAGGGTGCATTCTATGGGCCTAAAATTGAGTATCATTTGAAGGATTCTATTGGTCGGTCTTGGCAGTGCGGCACAATCCAAGTTGACTTTATGATGCCTCAAAGATTAGATGCTGAATATGTCGCGGAAGATAACACCCGGAAAACCCCGGTTATGCTGCATAGAGCTATCGTTGGTTCCATGGAGCGCTTTATTGGGATCGTTATTGAACATCATGCGGGGGCGCTGCCATTATGGTTGTCCCCAACTCAGATGGTCGTTATGAATGTCGCCGATCGCCATGCAGATTATGCTCAAGATGTTATAAAACAATTGATCGATAGAGGTTTTCGGGCTGCGCCAGACTTGAGAAACGAAAAGATAACCTATAAAATCCGCGAGCACAGTCTCCAAAAGCTGCCTTATCAGTTAATCATTGGCGATAAAGAAGTTGAATCGAGAGAGGTTGCTGTTCGCCGCAGAGGTGGTGAAGATTTAGGACAGATGTCAATGGAAGCTTTGTACGAACGTTTAAATAATGAGCTTAACGCTAAGCGTTAGTTTTTTTGTAAGTTAATCAGTTTAGGAGGTTGTAACCATAGCCAGACAAAAAGAAGCCCGAATCAACGAGGAAATTACGGCGCCTCAAATCAGACTAGTCGGTATCGAAGGAGAACCGATTGGGGTCATGGGAATTAGTGAAGCACGTGAGAAGGCGGAAGAGGCCGAAATTGATTTGGTTGAGATTGCACCGGCTGCAGCTCCGCCCGTATGCCGGTTAATGGACTACGGAAAGTTTAAGTACAACGAGCAGAAAAAGAAGCAAGACGCGAAAGCTAAGCAAAAGCAAATTCAGGTAAAAGAGATCAAGTTTCGACCAGGTACCGATGAAGGTGATTACCTTATTAAATTGCGTAATTTAATTAAATTTTTGACCGACGGTGATAAGACTAAGGTGACATTGAGATTTAGAGGACGCGAAATGGCCCATCAAAATCTCGGCACCAGGCTGCTGGAACGTGTTAGAAGCGATCTTGAGGATCACGGGCAGGTGGAGCAGTTTCCAAAAATGGAAGGACGACAGATGGTGATGGTCGTCGCGCCGCTAAAGCCTGAAGAGAAGCAAAAGCGACAGAAAATGAAGGCCGCAGTTTTAGAAAACGAAAAGTTACAAAAATCGTTATAATTTCGGCTGCGGTCGAGACGGGTCGCATCGAAATGTTAAGAAAAAGGGATTGCAGGTCATAAAGTTCTCGCTAGATGAGGCACCTGATAGTCTTATAAAAGGGAGGCGTAATGCCAAAGATGAAAACCAAACGAGGCGCTGCTAAGCGTTTCAAGATCGGTGGTTCCGGTCGTATTAAAAGAACTCAGGCTAATCTGAGACACATCCTCACGAAAAAAACGACGAAACGTAAGCGGCATTTACGTGGAACTGTTGCTGTGGCCGCCGGTGATCAGGCAGCTATTCGTGCAATGCTACCTTACGCATAAAGGAGAGTTGAGATGCCAAGAGTAAAAAGAGGTGTGGTTGCGAAAGCGCGACATAAAAAAGTATTAGAACAAGCCAAAGGTTTTAGAGGACGAAGAAAAAATGTTTATCGCGTAGCTAAGCAGGCCGTCATTAAGGCAGGCCAGTATGCTTATCGCGATAGAAGAGTGAAGAAGCGTGAATTTAGGGCGCTATGGATTATTCGAATTAATGCTGCTGCGAGAGCGTGTGGACTAACCTATAGCACACTCATTAATGGACTAAAAAAATCCTCCGTTGAAGTTGATCGAAAGGTATTAGCAGATTTGGCGTACCATGATCCAGTTGCATTTGAGAAGATAGCTGAGCAAGCACGTGCTGGATTGGCCTCTTAGGGATTAAGTAGAGAATAAAGGAGGCCGAACTGGCCTCCTTTTTTTTTGTGAAAGTACCCATGCAAGAACTAGACAAAATAATTACCGAAGCCAAGCATGCTTTTCAAGGAGCTAGAACGCTGCCGGAGCTGGATCAGATCAAAGGTCAGTTCCTTGGTAAACAAGGAGTTTTGACGGATCTGAGGAAAGGTCTGGCCAAAGTGAGCGCTGAGGAACGTCCTATTTTAGGCGCTAAATTCAATAACTTAAAAACTGAATTAGAAGCGCTCTTGGAGTCCCGAAAAAATGAGATCAAGGCACAAGCGCTTAAAGAGCGCCTTGATAACGAAAAAATAGATGTAACGCTTCCGGGACGAAAACAGTCGTTGGGTGGATTACATCCAGTAACACGTACTTTAAACCGAGTAACGGACTTGTTCTCAACCATGGGATTTAGTGTCGCGAGTGGTCCGGAAATCGAGGATGATTACTATAATTTTACTTCTTTGAATCAGCCTGAGGACCATCCAGCTCGATCGATGCATGATACGTTCTATCTTGAGGGCGAGCAGCAGCTATTGAGAACGCATACCTCACCGATTCAGATCCGTTATATGGAGAACAATAAGCCTCCAATACGGATTGTTTCTCCAGGAAGGGTCTATCGTGTCGACTCTGACGCTACCCATTCTCCGATGTTTCACCAAATAGAAGGTTTATGGATTGATGATCGAGCGACTTTTGCTGATTTAAAAGGAACGGTAAGAGAATTTTTAAGGCGTTTTTTTGAGAAAGAAGATTTGGAAGTTCGTTTTAGACCATCGTACTTTCCATTTACAGAGCCTTCAGCTGAAATAGATATGACTTTCAAGGATGGATGGCTCGAGATAGGGGGGTGTGGCATGGTGCATCCCAAGGTTCTAAACAATGTAAATATCGACACCGAATGCTATCAAGGATTTGCGTTTGGTATGGGTTTAGATCGGCTTGCTATGTTGCGTTATGGCGTAACGGATTTACGACTATTTTTTGAGAATGATTTGCGATTCTTATCGCAGTTCAGCGGTTAACGGGTGCGCATAGTTTTATGAAATTTTCTGAAAACTGGTTACGGTCGGTATGTCCGACATCACTTACGACCGAGGAACTCTCGAACGCTTTGACTATGGCTGGCCTAGAGGTCGAGTCTGTAGAATCGGTTGCCAATGGATTAGAAGGGGTTGTTGTTGGATTAATAACGGATACACGTCCACATCCAAATGCAGAGCGCTTAAAGATCTGTGATGTCGACGTTGGGTTGCCTGACCAATTACAAATCGTTTGTGGCGCACCTAATGCCTCACCGGGTATGAAAGTGCCTACGGCGTTAGTAAATGCCCGGTTACCTAATGGGCTTGTTATCAAGAAAGCAAAATTGAGGGGCGAACTCTCTCAAGGCATGCTCTGCTCTGCCAGTGAGCTTGGGATTAGCGAAGATGCAGCTGGCTTGATGAGACTTGATCAAGACTCGGCCATTGGGTTAGATATACGAGAAGCATTCGATTTGAATGACAATATATTTGAGCTGAAATTAACCGCCAATCGGGGAGACTGCCTGTCAATCGTGGGAATCGCTCGCGAATTACAAGCAATCGATGGTGTCGCCGCTCAATACCCGAAGGTTGATGAATTAACTGGGCTAAGTCCTGAGCCCTTGTCTGTAGCCGTTGATGATGAGAATGCCTGTCCTCTCTATTTGGGACTGAGTATCAAGGGCGTTAACGCGAATAGCAAAACACCTGAGCACATTTTACGAAAACTGGAACGATCGGGTGTTCGTGGTATCAGTCCTATCGTAGATTTAACCAATTATGTGATGTTGGAGCTAGGCCAACCTATGCACGCCTTTGATAAAGATAAACTCAAAGGTAATATAGTTGTTCGGTCTGGCCAAAAAGGTGAAACCTTAGAGCTACTCAACGGCCAGTCCCTTGTTATTACTGAGAATATGCTGCTAATTACAGATGATTCTGGTCCTATAGCTTTAGCGGGTATCATGGGTGGAGCGTCAACGGCAGTTGATGAAAGCACAACGAACATCTTTCTCGAGGCCGCGGTGTTTTCAACGCAATCTGTTGCAGGAAAATGGCGAACATTGGGTTTCTCGACCGATGCACTCCATAGATTTGAGCGAGGTGTTGACTCTAATGGAACAAAAAAAGCGTTATGGCGCCTTGCTAACTTAATCACGGAAATCTGTGGGGGTAAGGTTGAGTCTTTAATTAAAACTGGAGCTAGCTCCGATAAGAAAAAAACAATTGTCTTTCGTCCGGAGCGTGTTAATCGACTAATAGGTATAGAGGTCACCATTGATCGAATGAAACAGATTTTTGAATTATTGGATATGACGGTATTCTCTGAGGAGGGATACCTCTCAGTTACGCCTCCAAGTTACCGATTCGACCTTGAGTTAGAGGAAGACTTAATTGAGGAGATTATTCGCATAGAGGGTTTTGAAAAACTTCCAAGTACGTTGCCGATATCTAAGGTTTCAATGATGACTCGACCAGAAGAGGCAGGTTGGAATGAAAAATTAAAATTCGGACTGACACGTCGCGGTTACCAAGAGGTCATTACCTATAGTTTCGTTGATCATTCTTTAGAAAATGATTTTGGCCTAAAAAACAAAGCTGTTTCACTGCTTAATCCGATCGCTGAGCAGTACGCAGTGATGCGAACTAATCTGTTAGGAAGCTTAGCATTGGTCGTACAAAGGAATCTTAGTCACAGAATAGACCGCATACGAATATTTGAAGCGAGCCTTTGTTTTAATCGTGACGACTCTGGATTCATCAATCAAACTAACAAAATAGCCGGCATAGTCACTGGGGCAGTCTTTCCGGAGCAATGGGGGCAGATTAACAGGGAAGTCGATTTTTTCGATGTAAAAGGCGACTTAGAGCGATTGCTTAATAGAGAGGATATTACCTTTTCCGTCGGTCAGCATGATAGTTTTCATCCAGGTAAAGTAGCCTCGATCTTGATAGGAGATGTCACCGTAGGAATCGTGGGCGAACTTCACCCGGAGTTGAGTCAAAAATATGATCTTGGTGCGAATGTTGTTGCTTTTGAGTTAAACATTGATGTGTTGCCTGAGAGTAGCGTGCCTGACTATCTCGCTTACTCAAAGTTACCTGTCGTCCGACGAGACTTGGCCGTTGAGATTGACTTAAATACAGAGGTTGGTGGGATATTAAATGAGATTAAAGAAGAAACGATTCAGTATCTAACAGGGGTTACATTATTTGATATTTATACTGGTGAGGGGGTCGCCGACGGGAAGAAGAGCGTTGCATTAGCTGTCATGTTCCAAGACAAAGAAAAAACCCTTACAGATGAAGAAGTTGAGAAGTCGGTGTCACTAGTGTTAGAGTTATTAAAACAGCGATTTAATGCAACGCAAAGAATATGAGGATTAATTGAGATGACGCTGACTAAGGCTGAGTTGTCAGATCTCCTTTTTGAGAAATTAGGTTTAAACAAGACTGAGGCAAAAGATTTCATCGAAACTTTTTTCGATGAAATCAGGGGAAGTCTTGAAAAAGGTGAAGATGTGAAGTTATCAGGTTTTGGTAATTTTCATTTGAGAAATAAAAGTCAAAGACCAGGACGCAATCCCAAAACAGGTGAGGCAATTCCGATTTCAGCTCGTCGTGTGGTGACATTTCATCCAAGCCAGAAATTTAAGCATCGTGTTGAATTGAATCAACGATTGGATAAGGTCAAGGTTTAATTCGGTTTAGGTGAAATTTGGTTTATTCAATACCAGACAAGCGTTATTTCACCATCGGGGAAGTGAGTAGACTCTGCGGGATTAAGGCTCACGTCCTGAGATACTGGGAACAAGAGTTTCCTGAACTTCAAGCGATAGATCGGCGTTCAAAACGTCGTTATTACCAAAAGAAAGATGTTTTGCTGGTCCTCAGAATCCGAGAGCTCCTTCGGGATGATGGGTTCACCATTAGCGGTGCTCGTTTAAAACTCAGCGAGACACCATTAAAAATTAAAACCAAGTTGGTAAGCGACCGCACAGCAAGTGAGCAAAGCAAATTAATGGAGATTCTCTCCATACTCAGAGGTGAATAGGGCTTGGTGTCTGATATAATCTGGCTGTTTAAAGTGAAATCATCGGGGCGTAGCGCAGCCTGGTAGCGTACCTGCATGGGGTGCAGGGGGTCGTGAGTTCGAATCTCACCGTCCCGACCAATGATAAAAATGTTAGATCTCAGCGCGGTGTGTGATGTCCATGAAAAAATGCGAATGTTCCCTCTGATATGAAAATACTTATCAGCAATGATGATGGGTTTTTCGCTCCAGGACTAAAAGCACTCGCGGAAGCGATGTCTAAGATTGGAGACGTCACCGTAGTAGCTCCGAATAAAGATTACAGCGGGGCAAGTAATTCTTTAACGCTTGATAGACCGCTGGTTGTCAACCAACATGACGAAAATATTTATTCCGTGAATGGGACCCCTGCAGATTGTGTTCACCTGGCGATCACTGGCCTATTAAGTGAAGCTCCTGATATTGTTGTGTCAGGCATCAATAATGGTGCGAATATGGGAGAGGATACAATTTATAGCGGTACAGTGGCTGCCGCGATGGAAGGTTTCATGCTCGGAGTGCCTGCGCTAGCGATTTCGTTGGCGAGTAAACACGGTGCGCATTTCGGTACCGCGGCAGCTGTGGCTACAGATGTCGTTAGAAAATTTCAAACAGGTAGGTTTAATGAAAAATACTTGTTAAACATAAATGTTCCTGATGTTGATACTAGTCAGCTTAGCGGCGTACAAATCACTCGTTTAGGCGCGAGATACAAAGCGCATGGAGTGGTGGAAACCAAGAATCCAAGAGGACAAACGGTCTATTGGATAGGGGCTGCTGGTGGGGTCAGAGATGGCAGCAATGGCACAGATTTTGGATCCATTAAGAACAATTATGCTTCTATTACAGCGCTTCAAGTAGATTTAAGCGACACTTCAGTCGGCAGCAAGCTTGACTTCCTCAGTCGTTAGGCTTGTCCGGTCATAGATTTTGAATCGGTCGTGAGTCTTTCAAAAAAAAATAAAGTTGGAATAGGAATGACATCCGAGCGTACTCGGAGACGGATGGTCGATCGGCTGCGTGAGAACGGGATCTCAGATGAGGTCATTCTTCAAGCGATGAATACGATTCCTCGACATTTATTTATAGAAGAAGCTCTAGCCAGTAGAGCTTATGACGACGTATCATTGCCGATAGGGTCAGGCCAAACAATTTCTAGACCGCTAACGGTAGCCCGTTCTTGCGAACTTGCTAGAAATCGATCATCTCTTACGAGAGTTCTCGAAATTGGAACTGGTTGCGGATATCAAGCTGCCGTTTTATCTCAGATTGCCAACGAAGTCTACTCCATAGAGAGAATTGGCTCGTTACTAGGCAGCGCTCGAGTAAGGCTACGTAACTTAAAGTGTCATAACGTACGGGTGAAGCATGCAGATGGTTCAAGTGGTCTCGAGTCCTTGTTTCCTCTAGATGCAATTATTATTGCAGCCGGCGCGGTCGATCTTCCTGAACATTTAATTGAATTATTAGCTGAAAATGGTCGACTGATTGTTCCTTTAGGTAAGGATAAGCAGTTCCTGACAGAGGTTGTAAAGCTAGGGTCGGGGCAAGAGCTGATTACGCATGAGGAAGTAAGTTTTGTTCCTTTCTTGAGCGGTGTTGTTGTAAAGTAATCGTCATGTGTGAGCGATTGGTTTTAAATGTATTCTTTTCGGTATCCATATTTGTCTTGGTGATAAGTATTGGTGGTTGTGGAACCACGAAGAGTGCTGCACCCATAAAAGATTACTCACCCGCACCTGAGGTGGCCAAGGAATCCGTTAAAACTCAAAAAAAACTGAGGCCTAGGAAACAAAGCGTTCCCGGTAAATCTGAGGCTGTCAACGAGAATGTTGCGCCTGATGAGTATAAGGTAAAGCCGGGTGATACGCTTTATAGCATCTCTATTCAGTTCGGCATTGACCACAAGGAGCTTGCTCGTTTTAACGGGATTGGTAATACAAATGTGATTAATGCGGGACAAATATTAAAAATACCTAAAGTTGATGTAAAAAGTGAAATAGAACCAAAGCGTGATGTACGTTCTCAGGAGCTTCCTCAGTTATCTTCATCTGCACCAAGTACATGGCGCTGGCCCGTTATTGGTGACCTTAAATATAGGTATATGGAGCAAGTTAGTGAAAGGGGAAAGGGCATTGGTATTAAAGTGAACAAAGAGACTGCCGTTTTTGCATCGGCTCCAGGAAAAGTTGTTTACAGCGGGAGTGGATTACGGGGATATGGAAAATTATTAATCATCAAACATAACGAAAGTTTTTTAAGCGTTTATGCTCACAATAGTCAACTGTTATCCAGTGAGGGGCAGTTCATTGCACAGGGACAACAAATAGCGATCGTCGGCGGTAAAAATCACAGCAGTATTCTGCATTTTGAGGTTAGGCGAAAAGGTAAGCCCGTAGATCCACTTAAATTTCTTCCAAAGCGGTAATCGTAAATTTTTTAAATAGATCGCTCGATTGGCTGCGTTATCAAACAATATAAGTTTGATTTGAAAGTTCGGTACCTGAAGCGTCGAACGTTGCTTCTGAAAATCGTATTTCCGATGAATCATTGTTAATCAAGAGCAAGGATGTCGCTCGAGTTCCATATTCGGGTGTTGTAATAAATATGGAGGATAGCGTTCTCTCCCAATCTAGCGACACTCCAGAATTCGGAAGGGATCCGTCCGAGGGCTTAGTTGTATCGGACATTAACTCCAATACATCTGTAAATTGAATAACCTCTTTATCGTTTATCAGTTTTTGGAGTCGCATTTTTCCGTTTTTTACTTTAGGCCAAGGTGTATCGAGTAAATGGTTACTTAACCCGTAGATTCCAGGTTGGGTGATTGGTTCTGTTGGTTTAAACGCTGTAGCTGGCCGATTTGTGATGTAGTTTATTGATGAAGAGTCGCCAACAATTAAGTTAAACCCGTTATATTTTGTAAGCTCCTTCGTCACCGAATTGGCATATGAGTCCGGAGACTGGGTGTTCATGAGAAATCCAGCGGTTAAGTGACCTCGAGATTTTTTTGGCTGCGCTTCTTGGAGCTGCTCTCTAAAGTTTGTAACGGCAGCCCAGCGACCAGATCTAGTTACGCCCATCCACGTTCCGGATTGTTCTAAGTCTTGCCCAGCTATAATATCGGGGCTATCCAGCCAGCGATGAGCGGCAGCAGAGCCTCTTTCGTGATATTCGTCTCGATTGGACGCTAGAATCAAGGAGTACTTCGGGTGAGCTTTCCATGCGAGCAATATGAGGCACATGCTAGATAAAAGTCACGTCATTAATCGCGATTGAGTCAGAGGTTGTTAGTGTTTCATTATTGATGTTATTCACATGAATCACGGCCAGCCCTTCAAATGCATCATTTTGCTGAAAATTACTTGCCGTCTGGCAAACTGTTCCACAAGTCGAACCTCCGGCATTCAAAATAGGTGTCCCTGGATTGATCAATTTGCTAGATTTAAAGTGACATAGCCTTCTTTTTACAGAGCCAAGATACTTTGTTCTTGCAACGATTTCTTGGCCTGGGTAACACCCTTTCGTAAAACTTACGCCGTCTCTTTTGTCTAGATTAATCATTTGGGGCAAGAACTGCTCTTTGACAGCGTTTCCGACGTTTACTATTCCGTTACGGATGTCTTCAAGTTCCCAGTGTTCGTGGCTGGATGATGAATAAATCGTCGTAGCTTTGGCCCAAAATGGCTCTATCGATTCAAAAGGACATAACATTAATCCTTGGGTTGAATTTACGTTTAGAGTCTCGATATTCGACTCTTGAGATTCTGGTGTTTCCACCTCGCCACCAGCGTTTCTAATTACGCCAATTGTTGCTAGTTCATGATTCTCACTTAATGTGACTTTTGATCTTAGAATAAATCGAGAAATTCGTGAAATGAATTCACTTACTAAATCATCGGGTAAAAGTAGGTTGAACGAGCTTTCGCCACGCATCAAGTGAGGCGTGGCAATCAACCGACCCTTCGGATTGCAATAGCCTGATGGAACTAGTGATTTACTTTTTACATTTTTTATATCAATCGTTAATTGCGCATCGAGAAATGCCTCCGCATCTTCCCCAGAAACGTTAACGACAGATTGTCCAAAGACGGGTGTAATCCATACCTTATCATTCCTGGGGCCGCGAAGATCTTGCTTTTGTTCTTCTTGGTTTTCTTTGCTCAAAATTGAAGACCATCTAAATTTTTGCATTTCTATTCGTGTGTTCATTATGAGTCCTTTGGATCGCAGATTGTGTTGAGTGCCGTATCATTTTGAGATGGATAATCTGCGCTGAAGTGCAAGCCACGACTTTCTTGGCGCCGCAATGCGCAACGAACAATTAAGCGGGAAACTTCAACCAAGTTCCGAAGTTCTAAAAGATCACGTGTGACCCTAAAATTTGAATAATAATCTCTGATTTCTTCCGTCAAAAATTTCAGTCTATGTTCTGCTCGCTCGAGTCGTTTCGTGGTCCTTACGATACCCACATAATTCCACATAAATCTTCTGAGCTCGTCCCAATTGTGAGCGATGACAACTTCTTCGTCAGAATCCGTCACTTGGCTCTCATCCCATTCCTTAATGGCTCCTAGACGTTTTTCTGATGAATTCATTATGTGGTTGGCTGCTTGTTCTGAAAAGACTAAACATTCGAGTAGCGAGTTACTGGCTAGTCGATTTGCACCATGAAGACCCGTGTGGGCTGTCTCTCCAACAGCATATAGTCCGTTAATGTCCGTGAGCCCATCGAGCGTGGTATTTATCCCACCACATGTGTAATGGGCGGCAGGTACTACTGGAATGGGCTGTTTGGATGCGTCAATCCCTAATTCTAAACAACGTTTATAGATATTAGGGAAATGTGCTTTTATGAATTTAAGACCTCGATGGGAGATATCTAAGTAAACACAATCAATACCGTGCTTTTTCATTTCCGCGTCTATACTCCTCGCAACGACATCTCTGGGTGCCAACTCGGCCCGAGAGTCATACTCAGGCATGAACCGATGACCATTTGGCAACAATAAAAGTCCACCTTCGCCGCGAAGCGCCTCCGAAATCAAAAACGATTTTGCTTCCGGATGGTACAAGCATGTCGGATGAAATTGAATGAATTCCATATTTGAGACACTGCATCCGGCTCGCCATCCAATGGCAATTCCATCTCCGGTGGATGTGTCTGGATTAGTTGTATATAAATAGCTTTTGCCCGCTCCACCAGTTGCTAAAATCACTATGGGCGCTTGGATCGCAACGACGGAATCTTTATTGGAGTCAAGAACGTAGATTCCACAGCAAACAGTGCACCCCGTGTTTGAGTCGATCGTTGTGATTAGGTCAATACCCACATGATTTTCTAAGATGGTAATGTTCGGGTGCAATCGGGCCCGCTCTTCGAGGGTTGTTTGTACGGCATGTCCTGTCGCATCTTTCGCGTGAATAATACGTCGGAAACTATGTCCTCCTTCCATCGTTAGATGGAGTCCCGAGGATGTGTTTTTGTCTTTTGTAAAGTTCACGCCTTGGCCTATTAGCCAATCTATTCCAGCAGCACCTTTTTCGACGACCAGTCGTGTAACGTTCGGATCACTCAAGTGTGCCCCCGCTACCATCGTATCGTTAACGTGTGACTCGTGAGTGTCAAAAGCATCTACTACAGCTGCGATTCCACCTTGGGCCCAGTTACTAGCGCCATCGAGCATCGTCTTTTTTGTTACGATCGCGACCTTACGATTTGGCGCTAACTTTAGTGCACTCGCCAATCCTGCTAAACCGCTGCCAAGAATTACTACGTCAAAATTGATCACTACAGTCTATAATGGGAAAAGTATTAATACTGCTCTAGGGTATCGTAATTATGCTTCTAGACATAGAAAAACTGGGGTTGATCTAATTTGTTTCGTTACGGATAAAATTTAGGGAACTCCTGCCACTTTCGGGCAGTCTCACTCCTGTATCTTTAAATTATAGGGGCTTTACCATGGATTTATCGTTAAATGCGTATTTAGACCTTCCGCAAAATGGTACTAAAAAACAACAATCTGATAAGCTCGTCGTTATGACAGAGCGAGAGAAAGACCACAGCCTTGTTCAGCGTGTTCAGCGCGGGGATAAGGTCGCCTTCGAGATGTTGTTTACCAAATATCAGCGGCGCGTCAGCAGATTGGTTTCTCGTTTCGTTCGATCCGAAGCAGAGGTAGAGGACATCGTTCAAGAGTCCTTTATCAAAGCGTATCGAGCATTAGCTTCTTTTCGAGGCGACAGTGCTTTTTATACGTGGCTTTATAGGATCGCCGTGAATACCGCGAAAAATCACTTGGTGGCGGCCTCAAAGCGGCCGATATCAATGACGCAATTTGAAAAGAATGACGACGACGACTTCGAGGAAGACAGCTTCATGAGTGACGCGACGACTCCTGAGTCTGAGCTTGTTACTAAGCAGATTGCTGAGACAGTCAACAAAACCATGGATGAGTTACCGGCGGACCTTCGCGAGGCTATCATGCTTCGGGAAATAGAAGGTATGAGCTACGAAGACATAGCCGAATCTATGGGGTGCCCGATTGGTACTGTGAGGTCTCGTATATTCAGAGCTCGAGAAGCAATATCGCAAAAAATTAAACCTATGTTAGATGTGGGAGAAGGCAGACGATGGTAGAGAACGAAAAAATATCCGGTCTTGTCGACGGTGAGATGGATGACCGTAGCGAGGCGGCCACTTACAAGGCTGTTAAGCATTCATCCGAGGCGCTTGAAACTTGGAGACGCTATCATGTGATAGGAGACGTAGTGCGTTCCGAGGCCAGATCCGGTCTTTCCCGGGATCGTTTCAAGGCAGCGTTAGACAAAGAGCCGATTGTGATAGCGCCGAAAACGGGGTTCGTCCGGCGCGTTGTCGACGTGTCTTGGATGAAGGTAGCCGCTTCGTTTGTTGTCATGGGATTTGTTGGTTGGTTAGGAGTCTCTGAAAATAGTCCGGTGGACATCCGAATAGCGAAACGCGACTTTGTCTCTCAGCAACAGCAGGTTGCCTTGGAAGAAGCTTACGATGAAGCCATCTCTGAGTATTTGGCAGCGCATCGCAAGGTCAATCCGAGGGGGCTAGGGTCAAGTGCCCTCGATGGTAGCTCAGGTGAGTAACATTGTTTGTGGCGCAATGACGGTGCGAAGCACGTCGCTAACGGCTGGTCTAATGTTACTTGCTAGCGTGTTCTGTGGATCAGCCCTTAGCCAGCCCCAAAAGCTAAGCCAACACGATGCAGTTACGGCATTAAATCAAGTGGCCTATGCCGGCCGCTCCCTAAATTTTACTGGAGTTTTCGTCCTTCAAAAAGGTGATCACTTTGAAACGTGTAGGATTACCCATCATGGCGGCGGATCTCAGGAGCTAGAGAAGATTGAGCGGCTAAACGGGGATCCACTTGAGATAACGCGGACCGACGATAGGATTTTAGTCTATCTGCCCGGTGATAAACTCGTAAAAAGCAAGTTTGGCGTGGAGGAACGAAGTTTCCCCTCGTTAACTGAGGACCAGTTGGCCACCGTTGGTCAAAACTACGACGTCTATGTTGGAAACGTTGATCGGATAGCGGGACGGTTTGCAACGCACATAACACTTCTTCCACGAGACAAATTACGGTATCGCCACGAGCTATGGATAGACCAAAAAACTGGTTTGCAGATCAAGGCTCAGATGTATACCGACCGCAATGAGCTTGTCGAGCAAATTATGTTTACTGAGATATCAATAGGCGATCATATAACAGTGGATATGACTCGTTCGACGTACGAAGATGAAGCGATGGCGTGGAGGATGGATCGCAGAGCGAGGAGTCAACTCAGAACGGCTGCCTCTGAAAGATTGTGGGCAGTCAGTGAGCCGCCACCTGGGTTTAAGCAGATAATGGAATTGCAAAAGGAGGTTGGTGGTGCCGGCTCTCGGATCCAATTAGTGTTCTCTGATGGATTCGCTGCCGTATCAGTATTCATAGACTCGAGACGTAATAACGGGTTTCGGACTGGCTTGGGTAAAGAGGGGTCTTTAAATGTATACAGGAGAGTTCTGGACGATCAGTTTGTCACTGTTCTTGGTGATGTTCCAGCGAATACTGTTAAGCAAATTGGTGACTCGTTAGTAAGGTACTGAGCTAAGATTTAGCAGTAATAATTGAAATATAATCGGGAATACAGAAGGAGAAGAAGAGTGAAAGTTGCTTTAAAAATCGGTTTAACATTTCTGGCTCTTGTGCAAATGACTCACGTTGCGGCGGTAGAGCTCCCAAGTTTTGCTGACTTGGTTGAGGAGCAGGGGGTTAAAGTCGTAAACATTAGCACCAAAACTCAAATTGATCAGCCAAGTAATATTCCTGTCCCTGAAGACGATCCGTTTTATGATTTCTTTCGCAGATTTGCTCCGCCTGAAGGGAGCAAGCGTGAGTCCCGGTCTCTGGGATCTGGATTTATTTTCACCAGTGACGGTTACATTTTAACTAACTCTCACGTTGTCGCTGCCGCAGACGATATAACCGTAAAATTAAATGACAAGCGCGAATATCCCGCTAAAGTGATTGGCGTTGACAAACGAACAGACGTCGCAGTGATAAAAATTGAGGCATCGGATTTGCCGTTTGTGAGTATTGGAGATCCAGAAAAGCTGCGGGTGGGTGATTGGGTATTGGCTATTGGATCTCCTTTTGGGTTCGAGAGCACTGTTACCGCTGGAATTGTCAGTGCCAAAGGACGATCGCTTCCGCAGGAAAACTACGTACCGTTTATACAGACAGACGTAGCGATCAACCCAGGAAACTCTGGTGGACCGTTATTTAATCTGGAAGGCGAGGTCGTTGGCATCAACGCTCAGATTTATAGCCGTACAGGCGGATTTATGGGGTTGTCATTTGCCATACCAATCGATGTAGCCGTAGACGTTGCTGACCAGTTACGTTTGGATGGTCGGGTCAAGCGAGGGCGCATTGGCGTTGTTATCCAAGAGGTCACGGCAGAACTAGCTGAATCCTTCGGATTAGATCGACCAAGAGGTGCGTTGGTCAGTCGGGTTGAAAAAGGCGCTGCTGCAAGCATGGCAGGCATTGCAACGTCAGACATTATTTTAACGTTTGACGGAACTGAAGTGGAAACTTCCAACGATCTACCTCGCATTGTTGGTCAAACTCGGCCAGGAAAAACCGTAGAGGTAGAGGTATGGCGAAATAAAAAGTCAAAAACGTTGACGTTAACCGTAGGTGAAATTCCTCCTGATAATACCGCTCAGGCTCAGACTAATAGTCCTAAAGCCAGTACTTCGAACGTCATTGAACAGTTGGGGCTTGCGGTGTCGGATATAGATCTGTCTAAACTTAGGGAGCTTGAACTCGAAAGTGGCGTTTTGATAGATCGTGTTGCTGGGGCAGGAGAACAGGCTGGATTGAGAACGGGGGATATAGTGTTGGCGTTAAATAATGACGATGTTACATCTGTCGCTCAATTTAAAAAATTAATGGAAAGTTACGAAAATGCACGTAGCGTGGCTTTATTAATTCAAAGGGGTGCTGGGTCGCTATATGTTCCGATAAGGTTAAAGTCAAAGTAGTCTTTTGATCGCCTTTAAGAAGTATCGAGAGAAGGGGGAATCCGGTAGAATTCCCCCTTTACATATTGTGGGCACGTCGTCGTGCTTCTTTAATGCGACATATTAGAAACTTTTCAATTATTGCCCATATCGATCATGGAAAGTCGACGCTGGCGGATCGTTTTATTCAAACCTGTGGCGGACTAAGTGACCGAGAGATGGAATCTCAAGTTCTTGATTCGATGGACTTAGAACGAGAGCGTGGTATTACGATCAAAGCTCAGACTGCGACACTGAGCTTCAAAGCGTCCGATGGGCAGACTTATCAATTAAACCTAATCGATACTCCAGGACATGTTGATTTCTCTTACGAAGTTTCTCGTTCGCTTTCGGCTTGCGAAGGAGCGTTGCTCGTCGTCGACGCCTCTCAAGGGGTCGAGGCGCAAACGGTTGCTAATTGCTATACAGCGATCGATCTTGGGGTTGATGTTATTCCGGCGCTTAATAAGATCGATTTGCCTTCAGCGGATCCTGATCGTGTGATCGAAGAAATTGAAGATATTGTCGGTATACCTGCCGTAGGCGCGTTAACAGCTAGTGCGAAGACTGGCCAAGGGGTTAAGGACCTCTTAGATAAGGTGGTTCAAGATATACCACCACCTAAGGGCGACCTTAATGCACCATTGAAAGCACTGATTATTGATTCTTGGTTCGACAATTATGTCGGTGTGGTCATGCTCATTAGAATGATAGATGGCGAACTTAAGGCGAAAGATCAAATTCGATTGATGGCTAATCAAACGACTCATCAATGTGAACAAGTTGGTGTCTTTACACCACGATCAATCGCTCGGGATAAGTTATCGGCAGGTGAAGTGGGTTTCGTGATTTCTGGAGTGAAAGAGCTGCAGGCTGCGAAAGTAGGGGACACGATAACCTTAGCTAAAAATCCTGCGCAGGAAGCGCTTCCAGGGTTTAAGGAGGTTAAATCCCAAGTGTTTGCGGGTTTATATCCGGTGGAATCAAACGAATATGATTCGTTAAGAGATGCTTTAGAAAAACTTCAACTGAATGACGCCAGCTTGCAGTTTGAGGCGGAGACATCCCAGGCCCTAGGATTTGGGTTTCGATGTGGTTTTTTAGGTCTACTTCATTTAGATATCGTTCAGGAGCGACTCGAACGAGAGTACGACATGAATCTAATCACTACTGCGCCCACAGTGGTGTATCAGGTTTTAATGAAGGATGGCGCTATTTTAGATGTTGAAAACCCATCGAAATTGCCCGACTTAGGAAGGATAGCCGAGATTCGTGAGCCTATCATTACCGCGAATATCTTATTACCGCAAGATTATGTTGGTCCAGTAATGACTCTGTGTAATAACAAAAGAGGTATCCAAAAAAACATGCAGTATTTGGGTCGTCAGGTGATGCTATCTTATGAACTACCACTCAATGAGGTCGTATTAGATTTTTTTGATAAGCTAAAGTCAGTTTCGAGAGGCTATGCATCCTTAGATTATGAATTCAAGGAATATAGAGCTGACGATTTGTGTAAGCTGGATATCTTAATTAACAGTGAGCGAGTCGATGCCTTATCTTTGATTGTGCATCGCGCTAATTCCGTTATCAGAGGTCGCGATTTAGCATCTCGTATGCGTAGTTTGATACCTCGGCAAATGTTTGATGTTGCAGTTCAGGCAGCTATCGGATCGCAAATTGTTTCTCGAGAGAATGTAAAGGCTTTGCGCAAGAATGTACTTGCTAAATGCTATGGTGGGGACGTCTCGCGAAAGAAAAAATTACTAGAAAAACAAAAAGCTGGTAAACGCCGCATGAAACAAGTCGGGTCAGTAGAAATTCCGCAAGAGGCGTTTCTGGCGATTTTGCAGGTTGATTGATGCCATAAGAACGAGGGACTGAAATGAAATTTGCTATCTTAATGCTGTTTTTGCTGCTGTTAACTGGTTTGGTATCTCTCGTCGATCGGCTATGGTTCGCAAAGAAAAGATCTGTCGAAAAAGATCCTTGGTGGGTTGAATATTCCAAAAGCTTTTTCCCGGTTATTCTCGCTGTATTTTTGCTCAGATCCTTTTTAGTTGAGCCCTTTAAAATTCCTTCTGGATCCATGATCCCAACCTTACTTGTCGGTGACTATATCTTGGTAACAAAATCCAGTTACGGGATTAGACTCCCAATTCTTAATACGAAATTGATTCCTACAGGTGATGTGGGCAGGGGAGATATTGTTGTGTTTCGATATCCACGAGATAAGACGCTAGATTACATAAAGAGGATTGTTGGCTTGCCTGGGGATCGTATTGAATATCGAAACAAACGCCTTACAATTAACGGTGAGGCTGTTGAGACTAACAGATTGGAGGACTACCAATATTCCGACAGAAATTCCTATACCACTGCGTGGCAATTTTCAGAAAAATTTGGTGAGGAAGAGCATTTAACTTTAGTCGAGCCAATGGAGCCAAGCGTACGTTTGGTAGGTGTTCGGCAGTTCAGTGGTCGTGATAAATGTGTCTTTAGTGACACAGGTTTCATATGTACCATACCTGATGAACACTATTTTGTAATGGGCGATAATCGCGATTCAAGTTCTGACAGTCGGTATTGGGGCTTTGTTCCAGATGATCATATTATTGGACGGGCATTCATGGTGGTTTGGAATTCTGGAGAGTTTTCGCGTTCAGCCACTTGGTTAAAGTAATTCGTTTTTTCTAGTTTTAGGCTAAGGACAGAAATGCACGAGCTAGAGGACAGAATCAAATATACGTTCCGTACTCGGTCTCTGTTGGATCAAGCCCTAACGCATCGATCTTTCGGAACTCCAAATAACGAACGGTTGGAATTCTTGGGAGACGCGGTCCTTAATCTGGTTATTGGTCGATATCTTTTCGAGCAGCATCGCGATCTTCCTGAAGGTGAGTTGACTAGGGTCCGATCAGTCCTTGTTGATCAGGACGGGTTAACACATATTTCTAAGGATCTTGATCTTGGTGTTCACCTAAAATTAGGGGCAGGGGAAGAGAAAACTGGTGGAAGTAATCGCCCCTCTATTCTCTCTGACGCCGTTGAAGCTCTATTTGGTGCCATCTACCTTGATTCTGGATTTGAGGCGGTAGAGCGGGTGATTAGGCACTTGTATTCTTCATATATAAAGAGTACTGATCCGAGTGAGTTGAGCAAAGACCCTAAAACAAAATTACAGGAATTCCTGCAAGGGATGCGTGTAGCGTTACCGGATTATCGAGTGATTGATATACTCGGAGAAGCACACGATCAGGAATTTGTTGTGTCTTGTCGAGTTGCGAGGTTTGATATAGTGGCTCGAGGAAAAGGCCGGAGTAGGCGCTCGGCTGAGCAAGACGCGGCGAGATTGGCATACAAATTAATTTCCGAGCAGGAAGCTTAGGTGACTCATGAGTGATGGGCCCGTTTCAGAGCTGGAGGTGCCAAGTATGTTAGTTGGGTCAGTTGCTGTAATCGGTGTACCCAATGCTGGCAAATCCAGCTTGTTGAATGCATTATTAGGAATAAAACTTAGTATAGTTTCTCGTAAGGCCCAAACGACTCGTCACAAAATACTAGGTGTTTATTCTGATGATAAATCTCAGATACAGTTTCTGGATACGCCTGGGTTTCAGTTAACTCACAGGTCAATGCTTAATAGCGCAATGAATCGGTCGGTATCGAGCAGCCTGACGGACGTTGATGTGGTTGTCTTTGTGATGGAGGCTGGCCTTATACAAAAGGATGATTTGAAATTGATCGAAATGTTTCCTGAGGACATTCCTGTTATTTGCACTATTAGTAAGATTGATCAGCTATCTTCTCCCAATGAAGCGTTGCCATTTATCGAAAGAGTAAATGATCTTTTTGCATTTGCCGATATTGTTCCAACTAGCGCAAAACGAATGACTGGTATAGGTGAACTCATATCCTCAATACAAGCAAATCTCTCAATGGGAAAGCCCAGTTATGACGAGTATGCGTTAACCGATAGACCTGAGCGGTTTTTTGCGGCTGAAATCATTCGAGAGAAGTTATTTCATTTAATGGGAGACGAGATCCCTTATGGCGTAGCAGTAGAGATTGAAGAATTTACAGTGAATAAGGGGCTACGTAGTATTAATGCGACGATTGTTGTCGCGAAAAATGCGCACAAGGGAATGATTATCGGCGCGCAGGGTAGTAAATTAAAAACTATTGGCACTAAGGCCCGTGTGGAAATGGAATACTTTTTCAATGGTAAAGTTTTTTTAAAATTATGGGTTAAAGTAAAGAAAGGTTGGGTCGATGACTCAAAATCGATTAAATATTTTGGATATGAATGACACCTAATGTCCAGTCAATTACGAACATCTGAGCAAGAAGCATATGTTCTACATACGTATTCATATCGAGAAACGAGTTTAATCGTCGAACTGTTCACTCGGCAGTACGGGCGAATCGGAGTTGTGGCGAAGGGGGCGAGACGTCCTAATTCTTTATTGCGTAGTGCGCTTCAGTCATTTCAGCCGCTATACACATCCTGGGGCGGACGTGCGGACCTAAAAACACTTTATGGGGCTGAGCTAAGGTTTGGATTAGCTCGGTTAAAAGGTAAAGCGTTGATGAGTGGTTTTTATATTAATGAGTTGATCCTCAAGCTCTTAATAAGGGATGATCCCCATGAACATTTGTTTGATGTGTATGAACGTGCTGTGAACGCTCTTAGCGGACAACAGCCAGAAGTTGAAAAAATTCTACGTCGTTTTGAGCGGGTTTTACTCGCTGAACTGGGTTATGGCCTGACGCTCACGCACGACGTAAAGACGCAAAAAGAAATTAAGGAGAATGAAGTTTATACCTATCTCTTTGGGCGAGGTCCTACAAGAATTAATCTTGATGCAAAAATAGATTTAAAGCTATCAGGAAAGGCATTGATGGACATTTCAAATGATAATTTGGAAGACCCAGCAACGCTGTCACAATGTAAATTACTCATGCGTTCATTGGTGACACACCATTTAGGTAATAAGTCTCTGCACACCAGGCGATTATTATTAGATTTACAAACAAATTAGTGACTATAGTGATGACTAAGTTAAGTGTTAATGTGAATAAAATTGCCTTACTGAGGAATGCGCGCGCGCTCGAGCGGCCGGATGTCGTTCACTTCGCAGGGTTAGCGCTCAAATCGGGAGCCCAGGGCATCACAATTCACCCGCGACCAGACGAACGACATATCCGAAAGAGTGATGTCGCGCCCCTAAGTCGTGTTGTGAGCCAGTTTCCAAATGCTGAATTCAATATTGAAGGCAATCCTTTTCATCAACTCATGGACATCGTTCGTGATATTAAACCTCACCAAGTTACGCTAGTTCCTGATGAGGTCGCTGCATCTACTTCTGACCATGGGTGGGATCTGCGCGCGGACGGTGCGCGTTTAGAACCGATCATTAAGGAGTTAAAGTCAATCGGGGTTCGTGTCAGTTTATTTATGGATCCGTCAGGTGATCAGATGATCATTGCAAAAGAGCTTGGTGCTGACCGTGTAGAACTCTACACAGAGAATTATGCGAATGCCTATAACACGAAAGATCAAGGACAAGTTACTGATCGATATCGGGACGCTGCCATTAGTGCAACTGAAGTGGGGCTGGGGCTTAATGCAGGGCATGATCTTAATTTAGATAATTTGTCGTATTTTTTAAGCCAGCTCCCACAGGTTGAGGAGGTCTCTATAGGCCATGCGTTGACTGCAGATGCTATTGAGTATGGTATTGAAAACACTGTGCAACGTTATTTAGCGCAAATTCAAAGATCGTATACTTGAATGATCTACGGAATTGGTTTAGATCTTCTTAACTTAGAACGAATAGAGCGACTTCACCAAAAATACGGAGAGCGTTTCGAGAAGCATGTGTTGACTCTAGAGGAGATGAGACAGTACCAATCGGTCGTACGTAAAACCCATTACTTAGCCACGAGATTTTCTGGAAAAGAGGCTATATCAAAAGCATTGGGTGTCGGTTTGCGTGCGCCGGTGACGCTGCACTCGATAAGCATCATCAGTAATGGAATAGGAAAGCCCGACTTATTTTTTGATATCAAGTTACAGCAATATTTAAATGAATGCCATGTGCGTGGGGTGTTCGTGAGTTTTAGTCACGAAGGCAGTTTGCTGAGCTCTTATGCGCTTGCAGAGAGTGCTCGAGTCTTATGAGCGGTCGGATCATCATCGATGTGAGTGGATTGGAGTTGACTAAACAGGATCGCTTGCGCATTCAAAAACCGAGTTGTGCCGGCGTAATTTTATTTACCCGTAACTTCGATAATAAGGAACAGTTGAAGCAACTGGTTCAGCATATTAAAACAATTAAAGACGAGCCTTTATTGATCTGCGTTGACCAGGAGGGGGGACGAGTCCAGCGATTTACAAAGGGTTTCACCAAAATTCCACCAATGGAAAATATCGGGAAAATTTGGGACAGAGATCATGCTCATGGGTGCTCAGTTTCGCGGGATCTAGGTATTGTTCTGGGAGCAGAGCTTAAAGATATGGGTGTCAATTTAACTTTTGCTCCTGTTCTAGACATTAATAGAAATAAAAATTCCGTTATTGGGGACCGCTCCTTTCATGCTGAACCTCTAGCAATAATCGAGCTTAGTCGCAATTTTGTAGACGGTTTAAGTCAAACCGGTGTCGGCTCTGTAGGTAAACACTTTCCTGGACACGGTGGTGTGTCCGCAGATACTCATCTAGCCAGTGCCATTGATGATAGAGAGCTGTCGGAGATCATTGATAACGATGCCAAGCCTTTTGCCGCACTCACGTCTGGGCTTTGTGGAGTAATGCCAACGCACGTGAGTTTTCCAAACGTCGACAGTTTGCCTGCCTGTTTCTCACGTAAATGGCTACAGGAGATTTTGAGAAAACGATTGGACTTTCAGGGATTGATCTTCAGTGACGATTTATCGATGCAAGCTGCTAAGCTATTGGGAGATATTCGTGGTAGATCATCTATTGCTTTTGAGGCGGGCTGTGATTTACTGTTAGTTTGTAATGATCCAGCTGCTGCAGATGAGGCTTTAGATTTTGCAGAAAGGATAAAGATAACCAATGATCAACGGACTGAAGAAAAAATAAAGACTTTAATTGATATCCCGATCAGTATTTCGGTTGGTTCACTTGAGTATCTGGCTTCTTTGGGAAGAGTTGAGACTGCTTTGGAGGAACATCTAAGCTAATTCGACCGCTCCATGTATTCGCCGCTATCAGTGTTGACCCTGACCTTTTCTCCAGTTTCAACAAATTGAGGCACAGCTACTGTAATTCCAGTTTCCATTTTAGCTGGCTTATACGAGCCAGTTGCTGTGGCTCCTTTAATTCCAGGCTCTGTATCGTCAATGGTTAAAACAACCGAGGCAGGTAGTTCAATACCAATCGGACGCTCGTTGTGCATATTGACCTTAACATCTCCGTTAGGCAATAAATAACCTGCCTGTCCTTCCAAGAAACCGGCGTCTAAGTTAAGTTGTTCGTAGCTTTCTTGATCCATGAAGACGTAGTTTTCGCCATCTTGGTATAGGTACTGCATATCGCGTGTTTCTACGAAAGCTCTTTCAACCTTTTCATCCGTACGAATTCGTTCATTACGCTTGGAGCCGCCTTCCACATCCTTAAGTTCAAGTTGCATAAATGCGCCTCCACGACCGCCAACATGGACATGGTACGATTTCACTACTCGCCATATACGTTTATCGAGCTCAATTAAATTTCCCACGCGAACTTCGGTTGCTAGAACTTTTGCCACGGTATCCTCGATCAAATTTAAAATAGAAAGCTAGAATTCTACATTATATCAATCATCAAATAGGCCTCTAAGTTCTAAATGACAGGATCACAACAAACGTTCACGACTGATTGTCGAAGATGTTCACGGCTAGCGAAATTTCTAGATGAGGTACGTATTACCCATAAGGATTACTTCGCACGGCCGGTCCCATCTTTCGGTGATGCTAACGCGCGCCTGTTAGTTGTGGGGCTGGCTCCCGGGATGCATGGTGCAAATAAAACGGGACGGCCGTTCACTGGGGATCATGCAGGTATACTTCTATATAAGACTCTTTTTGAGCAAGGTTTTTCAACTGCGTCAATTTCCGAGTCGTCAGAAGATAAGCTCGAGCTTAAAGATTGCCGAATTACTAATGCTGTGCGCTGTTTGCCGCCGCAAAATAAACCAACAGGTGATGAAGTCAGTACCTGTAATGGATATCTTCTGGAAGAATTAAAGACGCTTCCTAGTAATGCCTTGGTAGTATCCTTGGGTTCTATCGCTCATAAGGCGGTCCTAAAGGCTTTGAATCTAAAGCAGTCGGATTTTCCTTTTGGACATGGGTCGATTCATAAGCTTAGTGTCGATTTAATTATGATTGATAGCTATCATTGCTCACGCTATAACACTCAAACTCGTAGGTTAACTGCTCATATGTTTTCGGCAATTTTCTTAAAAGCGCGCGAATTGTTAAAGAAAAATGACCGCAGCGCCTAAAAAAGTCAGCTTTGACGGTCTTGCGGAAGCGAAGGCGCTACCTGAACTTCCTGGAGTCTATCGAATGCTCGGTGAGGAAGATGCCGCACTATATGTGGGTAAGGCCGTTAACTTAAAAAAACGAGTGATGTCTTATTTTAGGAAGACTGACGGATTGTCGCCTAGGATTCAGTTAATGGTTAAGCAAGTTATTCGAATTGAGTCAACAGTGACACGGTCAGAGTCTGAGGCGCTTGTTTTAGAGAATAACCTTATTAAGTCGCTCAGACCTAAATACAATATTTTGTTCAGAGATGACAAGTCATATCCGTATATCGTCCTAACAAAGCATCCATATCCAAAGCTTGGTTCCTATCGCGGCGCTATAACGAACAAGGATCGTTTTTTCGGACCTTTTACCAACTCTTACGCAGTCAGGGATAGTATTCAATTGTTGCAAAAAGTTTTTCGACTCAGAACTTGCGAAGATACCGTCTTTGCGAATCGATCTCGGCCCTGTTTGCTTTATCAAATTGAACGTTGTTCGGGACCATGCGTGACTCAAATAACGGCAGCTGAATACGATAAGGACGTCACGAATGCTTCTCTATTTCTCCAAGGTAAGGAAAACGAAGTTATTCAGTCCTTGGAAAAAGCTATGCTTGATTTCTCTGCGGAGATGGAGTTTGAAAAAGCTGCTGCCTTCCGTGACCGTATACGGTCATTGACGAAGGTTCGTGAAACTCAATTTGTGACCGGAAGTGGGGATCGAAATGTTGATATCGTGACTGCTGCGAGCATTGATGGGTTAGTTGGTATCAATTTAACGGTGGTTCGCGGAGGATCGCACCGGGGAGATAAAGTATTTTATCCAAAAAATGCGTCATACAAAGATGAGGTTGATGCTATGGAGGCCTTTCTCACGCATCACTACCAAGGTGGTTCAATCCCGGATGAGATTGTTATTAATAAAAAAATTGATAAAGCCGTTTTTGTTAAATACTTTGAACAGACTTTTAACAGAAAAGTGCGCATAAACGATAATCCCATTGCAGATCGTCGTATGTGGTTGAAGATGTCAGAGCGAAATGTCGAGTTATCTATTCAGCAGCAACTTTTAACCAAAGAGACACAGGCAGATAGATTGACCGCGCTTCAATCTGCTTTAGGTTTTGATGATCAGTTACAAAGAATCGAGTGTTTTGATGTCAGCCACACCCTGGGTGAGGCAACTGTGGCGTCCTGTGTCGTTTACGACCGCGGTGATATGCAGCATGGGGAGTATAGACGGTTTAATATTGAGGGTATTACACCAGGTGATGATTACGCGGCAATGAGTCAGGTTGTATCCCGACGCTATCAACGAATTATTTCTGTAGAGGGTAAATTACCCGACTTGGTATTGATTGATGGTGGTAAAGGTCAGTTATCCTTCACGATAAACGCACTTAGTGAACTTAACTTAGACGATTTACCCGTGGTGGGCGTCGCAAAAGGAGAAGAACGAAAGGCTGGAGAGGAGACGCTAATCAATGCGAGAACTGGCGAGGTTATTAGTCTTCAATCAAATGATTCCGGGTTGCATTTAATTCAATTGATACGAGATGAATCACATCGGTTCGCTATTCAAGGACATCGCAAGAGACGGGATAAAAAGCGGACTCACTCACGTTTAGAAGATATTGAGGGTATTGGCGCTAAACGAAGACAAAGATTATTGTCACAATTCGGTGGCGTGAAAGAGGTGGCTTCGGCAAGCGTTGAAGAGATCGCAAAAGTTGATGGTATCAGTAAGAAACTTGCAGAACATATCTATCGGCAGTTACATTAATGACAGTTATGCGCTTATCTTTACCAAATCTATTGACTTGGGGACGGATTCTTTTAATTCCGTTGCTCATTCTCGTTTTTTATCTGCCTGATGGCATGCTTGCTTATTCAGATAAAAATATAACTGCTGCGATTATCTTTACGCTGGCAGCCCTCACCGACTGGTTCGATGGATACTTTGCCCGTCGGTTCAATCAAACGACACGGTTTGGGGCTTTTTTAGATCCTGTAGCTGATAAATTGATGGTAACCACTGCATTGGTGATTCTCGTTTGGTTAGATCGGGTGGGTATATTTGTGGCGGCTATCATTATTGGCCGAGAACTGGCCATTTCAGCACTTCGGGAGTGGATGGCGATTATCGGAGAAAGCCGTGGGGTTGCTGTCTCATATATCGGTAAACTCAAGACAGGCACCCAAATGATAGCGATAATCCTCCTATTGATATACGAACCTATTGATTTCTTCCCGACCTATATTATAGGCACGGTATTGGTTTATATTGCCGTAGTTCTCACGGTATGGTCCATGTTTTATTACATTAAAAAAGCGTCTTCAATTCTCGCCAATAATGATAGATAAAGTTTAACGCAGTTACGTAACCCAAAAGGCCAGTATCGTTCACTAAATTGAATCGTAGGATATACCTAGATAAATTTGTCGATATGCGTGGGTTTAGGTTGGCTTAAAAAAGCATTGATTCATCAACAACTTGCACTCGGGATTTGCATTAAAAGCCAAATGGTCCTAAAATCATCGCCTCTTTAAGCGGGAATAGCTCAGTTGGTAGAGCGCAACCTTGCCAAGGTTGAGGTCGCGAGTTCGAGCCTCGTTTCCCGCTCCAAAGATTTAATCGCGAAAATGGGTATTTACAGTGGCTCTTGCGTCACGAATACCGTTTCTCTTTTTTGGTTTAAGCGCCTGATATTAAGTGATTTATCACAGCTTAATTGAAGTATTAGTGTGAAAATATAGGCGGGATGGCAGAGTGGTTATGCAGCGGCCTGCAAAGCCGTGGACGCCGGTTCGATTCCGACTCCCGCCTCCATTCATGCTGAAGGCGTTGTTCGGTGATGGTGCGCCCGGGTGGCGAAATTGGTAGACGCACGGGACTTAAAATCCCGGGCCCCTTAAAGGCGTGCCGGTTCGATTCCGGCCCTGGGCACCACTAAAAAGCAAGATGATCTTAGAGTCATAACGTCATTTCCTCTAGACTTAAACGACTTTAGTCCGTTCTGGAACGGTCGATTACTATTTTTTACTGGAAATCAATGGAAATAATTCGTTCTGCTCATAATAAAACGATTCAGAGAATTCAAAAGTTAATTAGGTCCCGTTCAGCTCGTCGTGAATCTGGACGAATCGTTCTTGATGGTGTTCATTTGGTTCAAGAGTGCCTCGAACACGGTTGGGTTGAAAATGTTCAGATATTTGTGGAAGATCCAATAACCAGTGAGGAAGTTACCGCACTCATCCAAAGCGCGCCTGATTCGGTTGCAATTACGTTAGCAGAGTCGCATGTTTTCAATAAAATAAGTACGACTAAAACGACGCAAGGAATTGTGGCGGTTGGGCGATTAAAGCAGCACGCAGAATTTACAAATGAGCCGCAATTTGCGCTAGCCATAGAAGGTATACAAGATCCCGGTAATTTGGGTTCTATTTTGCGTTCCGCCGCCGCGTTCTCCGTAGATACTGTGTTCTTGTCCCCTGGAACTGCGGATGCTTATTCGCCAAAATGTTTGCGTGGCGGTATGGGGGCTCAGTTTCGCTTGAGCATATATGAAGATTCGGATTTATCTAGCGTGATCGATGAGTTTTCCGGTCAGACAATAGGGTCATCTATCGTTGCAGAGAAAGATATTGACTCTGTTGACTTCAAGGGGCCGGTGCTCTTACTCGTTGGAAGCGAGGGAGACGGATTGAGTGCCGCTCTTCTAAAAAAGGCGGACAACGTGGTTGCGATACCCTTAGCGAATAAGGTTGAATCGTTAAACGTCGGGAGTGCAGTCGCTATTCTTTGTTTTCACAAAGCGCGCTTGCGATGAGCATTTCATTAACGTAATTGTATAAGGCTGGGGACTTCTGGATTTGCGAGGAGCTTTCAGGTCGAACTAATTAAGTTATTTTGTCTATCTGTCGCACATTATTATGTAACCTTTCATTCAAAGCGAACTATAGAGTAAATGATAGACTCGAAGATGATATACGCCGATTTAACACACTCAATGACATGAAAGACGCCACAGTCCAAAGTAATTTATTTGTTCGATTCATTGGAATAATATTGTTCGCATGTCCTGCATTTGGGCTGTGTGATGAGGATTACGACCGGTGTGTTGTCGATTTTGGAGAAAATGGAAACTTGTCAGTCAGTATTCTCGAGCAGAAAGCAGAGGAGGGCTTAGTTGAGGCTCAGTATTGTTTGGCGGTTGTCTACCATGAGGGAAAGAGTGTTTCACGCGATAGAGCCCAAGCGGCGGTTTGGTACCTAAGAGCTGGTCAAAAGGGACATTTGGAGGCGCAGTATTGGTTGTGCATTCTTTACCGAGAAGGTATCGGTGTAGAGGCTAATGCGCTTGAATCTTTATATTGGTGTCAAAGAGCAGCAAAAAAAAATCACGCTAATGCGCTTTATGCATTGGGACAGTGGTATTACGGGGGCTATGGACGTAACAAATTCACCGATTATTTGAATGCGTACATCTGGTTTTCAAGAGCCGTAATGGCTGGTGACAAAGCAGGTGAGGATATGATTCGTCTTTTAGAGCGCCAAATGACAGATCTGCAGATATTAGAAGCAAAAAAATTGCTTGAACGGGATTTACCCTGAGTTAATTTACTAACTGAGCAATTTAATATTTTTAACTGCCTGTTTTAAATTTTTCCAACTTAAGGGGTGCCTCATTTCCCAAAATATTATTGTTTCACGTATAGCTTTTCTCCTGGCGTTGTTTCTGCCTTTATGCGGGATATGTGATGAAGACTATGATCGTTGCGTGTTGACCTACGGATTAGACGGTGTTCTGGTCATGGATGAATTAGAAAATCTTGCTACTAACGGTAATATTGGCGCGGAGTATTGCTTGGCTGTCGCATATCACGAAGGAAAAAGCGTATCACGTGATCGAGCCGAGGCAGTCAAGTGGTATTTGCGAGCAGGCCAAAAAGGGCATTTAGAGGCCCAATACTGGCTTTGCATTATTTACCGGGAAGGCATTGGAGTTGAGAGTAACGCATTAGAGTCACTTTACTGGTGCCGAAGGGCAGCGAAAAAGAAGCACCCCAAGGCGCTATATGCACTTGGCCAATGGTACTACGGGGGGTATGACCGAAATATGCATACTGATTATTTGAACGCATATGTTTGGTTTTCAAGAGCGGTAATTGCTGGGGAAGTCGGCGCACAAGATATGATCGATCTCCTGGAGGAGCAAATGACCGATCTTCAGGTGCTTGAGGCGAAAAAAATAATGGAACGCAACCTCCCTTAATTCATCGGATTCGCTGAGTTAGTTTTGATGATAACTTGAAAATACCCGGTGATCGTCACCCAAGATTAACAAGACATCATAAGGGTCCTGTCGCCCCTTATATTGAGGTCCATCCATACCGGGAGAGCCAACGGGCATTCCGGGGACTGAAAGACCGACTGCCGTTGGCTTGGCGGCAAGTAGTTTACGAATGTCTTGGGCGGGCACGTGTCCTTCGATGACGTATCCGTCAACAACAGCCGTATGGCAAGAACCATATTTCTGAGGCATGCCAACCTGCGCGCGCACACGATTATTCCCCGTATCGTAACTTGTGACTGCAAACCCATTATCCTCAAGGTGAGAAATCCAATCCTTACAGCAGCCACACGTAGGACTTTTCCAAACTTCGATTGGAGTTTTGCTTTGTGCGTGCACTTTTAAGGATAGGAGTGATAATGATGACATTACGACAAGCTTTAATACGTCTCTGCGGAACATGTTTTCTCTTCTTTATTTGTTAAAAGTCATTATTCTTTAGTGGATGCGAATGCTTCTAGTGCGAGTGATCTAGAACTCGAAAGGTCAATGATCGGTTTCGGATAAGTAACGCCCAACTCTATGTTGGCTTCATTTAAGATGTCGTTTGGTGCTTCCCATGGGTTGCATAAGTACTTGTCTGGAAGGTTACTTATTTCTGGGATATATTGACGAATGAAGGTGCCTGCCCCATCGAATTTTTGACCTTGAGTGACTGGGTTAAAAATCCTGAAATAAGGTGCTGCGTCCGCACCGCATCCAGCTACCCATTGCCACCCAGCACTATTATTCGCTAAGTCAGCATCAAATAAACAATCCCAAAACCAACGCTCGCCATGTCGCCAGTCGAGTAGTAAATTTTTAACAAGGAATGAGCCAACAACCATCCTTACTCTGTTATGCATGGTTCCTGTTGTCCACAACTGACGCATTCCCGCATCCACAAATGGAACTCCAGTTAGACCACGTTGCCATGCTTTCAGAAGTTTGCGGTTGGTGCTCCACGGAAAATTATCGAACTTTGTTTGTAGATTCTTCTTGGATAACTCTGGATTGTGAAACAGTAAGTTATGAGAAAACTCTCTCCAACCTAGTTCGCTACAAAAGTGATCTACATTTGAATCTGCAGGCAGATCTCTCGCCTTATGCCACGCTTGATTGGGAGATATCTCTCCGAAATGAAGGTGCGGAGAGATATAAGAGACATAGGGTTTGGACGGAAAATTACGTCCCTCCTTGTAGCGACTTATTCCATTATCAATGAAGTTTTGGAGTCGCTTTTGGGCTCCTTTTTCTCCAATTTTCCAATGAGACAAAAGGGACTTGTGCCAAGGTGTTTGAGGAAGTAAACCAATCTCGTCTAGTGCGTTTCGTTCTTGGTGCTCGATATATTTAATGTTTTTCGGTTCTGGTATTGGTTTCCTGGGTTCGGTCGAGCTCAAGCAGCCTTTTCGATAAAAAGGTGTGAAGACACGATACGGTGTTCCATCGGCTTTGTTGATATTCCAGGGCTCCCAAAGAAGCGATCCGTTGTGTGATTCAACATTCAATTTTGATTCTTTCAAACATTTCTTTACTAATTTGTCACGCGCTATAGCCCAAGGCTCGTACTGGCGATTCCAGAAGACATGAGATATTTGATACTGAGCCACCAATTTAGGAATCAAATCGAGCGGATCGCCTTTAAAAAAGGCGAGGCGATTGTCCAAGCTTTTATTGAGGCTTTTGAGGGAGTGATGAAGCCAAACGCGACTGGCGGATCCGGGTTGGGCTTCTTTTGGGTTGGCATCATCGTAAATATATATCGGTAAGACATTACCGGTATGGACGGCTTTTACGAGCGCGGGGTTGTCCGACAAGCGCAAATCATTTCTAAACCAAACAATTACGTTTGAAGTCATTGTTGCAAATGATACTGAGTTTGTAATGCCATCTGGGACTGATCCTCTATAATTAGCAAATTAGATGCTGGAAGTGTTTTGATGTCGTGCGCTGTGATATAAAATTCGGGCACAGATGAATGTCGACTTTAAGAAAGACCTTACCGAATAAGAAAAATTCAAATTTATGACGATATTGGTGACAGGTGGTTCAGGGTTCATAGGCTCAAATTTTATACGTAATGTATTGCTTTTGGGTGATGTCAGTATAGTTAATATCGATAAATTGACCTATGCAGGTAACTCGGAAAATCTCTCAGATGTTGAGGGCGCTAGCTCTTACACCTTTGTCAAAGGAGATATTGGAGATAGTGGCCTAATCAATGAATTACTCATCAAACATAAACCAAGAGCCGTTATAAATTTTGCGGCTGAATCTCACGTTGACCGCTCGATTGTGTCTCCTGAGGACTTTATTGCGACTAATGTAGTGGGTTTATTTCGTTTGCTTAATGCGAGTAAGGACTACTGGAGCGATCTGGATCAAAAAGACAAAGATGTGTTTCGTTTTCTACAAGTCTCTACGGATGAGGTATACGGATCTTTAGATTCTTTAGACCCAGCATTTTCAGAGACGAATCGTTTCGAACCCAATAGCCCATACAGTGCCAGTAAAGCTGCTGCAGACCATTTGGTTCGAGCGTATCACCATACCTATGGCTTACCCACCTTAACCACGAATTGTTCGAATAATTACGGGCCATTTCAGTTTCCAGAAAAATTAATTCCACTGATGATTTTGAATGCGCTGGATGGGAAAGGTTTGCCGGTATACGGTGATGGTCAACAAATCAGAGATTGGTTGTACGTTACTGACCATTGCGATGCGATTCTAAGTGTTCTTAACAAAGGATTGATTGGGGAGACGTATAACATTGGCGGTGAGTCTGAAATGACCAATTTAGATGTTGTTCGTAAGATTTGTGATGTGCTCGACGAACTTCGCCCATCTTCGAGTGGTGAGTCTTACGAACATTTGATTGAATATGTCACTGATCGGCCCGGACATGATCGCCGCTACGCAGTTGATATTACAAAGGTAAAAAAAGAACTGGGGTGGGCCCCAAGGCAGACATTTGAAAGTGGTATCAAGAAAACGATCCAATGGTACCTGGATAACCAGGAATGGATCGATCGTGTGCGCAGTGGCGCGTATCGAGAATGGGTAGCAAACCAATACGGATGAAAACACTAATATTCGGTGGTTCGGGTCAAGTTGGTACCGAGTTAAAAAATCTGTTTCAGTCCGATAGTAATGTTCGAATCGTGAATCGTAATGATGCGGACTTTACAAAGCCACATTTAGTTGAAACATTAATTAACGACGTTGAGCCCACGCACATCATTAATGCTGCGGCGTATACCTCTGTTGATAACGCTGAAGTAGAGGATGCTTTGGCGTTTCAAGTGAATGCCGAAGCGGTTAATGTGCTGGCTTCCTGCGCGGCAAGATATGACGCACTATTCTTGCACTACTCCACTGATTACGTATTTGATGGTCTAGGAAATCGACCATATCAAGAGGTTGATGCAACTAATCCCGTCACCGTATACGGTCAATCTAAACTCAAGGGAGAGGACTTCATCCAGAAGTCTGGATGCCGCCATTTAATTTTGCGTACGAGTTGGGTTGTATCAGCTACTGGTAAGAACTTTATCAAGACGATATTGAAACACGCGCAAACCAAAGATCAACTGACCGTAGTCAATGATCAGATTGGTGCGGTAACATCTGCTGGGCTTATTAGCCACGTCACTGCAGATTTAATACGGTTAGATGCTCTCACTGGTGTAGATAGCGGGATCTATCATCTTTGCTCATCTGGAGAAGCGAGCTGGTTTGATGTTGCTCTTTATGCAATACGCCGCGCTGCAAAGAAGGGTGTATCGTTGACCTGTGATCCGAATAATGTAATCCCTTGCGGTAGCTATGAGTATCCTATGCGGGCCGAGCGACCACTGAATTCCAGACTCAATACTGGCAAATTGGAGGAGATATTGACGAATCCAATACCACACTGGAAAACGTGTGTTGACGGTACAATTGACGAATTAATCACGAAAGATTTACTGAAATGAAACAAAGAAAAGGCATCATCCTAGCAGGTGGATCAGGTACACGGTTGTACCCTATGACAAACGTGGTTTCTAAGCAATTATTACCAGTTTTTGATAAACCGATGATTTACTATCCACTTTCTACGCTGATGCTAGCAGGGATTCGAGAAATCTTAATCATTTCAACGCCTGAGGACCTGCCTCGTTTTGAAAACTTACTGGACACGGGTGCACAGTGGGGTGTTGAAATTCAATATGCCGTTCAACCCTCGCCAGACGGTATTGCCCAAGCACTCATCATTGGAGCAGAGTTTTTATCTGGTGCTCCTTGTGCGCTCATACTTGGAGATAACATCTTTCATGGATCAGGGTTTGGTGTAAAACTTCAAGAAATATCCGTGGACTCAACCAGAGACCTTACATTATTTGCATGCCAGGTTCACGATCCTGAGCGGTATGGGGTTGCTGAGATAAGTCGAGACGGTCGATTGCTCGGGATCGAGGAAAAGCCCAGCCAGCCTAAATCCAGTTATGCGGTGACAGGGCTTTATTTTTACGACGAACAGGCACCAAAACTTGCGAACGAATTAACGCCATCAGCAAGAGGGGAATTAGAAATTACAGCTCTGAATAATATGTATCTGTCCCGATCAAGTGTTCACGTAGAACGCTTAGATCGAGGGCACGTATGGTTCGACACAGGAACGCCAGAGTCCCTGTCAGAAGCGGCACAATATGTCCAGGCGATTGAGCATCGACAGGGTGTAAAGATTCATTGTCCGGAGGAAATTTCCCTTCATAAGGGATGGATTCAGCCTGAGGAGGTTATTGAACAAGCCAAACTTTTTAAAAATAGTGTGTACGGTCGGTATTTAGTTAAGGTGGTGGAGGATTTCAGACGTGACGTTGACTGATACGAATCTACCTGGTGTTCGTTTGATTGAGCCTAAGACGTTTGATGATGAACGTGGTTTTTTTTATGAGAGTTTTAACTTGGAAAGATTTCATTCCGAGTTAGGGCTGAAAGCAGTTAATTTTGTGCAAGACAACCACTCTGTTTCAAAGGGAGGCGTGGTGCGAGGGATTCACTATCAAACGGATCCGATGGCGCAAGGCAAGCTTGTGAGAGTTGTTTATGGAGAAGTCTTTGATGTTGCCGTAGACCTAAGGCGCGAGTCGAAATATTTCGGGCGTTATGCAGCTGCTGTTTTGAGTGCAGAGAATAGAAAGCAGCTTTGGATTCCTCAAGGTTTTGGCCATGGCTTTTTAGCTTTGTCTGACCGTGTTGAGATGCTCTATAAAACAACGAACTATTACTCAAGTACACATGAGGTCTGTATTCGATGGGATGATCCAGATTTGGCCATCGAATGGCCAGAAATTGCGTATCCGATTGTGCTCTCTGACAAAGATAAGCAGGGTTTAGGTCTGGGTGAGGCTGAGCTTTTTTGAAGCCCTAGCGGGGGCTGCGTGGGGAAGATTCATGGGTGTATTTCGGTTCCATCCCAAGCAAAACAGCCTCCTGATTGAGATGGTTTCAACGTCTTAAATACGTCAATTAACTGTGAGGCTGCAACTTCCGGAGTGAAGCAGTTTTTGGTGGTCTGATTAATAAATTGTTCTGAAAACTTTGTTTTGACGGTTCCTGGATGTAAACCTACAACGACGCTTTGTTTATTTTTTCTTCTCAATTCTAGAGACGCTGTTTTGATAAACATATTAAGCGCTGATTTCGCCATTCGGTAGGCATACCAACCTCCTAATCGATTATCAGAAATACTACCGATTCGTGCGGATAAGGCGCCGAATCTAGGCGCAGGAGATAGAGTCAACAGTCTGAAAAAATGTTTGAAGATGAGTGCTGGAATCACGGCGTTGATTCTTAAGTTCTCAAGAAGCTCCTCTTGGTTGATTTGCTGTGCACTTTTCTCGGGTTTGTCGAGAATTGCTGTTAGCACGCCTGTGGTGATTAGTAATTCATCGACGTGAGAATTTTGTTGTGCGTAGATCTCGGATAACTGAGCGAGTGCGGCGTCTGAGCCATAATCGCAAATGTGGATAGTGACGTTAGTAAAATTCGCGCTAGAATCTAGAGCACGACGAGACACACCAGTAATTTGAGCTGCAGGATGGCTCATTGATAAGTGGTTGAGAATTGCAGCTCCAATGGTGCCAGTCGACCCAAAAACCAAAATATTTTTTCGTTTCTCTTTAGCTTGTTTTCCACTCATATAGACTCCGATATATTACGATTCATTATAGAACTTCAGCACCTGATAGACTTAGTTTTTTAAGTTTGATTCACTGAAAGCCCATCGCCTACCTCTGCCATTTGGCTCACAAGGACATTGTTACAGTTTACTT
>MDTB01172460.1_pt1 | contig 41546 bp, 47 predicted proteins | sample 811161 | NCBI WGS metagenome assembly MDTB01 (sample SAMN05326650, study PRJNA326480) | marine metagenome | isolation source: seawater | place: Mediterranean Sea | collected 2009 | reverse complement strand
TTAATTCCTTCTGCGATGATTCAATCTATTGAGGTGAATAAGACTCTAACACCTGATATGGAAGCTGACGCAATAGGAGGTTCTGTGTAAAAATGAAATCTGAGCTAGGAGATTTATTATTTTCTATTGTAAATTTTTCGAGATTTATTGGGGTTAACGCAGATGATGCTCTTCAAGAAAGTAATTTTAAGTTTATAAAAAGATTCAAATTCATGGAGGAATCGATAAAAAAAAACAATATTGACATTGATAATATTAACACTAATGATTGGAATAAACTTTGGAATCAGTCAAAAAAAATATATAAATAATTTAAAGAGTCTGGAGTATTTTTTTATAGTCATTTAATTCACCAAGTTCAATTTTAAATTTATCGATATCAGTTTTTACTTTTCTAATAATTACATTGTTATCATGAGGATTTTTGAAGAACGAAAGGTTGTTTTCTAGTTGGTTAATTTTATTTTTTATTTGATTAATATTAGTTATCGTAATACCAATTTCTTTTTTTATTTTATTATTATCACCTTTAATTTTTTCAACACTAGAATTAAAATACTTTTTATTTATTTCATCAGTTTTCATACCAGAATCTTGGTATAACTTTTTAATTAATTTATTGAAATCATTTTCAATTTTTGATTTATTTTCAGGAATATTTCCAATAGAGTACCATTCATTATATAAATTATCAATTTTGTTTATTTCAAAATTTTCTTTTGTCAGTTTTTTTTGTTTACTAATTTTTTTCAATAAATCTTTTTTCTTTAAATAATTTTTTTCTTGAGATAATTTTTCATCTTTTTTTTGTTTATCTAAAAGTAAGAAGTATAGGTTACATTTTTCTTTAAAATCTTTCCAACACGTATTTCTGTACTTTCTGGGAATGGGTCCAATTTCTTTCCATTTAATTTGTAAATCAATAACTTTCTTTGTTTGATTTCTTAATTTTTCTGATTTTATTATTTCATCAATTTCATGAATATAGCTTCTTTTTATTGTTAGGTTTTCGTTTAATTGTTGTTTAATTGTCTTATAGGATTTATTTCTTTTTTTATTAAACTCTTTTTGAAGCAATCTATATTCGGTCCAAATTTTTTTACTTTCATTTTTTGGTACTCTACCAATATTGATAAATAAATTTTTTAGTGTCTCATAATCATTATTTATCTTATGTATTTTAGTGCCATTAATTTCAGTTGATATTAATTTTCTAATTTTTTCAAGAAGTAATTTCTTTTTCTTAAGATTTGTATTAATTATTTCATCTTGGTTTTTAATGTAATATTTTTTTCTATCATTTATTTTTTTTGAAGCACGACTAAATCTCTCCCATATTTCGTCTTTATACTTAGAATCTACAGGCCCTAACTCAGACCTCCATTTTTTGTGAAGCTCTTGTAATTTTTTAAATGATTTTAGAATATCTTCTTTAATTAAAAGTTTTTCTGCTAATTCACATAATTTATTTTTTTCAATCAGGTTATTTTTTAAATCCAATTCTCTTAACTCTTTGTTTAGATGTAAAAAATCATAAAATCTTCCAACATGATGATGGTATGTTTTCCACAAATTTTCTGATTTACCTCTTGGTATGGAGCCTATACCATACCATTCTGTTTTTAATTTTATAAATTTTTCATAAGATTTTTTGATATTGTTTTCTTCATCAATTAATTTTTTCAGCTCTTCGATAATTTCATTTTTAGCTTTTAAATTATTTTCTTTTTTTTCATCGAGATTTTTATAATAGCTTGTTTTTAGTTTTTTATATTTCTTGCTCAACTTTTCAAAAGATTTTTGTTCTGCAGTTTTAATATTGAAGTTTTCAATTTCTCCACCGTTATCAACAAATTTCTCTTTTTGATTCAAAATTTCCGTCTCTATTTTTTTCTTAAATATTTTCGTTATTAAATCTATTTTAGTCTTTATTTTCTCGATTTTTCCACTACTAATAATAAAATCAAAATGATTTAACAATTCATTTATATTCATTAACTCATAACTAGTATAATTATCATTTCCTATTTTTTCAATAATTCCCAGGTCGTTGTTTGGTAAAATTTTATTTGATAAAGTTTCTTTTGAACTCATTTCATCGAATTTATTAATTTATCTTTTTTTTCGTATTGTAAATGAATTAAATAATTTTTTAATATGTAATGTCATAAATGTTTAGGAATCTTGTTTTGACCATAAGTTCCAAGATTCTTCAGCTTGGTTAATGAGCATGTCTAGGCCATTTAGAGTTGTACTCCCGGCTTTTTTTCCTTCTTTCAAAAACAATGTTTCTTTTGGATTATAAATCAAATCAACCAAAATATTATTTGAGTTAAAATAATTGTAATTTATTTTTGGTTTTTCGTTAACATTTGGAAAAGTTCCAACTGGAGTACAGTTAATAATCAAATTAGAATTTGAAATTAATTTTTTTGTTAAATCTTCATAACTGATTGTATTTGGATTGCTATTTCTGGAAACAAACACATAACTAATATTCAATTTATCAAGTGCAAATGCGATGGCATTGGATGCGCCACCAGTACCAAGAATAATAGCGCTATGAATTTTTTTATGACTAATTTTTTGAATGCTTTTTTTAAATCCAATCCAATCTGTATTGTAACCAGTTGTCTTTCTGTTTTTATCAATTACAATAGTATTAACAGCCCCAACTTGCAAAGCAATTTTATCAATATAATCCAAATAATCCATGATTTCTTTTTTGAATGGTGTTGTAACATTGAGTCCATTTACATTTTTTTTATTAAATATTTCAGAAATATTAGTTAAATTTTGTAAATCAAAGTTCTGATAATAATAATCTGAAAGCCCGAGACTAAAAAATTTTTCATTGAAATAAGCCCTAGAGAAAGAGTACTCGATATTTCTACCTATTAATCCAAAAATTTGTTTATTTTTTTTGACCATAATAGTCTAATATATATACAATTAAAACTCCAACTAAACCAATAAATATTAATGATAAAATTTCAAAAAAAGTTAATTCAAATTTAAGATTAGCTCTGCTTGTAGGCCATAAGATAAACAAAGAACCAAAAACAAATCCAATCAAAATAGCTTCAAGTTGATCATTCGCCTTTTTTTTAATATTATGAATGATGGATGATAAGGTACTAATGCCAGTTAAAGAGCCTAAGAGAAATATTATAAAAAGTAAAGTTAGGTGATAATCTCCATCGTTTATTACTAATTTTTGTTCCGATTCTAAAAAAATTGAATATAAGGGATTTATAATTACTCTTCCAAATGCATTAACTGCATCAATTAAAAGTAATTTGTAATTACCCATTAAAATTAATAAAAAAGAACCTGATAAACCTGGAAGTGTCATTCCTATAATGCTTACTACACCACAAACAAAAACAAAAATAAAATTTGTATTTTCATTTGAGGGAGATAGTATACTTAATATGATTCCAACACCTAGTCCAATCATAGCAAAAAATATATTTTTTTTGTTCCAGTTTTTATAGTCTCTAAATAATATAAAAGCAGAAGCAAGTACCAATCCAAAAAACATTGACCAAACCTGCATTGGAAATTTCATAAGAGCAAAATTCAAAAAAATAGATAAAGTAAAGTAACTAACAATTACCCCTAAAAGAAGAGTAAATAGAAAGTTGCCATTAATGTAAAACCAGAAAGTTTTATATCTACCTTTCAATAATAATATTATTGCTCTTAAGTTTAAACGTTGAAATGAAAATAATAACTCTTCATAAAATCCAGTAACAATCGCGATAATTCCACCTGAGACACCTGGGATTTTATTAGCGAGCCCCATTCCAACGCCTTTTAAAAATAAAAGAACATAATCTTTATTTTCTCTTTTTGACTTCAATAACTTCAGGATTAATTTTATTAATAATTAGCACAGTTGAACAACCAAATAAAAAAATAATTATAGTTAAATAAAAATCTGAATTTAAATCATCCACATTAGGTAAATATGGTTTGAAGAACTCATAATTTATGTTAGAATTTTCTAAGTTGTAATTGATTTTTTCCTGCCATGGCCAAACTTTGTATAAAGAACCTAAAAGAAATCCAACTATTAATGATAAGATTGTATTTGTTCTTTTTTTGAACATTTCTGTAATTATCTTAGAAAATATCTTAACACCTACAATCGCACCCAAACCTAAAGATGATAAAATTTTCAATGAGTTTGGTTCTAATAATCTCAAATTTTCAATTGACTCCATAGCATTTGAATAAACACCCAACAGGATAAGTATGAAAGCACCAGAAATTCCAGGTAAAATCATCGCAATTGATGCTATAACTCCACAAAAAAATATATAAAGCAAATTTTCAGAACCTTCATTTGGACTCAAAAAACTAATTATGATTGCAAAAAATAAACCTATTAAAAACGCTAATAGATTCCATTCTTTAATTAATTTTTTTATCAAATAAGTACTGCTAAGTATTAATCCGAAAAAAAAAGACCATACAAAGATTTTATTGATTTTCATTAAGTCATTAATTATTCCGCTAATTAGAAAAATTCCAGTTAAAATTCCCATAAATAGAACAACTATGAAGTATCCGTCTAATTTTTTCCATTCTCTGTAAAAATTACTGTAGAAAAGTTTTTTTATTGACATAAAATTAATGTTGTTGATTGCAGATAACAATCTTTCATAAATTCCTAAGATTAATGCCATTGTACCACCAGAAACTCCTGGAACTACATCGGCAGAACCCATAGCCAATCCCTTCAAAAATATAATTATGTGATTTTTAAAATTTTTTATCACACAACAAATCTAAAGAATCAATTTAACAATCTTAAAATTGTAAAGTTTCTTTTACTAGTGAGTTTGTTATTGATGAAGGAAAGACTTCATAAAAAACTTCAATTTCAGAGGGAGAAATAGAATATGCATTTTTCAAAAAAAATGAAGCTTCATCATTATTTGAAATCATCATATAAAAACCAGCTAGAAAGTACTGAAATTTACTATTGCTTGGATATTTTGAAATAAGTTCATTAAGAACTTCAATTCCCTTTTTAAAATCTTTAAGTTTTAACAATACTTCAACCCATTCAAGGCAAATTTTAATATCATAATTGTTATTGTAGTAAAGTTTACTGTAGCCAATACAAGATTCTTCTAATAGGCCCACTTCTTTATGAGCTTTAGAGTAAATTTTTAAAAAAAAATAATTAGAATCATCAATTTTTAATGCTTTATTAATGTAATGTATGGCTTCTTTGTAATTTTTATTTATTAGATAATAGTTACATAATGAGATCCATCCTTTTTCAAGAAGAGGGTCTTCATGTATTGTTTTTTTTAAATACTTTAAACCTAACAAATCATTACCTAAAATTAAGTGGCATTCACCAATTCTATGAAATGCAAAAGAAGTTGGATCGTCAATAGATAATGTTATTTCGTAAAACGAAATGGCTTCATTATATCTGCCTAATTTTTCAAGGGTTTTTGCAAGTTCAAAATAAGCACCGACAAATTTTTCATCACAAATAATCGCATAATCAAAGGAGACTAAAGCCTGTTCGTACATTTTAATCTCAAAATATTGTCTTCCAATTTGGTGCCATGCTACTTCATTATATGGATTATTGTTTAAGTATTCATTTAAAAAACTAACTGCTCCTAAATTATCATTCATACTTTCAAAGCAGTAGATTATATTGTATAATGAATGATTGTCTCTCTCGTCTTTATTTAAGCATTTTATGAAGTATTCTTTTGCCATAAAATATTCTTCTAGATACAGGTACTCTAAAGCTATCAAAGAATTAAATTCTGAGCAATTATGACAAAACCTCATACCTATTTTTAAAATTTCAATAGCATCCTCGTGAAGATTTTTTTTCGATAATATTGCAGCTTTGTGCTGATAAATTATTTCGTTTTCTGGATGAACCACTAATAAATCATCAATTATTAATGCAGCTGATTCATAATGATTTGTTAGAATATAGTGCTCAGCTTTAAGAATTAATAATTCACAGGAACTTGGATGCTGATTCAATCCAAAATCGATAGCCTTTTTTGTTTTTGTAAAATCAGAAATATCAATGTAATGATTTACAATTTCCTCAAATTCGCATAAATCAAAAAATTTTAAATCCTTGGTTTTTAGCATTGATTCAAACTTATTCACGGAATAATTTTGATTTCTTTTATCTTGACTGTGCATTTTTATATTTATTGCAGTAAATCTAAAATACCAGACAATAGTTAAGTTGAAATTTAAAAAACAATTGTCAACAAAATAATCAACATTTTATTTTATTTAAACAATTAATAATAATTTTACATGCTTTTCTTACCTGAGATTCACTAATTATTAGTGGTGGAGTAATTCTTACAGCTTTACTTTCAAAAAGTAAAAAAAATAGTATCACTCCATTTTCTAATGCAATTTTAACCAGACTTTTTGCACTTTTTTCAGAATCCATAATTAGTGCCAACATCAGTCCTTTACCATTAATCTTCTTAACTAATGGATGAATTAACATATCACGAAAAATTTTTTCTTTAACTATAGTATTTTCAATTAGCTTAGATAAAATTATTGATTGTAATGTTGCTCTGCAAGCTGCTGATATTAGGGGATTTCCTCCAAATGTGGTTATATGACCAAGTATAGGTGAAAATTTAAGTCTACTCATATTTTTTTTACTAGCTATAAAAGCACCTACTGGTAGTCCACCCCCAAGACCTTTTCCAACAACCAAGATATCAGGGATAACATCATGGTATGAAAATGAAAAAAGTTTTCCAGTCCTCCCAATTCCAGGTTGAATTTCATCTAATATTAATAAGGCACCAGTTTTTTCACATTGTTTTTTTACTTCATTTAAATAATTTTTTTTTGGTTCTATGAAGCCAGCCCCACCTTGTATTGACTCCAAAATTACAGCTGCGGTATTTTCCGAAATTTTCTTAATATCATCAAATGAATTGTAAGCGATATGTTTTGTACCAGGCACAAGTGGTCTATATGCGCTAATTCTTTCTTCAAAACCCATTACACTCATTGCTCCCATTGTACTTCCATGGTATGAGTTTTTCGCGGAAATTATCTCAGTTCTTCCAGTAACACGTTTAGCAAGTTTAAGAGCTCCCTCAATCGCTTCGGTTCCAGAGTTGGTTAAATATGTAGTTTGTAATGGTTTTGGAACATTTTCAGAAATTAATTTGCAAAGTAGAACAGTTTCATTTTGAATAAACTCACCATATACCATAACATGTAGATATTTTTTGAGTTGTTTTTTTATTGCTTTTAAAACATTTTTATTTGAATGACCCAAAGAACATGCCGAGACACCAGCTACTAAATCTAGATATTTTTTATTGTTGATATCATAAATGTAACAGCCCCTAGCTTTTTTTATTTCTAGTCCTAAGGGGTTATCAGTCGTTTGTGCTTGATATTTTTTAAAAAATGATTTTGATGAAATCAATTTTTTTAATTTTTTATGGAACAAATTTTTTAAAATCGAATTCATGATAAATTTCATCTTTTGATTTGATTTTTTCATCACCTCTCCAAAAAAATCCGATTAATTTTCTTGAGTTTTCGGGTATTTCTTCTGGTGGAAATGTAGTGCCATCAGGATCGGTAAAAAAAATCATCTCTGAAATCGATTTTTCTTCAAAAATAATACGCATAGAGCTACATATTGCTTTATCAATACCAGTGAGCTCTAAATTATTATCATCATATAAATAATAAATCATTTCTGTATTTTTAATCAAATCAATTTCTTCCAAACCATTTAATCCAAACTTTCCTTCTAGCCGAATACCTTTTAATTGATTAAAATTTTTCAAATTGAGGCTATCTTGTTCAGCAACAAAGGAGTTATTCAAAATTATTAATGAATCAATTTTCTTATCATTTATTTTAATATGAATCTCATCTCCAGTTATTTGACTATTATTAGACCAAAGAACCGGATTTTTAGCAGAAATTTCATTTGGAGTATAATAATCTAAATTGTCCTTCAAAATTAAATTTCGGTAAAGTTTAACTAGGCCTTCATTATTATTAAAAACTATAGAGTCTGATTTTGCACTAAAATTATTTTTAAAAATTCTTACATTTTTAAAACCTCTAGTAATTCTATTGTCACTTTTTCCTGTACTAATCAATGTGTCTGCCCTAATAAATAATGAATCTTTGTCAATGAGATTAATAGCAACTGCTTTATGAGTAATCATAACTGAATCAGAGTCTTTAAAAACTTTTCCATATGTTCCGGTTATAATGGAATTGTTTAATGTATCTGTGAGTTTAATATTATCTTTTGCAGAAGCAAAACCAAGTTCTTTATCAAAAAAAATGCTATCACCCACTAATTCTTTTAAATTATATTTAATTGATGCATTTTTTTTAAAAAAACCTTTCTTTCCTTCAATTTCGTACAATCCAGTTTCGCAATTTATAATATAATCTTCTCCTATTATTGTTGTAGGACCTAAGAAAAAACTTTTATTTGAAGTAGTGTAAAAATCCATTTTTGAAGATTTAATGTTTAAATCATTTCTTTTAACATTTACATTAGACTCAAATCTATATTTATTTTGTGTAGTATAATAAATTCCTTTATCACTTTGAATTGTTGTTGCGCTATCAAACAATGTGCCTTTTTCCGGATATTCGACGATATCTAAATTTCGATTGTAATAGAGCTTTTGAGTTTTTAAAATCATTTTTTTATCATCTAATATTACATTTTTTCGAGCAATAGCTATTTTGGTATTTCCATCATAATCGAGATTATCACATGTAAGTATTAGACTGTCACCCTGTTTTAAAACAACATTTCCATAAGAATTTAAGTTGTTTTCAATTTGTTGAAAAAAAACTTTATCTGACCAAATTTCTAGTCCATTGTGAAGTAGATGTACTTGTTTTGTATTACTTTTTTTTAAAATTTTATATCCAGGATAATTTTTTTTGTCAATCTCTAGTGAGCCAGCGTATATAATTTCAACTTCCTTATTTTGAGAATAAGAATTAGAGCTTGAAATTAAAAATATTAAATATAAAACAACTAAATTTTTCATTTAATTGAATTATCTAAAAATTGTTTGATTTCTGTCAGGTCCAATAGAAACTATCGTAATTGGCACCCCAACTTCATCTTCAATAAATTTGATGTAATCCAAAAACTCTAATGGTAAATTTTCTTCTTTATTAATCTTAGATAAGTCAGCATCCCAGCCTGGCATTGAAATTAAATTAGCTTTAGTATGATTTTTATCAAGAGAATAGGGCATGAAATCTACTGTATTATCGAGATAATTATAAGATGTACATATTTTAATTTCATTAATTCCAGACAAGACATCTCCTTTCATCATAGCTAACTTTGTTACTCCATTAATTTGAATTGCATATTTTAGTGCGACTAGGTCTAGCCAACCACACCTTCTTGCTCTTCCAGTTGTAGAGCCGAACTCTTTACCAACCACTGAAATTTTTTCACCAATTTCACCAGAAATTTCAGTTGGAAATGGACCCGAACCAACTCTCGTAGTATATGCCTTGAAAACTCCGTAAACTTCGTTAATTTTTTTTGGAGAAATGCCAAGGCCAGTACATGCACCAGCAGCTGTTGTATTAGATGATGTTACGTATGGATATGTTCCAAAATCAATATCAAGTAGAGAGCCTTGTGCTCCTTCAGCTAAAATTTTTAATCCATTTTTTTGACTTTTATACAAAAATTCCTCACTGTCAATAAAAACAACACTCGAAATTAAATATTCAATCGATTCGAAAAAAAGTTTCTCAATTTCATCAATTTTTAAACTTAATTCAACATTCATATTTTTTATTAATTTGAGATGTTTTTGCTTTAGGTCTAAATATTTTTTTTTCCAATCTTTGTGTTCAAGGTCCCCAACTCTAATTCCATTTCTTCCTGTTTTGTCCATGTAGGTTGGACCAATACCTTTCAATGTTGAGCCAATTTTCAATTTACCTTTTGATTTTTCTGAAGCTTGGTCTAATAAACGATGAGTAGGTAAAATTAGGTGTGTTTTTTTTGAAATAAAAAGTCTTTTTTCAATTTTTAAATTAAACTTTTCTAATTTTTTTAATTCATCAATAAAAATTAGTGGATCAACAACTACACCATTTCCAACTACGTTAATTGATTTTTTATGAAAAATTCCAGATGGAATTGTATGTAATACATGTTTTATATCGCCAAATATGAGTGTATGTCCAGCATTAGGACCCCCTTGAAATCGAGCAATGATATCATATTGTGTGGTTAAGGCATCTACAATTTTACCTTTACCCTCATCGCCCCATTGTAAGCCTAGAATAATGTCAACGGCCATTTTGTTTTATTGATTTTTTTTTGAACCATAGAAGTACAATGAATGGGAATGAATTTTTATATCAAAAACATCCTCGATTGTTTTTTTTATTGTTTGTATTCTAGGATCACAAAACTCTTTTACTTCTCCAGAGTCAGTTAAAATTACATGGTCATGCTGTTTATCAAAATATGATTTTTCGTAATGAGATTGATTCATACCGAATTGGTGTTTTCTAACTAACCCACAATTTAAAAGAAGTTCAATTGTATTGTACAAAGTTGCTCTACTTACTCGGTAATTCTTATTTTTCATTTTAACGTATAAAGATTCAATATCAAAATGCTCTTTTTTGTTATAAATTTCTTCTAAAATTGCAAATCTCTCAGGTGTTTTTCTGTGGTTGTTAGAGTCTAAAAACTTTACAAAAACATCCTTGACAATATTTAATTCTTTATCCATATTAATTAAAGTAAAAAGCAAAGATATGAATCATGTATCAATCTCTAACAACTTTATCAATCCCATTTATTTTTTCAAGTTTTTTAATAAGTGTAACTAGTTTTGATGCTTTTTTTACGTTAAGTTTAATTTCACCAGAAAAAGTTCCATTTTCCGTATCAAAGTTAAGTTGTGAAATATCGACATTATGACTTTTTGAAATAATATTTGTTAACTCACTTATTAATCCTATCCTGTCTATTCCAGAAAGTTTTAAAATTCCTGTAAAAAATCCTTTGGATGAATCAATCCATTTTGCATTTATTATGCGATAACCATAATTAGAGTGAAGGCTTATTGCATTTGGGCAATCATTTTTATGAACTTTAATACCTTCATTAATGGAAACAAATCCAAAAACACCGTCTCCAGGAATTGGTTTGCAACACGGGCTTAATTTGTATTCAAATTTTTCATAGTTCTTTCCAAAAACTAGTAAATCATAAAAAGAAGAAATATTTTCATCATGTAATTCATTTTTTTTGGGTTTATCTGAAGGTCTTCTTTTGAAAAGTTGAAAAAAACGATTTTTCTCTTCGGCAGCGAAACTTTTGAGCATTTTATTATCAATAGTCCCAAATCCAACTCTGTAAAATAAATCTAAACTTGTTTTTAAGTTGAAATATGAAACAAGTGCATTTATAATTTTCTCACTAAAATTAAATTTCATTTGCTTTAATTTTCTTCTGAGAAGCTCTTTACCCTCTTCTGCAATTTTTCGTTCTTCCACTCTAAGCGAGGTTCTAATCTCAGATCTAGCTTTAGAAGTAACAACAAAATCGAGCCAACTTGCATTTGGTTTAGCAGTTTCTGATGTAATTATTTCAACCTGATCACCGCTATTAAGCTTAAAATTTAATGGTACAATTTTTCCATTCACTCTTGAGCCTCTGGTTTTTTCACCAATTTCACTGTGAATTGAAAATGCAAAGTCTACGGGTGTTGCGTTCGTCGGTAGAGATTTTAAATCACCCATTGGGGTAAAAACAAATATTTCACTTGAGTAAAGATTTAATTTAAAATCATTAACAAAATCAATTGCATCAGATTCATTAGCTTTTACAATATTTCTTAATTTGTCTAGCCATTTGTCCATTCCATCTTCAGTAATGCTCTTTGAATTACTTTTATATTTAAAGTGAGCAGCATATCCCTTTTCAGCAATTTCATGCATTCTTTCAGAACGAATTTGAACTTCAATCCATTTTCCACTAGGTCCTACAATTGTAATATGAAGTGCTTCATATCCAGTTGATTTAGGCGATGATATCCAATCTCTCAGTCTGGTTGGGTTAGGTTGAAAATGATCGGTTACAATGGAATATATTTTCCATGCTAAGAATTTTTCATTTTTTTGATTGGATTTGTAAATGATTCTCACTGCAAACTGATCGAAAACCTCATCAAATTTTTTGTTCTTTAATTGCATTTTCTTTCTGATCGAAAAAATACTTTTAAATCTCCCCTCAGTTCTAAATAAAATTTTTTGGGTTTTTAAATGACCTTCTAATTTTTTTGAAAAGTTTTTGATGTATTTTAATCTATCATTCTCACTCTCTTTTATTTTTTTTTCAATTCCATGGTAAACATCAGGTTCTGTAAATTTTAAAGATAAATCCTCAAGCTTAGTCTTTATGTTATACATTCCTATTCTGTGGGCTAAAGGTGCGTATATAAAGAGAGTTTCAGATGAAATTCTCACCTGTTTTTCAATACCTAAAAAATCTAACGTCATCATATTGTGGAGCCTGTCAGCAATTTTTATTAAAATTACTCTCACGTCATCATTGATGCTCAATAGCATTTTTTTAAAATTTTCAGCTTGTATAGAAACTCGTTTCTCTTTACTTAGTTTAGAAATTTTTGTAAGTCCGTCAACTATTTTTGAAACTTCTTTTCCAAATAAAATTTCTACATCATCAAGTGTTATGTTAGTGTCCTCAACAACATCATGTAATAAAGCAGCAATAATTGACGTAGCCCCAAGCCCTATTTCTTCAGAAACTATTCTGGCAACTTTTAATGGATGAAATATGTAAGGTTCTCCACTTTTTCTAACTTGATTTCCATGGGCATTTTTTGCAGTTTCAAATGCAAGTTTTATTGATTTTTTTTCAATTTTTGTAAGTTCTTGATAAGATTTTTTTAGAAGGAGTTTTAATTCTTTCTTTAACTCAATATTGTAATCATCTATAACTTCTTTTTGCATCCAAATAAATATACAAAATTTACTATTTTTTTTGTCTCAATACCTCATATATTAATATTGCTGCACTAACTGAAACATTTAGTGAGTTTACATCACCAAACATTGGAATTTTAATTTTATTAAAATTATTTTTTCTCCAAAAATTACTTAAACCTTTATCTTCGCTTCCAAGAACAAATGCAGTTGGTTTTGTGTAATTATTTTCCAAATATGATTTATTTGAATCAACGATTGTTGTAAAAATTTTAAAATTATTTTTAAATAAAAAATTTAATGTTTCGTCATTACTAGAAACAAAAGTTTGTACTGAAAAAAATGCGCCCAGACTTGATCTAATTAGGTTTGGATTATATAAATCACATCTTGTATTTGATAAAATTACAGCATCAACTTTAGAAACTTCACTTGTTCTTAAAATAGCTCCTATATTACCCGGCTTTTCAATTGATTCAAGTACTAATATTATTGGATTTTTATTTTTTTTTTTAAAATTTAGAAGAGAGGTGTCTTTCTGTTTTAACAAGGCTAAAATACCTTCTGAATTTTTTCTAAATGTAATTTTTTCATAAACTAATTTTGAAACTCTCATAATTTTTATAGTTTTCGAATGATTCAAAATCCATTTTGAAAAGTCCATTTCATTAATTATATCAGCACACCAAAAAATTTTTTCTGTAGTATAGCCAGATTGCAGTGCAAGTGTTATTTCTCTTTTTCCTTCAACTAAAAATTTTTTTTCTGTATTTCTAAACTTTGCTTTTAATTTTAGTTTTACTAGTTCTTTAATTTTATCATTTTTAACGCTATTTATTTTTTCCATTGTAAAAAATTGCTCTAATTTAATGATTGTTTGTTATTAGATTTTAAATCAAATTCGATTAGTGTTTCTTAAATTTGTAATATGTCAATTTTAACAACTACAAATCATTTTATAAAAAAAGAAGCGAGTTTCGGTGCGACAAATTACAATCCACTTCCTGTGGTTTTAAGCAGGGGCAAGGGTATTTATTTGTGGGATGTTGGTGGTAAAAAATATTATGATTTTTTGTCTTCATACTCTGCTGTTAATCAAGGCCATTGCCATCCTAAAATAATTCATGCTTTACAAGAACAGTCAAAAAAACTTTGCCTAACATCAAGAGCTTTTTATAATGATATTTTAGGCCCTTATTGTGAGTTTATTACGAACTACTTTGCATACGATAGAGTTCTACCTATGAATACAGGAGTTGAGGGCGGAGAAACAGCGATCAAAATTGCGCGAAAATGGGCCTATAATGTAAAGGGCATAGTTCCTAACAAAGCAAAAGTTCTATTTGCAAATGGCAATTTTTGGGGAAGAACTCTGGCAGCTGTTTCATCGTCTGATGTAAAAAGTACTAAAAATAATTTCGGACCGTTTATGCCTGGATTTAAATTAATACCATACAACGATTTGGATTCACTGGAGAGAGAATTACAGGATAAGAATACTGCTGCTTTCATGGTAGAACCTATTCAAGGAGAAGCAGGAGTTGTAATTCCAGATGACGGCTATCTTGAGGGAATCAGAAAATTGTGTGACAAGTACAACGTTCTTTTTATTGCTGATGAGGTTCAAACCGGTTTGGGTAGAACAGGCAGAAGATTGGCAACTGACTACGAAGATGCGCGACCAGATATTTTAATTTTAGGAAAAGCTCTTTCAGGTGGAGTATATCCTGTATCAGCAATATTGGCAGATGATGAGTTAATGTTGTGTATTAAGCCTGGACAACACGGCTCAACTTTTGGTGGTAATCCTTTAGCTGCAGCAGTTGCGAAAACTGCTATTCAAGTAATTGATGATGAAAATTTGTCTGAAAATGCATTAAGTATGGGAAGTATTTTTCGCTCAGCTATTGAAATTTACAGTAATAGAAGTAATATTATTAAAGAAGTGAGAGGAAAAGGATTATTAAATGCTGTAGTAATTAATAATAAACTAGAAAAAGAAATTGCTAGTAAAATATGTCTATCATTAATGAAAAAAGGACTACTTGCAAAAACTACTAGGGGAAATATAATTAGGTTTGCTCCTCCTTTAGTCATAAATAAAAAACAAATGCTAAATTCACTTGATACAATTTTAGAAACTTTTCGTTCCTTTGAGTATTAATATATTTTAAGATGTCTCTTATATATTTTGACAATGCTGCTACAACTCACACTCATCCAGAAGTGATAAAAGAAATGAATAGTATTTTATGTGATTTCTATGGAAATCCCTCTTCTTTACATTCAGTTGGTCGCTCAGCTAAAGCGAAGTTAGAACATGCAAGAAAAAAAATTTGTGAATATTTTTCAGTATCAGCTCAAGAAATTATTTTCACCTCCTGTGGAACAGAGGCTGATAATATGATTATAAATGGAGCATTTAATCATTTAGGAATAAAGCATTTTATAACTTCTCCAATTGAACACCATGCGGTTTTAAGTCCCTTAAAAAACCTCAAAAGTAAAGGGTATATAAGATTGGATTTTTTAAAGATAAATGAAGATGGTTTACCTGATTACGCTGATCTTAAAAGATTGCTTTCTACCGATGATGAAAAGAAAATGGTCAGTTTGATGCACGTTAACAATGAATTAGGAACTATCATTGATTTACATAAAGTTGGTGAATTATGTAAATCTCATAATGCTTTATTTCATTCTGATACAGTCCAATCTATTGGTCATTTCAAATTAAATTTTGATAAAATCCCTGTTGATTTTGCAGTAGCTTCTGCACATAAATTTCATGGACCAAAAGGAATTGGATTTATTTATGCGTGTAAAAAAAATAAACTCGGTTCATTTATTTATGGCGGAGAACAAGAAAGAGGTATGAGAGCAGGAACGGAAGCTGTTCATAATATAGTAGGAATGGAGAGAGCATTAGAAATTGCACATAAAAACTTGAAGAAAGATATAGAATATCTTAAAAATTTAAAGTCTTATTGTTTAAAAAAAATTAATGAAGAGTTCCCGGATGTAATTTATAATGGACTGAGCGATAATCTATTTGCAAGCTCACATACAATTTTGAGTATAAGAATTCCTATGTCAATCTCTAAAGCTAAATTATTATCAATGCATATGGATTTAAAAGGTGTATGTTGTTCTAGAGGTAGTGCTTGTCAGTCAGGTAGTGACTTAGGATCTCACGTTATAAATGAAATCTTAAGTGAGGAGCAAAATCAAACACCTTCAATTCGACTATCTTTTTCAACTCATAACACAACGAAGGAAATCGACAAACTTGTTAATATATTAAGAGAATACATTGATAGTTAAAATTTAATATCAAATTTCAAGTTAAACACTCTTGACATCATGTAGTTTGGAACCGCAAATTGTCTTTTTGTATATGCGTCTCTTATCCATGTATTTGTTATAGAATTTTGTGCATTGAATAAGTTATATATTTCCACACCAATTTCCATTTCTTTAATCAATTTTAAAAATCTTTTTTCGTTTTTTAAAGTTTTAAAAACATACAAAAAACTTACATCAGCTCTCTTGTAATCTTTTAATCTATTTTGATAATTATAAACGTCAACATAGGATGGTGAACCACCTGGAAGTCCTGAGTTGTAAACAAGATTTAAATTTATTTTTAAGTTCGGAATTGATGGTACGTAATCTTGAAATAAAAGAGCAAATTTAAATCTTTGGTCTGTAGGTCTTGGTATATATCCCAGGCTGTTTTGATTTTCAATTGCCTTTAAGAGCCCTAAACTTATCCATGATTCTGTACCTTGAATAAATTCTCCGTGCAGTCTAAAATCCAAACCATAAATCCAACCAACTGAATTATTATTGGCTGCATATCGAACTCTAACATTTTCAATTGTATAAGGGTTAATGTCCCATAAGTATTTCAAGTATCCTGATGTTTGAAAAATGAAATTTCTATCCCAAATTGAAAAATTTCGATCATGGTTTAAAACTAAATGAATAGAATTTTGTGGCTTTATTTTAAAATTTATATTTCCACTATTATCTCTAAGTTCTTTATAAAAGGGAGCTTGAGTATATTTCCCGATTGATATTTTATTAATAACATTTGGATTTTTTATTGGCTGAAAACTTAGCTGAATTCGTGGGCTAAAAAACAAACTACCTGAATCATCAATATTTCTTATGTTCCAATTCTGAAATCTAATACCAGAGTTTATCCAAGCAATATTTTGGCCCAATATAAATTTCTTAGAATGTTGAATGTATGCTGAAAATCTTTTTATTACAGTATTTTGAGAGTTTCTAATATTATTAAATAACTCTAAATTTCCTGTAAAAGCATTATATGGTTGATCATTAAATTGATTTAATGAAGGGGGGCGAATTGAAAATCCAGATGAGTCAATTTTTTCCCATTCAACAATTCTATCATAAATTTTCTCAGACTGTAATTCTAAACCCCAATCAATTTCACTCATATTGATTTTATGTTTACCTGAAATCTTTGTACTTAAAACTTTAATTTTTATATCACTTCTTCCATGAGTGTGCTGACTGCCTATACCCTCAGCATAATCTACTGAACCCAAATCGCTTGTGCCGATTTGACTATTGGGTGAGCCTAATAAATACTGAGCTATAATATCATAATATTCATTTTCATCATTATCATATATTGATAAGTCAATTGAAATTTTGGAATTTATAGAAGAGTTGTATGTCCCTTTCAATGATGACATCAAAGCCCTATAATTGTCATTTTCCCTTCCCTCATAGAAGACCAATAAAGATTTTGGATTTGAAATAGTTCCAAAATTTGTTTGCCTTACTCTTGGTGAATAATCATACTTGTTAAATGAAAAAACATTAAAAAAATCAAATTTTAATTTTCTTTTTTTAAAGGATGTTAAAGATTGAAAATCAGCAAATATTGGTCGATAATCAGTTTCAATTTCTTTATTATTTACTAATAATTTATTGTTCCTATACCTTACTCCTACAAGGCTTGACCAATGTTTATTTGAAAAACCATAACTAAAGCTTCCCCCCAGTAAATTAGCTCTAAAAATACCGTTTGAGTCTGGAGGACTTTTATAGGTAATATCCAATACTGATGACATTTTATCTCCATATTTTGCTTCAAATCCACCTGGCTGAAAAGAAATTTTGTCAGCTAGATCGCTATTTAAAAAACTTAGTCCCTCTTGTTGCCCCGATCTAATAAGTATTGGTTTAAAAATTTCAATACCATTCACATATATTAAATTTTCATCATAGTTACCTCCTCTAACTAAATATTGTGTACTTAATTCATTGTTTGAATTAACTCCTGGAAGTGAAAGCAAAAGATTTTCAATTCCAGCGTTAGCACCAGGTATTTTTCTAATTGAATTTGGATTTAAAACAGTCACTCCAACAATTTTTGGTGAATTGTTAGCTATCAATATTACTTCTCCAATTTCTTCAATATTTGTTTTCAGCACAGGGTGTAATTCGTTAACTTGATTTGGAATTATTTTTATATCAATTGTCAAATTTTTATAAGAAACATGTGAAAAAATCAAAGTAATTTTTTTTCTATCATCAACCTCTAGTTCATAATATCCATTTTCATTTGAAAATGTAGATTTTCCATCTTTTGAAACCACATTAACAAATGGAATTATTTCCTCCTCAGTATTTGTAACAATACCCTTGAGAAAAGTATTTTGTGAAAATGAAAGAGTAACTCCTAAACAAAAACAAAAAATAATTTGGAAATAGTAATACATTTAAGTTATAAACGACATCAAAGCTAAAAACATTATTTCGGAATAATAAATTTTTATAAATTAGTTAAGGGCACAATTATTTTAAAAATGAAAAATTCTTTGGAAATTCTCCTTGAAATACAAAACCAAGTATTTTCTCTTGTGAAAGAAGTTGACTTGCTTAAAAGCGACAAAAGAAAATTAATCGATGAAATTAATATTCTAAAAAATAAATTAGATTCTCAAAGTATTGAAAATAAAAAATTTAAAGAAAAATATAATTCTCTCAAATTTTCCAAAGGTGTTGACGAAAAATTTAAAAAGAAAGCTGTTTTTCACATAGAAACTATTATTAATGAGGTTGATAAGTGTATCAATAAGTTAGAAATATCAGAATAATGCAAAAAATTAAACTTACTATTGCTGGAAGAGTATATCCACTTAATGTCAATAAAGATGATGAATCGCAAATCAGAGAATCTGCAAAATCAATTAATTCAATGATTAATCATTTTGAAAAAAATTATGCTGTTAAGGACAAACAGGATGTTCTAGCGATGTGTGCCCTTCAAATTGCTGTTCAATCTATTAAAGACTTTGATTCTAGTAAAAAAGAAAATAATGATCTAAATAAAAAATTATTAGATTTAAAAGAATTTTTAAAAAAAAATTCAGAGAATTAAGTACAACAAAACCTATATCAATTTTTTTTGATAAACTCAACACTTATCAAATTAAAAAGAGCGAGTCATAAATTCTAAAGTAGGCCAATTATTTTGGAAACTTGAACATTTAGTTAGCTCTAAACCTGAAAATCAGGAGTTTATGCAAAATTTTGATGTAGGTTTTAATAATTTGAGGGTAATTTATTTTGTTCAAATAAATTATGAATCCAGAGTATTAATACGCCAAATCCAACTGCAGTTAGAATTAGTGCAACGTTTTGAAGGCCACTAATGCTAAAAGATAATTTTACGAGAATTGTAGAAATTACAAATCCTGAATTTCTAATAACCTTATTAAACTTATCAGTATGTGAAAATGAAAATAAAACGAGTAATACATCAACAAGTATTAAAACAGTGAAAAAATCGTCAAAAAATATGTAATTAATGTCAACAGCGGAGGCTACATCCTGACCATCTGTTATCAAACCATTTGTCCATAAAAAAATGTTATAAAAACCTATAATTATAAAAGCAGGAACCAGCGACACCGATATTCCTTTTTTAGTTTTAATGAATTTTAATAATTCAGCATTAGTTTCAGAAAGTTTCATCAATTTTCTAACCCTGAATTTATTCATTTTATAAAAAAAATGAATTAATAGAAATAAAATTAAAGTTGTTATAATATCATAAATGAATTGAAGATTTTCTGCTGTTTGAAACCACTTTTCATCAAGTGATATATTAGATAAGTCTTTAAAAAGTCTTCTTATTACAATTAACATTATTATTTCATATTGTTTTCCAATATATATGGTCATAGACTTGGGCAGATAATAAATTAATAAATACACTTCGTAAATTAGAATAAAGGAAAAAGGGGTATAAATTGCAGAAATGGGATTTGTAAATAAATCATTTTCTGAAAAAAATCCAAATAAATTTAACTGATTCAAAAAAATGAGAGATAGGTGAATTATAAAACTAACTATAGCAATTCTGATAATAATTTTTTCAATTCTCTTTTTCGTTTGTTCATCTAACAAAAACTTGTGAAGTTTTTCAATCATAATAATTTCTTTTGTAGCGAAGGGGGGACTTGAACCCCCGGCCTCCGGGTTATGAATCCGACGCTCTAACCAGCTGAGCTACCTCGCCTTGTAAGCCAAAGATATAATTTTGTTTGATTGATATCTTTTAGAATTTGAAACAATTCTTTCAAACATCACGAGAAATATATATATTGGCATTTTATTAATTATGACAAAGTCAAAATTTGAATTAGAGTTTACTATTCAGGCATCACCACAATTATTGTTTCAGTACTTGAGTACTCCATCGGGTCTCTCCGAGTGGTTTGCTGATAATGTTAACGCAAGAACCGAAAGATTTTCTTTCTTTTGGGATGATTCCGAAGAAGACGCAATCTTATTGAAAAAAAAAATCAAATGAATTCGTAAGATTCAAGTGGTTAAATGGAGATGAAGATCAAGATGATTGTTTTTTTGAAATGAAAATTGAAGTTGATGAAATTACAAAGGATGTCTCAATAATTGTCACTGACTTCGCTGAAGAAGATGAATTAGAGGAAGCAAAAATGCTCTGGGAAAGTCAAATTGGAGACTTGAAGCAGGTTCTGGGTTCAATGTAGAATCATCAATATGATTAATCATAATGGAAAGATAATTCCTGAAAGCTCAAAGGAACTACGAATTACAAATAGAGGATTTTTATATGCAGACGCAGTTTTTGAAACTCTCAAATATTCAAACAATCATATTCATTTTTGGGAAAGTCATTATTTCAGATTAATGTCTGCAATGAGAATCTTTCGTATGAAGATACCGATGTCATTTACACCTGAATTTTTAAATAACGAATGTTTGAAATTAATTGAAGTAAATGGTAATAAAAATTTATCATATCGTTTGAGATTTAGTGTATATAGATCTGGAAATGGAAAATATTTACCAAATTCAAATGATATTGGCTACACAATTAGCATTGAAGAATTGGAACAGATTGAATATAAATCTAGAAAAAAATACAAAGTTGAGTTATTTAAAGATTATTACGTTCAAAGAAGCATGCTCTCAAATTTAAAGTCATCAAATAAATCCTTAAATGTAATCGCAAGTATTTTTATTAATGAACAAGGATTTGACAATGCAATTTTAATTAATGATGCAAAAGAAGTTACCGAATTTATTAATGGCAATATATTCATAATACAGGGGAATAAGATAACAACACCTCCACTGGGTTCTGGATGTTTAGATGGAGTAATGAGAAAGCATATTATGATTATTTGCAATCAATTAGGTTTTGAGGCAGTGGAAAGTAAAATTTCTCCATTTGATTTACAGAAGGTTGATGAAATATTTATGACCAACTCTATATCAGGTGTTCAAGGAATAACAGACTACCGAAGAACAAATTATTCAACTAAAATGAGCGAATTAATTCAAAATGAGTTAAATAATATTGTCAGTTAAGTCCAGGATAATCTGGTGCCATGAAAAAATAAGCAGTCTCACCACCAACATCTTTAATGATTTTGCTCCAAAGTTTGTTTTTTATTTTTATCAAATCATAATCATTTTTGATAATTAACCATGATTTTAATTTTATTTCATTTTCTAATTGATTTTTTTCCCAGCCAGAGTATCCTGAAATGAATTTGAAACTATTCATATGAAATTTTTTTTCTTTGATTCCATTCATTATGAAATTAAATTCACCACCCCAAAATAAATTTTTACCGATTTTAATTGATTCTGGAATATTTTTATTGTTGTGGATATAAAAAAGTTTATCGTTATTCACTGGTCCACCATCAAATAATGGGATATTAAGTTTTGACCCTTGAATTAAATCATTTAAGCTGTAATTTGTCTGTTTATTAATAATAAAACCCATTGATCCAATCTCTGAACTTTCAGTCATTAAAATAACTGTTCGACTAAAAACATGATCATTCAATATTGACGGACTGGCAACCAGTAACTTTCCAATCATTATAAGAAGTATGAATTTTCAGGAATTTTAAAACCATTTAAAAAGTCAGAAGTTTTTAAACTTTTCTTTCCTTCCAAATGTATTTCGTTTATATAAATTATTCCATCAACAACATTTACAATTAGTTTCCTTTGATTTTCTTTAATTATACCATATTCTCCAAATGGTTCACAGTTTTCAAAAGATATATCTTTTATTTTTGCTTTTAATTTTTCATTGCCAAAAAAAACATATGTCCACGCGCAAGGTTTGGGATTTAATCCTTTGACAAAGTTTGATATTTTGAGTCCTGATAGTTTCCAATCAATTTTCGTATTTTTTTTGTTAAGTTTTGGAGCTTTTTTGAGGTTTGTGTTTCTAAGCTGTTTAATAGGCATTATTTTTCCAGACATCACAGCATTTATTGTTTTTAATACAATTTCACCAGATTCGAACATCATTTTTTGTTTTAGTGTTCCCATGGAATCATTTAATTCAATTTTTATTTTCTTTTGAAATAAAATATCACCATAATCAATTTTTTCATTAATTAAAAATGTTGTTAGGCCTGATTCTCTTTCGCCATTTATAATACTCCAGTGAATTGGAGCTGCTCCTCTATATTCCGGAAGTAAGGAGGCATGAAGATTAAAAGTTCCATATTTTGGGATACTCCAAATTTTTTTTGGTATTTTACGAAAAGCAACAACGACAAATAAATCAGCCTTTAAGTCAATTAATTTGTTATAAAATTCCTCGTTATCAAGATTTTCTGGCTGAAAAATTTCAATTCCGCTTGAAACAGCGAAATCTTTAACTGCGGAGTACTTGATTTGATTTCCTCTCCCTTGAGGTTTATCAGGAGTTGTAACCACAGCTATAACTGAACATTTAGAATTTATTAGAGTTTTTAGTGATGGTATTGCAAAATTAGGGGAACCAAAAAAAATAATCTTAGATTTTCTTCTCATTATAATTCAATTGTATTGTAAATAAAATTTATTCTCTGCTTTATATTTCCTATGGGTACATCTACAATATCCATTCCAAAAGACTCATAAACCTTTTTAATATTTGAATGAATTTCAATTGATGTTTCGAATGACTCGAGTCTTTCATTATCATTTATATAAATTTTTTCCCATGGAGGCAATAAAAAAATTTTGTCATATAAGTTGTTTTTACAAGTTTTTTCAATTTTGTTTGGGACTGAAATATTATATAATTTTAAATATGCCACTACATCATGAATTCCTCTATCATAAAAATGTATTTTTTTATTAGTGTCTTTTTTGAAATCTTTATATCTAAGTTCAAAAATTTCATTACTAAGATCAATGGGACGATTTGAGAAAGGATTTAAGTTATTTTTTTTTAAATATTTAGAAATAATTTTTCTTCCAATTTCTTCAAAACAAATTATTTTGTCGCTACTTATATTTTCAAGAATGGTTGTTTTACCACTTGAAGGACCTCCCGTTATTACAAACCTTTGTTTTAATCGCATATTCAAATTTCGTTAATACTTTGGTTAGATAAAATTTTATATTTGATTTTTATATGAATCAAAGAAAATCTTTTTATAGTCGTTTTCACAATCAGTTACTTAAATCAGCTAAATGGCCTAGTAATTATATGTTTAAATTTATCATACCAGCTTCTGAGAAAACTAAAGATAAATTATTTAAATTATTTGAAAACAGAAAAATTGTTTCAAAAATTAAGTCCTCAAAAAACGGAAATTATTTAAGTGTTTCATTTGAGGGGACTTTTTCTGGCCCCAATGAAATCATTTCTATTTATTTAAAAGCTGAAAAAATACAAGGAATTATTCAACTGTAATTTTTTTTTTATAGTTTTACTTAATATTCTTTCCTTTGACAGAAAATCTACAATATAATACTGAAAGAAATTTACTTATCATTCCCGAATATGGAAGACATATTCACAAAATGATTGAGCAAGCTATGTCTGAGAATGATAAGGATAAAAGAAACAAGCAAGCAAAAGCTATTATCGGAGTGATGGGTAATTTGAACCCCCATTTAAGAGATGTTCCTGATTTCCAACACAAATTATGGGATCAACTTTTTATTATGTCAAATTTTAAATTAGATGTTGAATCACCATTTACAAAGCCTAATGAAGAAATTATTAATTCTAGACCTACAAAATTAGGATATCCTCAATCACACCCCAAATACAGATTTTATGGCAATAATATCAAAGCCATGATAGATGTAGTTGTTAGCTGGGATGATGGAGAATTAAAAGACGCATTGATTTATACAATTGCTAATCATATGAAGAAGTGTTTTCTCAACTGGAACAAAGACACAGTAGAAGATAAAGTAATATTTAATCATCTTTATGAATTATCAGATGGCAAAATATCTTTGAATTCCGAGAAACACGTACTATCCCCTTCTGAGAATTTAATTCGCTTGTCCAATAAACGTTTTGGAAAATCTGCGAGAAATAATAAACACAAAAAATACCGAAGCCAAAAGCAGCGTTGGAAATAAATGGGAACATTTAGGATTACTGGAGGTAAAAAGCTGTCAGGTACTATTAAGCCTCAAGGAGCAAAAAATGAAGCACTTCAAGTTTTATGCTCTGTTTTACTTACAGATGATGTTGTTCGAATCAACAATATTCCAAATATAATTGATGTGCAAAAACTAATAATCATATTAAAGGAGTTAGGAGTTAAGGTTGAAAGACATGATTCAAATTCTTACAGCTTTAAAGCTGATGAAATAGATTTGAAGTATTTACACACTAAGAAATTTAAAGATAATAGTGGATTACTTCGTGGTTCAATAATGATTATTGGTCCACTTTTAGCGCGTTATGGAAAAGGCTACATACCAAAACCTGGTGGTGATAAAATTGGAAGAAGAAGATTAGATACACATTTCAAAGGATTTATAAAGTTGGGTGCAAAATTTAGATACAATGAAGAGGAATCTTTTTACGGAGTTGAATCTGATAAGTTGATAGGTACTTCTATGTTACTTGACGAAGCCTCTGTAACAGGCACAGCAAATATTCTCATGGCCGCTGTTTTAGCCAAAGGAAAAACTACTATTTACAACGCAGCTTGTGAGCCATACATTCAACAATTGTGTAATATGCTTGTTAGAATGGGTGCAAATATTTCTGGAATTGGTTCTAATTTATTAATAATTGAAGGGGTAAAAACATTGACAGGAACTAATCACGATGTACTTCCTGATATGATTGAAATTGGTAGTTGGATTGGCTTGGCAGCCATGACCCGAAGTGAATTGACTATTAAAAATGTAAGATGGGAATATTTAGGCCAAATTCCAGATATTTTCAAGAAGTTGGGCATATCAATTTATAAAAAAAATGATGATATGTTCATTCCTGAGCATAAAAAAGGATATGAAATTCAGAATTATATTGATGGTTCGGTTATGACAATTTCAGATGCCCCTTGGCCTGGATTTACACCCGATTTATTAAGTGTAGTTTTGGTCACAGCAACTCAGGCAAAGGGAAGTATATTAATTCATCAAAAAATGTTCGAGAGTCGTTTATTTTTTGTTGATAAATTAATAGACATGGGTGCAAAAATAATACTTTGTGATCCACATCGAGCAAATGTTATCGGTCATGACTTTAAATCCGAGTTGAAAGCTACTACAATGACTTCTCCAGATATAAGAGCTGGAATTTCCTTATTAATAGCTGCGCTATCTGCATCTGGAACAAGTACTATATATAATATAGAACAAATAGACAGAGGTTATGAAAAAGTTGACGAGAGATTAAAAAATATCGGGGCCAATATCGAACGCGTCGATTAGATTTTACCTCTTAGAAATTTTATTCCCACTTATGTTTTTTTGCATACTGCACTTAAATCTAGAAACATCATTTGATCTTTTTTTTTGATGTTTGGTTTTTCGACCCTTAACTCTTTTTCTCCAAAGTTTAAAACTATTCCGGCTAATATTTTTTCGCATCAATTCAATAACATCTTGTTCTTTTAATCCAAATTGTAATTTTATTGCGTCAAATGGGGTTCTGTCCTCCCATGCCATTTCTATGATTCTATCTTTTGAAACTTCATCCATCTAGGTATCCATTATATTTTTTCTATTTGAAAGAGTGTGTTTATTTAAGATTCTTTTGCTTTCGCTTCTTACCAATTTATTATTTTTCATTGACCACAAAATATTAGATGCATTTTTATAAGATTTTTTTATATCAACAATTGGATATGGGTAATCTTCTCCTATTTTACAATCGTAACTTTTTTGATCTATTTCTGTCATTTTCCATGGTTCAAAAATTAAAGGCCCTTCAATATTACTTATTTCACGTACCCATTTTTTTATGAATTCAGCATTTTTATCATGCTCAATAGCATTTTTAGTTGGGTTATAAATCCTTAGCATATTTATGCCAGTCTCACCAGCTTGCATTTGAATCTGCGGATAATGAATTCCTGGCTCAAAGTCAAGAAAATGTTTTCCAAGAAACACAGCGCCTTCCTGCCACGCCATCCATAAATGATGAGTTAAAAATGAAACAATTAATGCTCTCATCCTAAAATTTAAAAAACCTGTTTGCACTAGACATCTCATTGAAGCATCAACTATTGGATATCCAGTTTTTCCGTTTTTCCACGAGTTCAATTTTTTTTCGTTTTTTATCTTGATTATCCTATGATAGCCTCTATTAATACTTAAAAACTGCATTTTTGATTCCATTTCGAACTTTTGAATGAAATGGGCTTGCCATCTGAGTCTTGATGTAAATGCATTGATTTGAAATTTGTTGACCTTGTTTCCTTGTTTTAATTTTTTTGCAATTTGCCAGACATAACGTATAGATAAGTTACCCCATGCTAAGTAAGGAGATATTCTTCCTGAGTGAAATCTTGAATTATGTGGCTTAGAAATTGATTGCTGATATTTTTTGTGTCTGTTATCCAGAAAACTATTAAAATATTTCAAAGCATTTTTTGTTCCACCAGCTTGAACATTGGGAATGATTTCAGACGACAAAATTTTTTGTTTTAATTCGAATTTGTCAGGAAGATTGATAAAATCAGAATTCTTCGCCTTAAATGGTTTAATTTCTGTCATCATATATTTTGTCCATTTTTCCCTCCATTTATTTCTATTTTTTAAACCCCTGAAAACTCCATTATTAATATTTTCAAACCAAACAATATTATTCTTATCACACCATTTTTTTAATCCAATGTCTCTTAAATAAGTATGTTGAAGCCCTGTTTCTTGCATTGAATAAAGATTGTTTATTGAATAATATTTATTGATTATGCTCAAAATACTTTTAATCTCACCCTCAAAAACATGAATTTTTGTTTTGTATAAGTCGAAATTATTATTGAGTTCAATTAAAGATTGTTTTACAAAATTATCATGTCGATCATGATAATGCTCCTCATTAATAATTATAGGTTCAAATACGTATAGTAATAGGGTAGGATACTTAGATTTAACTGAGTTATATAAGCCAATATTATCAATAATTCTTAAATCTCTTTTAAACCAAAAAATGTTAATTTTTTGCATATAGTTCTGTTAAATAATCGAATGAAATTTTTTTCATTTTATTCTTTTTTTCATCATTCATTCTATCATAGCTACTAACCATCATTCTCATTCTAGGATTTTTTTTAAAAAAATCTCTTTTGTTATCAATAAAGCCCCAAAATAATGCATCCCATATTTCACACCAAGAATCTTTTTTGTAATTACTCATTTTTAATATGTAATTGCTACCGCTTATATACGGTTTTGTTGACATCAGTCCTCCATCTGCAAATTGACTCATACCATACACGTTTGGGACCATTACCCAATCATAAGCATCTATAAACATTTCCATAAACCACTTGTATACATCATTTGGATTAATTTCACACAATAACATAAAATTTCCCATTATCATTAGTCTTTCAATATGATTTCCGTATGCTGAATTATTAATTTTCATAATTGTATTATCCACAGGATCAATTCCTGTTGTAGCATCATAGAATGAATTTGGGATTTTATTTTTAAAGTTCCAGAAATTTTTCGTCCTTTCTTCAACTCCTTTTGAGTAATAAACTCCTCTTATGAATTCTCGCCAACCAATAATTTGTCTAATAAAACCTTCGCATGAATTTATTGGAACATTATTTTTATTGTAAAAATCAATGGTAGTATTAATCACATATTTAACGTTTAATATCCCAGAATTTAGGAGTGGTGATAAAACACTGTGATTCAAAATTGAATTATTTTTTACAACTGCATCTTCATATGGCCCAAATTCTCGGAATCTATCTTTTAAAAACTTTTCAAACCATTTTTTTGATTCTTCAAAACAAGTTGGATAAATAAAGTCTTCAACTAGACTTCCGTAATTTTTACCAAAATATTTATTAATGTAGTCGATAGCTTCATAAAAATACTTGTCTTTTTTTTGGAAATAAATTTTTGGTGGAATTTTATTTGCAGGATATTTTTCTCTGTTATAAATATCATAGGTCCATTCACCACCTTCTGGTTTATCATCACCTTTAATTAAAATATTAAATTTTTTTCTTTGATCCTTATAAAAAGATGTTTGAAAAAATTTCTTTTTTTCCTTTTTAAAAAAACTATTCAGTTCATGTTTTTCAAGTAAAAAAGATTGATTTGATAATATGTTAAGTTTTATTTCATTTTTTAAACAAGCACTTTTAATTTTTTTTTCTAACCAATAATCACATGGATCTATAATATTAATTTTGGTATATTTTCTATCAAGCTTGTTTATAAATATCTCAATTTTAGAATTTTCATCACAGGCATTTACATAATTAGTATTTACTCCATTTTTTTTCAAGTAATCTTGATATTTTTTCATACTTATTCTGTGAAATAATAATTTTTGTTTGTGAAACTTGTAATGACTAAAAAATAGAAATTCCTCAATCATAAATGACTTTAAATTTGATTCTAAAAAAGGTGAATCTTTAAAAAGTTGATTTGGAAAAATAATATTTATTGAGTCCATAATTTCTCATATTTTTTTATCGGGTCGTATCTTTCAGATTGAAACTTAATATTAAATTTTCTGTCTCTTGGGTCATTTCCAACACCTGAATTATACATCCAATTTCCATAATTACTGTGAACATCGTAATCTATTAACATAGATTCGAAATATGATGCTCCAATTCTCCAATCAAGATTCCATTCTTTAGCAAAAAAGCTTGCTACATTTTGACGTCCTCTATTGCTCATAAATCCAGTCGTAAATAATTCAATCATATTAGCGTTTATAAAAGGTTCATTTGTTTTTCCATTTATCCACATTTCAACAAGTTTAGTGTTTTTATTCCAACTGTAGTCTTTTTCCAAAATCCCACCTATTTTAAAAATAGAATTTCCATATTTCATTGAAATGTATTTGAAATAATCTCTCCATATTAGTTCAAATATTAACCAATAGGTTGAGTTATTTTTTGTAACAGTTTTTTCATATTTTTTTACTTCGTGATAAATTGTAATTGGCGACAATGAGCCTAATGCTAGCCAAATTGAAAACTTTGAACTGTAATTTTTTCCAATTAAACCATTCCTAGTTTTTTTATAATAAGATAATTGCTTTGTTTCCCAAAAATATTCGTCAAGTCGTGATAAACCCTCTTTTTCTCCTCCACTAAATGGAATAGCTGTTCGATTATCCCAAAATATTTTTTCATATCCTAAATCTTCAAGAGTTGGTATGGGTGGAACATAGTTTAAAAGATTTTCATTTGGCATTGCAGAAACAGGTGAAAGTGGTTTACGAATCTCTACATTTTTCTCACAAATTTTTCTAAAGACCGTAAAAATATTGGGCAAAGAATTTAGTTCAAAAGGGATGTCATCTGGATGGAAGAGAAACTGATCGTAGAACCAATGCTTTTTTATATTTTCTGGAATGTAACTGTCATCAACAAGTTCTTCTTGTGTCCACTCTTTCTGTGCATAAATATCAGTAATGTTATGTTTATCGATTAAAAATTTTAAACATTTTTCCCATTTTCCAACAGTTATCCAAAGTGAAATATTGATTTTTTCTAGGTCTATTTTAAGTTGAGTGAGAGTTTGAATTAAAAATGACGCTCTAAAATGTTCCATTTTCTTAAATCCCCATTCTGTTGTTTTAAACCAATGAATTGGAAAATGAAAAACTCCAATAATATTTTGATGATTTGCAATCGCATTTGATAGGCTTTGTTGATTTGTAATTCGTAAATCATTTCTAAACCAAACCAATGCTGTTTTTTTTACTTTCTGCATTTTTTACTACAAAATTTAACTTTATCCCAATTTTTTTCCCACTTTTTTCGCCATGTAAATGGTCTACCACAGTTGAAGCAAATTTTATGTGGTAAATTTTCTTTTTTAACACCTCTCATGTTTTTAATCCAGCTTTGTAAGTATCTAAGCATCTGGAACGTGCAAATTTATGGTCAATTATTGGTTCTGGATATTCAGTAGATTCATATTCTGGAACCCATTTTCTTATATATTCATGTTTTTTATCAAATTTTTTTACCTGTTCAGTTGGATTAAAGACACGAAAATATGGCGCTGCGTCAACTCCACATCCAGCTACCCATTGCCAATTACCAACATTGCTAGATTGTTCATAGTCAAGAAGTTTTTCAGCAAAATAAGCTTCTCCCCATCTCCAGTCAATTAACAAGTGTTTGCACAAAAAACTTCCTGTTAGCATTCGAATTCTATTATGCATAAAACCAGTTTTATTTAACTCACGCATACCAGCATCAACTAAAGGGAAACCCGTCATACCATCACACCACCTCTCATAATCATTTTCATTATTAATCCACTCAATTTTATCATATTGAGGCTTGAAACTTGAATGAATAGTCTTTGGAAAATGCCATAAAATGTGCATGAAAAATTCTCTCCAAATTAACTCTTTTAAAAATGTATTTATAACACTCTTTTTGGCTTTTGAAACCATTTTACGAATAGAAATAGTACCAAACCTCAGGTGCACACCAATTCTGCTGGTTCCATTTATTGATGGATAATTACGAACTGAGTCATATTTGTCAATTAAATCTGAAGAATAGGTTGGCTCTATTGGTTTAATTTTTGATTTTATAAATCCAATTTCCTCCAATGTTGGGATATTTGCTAATGGGATTTTGTGTAAGTTATTCAAAAGATTAATAGAAGGATATTCTTTTATATGTTCTGATTCTAATTTTGAAATCCATAGCTTTGAGAAGGGGGTATAAACTTTATAGGGACTACCATCTTTCTTTAATACTTCATTAGGAGCGAAAATTACTTGGTCTTTAAATGATTTAAATTTTACCCCATTTTTAGATAACTTTTCTAAAATTTCCAAATCTCTTTTTCTAGCATAGGGCTCATAATCCTCATTTGTATAAACTGACTCAATCTTATATTTTTCACTCCATTTTGGGATTAGTTCTGTCGGATTGCCTTTGGCCACGAGCATGGAGCTTCCATATTTAAAAAATTCTGACTGCATTTTTTGTAGATTTTTATATATAAAATCAATGCGTGCATCAGTCTTTGGAATTTTTTTTAAAATATTTTTATCAAAAACAAAAACTGGAAGTACTTTCTTACCACTATTTAAAGCATTGTATAAGCCAACATTATCCTCAATTCGTAAGTCCCTTCGAAACCAGAATAAAATCATCAATTGATATTTAACGTAGAGATACCTCCATCAAGTCCAATTACCTGGCCTGTCATCCAACTACTTTTTTCAGTAAGCAGAAATACAGCTAATTCAGCAACATCATTTACACTTCCAATTCTTTTTAATGGATGCCTCAATGAAGATTTTTCTTTTTTAATTTCATTGTTTAAAAATCTATTAGCTAAAGGCGTATCCGTTATTGAAGAAGCTATAAGATTTACCCTAATTTTTGGAGCCCATTCTGCTGCAAGAGATCTTCCAAGTCCTTCAAGAGCACCTTTTGATGTTGCAACACTAGCATGAAAAGGTATGCCTGTTTGCACGGCTACTGTACTAAATAAAACTACACTCGCTTGCTCGCTTGCCGCTAATAGTGGTTGAATAATTTGCAGACATTTTACTGCTCCTAGAACATTAAGTTCAAAATCGTTTAAGAAGGCTTCGGATTTGAGGCCCCTAAACGGTCGTAAATTTATACTTCCAGGACAATACACAAAACCATCAATTTTTGATGGTAATTCTTCTAAAGATAATGTGTCTTCAGTAGCGTTAAAAGTTATGTGTTTTACTTTTTTGTTAAGTAATCCTTCTTTTGTTCTTGAGGCTACTATAATTTCAGATTCGTTTGGTAAAAGATCAATAATTTTATTACCGATTCCATAACTACCTCCAATTAATAAAAATGTTTTATTCATGATTTTGTATTAAAAATTTTATCCAATGCATGTTCTCTATATTTAAAAATTTGTCTGACTTTAAATTTTACAAACAATACATGCGCTAACCAACCAATAGGACCAAGTGGTAGTTTATAATCAACAATATCCTCCATTATCACTCCATTATTTGATTTATTTATAAAATGTTTGTGATGCCAAAAAGTATATGGACCAAAACGTTGTTCGTCGACAAAATATGAGCCTTTTTTTACATGAGTAATTTCAGTAACCCAACGAAATGGAATTCCCAGGATTGGAGTAAGTCTGTATTGAATGATTTGGCCGGGGAACATTATTCTGTCAGCGCCAGAAATAATGTCAAAGCCCATGTATTTTGGTGTAATAAGCTTTAAGTTTTTAGGATTAGAAAGAAAATCCCAGGCTTCATCAATAGTAATAGCAAGCTTCTGCTTAGATCTATACTGATACATAGCATTTTTTTTTTGCTAATATACCTATTTTGATAAATGTTAAATGAGTTAAGAATTTAATTTTTGCTTATAAATTAAATTATTTAAGTTTTTTTGTACTCATAACATATAATGTATAGGTAAAAATTATAATAATTATTTCCCAAAAAAATATGTAAATGGGCCATTCTCCAATTATTAATGGGTTATTGACTTCAGGTTTTCCATTAACATACATATAATTAGATCCAATAAAATAATTGATTGGCATAACAATTATTAACAATATATTTAAATATAAAACAACTCTTAACCAAGAGAACTTTGTTAACCTAAACCCCATATTTTTAAGCATATAAATTGGCAGCAACATGATTCCGATGTGAGAAAGATACCATTCAATATATTCATAATTACTACCATCAAAATTATTTATCTGAGGAGTAAAAAACGCTTGAAATGCTCCAATGATTCCTACATAATATAAAAATTCGAAAAATTTACTTTCTTTTGAAATCTTAGGAACAAATAAAATGAAACATGCGATAAAATTAGAAATACTGCAGAGGTGAAGAGGGATGTTGTCAACAGGATTCCAATAACCATTAATTATATTTCTAGTGTGTCCAGTTATTGTAATAAAAATTAAAACAACAGAAATAGCTTTTGCAAAAATTAATTTATTTTTATTACCTAAAAACTTTCCAAGAAATAAGTACGTTGTAATGAATAAAATTGTTAAAACTGTATTTCTAATCCATTCACCAGAAAAAACTTCTATGATATATGCCTCAGGACTCATAATGTAAATATAAGGATAATGAAAAAGCATTTTCAAAATCAAGTTTAATCATTGATTCGGATTTTTAAATGCCATATAAATGTTCAAAAATATATCATTAAGTAATTCTTGCTGATTTTAATTTTCCCCATCTCCCTTGAACTTTCATTACTTGTTCTATAATATCTCTTACACAACCTTCACCACCATTTTTATGTGATACATAATCTGCAAAATCTAAGACTTCTTGAACGGAATCTTTAGGGCAACAACTTAAACCAACAATTTTCATTGCAGGTAAATCAGGGATATCATCTCCCATGTAAATGGTTTTTTTTAAGTCAATCAAATTTTTTTTTGAATATTTAATCAATTCTGATTGTTTTTCATGACATCCTAAGTAAACATTCAAAACACCCAATTGATTTAATCTTTCTTTTACAGCTTTATTTGTACCACCGGTAATTACTGCAATATTAAAACCTTCCTCAAGAGCAGCCTTTACAGCGTATCCGTCTTTTGTATTCATTGTTCTAACCATTTCTCCATTTTCCATTATTGTGATGCTTCCATCGGTAAAAACACCATCAACATCAAATATGAATGAGGTTATATCACGAAATTTTTTTTTATAATCCATTTTTTGAACTTTTACTAATTGATTTTGAAATTTTCAAGTAAATTTCCTTTTCATTTTTATTTAAAACTGACAAATGTTTGTTTTGAGTTTCTTTATCATTTCTGATTGCTGGACCACTTTGTGTATCAATACAATTGTTCGTAAAACTACGATTAAATGTTTCATTAACTAAAGGATGTAATAATTTATATGACAAATTAGAATTTTTTAAGAGTTTTTGACTAATAGAAATTAGATGATTAGAAAAATTATTAGCAAATACTGCTGATGTATGAATTTTCAGCCTTTGTTTATCATTAATGTGATGCACTAAAGAACTAAATTTTTTTGAAAATTCTTTTAAAAAATCTAAATCATTTTTATATGCTGCATCGATACAAATTGGGTATTCTTTTAAATTTAATTCAATACCTTTTATAAAACTCTGAATGGGATAAAAAACCCCTTTTCTTTTTATATTTTTTATATCATTTATTGATGATGCTCCAGAAGTATGTACTACGAGGGATTTAATATTTTTCAATTTTTTTGAAATAATACTTATTTGTTTGTCTGGGACTGCCAATATACATATATCAGATTCAATTTGGAATTGATAGTTTTTAAAGTACCTATTGTTTAGAGGTATATTATGGCCATTTTCAATCTTTCCTATCCACTGAACACATTTTAATGAACTGATTTTTTCAATCGTATTAAAAATATGTGTCCCTAAATTTCCAGCACCAATAATTGATACTCTTGTCATTATATAAATCTACAAATATCTATTTAGTTGTAGTTATCTTATTTCAAAATGGTTAATTTTGAAATAAAAACAATGACTAAAGAGCTCACATTTACTATGATTAAGCCTGATGCAGTGGAAAAAAAGCTTATGGCATCAATATTAAGTTTAATTGCAAATAATGGATTTGAAATAATTGCTATTAAAATGAAGAAGTTAAAATTAAAGGAAGCAGAATCTTTTTACGGTATTCACAAAGAACAACCCTTTTTCTCAAATTTAATTTCATTCATAACAAGAGGTCCTGTCGTAGTGGCTGTACTGAAAAAAGAGAATGCCGTTGAAGACTTTCGAAAACTTATTGGAAATACAAATCCTGAAAAAGCAGAAAATCATACAATTAGAAAAAAATTTGCAACTTCAATTGGAGAAAATGCTATTCACGGTTCTGATAGTCTTGAAAATGCAAAAAACGAAATAAGTTTTCATTTCTCTGAAAAAGAAATTTTTTAACAAAGAATAATTTCTTCAATACATTCTTTTTCTAGTTCCTCATTTAACATTTTTACAATCTCTTCTTTTCCGTAGTTTAGTTCTTCTCTTAAAACCGAAGAATTAAGTTTTACATATAACTTTTTATCAGAAAGTTTAATGGAATTAGTATAGGATTTAATATTCTTACCAAGAAGCTTTTCCCAAAGTTTATCAATTTTTACGGCATCTATCCCTGATTCTAAATTATTTTGTTGTATAAAGCTTTTTACTACTTCATTAATTTTTTTCATAAACTCAATTATATTTTTTGTAAACAAATATTACTCCTTTGGAGTCCATTAGCCTAAGTTCTTTTTTATTTAACTTGACAAGTTCTTCTTCCCAATTAAAATCATTTCTTGAGTATTTAAAGAACACTTTATTTTTTTTAAAATTTAAGGAAAAAAATAATGTATCATTATTAGAAAAAAAATCATTGACAGAATTAATGCTTGAAATTACTTTTTTTCGATAACCTTTTTCGCCTTTTACCTCAAAAAAATCAACTTCCTCAATATTTTTATAAAATTTTTTTTCTCCGTTTGGTGCAATTGCTTTTTCTATTAACCAAAAACCGTTTAATTCTTGAAAATTATGTTTTTTGTTATTTGAACAACAAAAGAAAATTGAAAATATAATAATTAATAGAATTTGCTTCATAATTTAAATATTTTGAATTCTTGTTTTGTTTGTTTTATAACTTCTTTAGTTCTTTCGTAATGTGTATCGGTTATGAAAAGTTGTCCAAAAGAGGATTCATTAACAAGATTTATAATCTTTTTGACTCTATTTTCATCTAACTTATCAAAAATATCGTCTAAAAGTAATATTGGTGTTACTAATAATGAATTTTTTATCATATCAAATTGTGCCAACTTTAAGGAGACTAAAAATGATTTTCTTTGTCCTTGACTTGCGAACCTTTTCATAGATTCGCCATTTATTTTAAAGATTAAATCATCTCTGTGAACTCCAACATTTGATTGCATCAGTTTTTTATCATATTCAAAAGAATTTTTTAATAATTCGCTGAATCCTAAATCACAATTTAATTGGCTTTTATAATCTATAGTTACATCTTCAGCATTACCACTAATCTGCATATATCTTTTTATGAAATATGGACGAAAAGAACTTAAATATTTTTTTCTGGTATTGTAAATCTCGGTTCCAAACATTGAGAGTTTATCGTCGTAAATTTCCAATGTACTTTTAATGATTTTTTCAGAAATTTCATTTTTTAAAAGTGAATTACGTTGTGAGATTAATCTAGTGTAATCTACAAGTGTTTTTAGATAAGTTTTATCTGATTGTGATATGAGTTTGTCAATAAAACTTCTTCTATTTACACTTCCCTCGTTAATTAAATCAATATCTGAGGGCGATATCATTACTACTGGAAGCAAACCAATATGATCAGAAAATTTTTTATATTTTTTTCCATTTCGAATAAAAATTTTTGATTTTCCTTTAATCAATTTACATTCAATAGTTTCTGACATATCATTAAGATGATAAATTCCTTTAATTTTTGAGAAATTTTTGTCGTGTGATATTGAGTCAGAATTAATACTTGAAAAATAACTTTTTGCCATCGATAAATGGTAGATTGCGTCTAAAGTATTAGTCTTACCAATACCATTATTTCCGACAAAACAATTTACAGGTTTGTCAAAAGAATATTTTGATTCCAAAATATTTTTATAGTTATATAGCTCCAGATAATTTAATTTTAAAAAGCTCAATAGATAATTTTCTTAAAATTAAATTATTTTAAGATTAATTTTAATGCATTTGAAACAATTATAAAATTTTTATTTTAGCAGCTCAAAATTACAAATGGCTACATACAAAAAAAAAGGTAATAAGCGTAAAACTGATGGCAAGACTCAAATTGAAAATCAAAGCACGACTGCTGAAGTTTTCACAACATTAGATTCCTCATCAAACAAAGCTCAATTGTGGGTTGCTAAAAATCAAAAGTATATATATGCTCTTATATTAATTATTGCTTTGTCAATCTTTTCTTATTTGGTATATGATAAGTATGTTAGTAATCCAAAAAATATTGAAGCAACAAAATTAATTTTTAAGCCTCAATCTTATTATAAAAAAGCATTAGAAGACCCTGTATTACAAGACTCATTATTTTTACTTGCGCTCAATGGCGACAACTATAATCCTGGATTTTTAGAAATCATTAAAAACTTTAAATCTACAAATGCAGCAAATATTTCTTGTTACAATACTGGTATGATTTATCTTAAGTTAGGTGAATTTGATAAAGCTATTAAATTTTTAAATAAATTTTCGTCTAATGATCCTATGCTTGGATCTTTATCTAAGGGTGGTATTGGTGATGCTTTCTCTGAATTAAACCAATATAAAGAAGCATTGGATTTTTATGAAAAGGCTGCTTACCATTCCAAAAATGAAATTACTACGCCAAGATATTTATTCAAAGGAGCTCAGGTTGCACTTTATTTAGGTGATAATAAAAAAGCAATTAAATTATTGGAATTATTAAAAAATGAATATAAATCATCAACGCAGGCAGCTTCAATAGAAGTATTGTTAGCCCAAGCTAAGCAAAAAGATGCTCAATAAAGATTACTCTGAATTAAATCTTGAATCGATTCCAAATCTTGCTGGGAAAGAGGTTTTTATAATTGTTTCAACTTGGAACCAGAAAATTACTGATAAACTTTATGAAGGAGCTAAGTTTGTTTTAGAAAATAAAAAATGTATTATAAAAAAAGTTAACGTCCCAGGTAGCTTTGAGCTAGTATATGCGTGTAAAAAAGCTCTTGTAAAAAAACCACATGCAATTATCGCAATCGGATGTATTATTAAAGGCGATACACCTCATTTTGATTTTATTTCAAGCTCTGTTGCTAACGGAATTTCTCAACTTAATCTAAAGGGAGAAGTACCTGTTGTTTTTGGTGTTATTACTGCAAATAATTACAAGCAAGCAGTTGAGAGATGTGAAGGTTTTGGTTATAAAAATAAGGGGGTCGAAGCAGCTGTTACGGCAATGAATATGATAAACTTTACTGTTTAAAGAATTTTTTGGGTACAAAAAGCATCCCAAAACATTCTCCATCTTCTTTTGTTAAATGTTTGTGGTGTATTTTGTGTGCTCTTCTCACAGCCTTTGCATATCGATTATTTACTCTTTTCCAAATCTTAAATCTTTGATGAATAAAAATGTCATGAACAATAAAATAAGTAACTCCGTATGCAAAAATTCCTATAGCAACGGCTAAACCGGGAAAAAAACTAAATTCACCCCACAAAATCACAAAAAAAGCACTAACAAATGCATAAAAAACAAAGAATAAATCATTTCTTTCGAACCATGATTTTTTATTTTTTACATGGTGATCTTTGTGTATACTCCATAAAAACCCATGCATAATGTATTTATGGCTAAACCATGCCATTCCTTCCATTATTAGAAACGTACAAATAAAAATTAATATTTGAACAAATAAACTCAAAGCTTAGATTAAAGAAGGTTGAATTGATACCTAATAAAACTACGTGCAAGCACATCAGCCTTTTGATAATTTGCGACTCTTATTCTTTTAGATTTAATTTCAGTAGAGGGGGTTTTTTTTAGTTTTTTTAACAACCTCAAATAATATTTATATGCTGTATATACTCCAAATTTTGATTCGTTAGGAAGTTGAAAAATACCTGTTTTACCTTGCTTGAAATCTTCTTTTATTTCTTTTATAATCTTGGATTTAGAATATTCATCAAATGAATCCATATTAACATCAGGAAAGTATAATCTGTTCAAATTTTCAGTATCAGATTTAAAATCTCTAAGAAAATTAACTTTCTGAAAAGCAGAGCCTAAGTGCATAGCAGGTTTCTTTAACTTTTCGAAGAGCCTTTTATCCCCTTTAACAAATACCTTTAAACACATTAAACCAACAACATCAGCTGAACCATATATATAATCTTTGTATTCTTTTTCAGTCTTATAAGTTTTTTTTGACAAATCCCACCTCATACTTGTCATAAAGGATTTAATGTAATCAATATCAATATCGTATAAGTTTACAGTCATCTGAAAACTATTAAGAATAGGATTTAAACTAATTTTATTAGAAATTGAAAGGTAAAGTGATTCTTCAAAACGATTAAAAAGTTCCATTTTGTTGTACGAATGAAATGAATCTACAATTTCATCAGCAAATCTTACAAAGCCATAAATGTTATATATATGAGTTCTGATGCTTCTGGAAAGCATCCTTGTAGCCAATGAAAAAGAAGTACTGTATGAATTTGTAACTATCTTACTACAATCAGAAGAAACACTATCAAATAACTCTTTCATTATGAAAATTAATTGTAAATATAAATTTAATTTAGTTTGATTTGAAATTTTTGAATCTTAGCACTGAGCCAATTTTCCTATAACCTGTTCTATAGAAGTAAATTTTGATACATTTTGTGGTAAATACTTAATAAATTGTACTTGATACCCAAGAATCCAGAAATCACAATTCATATTTTTTAGTATCTCTTTATTAAAGTCATTCAAATATTCATCAATTTTCTCTTGATTCGGTTCAATAGTAAAATATGAAATAAAGGTAATAGGCTCACCGATATCAACTAAATTTTTTAAACTTTCAATTGGAACAGATTGTCCCAAAAAAACGCATTGAAAACCATGATTCAAAACCTCATATTGTAAATATAAGAGGCCAAGCTCATGAATTTCATTATCGGGAAGAAAAAGCACAAATTTTCTATCATTTCTTTTTATTTTAGTTTGTTGTAGGTCTTCACATATTGAGTGAATTTTTTGTTTAATTAAACTTGTAATAAAGTGTTCGTGTGATGGGCTGATAGAATTTGTTTGCCAAAGTGTTCCTAACTCATTCATCAATGGTACAAATACATTTTTAAAAACTTCTCTAAACGAAAAGTTTTCTAATAACTCGCTAAAAGTTTTAGAAAAAAGTCTTTGATCGAAATTAATCATTGCTAACTTAAACAGACCTAATGACCAATTATTAGAGTTTTTGTTTACTGTTAACTCAAGGATTTTACTTGAGATTTCATTTTGATTGTAAGCAGCAATTTTTGATATTTTATGTCCATTATTATAAAGAAGAGTTACGTTCAAAAGTTTTTGAAGATTTTCAAGATTATACATCCGAATATTGGTATTTGTCCTTTCAGGTTGAAATAAGCTATATCTTTTTTCCCAAATTCTGATGGTATGTGCTTTAATTCCTGATAAATGCTCTAAATTTTTTATACTAAAATTATTTTTGACGCGATCCATTTGTTTAACAATTTTTGAACAATATTAAACAAAAATAAAATAATTTAAATTAATACAAAAAAGCGTGCGCACGAGAGGAATCGAACCTCCACGGGATTTTAATCCCACTAGGCCCTCAACCTAGCGCGTCTACCAGTTCCGCCACGTGCGCTTGTTTAGGATGTGACTTGGCTGGGGCTCGAACCCAGGACCCTCTCCTTAAAAGGGAGATGCTCTACCAGCTGAGCTACCAAGTCTTTTTAAAAGAATGCAAATAT
>MDTB01160829.1_pt1 | contig 41558 bp, 36 predicted proteins | sample 811161 | NCBI WGS metagenome assembly MDTB01 (sample SAMN05326650, study PRJNA326480) | marine metagenome | isolation source: seawater | place: Mediterranean Sea | collected 2009 | reverse complement strand
GAGAGAATTGTTGACTTTAAAATTTTTAATCCGGGTGTATATGATTTTGACATGCAAGCCCTATTTAATAAATCCTATTAATTTTTGATCTTCCTTCATTCTTATATCGTCTGAATATATCTCTTATTCATCGTATTCATCTAAAGCTATTGACCAATTCTTTAAAATTGATTTTCTCTTACCAATATCATTAGAGAAGCCTAACTCTGGCCGACCTCTTCCATCAAGAATGATTCCTACTTCACCCCCAAAAATTTGCTTCTCTACGGTCTCCCCTTCGCCTTCTCCTAAATCAATACTCCTTTCAGGCTTGAAGATGCATTCAATCGGAATAAAATCAGCCTTTATTAATTTAATTTCACCTTCAATTAGCGTGCCCTCTATTTCACCTTCTGGGTGTTTAATTAAATAAGACATAAGCTGTTTATCATTTTTTACTTTCCCAACTGGGGCGATCACTGTTCCAAGTCTAACCAGGCAATCCTTTTCAAACACTTCGACAGCCGCCTTTGGGTGAACAGTAGATAAAACTCCTAGCTGTGGCATCATAAAAATTGAATCAACAGCCAATTGTGTAATCCCTTGTGGAAGAAAAGCATCAACAAGCATTTTTGCTGATTGAGACCTTCTAGGGGCGTGAGACAAAACACCTCCAGATCCAACTAATAAATCTAAATCCATCATATCCACCAATGTTTGGCCTGACATGGTCTGATCAAATGCATCAGAAATAGTCCTTTCCTGCTGGACCCCCTTCAATCCAACTGCAAAATTTTTGTGCTGATAGAAAGAGAGTCTAAGCGCCTCTCTAGCAATTGCCTGCTCAATTTTCAACTCATCAATAGATTGAGGGATTGTCGTTGGTCTAATCATTTTATTTGCTATTCTATTCATTAAATCTTCTTTGTCTAAATCAAACGGAACCCACCTGGCTACATTATCTATACCTGCCTCAGCAAGTACATTGCAAACAGAATAACTCATCCCTAAGTTTGCACTTACAGTTCTATTGAAAATGCCTTGAAAAACTGAAAACACATCTGTTGTGGCACCTCCAATGTCAACACCAAGAACAGACATTTTCTCTTTTTCAGCAATTTTCTTTATAATTTCACCAACTGCTCCAGGAGTTGGCATTATAGGCGTATCAGCCCAACTCATAAGTTTTTTATAACCAGGAGCTTGAGCCATAACATGCTCCATAAACAAATCATGGATTTTATCTCTACTTGGCTGAAGGTTTTCGCTGTCAAGTGTTGGCCTAATATTTTTAACTACCTCTAGATCACTTATTTTTGATAATTTTTCTTTAATACTATCTCTAGCTTTTTTATTGCCAGCATAAATAATTGGTAGTTTGTAGTTAATACCTAATCTAGGCTTAGGATTTGCAGATTCTAAAATTTCAGCTAATTCTACAACATGAGAAACCGTTCCACCATCAACTCCACCAGAAAGAAGTATCATATCAGGTCTAAGCTGTCTAATTCTCTTAACTTTTTCATGGTACATCCTTCCATCATTAGAAGCCAAAACATCCATGACAATTGCGCCTGCCCCAAGAGCTGCTCTTTGCGCGCTCTCTCCTGACATTGATTTTACAACACCAGCAACCATCATTTGCAATCCACCACCAGCTGAACTTGTAGAAATGTAAAGATCTATACCATCTTCACCTTTATCGCATGTATTAATAAACATTTCACCATCTAAAATTTTTATCCCTGAAAGTTCTTCTAGCTCCATAACTGCATTTAAAACTCCTCTAGTAACATCTTCAAATGGAGCCTCTACAGTAGTTGGGGATTCACCTCTATGCGTCATTCTATATTCACCGTCTATGTGCTGAATAAGGATTGCCTTAGTTGTTGTTGATCCACAATCTGTTGCTAGAATCACTTTACTTTGATCTAATTTTTTCTTCATTTTAAATAAAATACACCAAATATAGATATGTTAATGGTGCAGCAATTAACATAGAATCAAATCTATCTAAAACCCCACCATGCCCTTTTAATAAAGCACTTGAGTCTTTAATTTTCACTTCACGCTTTAAAAGGGATTCTCCAAAATCTCCAAGTTGAGATATAGCACCATAGATAATTCCAAGTACAATCAAATGATATGATAGCAAGTGATCACCAAAAACATTATAAAAATAAAATGCATACACAACTAACATGGTAGCTATAAAACCACTGATACTTCCAACCCATGACTTCTTTGGGCTGACCAATGGTAGAATCTTTTTTTTTCCAAACTTTGCCCCAAAGAAGAAAGCCGCTGAATCACATGCCCATATTGAAAAAAACATTAAAAATATTATTTCTCGACCAATAGATTCAAAGTTCCTTAAAATGGCCATCGAGCCAAGCATAAACCCAATCCAAACTACACCAAAAATCAAGCATGATATATTCAAAAGTGGAGTATTTTCCCCTCTGAAAATTTCTATACATATAGCGATAATTGTTACGGCCATTAAGAAACCAATACCTATTGGAGGAATTTCATATCTATTAAAATCTAATGATGTCAAATTATAACGAAAAAGCTGAATCAGTATAATTGAGCCATATAAAAGTGGCATAAATATTTTGCCCCCCTTTGATTTCAAAAAAACAGGAAATTCTTTTACACATAAGAGCTGGACTATTAACACAAACAATGAGAAAAAAGGAAAGTGATAGTCATCTCCAACATAAAGAATTGCCAGTATAACTGGAATACCAATTAAATTAACTATTAGTCTTGAAGATTGTTTTTTTTCTGACATATGTAGAATTGTTTAGTTGAAATTTAAGGTTTATTTTATAATTATGCATATTAATACTATGTAATTTTATGAACTTTTAGCATATTTGTTGTTCCTACTACTCCTACTGGCACTCCTGCTGTGATTACAAACAATTGATTTTTTTGAATCATTTTTTTTCTTTTTAAAATTTTTTCTGCTACTCCAATCATCTTATCTGTATCAATTAAAGAATCAACTTTTAAAGGAACAACTCCCCATATTATGCTCATTTGCCTGCAAATACTTTCATATGGTGACAGAGCGAAGATTGGCGCCTTCGGTCTATAGCTGGATACAAAACGGCAAGTACTTCCTGACTCTGTCATTACAACCACTGCGTTAATATCTAAGTCTGAAGTCAATCTAAAGACAGCATGGCTTATAGCAGATTGAACGGTATCGAGTCTATTTTCAAGCTTTTTTTTATGATAAAAATTGTTTACTTCTTCAAGTTCTAATTTATTAGCAATAGTTCTCATTACACGTACTGATTCAAAAGGGAATTTTCCAATTGAAGTCTCAGCTGAAAGCATGATGGCATCAACGTTATCATATACTGCCGAAGCAACATCATTCACTTCAGCTCTAGTTGGAGATGATTTTTTAATCATAGATTCAAGCATCTGAGTTGCAACTACAACAGGTTTGCTGGCAATACGACATTTTTGAATAATTTTTCTCTGAAGAACAGGAACTTTTTCATAATCTACTTCAACTCCAAGATCACCTCTTGCAACTAAAATACCATCGGACTCTGAAATAATAGAATCCAAATTTTCAATTGCCTCAGGCTTCTCAATTTTAGCCATAACAGGCACTTTTGTATTTAAAGAACTAATAATCTTTTTAATATTTCTAATATCACTGGCTTTTCTAACAAAGGACAATGCAATCCAATCTACACCTAAATCAAGTCCAAGCTTAAGATCTCTTCTATCCTTTTTAGTTATTGAGGGGAGAGTCAAATCAACACCTGGAAGATTTACACCTTTTGAAGGTTTGACAATCCCACTTTTAAGTGCTCTAATCACTAAACAGTGATCTTTTTTTTCAATTACTTTAAAAGCTATTTTACCATCTTCAATTTTAACCTGTGCATTTGGAGCAATCGACTTTATTTTAAGTTTATAGTTAATAGGTATATCAGCTACTGAACTACTACCTAAAGTATAAGATTTTCCTTTAGTAATTTTAAAATTTAAAAAGGTATGCTTTACTCTTATCTTTGGACCAGCAAGATCAAATAAAATTGGAATAAATTTTGATTTCTTATTGGATATTTTTTGGATCCTAGCAATAATATCCTTTGTCTCAGAAGAACTTCTGATGTGAGACATGTTAAGTCTTATTACGTCAACTCCTTCATCTAGCAATTTTGCAATATTTTTAGATGAAAATGTTGCAGGGCCAATCGTTGCTACTATCTTTGTTCTATTCATTCATGATTTCCAGTATTTAGAACCATCATTTTCTCTGTTTAAAAATTTTCTTGAAACCAACTCCCTTCTCAACAAAGGAACATCATTGAACAAATGAAATTTTTCAATTATAATGTTCACTTCTTTTTCAGAATAAATTTTTGCACAAACAAACTGCTCAGATAAATGTTTTACCACAAACTGTTTATCTTTAGGCTTTTTTGGCCAACACACAATTTTATCTAAATTATTTATAAAACTACTCAATTAATGCACCATATTCTATTTAATTAATATGATTTCAAAAAAAAACCCCAACTCCTCCTCCTCAAGAAAAATTAGGGTCTTTCATAGTAGCGGGGGCAAGATTTGAACTTGCGACCTTCGGGTTATGAGCCCGACGAGCTACCAGACTGCTCCACCCCGCGTCAAATTTTAAAAGTTGAGAAAATTATTATAAAATAGTGATAAAAACCAAGAACTTTAAAAATCAATTTTAACATCTCCTGATGTTTTTTCATAAATTTCATTAACAAACTTTTGAGCGTTGGACTCAAAGATACTTACTATACTAAGCACGGTTCCATTAAACTCTCTCTTTATTATTTTTCCATTATAAAAAGCAATAGTTGAATCTACTATACCACATAAGCTCAAATGATGAGCAATCTTAATTCTTGTCATATCTACAAACTCTAGCTTTTTAGTTTTATTTATTGCATCTTCTGCACTCTTTTTATAGGAACTAATTAATCCTGGAATACCAAGCTTTGTCCCTCCAAAGTACCTCGCTACATACACACCTACATTTATTAATTTATTTCTTTTAATTGAATTTAAAACTGGAATCCCAGAACTCCCCTTAGGCTCTCCATCATCTGAAGCATACTCATCAATTCTTTGACCATTCTTAATTCTAAATGCGTTTACTACGTGTACAGCTTTAGGATTGAGAGCTCTATGTTTATTTAATATTTGCTTGAATTCCTGTATAGAGGAAATACAATGTATATAAGAAAAAAATTTAGAGCCCCTTTCTTTATAAATACCTTTAGATGTACGTTGAATATTAAAATACTTCATTACTTTACAATTAAAAAAGAGATCCCCGGAATATTTTTATTTTCAAAAGCTAAAAAGTATTTACCTGAGCTAAGACCTAATACAGCATTTTTTAAATCATGCCTTTGCCTGCCTTTTGAAATATCAATAAAAAAAGAGCTAACCCTTTGACCACTAGAATTGTAGATACAACCAATTTCATATCCATAATCTTGCCTTGAGTCAAGAAGTAAACTTAGATTATCTCTGCATGGATTTGGATAAACTTTAATACTACTCCCCACATCTTCGGGGCTTGGCCATGAAATTATAGATACAGGATCGCTTAATTGAGACTCACCAAATTCATTAAAACTAGAAATTCTATATGTATATTCGATAAATGGTTCGAAACTAGTATCTTTAAATATCTGATTAAAGAGGTCTACTTCATTTACCTTAATATTATTTCTATAAACATTAAAAAATACATTTTCTTGAATTCCTGAATTTAATTCCCATGAAACTTCAATTTCTTCATTAGAGTTTTGGAAAACAAAAACATTTGATGGGGTATTTGGAATAAAATTAAAAACTAATGATAAATCTATACTTACAGGGTTTACATTTTCAGTTGAATGAATAAAAAATACATTTTGACCCTCATTAACTGTAAAATCAATTACATCTTTGGTATTTGAAATACTACCGTTACCTTCGAGGCTTATAATACTTCCAATAAAATCACTATTAGAATGTTGCCATTCAATTAACGATTTGTTTAAAATGTTATATCCAGTAATTTTTACGGATTTATTATTTAAGATCATTTCTAAATCTATATATTTGTTAATATTTTCAGGATCAATATCAATCCTCTCAAGATCAATATCAATTGGATCCACTAAGCTTTGATCTTCAAAGTAATGAAATTCACTATCTTCTTTAGAGTTAAACATATTTCTAGACATGAAATCCAACCAAATTGAATGCATTGACTGGCTATAATTATCATAAGAGACTATTCTCATTACATCAAAAGCATCATATATAGAGTTAGAACCATACAATTCCCACATTTCTCTCATAATAGTACTCTGCTTTTCATCATCTACGCCTTTATTGTCAACAACTTTAGAAAGATAGTGCCCAAACAACGCTAAAGAATATCCCCAATCTGCAGAGTTTACAGAAAAGCTAGAGTTCCATTCCAAAGGGTATTCCGGATTACTGATTAAAGCATCAGTCCAAATATTAAGAGACCAATCATTTCCATCAGGCACAACTAAATCTTCAAACCACATTGAAGATAGCTCAAAAAAATATTTTTCAGAACTTGTAAATGTTCTGTAAGAGAGCTGAACTGCATGAAAGTACTCATGCGCCAAAGTTTCTCTCATTGTGACAATAGGATCTAATCCATTGTAAACAGTGTAATTTTCGTAGTTATGATCAATCTCAATGAAAGACGAACCTGGCGGAAGGAGTTCTTCAAACAAAAAAGTCCCCGTATAGGTTGCCCCATAGTTGGGATAGTCATAACTAGATTTCAAGAAAATATGATAGAAAGGATCATTATTGTTTGCCAATGGAGGATCTTGATATTCCATAGTATTTTTTAAAACATTTCTAATTGAATCAGCAATGTATAAAACTTCATCAACATAGGCGCTTGTTGCTCCACTCGCTCCTTCAACATCATAATGGACCTTAAACCATCCCGATTCAGAAATTTTAAACTCATCCAAGTATGAGCCACTCCTATCTAGATTTTGATGCACTTTAAAACAATCTCTTGAAAAACCCAAAGCACAGAAAAATATAATAGCCAAAATAAATTTTTTCATTTTTTCCTGAAAATTATTTTAATAGGAACTCCAGATAAATCAAATGCACTTCTTAATTGATTCTCTAAATATTTCCTGTATGACTTTGGAAATAATTGAGGAAAATTAGTAAAGAAAACAAAAACAGGAGGAGAATGTCGAACCTGAGCTACATACTTAATTGTAAGGTTTCTGCCTTTTACAGCTGGAGGGTTGTAATTTTTTATGGCCATACCTAAGAACTCATTAAGTTTTTTTGTACTTATATTATTCTGATATTTTTTAAAAACTATTGACCCTTCTTTTAGAATATTTTGAATTCTTAAATTTTCTAAAATAGATATAAATATAATTGGATAATTTTGCATATCAGAAAATCTATATAAAATTTCATCTTTATAGTTTTTCATTGTATGTGTATCTTTGCTTATTAGGTCCCATTTATTAATGACCACCATTAAGCCCTTACCTTTTTCAATAATATAGCTTGCTATCTCTTTATCCTGCTTGTTAAAATGTTTTTGACCATCAACCATAAGTATAGCCAAGTCACAATCATCAATAACTTTATAAGTCCTTACACTGCTATAAAACTCAATAGAATCATCAATCTTATTTTTCTTTCTTAATCCTGCCGTATCAATTATTCTATAAGTTTTTTTGAAGTATGTAATATAAGAATCAACTGAATCTCTTGTAGTTCCAGCAATACTTGTAACAATAGATTTATTTGTTTTGACTAAGCTATTCATTAAACTTGACTTCCCAACATTTGGCATTCCAACAATTGCAAGGTTGATATGGCTATTGTCCAAATTTTCTTCTAAAATATTTTTAGTAAAATCCTGAATGGCATCTAACATTGTATTGATATTCCTACTATTTTGAGCTGAAATTGGCAATGGTTCTCCAAAACCTAATTCATAATATTCTAATAGATTCTCATCTAGATCTGAATTGTCCATTTTATTAGCAACTAAAATCGTTTTTTTGGAACTATTAGTTAATAACAATCCTAATTCTCTATCACTAGATGTAAGGCCTTCTCTACCATTTATAACAAATAGTATTATATCAGCTTCATCAAAAGCTTTTATAGCCTGAATTCTTATATTCTTTAAAATTATATCATCAGTCTTAGGAGTATAACCTCCTGTGTCGATAATATTATAGTTTCTACCGCTCCACTCAAAAACACCATAGACTCTATCTCTAGTTACACCTTCTACTGGAGAAACTATTGCAGGCATTCCTCCAACCAATTTATTAAACAAAGTTGATTTTCCAACATTTGGCCTACCAATAATTGCAATTGTGGGTCTAGACATAGTTTTTTATTTAAACAGATCTAAAAGTGAATCACCCGATAACTTGAGTGGAACTTTTAATTTTAAAGAAATTTCATCAACTGTCATATCATCCAAAGTAAGAGTTTTTTCATCATTCAATATTCGTTCCGTCACCCAGACTTCATCACCTAATTTGTGGTCTTTTAATTGATCAATTATATCCTTGCCAGTTAGCAAGCCAGATACTGTGACAGATTCTCCAAAAAACTTATTTTTAACTTTTTTAAGTTGAATTTTCAAATTTTCAATCTTTGTCAATTCAGGTAAAACATGATTTGCAAATGTATCATAAATTAGATCTCCTGTTATAATTGTAATGATTTTTTTTTGGGGAATTTTTTTAGGAAACAGTTTTTTATCATTATTGAGGTTTTCTATAAATTTGCTTACCAAGCCAACCCCATTTTCTGTTAAATCAAAATCAAATTCAGAATAATTAGGTACATTCATTTTTGAAATCAAGAACCACTCATCTGAGTATACAACAAAAGGGCTAAGCGTATTATACCTTCTATTGATTTTGAACCGATCAATAAGCACCTTATCTGAATATTTTTTATCAACTTCTTGAATTTCAAATAGCCCCTTCCGATGCCTAGTCAGACCTACTGGCACGATTGAAACAGTTTTAAGATTTGGATAAAAATGATAAAGATCATCAAGGCTGTTTAACAAGTATTGGCCATCATTCAATTTAGGCATTAATACAATTTGAGCATGAAGCTCAATACCATTTTCAGTTAAAAATTTAATTTTTTTTAGAACATCATCATCTTTTTTATATAAAAAAAGTTTTTTTCTCAAATCCTTATCAGTTACATGTATAGATATATATAATGGAGAAAGTTTTTGCTCTACCACTCTATTTAATTCTCTTTGTCCCATGTTTGTCATAGTAATATAATGTCCATGTAAATATGACAATCGATAGTCACCATCTCTGAAGTACATGCCCTTCCTCATATTAGAAGGGTTTTGATCTACAAAACAAAATACACAATCATTTGCACATGATCTAATCTTCATATCCTCAAACACAACACCTAACAAATCATCATATTCTTTTTCTATTTCAAAAGATTCTAATGCACCATTCATTTCTACAGAAATTGTTATAAAGTCTGAAGAAAACCTAAACTGATAATCAATTTCATCAAGAACTTTTCTATTATTGATTTTAAGCAGCCTATCACCTGACTTAAGGCCAATTGATGATGCTATAGAATTTGGGAATACTGTTTTTATAACCATATAAATAAAATATAATTAAATGTGTTATTTGAATGGAAGATAAGAATAATAAATTATATTATATAAAAATTCCTATAAAATTGTATAATTTATTCTAAGATTTCTTTTTCTTTAGAGGATGCTATATCATCAAGGATTTTAATGTTTTCATTGGTAGTCTCTTGCACATTATCCAAAGCTCTTATTAGATTATCTTCAGAAAAACTTCCATCTTTTTCTTGATTCTTAAAAGCTGTATTTATATCTCTTCTAATATTCCTTACTACAACTTTACTATCCTCACAAAGCTTGTGAACAAGCTTAACATACTCTAGCCTTCTCTCTTCTGTTAAAGGTGGAACATTCAATCTAATAACGCTTCCGTCATTGTTTGGAGTCAATCCAACATCTGAATTAGTAATAGCTTTTTCAATTTCCTCAAGGATTGAAGGATCAAAGGGTTGAATTAAAATCAACTGACCCTCAGGAATAGAAATATTTGCAATATTTTTTAAAGGATTAACGGAACCATAATAATCAACTTTAACATGATCCAGCATACTAGATGAAGCTCTACCTGTTCTAATAGATGCCATTTCTTGCCTAAAATGATCTATCGTCTTTGTCATTTTTTCTTTGCACTCAGAAAACAATTCATTAATCATATTTTTTCCTTATTCTATGAAACCATTGTCCCAACAGGAACAGAATTGACAATTTCATTTAATCCATTTTTACTACTAATATCAAATACAATTATAGGCAATTTATTTTCCTTGCAAAGAGTAACTGCAGTTAAATCCATAACTCTTAACTCTTTTTCAATCACCTCCTTAAAAGATAAAGAATCATACTTGATTGCATCAATATTTTTATTAGGATCCGAACTATAGATACCATCTACATTAGTTCCTTTAATTATAATATCAGCATTAATTTCAATAGCCCTTAATACTGCAGCAGTATCTGTTGTGAAATAAGGATTGCCTGTACCACCAGCCATTATAACTATTCTTCCTTTTTCTAAATGCCTAGTTGCTCTCCTTCTAATATATGGCTCAGCTAATTGTGTGATTGACAAAGCCGACATAACTCTAGTATCGCAATCAATCTTTTCTAATTCTGATTGTAAAGCGACGGAATTCATAATCGTAGCCAACATTCCTAAATAATCACCAGCAACTCTATCCATTCCTTTAGCTGATGCGGAAATTCCTCGGAAAATATTACCACCACCAATCACAATTCCAACTTCTATATCTAGTTTATGAATTTTTTTTATTTTAAGAGCAATTGAAGTTATCATCTCAGGATCAACACCATAACCCTGTTTTCCTGAAAGAATCTCCCCACTAAGCTTGAGAAGAATTCTTTGAAATTTAATATTTTTCATGAAAATTATTTTTCACCAAGCTGAAAGCGGGTGAAACGCTTAACAACAACATTCTCTCCAAGCTTAGCTATTGTCTCAGTAATAATATCATTTATAGTTTTGGAAGGATCTTTTACAAAACTTTGCTCAAGAAGTACACTCTCTTGAAAAAACTTATTTAATCTACCTTCAACCATTTTTTCAACAATATTATTAGGTTTGCCTGATTTAGCAGCCTGCTCAGTATAAATTTCTTTTTCTTTATCAACTACTGATTGGTCAACATCATCCCTTTTAACATTTATAGGATCTGAAGCTGCAATATGCATAGCTATATCTTTGCATAGATTTTGGAAATCATCGGTATTAGCAACAAAATCGGTCTCACAATTTATTTCCAAAAGAACGCCTAATCTCGATCCAGGATGAATGTAAGAATGGACAATACCTTCTTTTGCATCTCTACCGGATTTTTTTTGAGCTTTTGCAATACCAGCTTTTCTGAGAACATCCATTGCCTTTTGAATATCATAATTAGATTTATCTAGAGCTTTCTTACAATCCATCATCCCTGCACCAGATAAAGCTCTTAATTCTCTTACTGCATCAACGCTCATTATTAAATCCTTTATTTATTTACTTATAATAGCTGAAGAAAAATCCTTCGAGTCACCAGGGATAGCAGAATCACTTTTAGCAGAATTTTCATCATTTGAAAGCTGATTGGCATCAGATGAGGATACCGATAGAAATTCAGCAATATAATTAGTTAACATCTTAATTGTCTTAACAGAATCATCATTTGCTGGAATTGGAAAATCAATTTTAGTAGGATCTGTATTACTGTCAACAATTCCAAAAGTAGGAATACCTAAAACTTTTGCCTCTGAAATTGCAATTCTTTCATTAATACCATCAACAAAAAAAAGACCTACAGGAAGATGTTGCATATCTTTAATTCCTCTATGTAAATCAGAAAGCTTAATCCTTTCCCTCTCAAGACGGCCAAATTCCTTTTTAGTTAGATCTGTAAAGATATCAGAAGTTCTTTTTTCAAGCATATTTAATCTTTTTATGCTTCTTCTAATTGTGCCATGATTTGTTAATGTACCACCTAGCCACCTCTCTACTATATAAAACATCCCACATTTATCAGCAGCTTCTTGAACAGCATCTTTAGCTTGAGCTTTAGTTCCAACAAATAAAATATTGCCGCCCTTTTTTACCAAGTTCAACATTTCTTTACAAGCGATATCAAGGCACCTAATTGTTTCATTTACATCAATGATATGTACATCATTTTTTTTCATTAAAATGTACTTTTCAAAGTTTGGATTCCACCTGCTAGGTCTGTGGCCAAAATGCGCGCCTGCTTTTACTAGCTCTTCTTTATTTAAATTATTAATCATATTATCTCTTTGAAAATTGAAATTTCTTTCTAGCTCCTGGCTGTCCTGGCTTTTTTCTTTCAACAACTCTAGAATCTCGAGTAAGCATACCGGCTTTTTTCAAATCAGGCCTAAAATCTTTATTAATGCTCTGCAAAGCTTTAGCAATTGCAAGTCTAATTGCCCCCGCCTGGCCAGAAAGACCGCCTCCATCTACATTTACATGTATATCATAATTTTTATTGATATCAAGTAAATTTAAAGGCTGTCTTATAACCATCTTTGAAGTCTCTCTTCCAAAATACTGGTCAATATCTTTATTATTAATAATTATTTTTCCTTTGCCCGAATAAAATGAAACTCTAGCAACAGAGTCTTTCCTTCTTCCAGATGTTTGAATTAAAACTTTACTCATTATTCTATATGTCTAATTTATTTAGTTGTTGCGCATCATGTGGATGATCATTGCCAGCATACACTTTTAAATGCTTATTTAATTGTCTTCCTAATTTATTGTGTGGCAACATCCCTTTAACAGCATTGGCAATAACCCTGTCAGGATATTCAGAAATCATTTTTTTATACGAAACTTCCTTAGTTGACCCTGGATATCCAGAATGAGACCAATAAAACTTTGAATTTTTTTTATTTCCAGTTAGTTTAATTTTACTGGCATTTACTACTACCACAAAATCGCCCATATCTATATTAGGAGTAAATTGAACTTTTGTCTTCCCTCTAATAACCTGGGCTATTGAGCTTGCAAGTCTTCCTAGGGTTTTATCAGTAGCATCAACTAAATGCCAATTTCTAACTATCTGATCTTTTTTTATTGATTTTGTTATCATTGTATAATTTAATTAATTCTTAGATAGATATACAGCCTATTAAATTAACTTCTTTTTCAATCCTATGTCAATAAGTTTTATAATTTATTTTTGATATATATTATTTCCTGAGATCGTGGCGTATATCGAAACAGGAAAGTCCATCCTATCTAGCGGGGTATTGAAAGACTTAGAAAAACTATTATCTCTATTAAATTTCCATGGCTTCTTTAGATCTATAATTGCAAAGCTTGCCTTTGATCTTTCATCAAGAAAGTTAAAAGGAAGATTTAATATTTTTGATGGCCCTATAGTAAAACAGTCAATAATATTGCCAATATTTTTCTTGTTAGCATTTACACTTTTACATGCAAGAGAGAAGCTAGTTTGAAGTGAAATAAATCCTGGCAGGGATGAATAAAAATCTTTCTCCTTTTCATCGGTTGATAATGGCCTGTGATTTGACGATATACATTTTATTTTGCCCTTATTTAAATAGCCAATAATCCTCTTCCTATTCTTATTACTTCTAAAAAATGACTCTGACTTTAAATTTGTATCAAAATTAAATAAATCTTCATCTGAGAAAAATAAATTATGAACTGAAATGTCAAAAGTAGGGGAAAAATTCTTATTAGAAAAATTATCTATTAAATCTATTGTTTCAAAGTTTGTAATTGAAGACAAATGAATACGGCCTTTCAAGTATGAAGCTAAAGACAAAACTCTATAGGCATCTATCGTCTCAGATATAAAGGGAGATGAGCTTACACCCATTCTTGTTGAGAATGGACCTTCATTCATGTATGAGTTTTCAGATAAATACTTGTCATAACATGAATACATCAATGTGGACTTATATGATTTTAAGTATTCAAGAATATATCTTAGCATTAAAGTGTTTTCTAGATTACTCCTGCCATTAGAAATCCCGATAATTCCAGCTTTAAACATAAGCCCTATCTCAGCAATCTCTAACCCTTTACAACTCTTTGTTGGCGATCCAAATGGCAAAAATTCAACGGGACTGCCATCTACCTTATTCAAAAAAGATGTAATTACTTCAGGATTATCATAAACTTTACCTTGAATGGGAGAAATGCAGACTTTGGTATATCCCCCACTCATTGAAGCCATGGTTGCAGATTTTAAGGACTCTCTATCTGGTCTATCAAAAAAATCTATATTGGAATTAATATCAATAAAACCAGGGCATATAATCTTTTCATTGCAATTAACCACCAAACCCTTACTGGAATTTGGCATCTTGATTTCCCTGTCAACCTTAGAAACTATTCCATTTTTAATAAGTATTGATCCTCTTGAAAATGATTGAGTTGAGGGGTCGTAAATTTCTCCATTTTTCAGCAAAATTAAATCATGCTTCTCAAAATTCATTTTACCTCCTCTACTGATCCAGATAAAAGTAAATAAAGTACGCTCATCCTAATAGCCACCCCATTCAATACCTGATCTAGAATTATAGCACTCTTACCATCAGCAACTCTACTATCAATTTCAACATTTCTATTCATGGGACCCGGGTGCATTATAACTACTTCCTTATTCAGTCTGTTCAATTTTTTTTCTGTAATTCCAAATTGGTCGTTATATTCCCTAATCGATGGTATTAGACCTACGCCCATTCTCTCCCTTTGAATTCTAAGTACATTTAAAGCGTCAGCCCAATCAATTGCCTCCTCAAGGTCAGTTGAAGCTTTAACACCCAAATTTTCAATCGATAGCGGCAGCAAATGTTGTGGACCGCAAACCATCACCTCTGCCCCCATTTTTTTTAAACCAAAAATATTTGACAAAGCAACTCTACTATGCAAAATATCTCCAACAATGCAAACCTTAAGGTTTTTTAAATTATTAAATTTTTCCTTTAAGCTCATCATATCCAACAATGCCTGTGTAGGGTGCTCATGAGTTCCATCACCTGCATTTACTATAATAGAATCTACAAAATCTGTCAAATGAATTGATGAGCCTGGGGTAGGATGTCTCATCACTATACAATCAACTTTCATTGAATGGATATTTTGGACTGTATCTTTAAAACTTTCTCCTTTATTCAAGCTTGAAGAACTTGCAGAGAAATTGATCACATCAGCTGATAATCTTTTTTCAGCAAGCTCAAATGAAAGCTTTGTCCTTGTGGAGTTTTCAAAAAACAAATTAAGTATATTCAGTCCATTTAATGATGGAACCTTTTTTACAGGCCTATCAAGTACCTCGCGAAACATAAAACCTGTATCTATAATTTTTTTTATATCTTCTTTATCAATACTTTCAAGGCCAAGTAGATGCTTTGTTTTTAATTGGCCCATTTATTTTTTGTATCTCCTTAACACAATAGAGTCTTCTCCATCAATTTCTTTAACATTTACGTGAATATGCTCATTCTTTGAAGTTGGGTAGTTTTTACCAACAAAACTAGCCTTTATTGGAATTTCTCTGTGGCCTCTATCAACTAAAACTACAAGCTGTATTGACGAAGGCCTTCCAAAAGAAAAAACTTCATCCATAGCCGACCTTATAGTCCTTCCAGTAAATAAAACATCATCAACCAGAATTAAGGTTTTACCTTCAATCTCAAACAAAATTTCAGTAGTACCTATTTTGGGCGATGGTAGGTGCTGCTTATAATCATCTCTATGAAAAGTAACATCAATTGTTCCAAATTCAATTGTCTTATTAATAGTTTGTTCAATTTTAGACTTGATTTTTCTAGCTATAACATCACCTCTATTTCTAATCCCTATAATTGAAAACTTCCCAGCAGGATTTTTTTCAATTATCTCATGAGATAACCTGGAAATAGTCTTATTAATTGAATCTGATTCTAATAATATTATTTTTTCCATACTAAAAAAAAGCTCCCAAAGGGAGCAAGTTATAAGCCTTGGCTATCTCCCGGATAGAGTTAAAGGTCTTACTTGCATGTAATTTAAATAATTTAATTTTTTTTTCCTAAAATAGTTTGTTAATTAAGATAAATAAATAAATAAATAAATTGTATTTATACTTTCACTATATAATAAAAAAATATTTATTAAGCTTGGGGCTCTGCATACTAAGTTTTTTGACTCTTTTTATTATGGTTGATGCTGTCGAGAATATTGATAAATTCATTGATCATTCTGTAAAGAGTTCTGATATTTTACTTTACTACCTATACTCAATTCCTTGGTTTGTTCAAATAGCCATTCCTATCTCAATCATTATAACATTAATTGCAACTTTTGGTTCTCTTGAATCAAAATTTGAAATTTCAGCAATGAAATCGCTTGGGATTAATTTGAAAAAAATATCAATATATTTTATGATCTTAGGCTTTGTATTCAGTTTCCTATCTTTTTACTTTGAAGATTATGTCGTAATAAAATCATTAAACAACAAAGAAGCTTTGAGTGAAAAAATCTTTAATGAGAGTAAACCAAAACTATCTAAAAATATTTTCAGGGTAATAGATAAGAATTCAATTATTAATATCAAAAAATTTGATTTTTCTACATTAACAGCAAATAACGTAACAATAATAAGTAAAAGTGATGATAAGATTGAGTCGAGATTTGATTCTCCTGCACTAAAATGGAATGAGAAGAATCAAAATTGGCATGGAAATAAATTTTCAGTGCAAATGCTAAATTCTAAATTAAATAATTATACTTCAGGCACTGATACTGTATTAAATCTTAGAATAAACCCCATAGAGTTGACACAAAAAACAATTAAACCTGAGCAAATGAATTATGCTCAACTTCTAATATTTGACAATAAATTAAAAGAAAATGGAATTAACGATCCAAAGTGGTTAGTAAAATTACATTTTAAAAAATCATTTTCAATTTCAAGCTTTATCTTAATATTGTTTGGATTAATCATATCATTTTATTCATCAAGAAATAATATTGCAATGGGAATTGGCATTAGTATAATATTCATTTTTATCTACTACAGCTCGATTAAAACTTTTCAAAGCTATGGAATTAATGGTTTAATTTCTCCAGAAGGATCAGCATGGATTCCTGTTGCCATTTTTACTTTAACTGGGTTTGTGTTTTTTTATAAAATAAAAACCTAGAATTGTAGTGAAAAGTCCAATCCCCCTGTTAATCCTTTCATACTATTGATACTTAAGGCGTTATTAAGAACTAATCCAAGATCTACATTTACCGGATAAAGCTTTAACCCCAAGCCTAAACTAAATGAAAGACGATGCTTGCCTCCAACGGCCAATCCAGACCTCAAATCTATCCATTTAAATCTTAAAAATTCACTGCCAAAAGCTAAAAGCCAGTTATCGTAACCTCCTATACTTTTTGAGAACCCTGCTGACAAATCAAAATGAAAGTGAATATCATCTTGAGTGCGCTTTGAAAAACCTAAGTGAAAGTACTTAGGGTAAACAGTTTTAAAAGGCTTTTGAATACTTTGATCAAATTCTGCATTTGTTAATGAATCTGATTTAATTAAAAAATCGTTTTCTGAAATAGCAATTAAATTAGAAGCTTCAATATTCAGTCCTGTAGTATCTTGCAATCTAATGACCTTAATCATTTCAGTACTTACCAAGTCAGAAAAATCTACATCAGTAAGCCTAGTTGCATTTAAAGAATCCAATAAAAATTTTATAAAAAAACTTTCCCCTTGTCTCAAGTACATGTTTTCAAGACTGCTCTTTAAAGTAGGTTCAAGTTTTTGACGAATAAAACTATCACTTGACCATTTAACCGTACCGAATAAATTATTCAATGAAAATCCAAACTTCCACCCACTTTCTGTTTCAGAAGTTAATAATCCTAGGTCAACTGCTACCCCACTACCTCCAATGCCTTGTTTTGCCAGATAATAACCCTTAGCATTAAAGCTTGTTGAATCAGTTAAAAAGTATGATTCTTTTACCTCTTCTAATCCCAAATAATACAATCCTAATAAATATTTAACACCTATACCTAATTTGATCTCATTAAGATCAAACGATTTAGTGAAACAAGTTTCATTTACAGCCATCAATTCTGCATTCGCATTAATGGAAAGCTTTTCACCTAATGTGTTACCTTCTAAAACAGTATTCAGCAAAATATCAGGAATTTTAAAATCTAAAAAAAATTTTGATTGACTTGACAATGAATAACTTTTGTAGGAAAGATTCATTAAAGGAATGGGAGTATTAGAATAAACTGAAAAAAGCCAACCATTATTTTTAATCGCATCAGTAATCAAAGACTTTGGATAATACTTTACTGCGTAAGGATCATCTAAACTTGATCCATTTATATCATTTACTTTATTTAAGTTAAATAGATTATTTGATATGCCAAAATTTGTTGAAAATAAATTTATTTTCAATCCATCTGAAGAAGATAAAGTTGCTGGATTGGTCTTTGATGCATGATACCCACCTGAAATAGTACTGTAGTTTGCTCCTAGGCCCAAAAAACGTACCGATTCAAAATCTAGATTGAAAGAAAATGAAACAAAAAATAAAAGTACTTTAAACCTATTAATTGTCAACTTTAAGCACCATTCTAATAAATGAAAGAATCTCTAGATAGTCAGAGGGATTGATAGTAATTCTAGAGTCATAAGAACTACACTGACCAGAAGGCTCTATATTGTCCGTTCCATAGATAGTAATTAATGGAGATAAATATAAATCTGTTGGCCTGGATATCCATTTTAATTCTGTATTACCCATGAAAATTGTATTATCAATATTAGATGGCAGTAAAACATTTCCATCGCAATCTATATTTTCAGCTTGATCTAAGCTTAGTGATACCATTTTCCCATAAAATGAACCCAAGCTGTTAATTTGATTCAAATCTAAACATTGTTCCTTACTCCACCACCAAACTGTATCAACCCCATAACAAGATTCAACATCCACTTCTTCTAAAATCAAATCAGGAAGATTATCAATTAAATATTTAGTTTCAGCTACAAATATGCTATCTAAAGTAACAGTAGTATCATTTAATAGAATAACATTAATATTTTCTAAGTTTCCATCATTATTAAAGTAGTTTGCAATTGTTGATTCACATGTATCTGATACCATGCTATTTAGCAAATCTCCCTCAACTAAGGAATCTAAACAAATTGGAAAGAAGTCATTGTTTGAAATAAACATTGATAGATCCATTAAAAGAGGCGTGTGATTTGTTGTACCCATATACAGCTCAACCGATACCAGGCCGCTATCAATCTGCTCAGCAGTTTTCCTATCAAGCTGCTCAATAACAGATTTATTTTGGGGAATAATTGTCATATCCTTTGGAAAAATAAACGATAATGGTTGAATATCAATTCTAACATCTCCCCACAAACCTTTATTCCTTTCAAGCGTTCCTTCACCTTCAAGTATTGCCCTGCCTTGTATTTTCAACTCATCATAACTAAACAAATCAAATATACTGGCAGAATTTCCTTCTTGATCTGTCAACAGCTGATCCACTTGATCTGTAATTTTCATTGTATCAGCTTTGAATGCTATAATCGTCGTATCAATTCCTCCAAGTTCAGGCAAGTTGAGTTGAGGCTGAATCGCTAGCTTCAAACTATCCTCACCAGTTATTCCCACCATCTCAAGATCTAGTATTAAAGGCGCCCTGATTTGATTATAAAATATCAAATTAAATGCCAATGTAGGCAATTTGAAATCAACAAAACCTGCCGGTATACTAGCAACAGGCAAGTCAGGCGTTGAAAATTCCTGTAATCGAACATTTATTTTGTCAAGTTCAAACACCTTTATATCTGCAGTCAATCCTAATGAATATTCTTTTCCAAATTCTAATGTAGCAAATTCTGATCCAATAAATAGATTTGTATTGATATGAATAGATTCAATATCACCACCTGAAGAATTCATAATGTACATATCAGATAAATTTTCAATTGATACTGAACTTTGGCCTGAACTAACAGTATCTCTTAAGCTAAATGACTCAGTTCCGTTTTCACTTGAAGTGACAAACTCATTAATTCCAAGCTCAAATATTATATCGGCAAAAAGGCCATTATTAATTTCCATTGATATTAAATTTGTATCAAGATTATTTGATCCTTTATCCATAATATGAGCATCTATTATTGATACTCCTGCAATTCCAGAAAAAGGCATTTCTTCCTCTACTTCTTGTGAAATCTCCACATCAGCAGTTAGGCTTGAGAATTCAGATAAAGAAAAATTAATGCCTATTGAAAGCTCAGATGAGCTACTAATCAACTTCCCCGACCAAAGAGACAAATAACAGTTATTATCGCTCCAAATAAACTTAGAGGTTGAAGGAATTGACAATCCTGTTACTGATAAGTCTTGAGGGCTTTGTGCCTCGCATTCTGATTCATTGACTAGATAATCATCACATACTATGTTGTATGCAGCATCATCTAGACATAGGCATGGAAATAAAAAGCCTACACTTTCATAGGTAGGATCATTAGCGCAATTATTTGTAAAATCTAAATCAAAGTTTAAAACTTCATCATAAAGCTCTTCACAATCAGATAAATTTGGATTTAGACTTTCTCCTGTAATATTATAACTATTTACCAAACTAAGAGCTCCAGGCAGTTTTTTATTTGCTAAGTTATTATTTATTGCTTCTTCACCCGAAATATTTAAAAATGAAATAGAATTCCAAACTGTATCAGCATCAGTGTCATACAAAATAATTGAAAAATCATTTATTTCATAAGGAAAAGTATTATTTATATTCACCCCAAAACCACCAGATCCAATTGTGAGGTAATGAATTGAATTGATACCAACTATTTCTGAGAAATCACTATCTGAAAAAATTTGAATTGATTCTGTAGTTTCATCTGAAATAGGAAGAACATTAGAAATACCTAATTCTTCAAAAACTGATGATTCAGGAATGCATTCATAACTTCCTATTGATGGAAAAGGTATTGAAACAGGATCAATACTAAAGTCTCCAGCTAAATCTTCAGATGAGGGTGTTGAAAATAAAATTGGTGGAATATCAATAGCGCCAACATTAATATAAAATAGTTCATCCTCTATATTTATCAAACCACTATCAATTACCGTAGCATCAATTGATAGAAGGAAATCATCTGAAGGAGTACATATTCCATCGCCATTTTCATCTTCAAACTCTTCATTGCTATCCCATACACCATTTTCATTCAAGTCTACGAAGTATTCCTCACAAGGTATATTAATCATATTATCAGGAGAACTTATTGTAGCCATACTATACTTAGTATTAATTAATGGCATTGTAAGAGGGAGTTTCCAACTTGGTGCTTGCCATTCATCTGGCAATCTAATATCACATGAAATAAATAAAAAGTATACAATAATTAAGACAGTACTAGGCTTCTTAATCTTATATCGCATAAAATTATTAGTATCTATAATCTTTCGATTTAAATGGGCCTTTTTTATCAACCCCTAGATAATCAGATTGAGCATCTGTCAACTCAGTTAATTGAATTCCTAAATGATCTAAGTGCAATCTAGCAACTTCTTCATCTAAATCCTTTGGAAGAACATGAACTCCTACTTGGAACCTCTTGCTCCATAAAGCTATTTGAGCAAGCACTTGATTAACAAATGATGTAGACATCACAAATGATGGATGACCTGTTGCATTTCCTAAATTAACTAATCTTCCTCTTGATAAAAGAATAATAGAATGTCCATCGCTAAATTCAAATCTATCAACTTGTGGCTTAATATTAAACTCCTTAACATCTGATGAGTTCTCTAAAAAATCTACATCAATTTCATTGTCGAAATGTCCGATGTTACATACAATTGCATTGTTCTTCATCTTAGACATATGATCACCATTTACAATATCTCTATTTCCTGTAGCCGTAACAACAATATCAGCATATTTGCAGGCCTGATCCATTGTAACTACACTATAACCTTCCATTGCAGCCTGTAAAGCGCAAATTGGATCCACTTCAGTAATAAAAACTTGAGCCCCATAACCTCTTAGAGATTGAGCACAACCTTTCCCTACATCCCCAAAACCACAAACGACAACTTTCTTGCCTGCAACCATAACATCAGTGGCTCGTTTGATTCCATCAACTAAAGATTCTTGACATCCATATTTATTATCAAATTTAGATTTGGTCACTGAATCGTTCACATTAACAGCAGGAAATGGTAGACCTCCATCATTAAATAGCTCATAAAGCCTATGTACACCTGTTGTAGTCTCCTCCGAAACTCCAAGAATATCTGGTATTAAATCTTTTCTTTTATTTAGAACTATACTTGTAAGATCACCACCATCATCCAATAAAAGATTGGGACCTCTACCATTAGAAAAATCTAAGGTTTTATCAATGCACCACCAATACTCTTCTTCAGTTTCACCCTTCCAGGCAAACACTGGAACATTATTTTTTGCTAAATATGCAGCTGCATGATCTTGGGTAGAATAAATATTACATGAAGACCATCTTACCTCTGCACCTAAATCAATCAAAGTATCTACTAAAACAGCTGTCTGAATAGTCATATGGATACAACCTGAAATTCTTGCCCCAGATAGTGGCTTTTCATTGGAATATCTTTCCCTTAGAGCCATTAAGCCAGGCATTTCAGACTCAGCAATTAGAACCTCTTTCTGACCGAAATCTGCTTTTGATATATCAGCAACTTTATAATCATCTTCTATTTGAACATTTGACATTTAAATATTATCCTTTAATTTTTGTGAAAAATCTGTTTTTTCCCAGCTATAACCATCTCTTCCAAAATGACCATATGAGGCTAAGCCTGAATAGATTGGCTTCTTTAAATCTAAAAAATCTATTATTGATTTTGGCCTTAAATCAAATGTTTTATTAATTAACTTAATTAGATCTACCTCTGGCACTTCCCCTGTTCCAAAAGTATGAACAAAAACAGAAGTTGGTTCAGCTATACCAATACAATATGACAGCTGAACCTCACACTTTGAAGCCAATCCAGCAGAAACAATATTTTTTGCTATATATCTTGACATATAAGCTGCAGATCTATCTACCTTTGATGGATCTTTACCTGAAAAAGCTCCACCACCATGCCTTGAATAGCCTCCATAAGTATCTACAATAATTTTTCTTCCTGTCAAACCTACATCGGCATATGGGCCTCCCTCTACGAATCTGCCCGTACCATTAACTATAAAACCTTTTTCATCAAAATCTAATTTTATTTTTTGAATAACAGGAATAATTACGTTTTCTACAATTTCATTCTGAATATAATTAAACTCTGATTCTTCATTTCCAAATTTTTCAATCATATTTTGATGCTGAGTGGCAATAACTACTTTATCAATTGCTTTTGGTTTTCCTTTATCATCATATGAAACTGTAACTTGACTTTTACCATCTGGCCTTAGCCAAGGAAAGTCATATTCTTTTCTTATTGTGGCTAAACGCCTTGTCAATTTATGCGACAGCTGAATAGGCAAAGGCATAAGCTCCTCAGTTTCATTACAGGCAAAACCAAACATTAGACCTTGGTCGCCTGCACCCTGTTCATGATTCACCCCTTCATCTACACCTTGTGCTATATGAGGGCTTTGAGGTTTAATTACACACTTAACTCTATATGGATCAGTTCTTTTATTTTCACTACCTAAATAGTGGTCACTGTAACCAATATTGCTGATAGTATTTCTTGCTATTTTTTCATAATCAATTGATGCGTCAGTAGTAATCTCACCAGAAATTACTACAATCTGATCTGAAATTAATGTTTCACAAGCTACCCTGGCATTAGGGTCTTTTGACAATATTTCATCTAAAATTGCATCTGAAACTTGATCGCAAACCTTATCAGGATGACCTTCAGTAACAGACTCTGATGTAAAACTATAATTATTCATATTTAACAACCTCTTCAAATCCTATTAAAGCATTTTCTAGTTTGATATTTTTTAATTTTGAGTTACTCATCACAATTACGTTCTTTAAACTTGAACTTTCAACAATACAATCATCCATTATTGTTACATTCTTAAGTATAGAATCTTTTATTGTAGAAGATTTAGAAATATAATTCTCACCGTTCTTTGAAATTAAATAATTATTGGCCTCCAAAAGACTTTTAATATTCCCACAATCTAGATAATTCTCTACCTGTACAGTTTTAAATTTAACACTATTATTAATCATAAAAGACAATGCATCTGTAAGTTGATATTCATTCTTTGTTTTCAATTTACCATTTATTAAAAACTTAATAGCTTCTTTTAATTTCTGTTCATTGCTAATTTTATATATACCAGCAATTGCTAGATTTGAATGAGGGTTAAGTGGCTTTTCAACTAGATTGCAAACAAAATTAGAATCATCTAAATCAACAATACCATACTTTGATGGATCGTCAACCTTAACTGTTCCTATACAGTTACTACAGATAGAAAATTCATCTTTATTGAATTCCATCAAAACATCACCCAGGAGAATAACTATCTCTTTTTTTCTATCTTTTAAAGCTTGAAACACAGCATGACCCAGTCCTAATCTTTTTTCTTGAAAAATAAAATTTATATTATTTCTTGGAAAAACATCACCAACAAATTTAATTATTTGCTCAGAATAACTCCCAATGATAAGATCAATTTCAGATACTCCCAACTCAAATAATTGCTCAATATTATGTTGCAAAATGGGCTTACCACCAACAGGTATCAAACATTTTTGAACATAATCTGTTATTGGAGTCAATCTTTTGCCATTACCTGCAGCTGGAATAATAGCTCTCATATCTTTATATTTCCTCCATAACTATGCTAGGCCCAAAATCTGTCAAGCTAAGGACTTCATCACCAAACGTTTTGAAATTCTCAATGAACATTTTAGATAAATTTAGTGCTTCCTTATCATAATCCTCTTTGCTTGACCAGCTTGCTCTTGGATTTAAAATTTCCGAATCAAGACCTTTAATAGTTTCAGGATAAGACAGATTGAAAAAAGGATCTTTCTTAAAAGTAGAATTGTTTACTTCCCCACTTAGAATTTGATCAATAATCATTCTTGTAGATCCAATTTTAATTCTGCTTGCACCATTTAAGGCCGATCCACCAACCCAACCTGTATTAACTAAATATACCTGAGAGCTATGCTTTTTGATTTTTTCTCTTAATAATTCTGCATATTTTAATGGATGTAGAGTTAAAAAAGGACCTCCGAAGCATGGAGAGAACACTGCTTTTGGCTCAGTTATTCCCCTTTCAGTTCCAGCAACTTTAGCAGTATATCCACTAATAAAATGATACATTGCTTGTCCTGAAGAAAGTTTTGACACTGGAGGCAGAACACCATAGGCATCGCAAGTTAAAAAAATTATATTTTTTGGATGTCCTGCAAGACTATTTTTTCCATTACCATCAAGACTATTTTTTATATGATTAAGTGGATATGAAACCCTTGTGTTATCTGTTTTTGAATTGTCATCATAATCAACTTCCATTGTGTCTTCATTGAAAACAACATTTTCAAGTAAAGCGCCATGCCTAATAGCCGCAAAAATATCTGGCTCTTCTTTTTTATCTAATTTAATAACTTTAGCATAACAGCCACCTTCAAAATTAAAAATTCCATGATCTGACCAGCCATGTTCATCATCTCCAACTAACGGTCTTTTTGAATCTGTAGATAAAGTGGTTTTACCTGTACCGCTTAACCCGAAAAACAATGCAGTATTACTATGCTTTTTATCAACATTTGCTGAACAATGCATCGAAAGAACTCCTTTAAGAGGCAAAATATAATGTAGAAGTGAAAAAATTCCTTTTTTCATTTCACCCCCATATTCAGTGCCACCAATAATAGCAAGTTTTTTTTCTAGATTAAAAATTATAAATGTTTTTGAATTCATTCCATGTCTTTCAAATTGACTATTATAGTATTCAGAAGCATTAATAATTGTAAAGTCAGGAGTGAACTCTTGCAAATCACTATTATCTGGCCTTATAAACATATTGTGGCAAAAAAATGACTGCCATGCTTTTTTAGCAATTATTCTAACAGAAATTTTATTGACTTCATCAGCACCAGCATATCCATCAAAAATATAATTTGATGAGCTTGATGTTTTGTAGTGAGAAACAACTTCTGATTGCAACTCACTAAAAATCTCTTTACTTATTTTTTGATTTACATCTCCCCACCACAAAAGTTCATTTGATGTTGGTTCGTCAACAAAATACTTATCTTTAGGAGATCTGCCAGTAAACTCTCCAGTATCAACCATAACGGCTCCATCTGGACCCATTCTACCCTCTTTCTTTAGAATTATATCCTCAATCAACTTCTGAACAGGTAGATTTCTTTTAATATTAGATAAGCCCTCTAATCCCAACTTATCTAAACCCAAAATTTCAACCATTTTTTTTACTCCTATTTCCCATGTGGATGGGATTGAAAATATGTTTTTTTAATTTTGCTCGTCTGAACTTGAGTGTATATTTGAGTTGAAGATAAACTCTTGTGCCCCAGAAGTTCTTTGACAGTTAAAATATCCGCACCATTATTAAGCATATGTGTTGCAAAAGAATGCCTAATTGAATGAGGGCTTAATTTCTCATTTTTTGATATTAACTTGAAATACTTTTTTACAATGTTATAAATTGTTTTACTAGATAGAGGTTTAACAATTTTTTTTAAATTTGATTGAAACAAAAACTTTTGACCATTATTAAGGCCATCTACGTATTTTTTAAGCTTAAACAGCAATCGTTTACCGAATATGACTAATCTTTCGGAACTACCTTTGCCTATTATTTTTATTGTATTTTTATTGAAATTAATATGCCTTAGTTCAATCTTCGTTATTTCTGAAACTCTAACGCCTGTAGAATAGAATAATTCAATCACCAATGAATCTCTATTAGGAGCATTACAATTAACTAAAATTTCATTAAACAGGCTATCCATTTGCCTTTCTGATAAAATCTCTGGTAATTTTTTAATATTTTTTGGGCCTTTAACCGAATCTAATCCACTAAGAATAATAGAATTATTTCTTTTAAGAAATTTAAAAAACGATCTAATTGTAACAAGCCGTCTCGTTACAGTTAATGAAGATAGATTTTTTCCATATAAAAACTTCAAATAAGAGTTAATAATTACTTTGTCTACCTTATGGAGATCATCTAACTTTTTATATTTAAAGCAATAACTACTAAAACAATTTAAGTCTGCTTTATAAGATCTTATCGTATTATTTGATAATAATCTCTTATTAGCAAGAAACAATAAATATTTATCTATATAACTCATATTACTCACTTTTTAATTCTTCAATAACGTTATTAATATCATCAGGGATTGAACAAGTAAAATTAATTTTTTTATTTGTCTCAGGATGAAGCAATTCTATACTATATGCATGTAAAGCGAATCGATTAAAAGAAGAAAATATATACTTCATTTTTGCATTAAATTTACAATGAAAAGATTTAATCTTGTTTGGCCCCCCCCCATATAATTCATCACCAAAAATTGGCTTTCCAATGGAGCTTAAATGCACTCTAATCTGATGAGTTCTACCTGTTAAAGGGTATAACTCTAAATAGCTAAGTGGCTCTAAATAGCTTAAAGTTTTATAACTAGTATTAGACTCCTTGCCTAAAGTCCCAACTGTAAACTTTGTTCTTTTATATCTATCTCTAACTATCTTTGAATCAATCTGTCCTCTTTTATCAGTTTTTCCCCATACAATCGATCTATATACTTTTTTAATCTGTCTATTCTTAAACTGTTTAGATAAAATTTTATGAGAATTATTATTTTTTGCAACAATCATTATCCCGGAAGTATATTTGTCTAACCTATGAACGATCCCCATTCTTTCTAATTTTAAAGAATCTTTAAAATAATAGGCTAAAGCATTTGCTAGCGTACCTGTATGATTTCCAGCGCCTGGATGAACTACCATTCCAGGATCTTTATCTAAAACAAGGATTGAAGAATCCTCATAAAGGATATTAATTGGAATATTTTCTGGTACAATTTTAGAATCATAATTATTTTCTATTTTGATAAATACTTCTTGATCTAATGTCAATCTATATGAAGGCTTTAAGTGCTGACCTTCAACTGTTATCATTTTTGAATTAATATAACCTTTTATTTCAGTCCTAGAAAAAATAGATTTTAGATGTTTAAAAATAAAGGTGTCAAGTCTACAGCTATGATATTTATGCTCTACTGTAAGTTTTTTCTCAAATCTCATTGCTAATTGGCTTAGCCTTAAATAATTCTAAATACAAAATTATGATACCTCCACAACTTATGAAAATATCAGCAAAATTAAAAATATACCATCTATACCCATTTATACCAATATCTATGAAATCAATAACTCCATGCTGCAAACCAAATGTAACTAGAAGTCTATCATATAAATTGCCTAATGCTCCACCCAAGATAAACAAATACGACAATCTATATCCAGAGCTTGCGTTCATTATTAAAAATATCAGATAACAGATTGCACAGAGCGTTAAAAATGTAATCAGAAAGTAAGGGAAACCAGTCTCTAGACCAAAAATTATACCTGGATTCTGAACATGCGTTAGTTTCAAAAAGTCTCCCATTAAAGGAGTGGATGAATATGGGATATAATAACTCTTTACAAGCTGCTTAGTTATCTGATCTATAAAAAACAAAAAGAGTGGGATAAAGACTATTAACAAAACTCTTAAATAGAGCTCTTACAAGAAAAACATTTTGTTGTATGAGGAACTTCCATCAAGCGTTCTTTTTCTATTAGCTGTTCACAGCTCAAACAAACACCAAAAGTCTTTTGTTCTATCATTTCCATTGCCCTCAAAAGATACTGTAAATGCTTATTATCCCTTGCTACCCAGTAATAAGCTTTTTCTAGCTGCTCCTGATCAGAGGCTGCATCAGCAATGTGTGATGAATAAATTGAATTTACAGAATTATTTTTTAAAATATCATCAGCAAGATTTTTTGATAGACCCATCTCCTGTAGTGCTTTATCTTTTTTTCCGTCTAGGACTTTCTTGAATTCATTAAGCTCTTTATCTGACCACCTCTTTTTATTCGCCATATTTCACCATCCTCTAATTCGTTTTTTCAATAGCTATTTCAACTTTAAAGTTACTTATAACATTTTTTTCATGAAACTCATTATTATTAACTGAAAAATTTACTTTGGTAGCTAATATTTCATTCATAAAGTATGACTTGTTCTTAGAAATAGCTTGATTAAATACTGAATCCCCTTCAATTGAAAGAATAATTCTATCCTCAATATTAAAGTCTGACTTCTTTCTTAAGTTCTGAACTGCACGGATCAAATCGCGAGCGATTCCTTCTAATTTTAAATCTTCAGTAATTATAGTTTTAATACCTACTATTATTGTATTATTACTACTAATCGAAATGTTTTCTTTAGGTAACTCTTCAATTAAAAAATCTTCCCTTAAAAGTTCAATTTCCTTTAAATCTGTAAAAACAATTTTTCCATTCTTATTCAAGCTCTGAATAAGCTTTTTATTTGAAACTTGATTGATCAGTTTAATAATTTCATTTACATTTTTAAACTTTTCTTTTATAGAAATAAAGTTTGGTTTTACAGCGTAATCTAATAGATCTTCATAGCTAGTAGCCATTCTGACATTCTTAACATTTAATTCACTCACAATATCAGATACATTGTTTTTTACAACTTTTCCAATTTTATTTCCACCATATATAATAACTTCTTCAAGTGGTTGCCTAACTTTAATATTAGCCCTACTTCTCGCTGACCTTCCTAAACTAACAATTTGTATTAATGAATCTACCTCATTAATTAAATTATGATCAATCAATTTATCTTCATAAACAGGAAATGGAGATAAATGGATACTCTTAAATTTTTTATCCGCACCTATTTTAGATAAATTCAAATAAATTTCTTCGGTTATAAATGGAACCACGGGGCTAAGAACCTTAATATAATTATAAATTACTGTATATAAGGTGTAATAAGCTGTTTCTTTGTTTGTATCATTCTCTGATTTCCAGAACCTCCTCCTATTCCTTCTTACATACCAATTAGAGATATTATTCAATAGCTTTGTAGCTTCTTCCATTAACAAGTAAACTTGAAATTTTTCATAGTATTTACCTGCATTCTTTATAAACAAATTAACCTTAGAAATTATCCATCTATCAATTTTCTCTAAATCTTGCAAATCATAATCTCTTTCTAAATGGAACCCATCTATTCTACTATATGTAACGAAGAATGAATATACATTCCAAAGAGTAATAATATTTTTTCTAACCTCATCAGCAGCACTATATCCAAAAAGTAAATTTTGCTCTGGATTTTGACTAGCATACATCCATCTCATTACATCAACACCCATCTTTTCTGCTGCATCATCAAACCAAATTGCATTTCCCCAAGACTTATGCATTTCTCTACCATCTTGGTCCTTAACTAACGCATGCCCAAGAAGAAGCTTGAAAGGTGCTGTATTTTCAAGCATTGTAGACATTGCTAAAAGGGAATAAAACCAATTCCTAAACTGTCCAGGAAAGCATTCAACAACAAAGTCAGCAGGAAACCATTTCTCCCAATATTTTCGGTCTTTATCATATCCAAGTGTAGAAAAAGGTACAATCCCAGCATCAAGCCAAGGATTCCCAACATCTGGTATCCTGCTTCCAATTAATCCAGAATCAGGGTGCTTTATCTTTACTTTGTCTATCCATGGCCTATGAGGGGTGTTTCCTTTAAATTCATCCCATCCCTCAATGGCCAGCTCTTCCAATTCTTTCTTTGATCCAACTACATAGAAAGAACCATCTTCAAAAACCCATATTGGTAGAGCGAGACCCCAAAATCTTTTTTTTGAAATCATCCAGTCGCCCATGTTACTTAGCCACTCCATTTCTCTATCCTTGCCCCAATCTGGAATCCAATTAATAGTTTTAACAACCTTCTTAATATCATCTCTCCAGTCCATATTGATATACCATTCATCAACCATTCGATAAACCAGTTCATCTCCAGACCTCCAACAGTGAGGATAAACATGAGGATACTTTTCAACTGCAAATAAAAAGCCTTTTTCTTTAAGGTTATCAATAATGCTATCAATTGTATCTTTAGATGTTGCGCTTTTTCCTGTCAGCCAATCAAATGAATCTATATATTTAGACTCATCATCAAGGGGAGATATATTTACTAAGTCATTTTTATTCCCTAGTTTGTTATCTATTGCTCCGCATCCAGGTGCTATATGAACGATACCTGTTCCCTCACCAGATACGACTATATAGCCTCCCTTCGCATCTTTGCCTCCATCTAATACTCTGTGACAGTCAACTGCTGTAATATTTTTATCAGAAAGTTCTTCTTTCTTGAAGGGATGGCCACCTGCAATTCTTTGGGCAGGCAGTTCATCAAAAACTCCAATATACTTCAATCCTACTAGATCCTTACCTTTAACCTCACCAATTACTTTATACCCACCTCTCTCATTAAAGAATTGTTCTATTGTTTTAAGTTTTGGAATTCCCTGAATCCAAAGTTTCTTATCCTTGAACTGTCTTTCAAGCCTTTGAAACTTAAGGTTCTCCTTTGCAAAATAATAAATTGATGAGTCAGTGGCTTCAACCTTCAAATAATCTAATTTTGAATTAATGGCCAGCGCTACGTTTGAAGTAAGGGTCCAAGGCGTTGTAGTCCAAACTAGAAAGAATTCATTCTTTTTTTCTGCAACAGGGAACTTAACAAAAACTGATTTATGAGCAACCAACTTCCGGCCTTCAATGATTTCCATTTGGGAGTAAGATGTCCCTGACTTTCCTGACCATGGAACAACATCAGTGCCCTTATACAGCTTTCCCTTATTAAATAGTTTCTTTAAGAACCCCCATATGGCATAGTTGTTCTCCTCTGACATGGTGAAGTAAGAGTTATCCCAATCCATCCAATATCCAAGTCTCTTTGATTGCTCAGTTTGAATTGTAGAAAACTTTTCAACTCTCTGTTTGCAAAGCTTAACAAAGTTCTCGATGCCATGCTCTTCAACCTCTCTTTTTGTCTTAAAACCTAACTCTTTTTCAACCTCAACCTCAACCCACAAACCTTGACAATCAAAACCATTTTGATATCTAAGATCATAACCGTTCATAGCATGGTACCTCTGGTAAAGATCCTTAAGTGTTCTTCCCCATGCATGATGCACCCCCATGGGGTTGTTTGCAGTTATTGGACCATCTATAAAGGACCACCTCTTATTCCCAGAATTTTTTTCTCTCAACTGTTGGAAAATAGACTCTTCATCCCAATACTCTAAAATTGAATTTTCAATTTCCGGGAATTTTGGAGAGCTTTGAACTTTATTTAGTTTGGACATATATTGATTTTATTAAAATAATTATTCAAGCGATAAGGGGTATTTTTACTTTTTCTTTTCAAGCTGCTTCTCAAGTTTCTTTTGAGCTTTAAGAATTCCCTTTGGCTGCAATAATATAAGCTTCTCTTTTGTTTGTCTTATGGATTTAGACATCAAAACCTCAAATGCAACAAATGCCTCTAACTTTTTATTAATAGCCTTTAGTTTTAGCTCATATTCAGGGACTAAGTGAGAAAAGTTAGGATTATTCTTAACCAATGTAAGGCCTTTATTGATCTTCTCAATCTCCTCAAGCATTTCATCCTTGGACATATTGCTTGTACAAGAAGAATAAAGTTTGTGCCAGCAAGATGGGGGTTTATTCTGATCTCTAAACTCTCTATATTTGTCAAGCTTCTCTTTAGCCTCTTTTTCAAACTCTTCTTTTGGGGCATCTATTGAACTAAAAATAGAAGAGAAAATTTCTAATGAACTATAATTTATAATAAAGTAATAGCCTTGAAGAGACTCTTCATCTATTGCCTCTCTAAAATTAACTCTAAATGTATGCTCGAAAACAAAACGAGAAACTAAAAGAGTTACATACTTTTTCTCTCCGAAAGACCTACTCCAGCAATATTCACTACCACGCATCTCATCATATATAGATTCCTGTAAAGCTTTAAGATTATCATATAAATATTTTACTGGGTCCTTAACTTTATTTTTTTTTGAAAATAAATTGAACTTCATCTTTACCAATTTAAACTTGATTTAAGTTAACAAAATATTGCTTAATAAAATAATACAAAAAATCACCACTTATCCAATGGGCAAGAGGCATGCACGTACTTAACTTTTGATCTTACTCTGCACTTGCATATTAAGCATTCGTATCTAGACCTTGTTCTGCCTTTTAAATGTTTACATTGTTCACAAATTTTTATTCTTTCAACAGCAAGTTGGGGTTCAACTATAAATTTTCTATCTCTAAATAAAGCTAAAAAACTCTTAAATAAAAATTTTGAAAAATCAATAACAGGCTTCATCTTGTAAATGCTGATGTTGAGCTATCATTGGAAACTTGACCTTCATTTTGGATATTTGCACTAAAGTGCAACAGGCACATTAAAATAAAAATCACTATTATAATAAGCTTATTTATGCTCCAAAATGATCTCATTTTTCAATTAAGAACTCTATTAAACTTGAAATAGTTTCTTTCATTTCATTTCTTGAAACAATATGATCAATAAAACCTTTTTTTAGAAGAAACTCTGACCTTTGGAAGCCCTCAGGAAGGTCTTCTCCTATTGTCTGCTTAATTACCCGCGATCCAGCAAAGCCAATTAAAGCATTTGGCTCAGAAATAATAATATCTCCAAGCATTGCAAAGCTTGCTGTAACTCCTCCCGTAGTAGGGTCTGTTAGAACAGAAATAAACAATCCACCCTTTTCTTTATATCTAGCCAATGCCAGTGTAGTCTTAGCTAGTTGCATCAAGCTTATTGCTCCTTCCTGCATTCTAGCTCCACCTGATGAAGAAATAATAATTAGTGGCAATTTCTCTTTTTCAGCCAAAGAAATTGCTGAAAATATTCTCTCTCCAACTACTGAGCCCATACTTCCTCCAATAAAAGAAAAATCCATCACACATAATACAACTGATAGATTGTTAATTTTACCTTTCATCGATGTTACAGCATCAGTACTCTCTGCTTTTTTTAATGCGTGCACCAGCTGATCCGAATACTTTTTCTGTCCTTCAAAATCTAATATATCTTTAGAACGAATATTTTCTGATAAGTATTGCAATGAATCTTCATCTAATAAAATTTTAGTATAAATCGAAGAATTAACTCTAAAGTGGTAAGAGCAACTCATACAAATATGGGAATTAGATTCAAGCATTTGCTTATATATAACTTCGCTACAATCTGGGCATTTAACCCAAAGGCCTTCACCTATATCCCTCTTATTGTAAGTTTTAATTTTCTTTGATGTTCTGCGAAACCACTCTGCCATATTTTTACATTATACTCCTAAACATCACTAATGCATCATTCTTATTTTTATAATATTTTCTCCTTGTATACGAAACAACAAAGCCTACCTTCTCGTATAAATTGATAGCTTTATAGTTAGCTTCATCTACTTCTAGAAAAATTTTTTCACATTCAAGTATTTCCAGTAATTCTAGTAAATGTATGAGTAATAAATATCCATATTTATTTTTTCTAAAATCTTCCAAAATACAAATATTATTTAGTTGAAACTCTTTTTCCACAATCCATCCCATGCAATATCCTACAATCTGCCTATCAATTTTACATACTAAATTAATTGATGAAGAATTTTCAATATCACTTACAAAACTATCATATCTCCATGGAACTTCAAAAGATTCATTTTCAATTTCTTGAATTGAATTAATATGAGATAAATTCATCTTTTCAATCTTCATTAGATATGGATAAATAAATTGGCGATATATTATTAACAGCTGGCAGCTCTATATTGCTATTTGCCAATGCGTATTCAGCCAAAACTTTTGCTGATGGCATTATTTCTATATAATTAAGACTTTCTGATATTATTTTAAGATTATATCCATAAATTTTTTTTGCCACTACTTTATCAATACTGCAAATCTCTGGAACTGACATCGATCCTTTTTTATCAACATAACAATGATATACAAAATTTCTATGAGAATGAAATGCAATAGAAAAATTAGATTTTTCATTAATCTGCGATCTAGCAATGTCAAATGAATCTACAGGATGTATTGGTTTGCTAAATGGCAAAGCAAGCCCTTTTGCCAAACTCACACCTATTCTAAGGCCCGTATAGGAGCCCGGTCCAACAGAAACAGCAATGCAATCAATCCCTTCTATAGTTGCTTTATTTTTCCTAAGGACTTCCTCAACATAAACGGCTAGAAATTTAGAATGCATTCTTGGGACTCTAGTCTCAATTGTGTCAATATGCTTGCCACCGAGAATTAATGATGCTCCACAAACATCAAAAGAGGATTCAATAGACAGTATATTCATTTTCTTACAACAATTTGCCTTGAGTTCTGACTAAGCATTCTAAAATCAATTTTAATCATGTCACTTGGAAGAATACTCTCAATATAACCGTACCACTCTATTATAACTATAGAGTCTGAATTAATATACTCATTTATACCAAGTTTTACCCAACTTTTCAAATCTGTTTCTCTATAACAATCTATATGGTAAATTGTAGAATCTAAATTATATTGATTTACCAAAGTAAATGTTGGAGATGTAACATTACCAGCATAACCAAGCCCTTCTAAAAGTCCCTTGACAAACGTAGTTTTGCCTGCCCCCAAATCGCCACTAAGGCCAATTACAGACCCTGGAAAAACTATATTAGAAAAACCTTTTCCACCTTGAATTGTTTCATCGCAAGAATTAAAAATACCTCCATCCCAGTATATATTATCATTAATCATCTAATACAGCCAATGGTAAGAATAATTCTTTAATTGACACACCTCCATGTTGAAATGTATTTAAATATTTTTTTGAATAAAAGTTATATTTTGTTGGATAAAGAAAGAAGTTTTCATCTCTAGCAATTACATAGTTTGAATTGATACTCTTTTTAGGAAGCTTGAACTTTAATGGATCTTCTATAAAAAAACCTTTTTTATTGCTAACATATAAATTTCTACCCTCTTTGTATCTTAACCCAGTTGATGTATTACTATCTCCTTTTATTAAAACTGGATTTTTAACTTTGACCGATCCATGATCACTTGTAATAATAATTTTTCTACCTAATTCTTTATTTATTTTTATAAATTCATACAACCAACTTTCTTTAAACCACATCGAAATGGTGTTACGATAACTCTTTTCATTATTTGCTATTTCATCTAAAATTGGAGATGAATTTGAGTGTACAAGCATATCAACAAAGTTGACAACTATAGAAATTAAATTTTTTTTATTATAATTTCCTATTGATCTAGCTAGCTTAACTCCATCCTTGTAGTTATTTATTTTCTCAAACAATAATGTATGTTCATCATTATTTGATTTGATCTGTTTATTTAAAAACACATCCTCATACTTGTTTAAATTCTTATTATCTATAAATATTTCTTTATAAATATTATTGAACTGTTCCTCAATTTCCTGAGGGAACAAGCCACTGAAGATCGAATTTCGTGAGAATAAAGTTGATGAAGGCAGTATGGATAAACAGCTTTTTATATTAAATTTATGGTCATTTTCAAAAAGTTCATTGATTGCCAAAAATTGATCATAGGAAAGGCAGTCCATGACAATAAAAGTAACATTTTTCTTTTTGTTTAAAGAAGGAATTATATAATTATCAACTATATCTGTTGACAGGCAAGGTCTTTGAGATCGTTCACTATCAATCCAATTTTTATAGTTTCTTAAAAAAAAATTTGAGAACTCCTTGTTCAAGACTTTATAAGAATATTTTATAATATCATTAATGGACTCATCTTTTTGCATAGAATTATCAAACTTTATCTTGGATAAATAAAATTGACTAATAATTTTTTCCCATTCATTTATATGATCAAGTTCATTACAATTATTTGTCATTTTTTGAAAACTACTTATATATTCTTGAAGGTTATAATTGAATTTAATTGATTGTGATTCTAAAATATTTTTACAAGATATATATACTTGCCTAGGGCTGACAGGTTTAATCAAATAGTTTGAAATTTCTTGGCCTATAGCCTCTTCCATTAATGATTCTTCTTCATTTTTTGTAACCATAATTATTGAGATAAAAGGTAAAAATTCTTTAACTTTTTTTATTACTTTCTGCCCTCCCATCCCAGGCATCATCTCATCTAATAGAATTAAATCATATTTTTTTTCCTTACACAATGAAATTGCATCATCTCCATTTAAAGATGTATCACAACTATAACCTTTTTCTTCAAGCAAAAGTATATGAGGCTTTAGAAATTCAATTTCATCATCAACCCACAAAATTTTTTTTAATTTAGATTGCATTACTTTTGAGTTTGAGTATACACACCATCCCAACCTTTGCCTGGAGAGTTATTTTTATACTCATTGCATATTTCAATATATCTTCTACTGGGATTTGTATGCCTATTGCCAGACATATCTTCTAATTTATCTGAAATAGAAAATGCTTTAATTGCTTTATCCCAATCTTGATTTTCATATAATTTTCTTGCTAATTCAAATTTTTTGATAAGCTCCATCAAGTTAGCCGGTTCCTCTCCTATTGCGCATAATAGTTCGTAAGTAACAACAGGCTCCTTTCTACCTTTTACTCTGATTTTAGATAATTTTCTAAATACAAACTTATCATTGGTCTTATCAAAAACACTTTTAGCTACCTGAGTATACACCCCCCACTGCTTTGAGCCAGATTCAAGTCGAGCTGCAAGATTTACTGTATCACCCATACACGTGTAATTCATTTGCAATTGAGATCCCATATTTCCAGTGACTAGATCACCTGTGTTAATACCAACTCTATGTTCCATATTTCTTACCAAATCAGGCCACTTATCACCTTCGCCTCTCCATTTTTCCTTCAACTCTGTTAATTTTTTATTCATTTCATTTACAGTAAATACTGCTCTAAATTCATGGTCATCTAATTCAACTGGAGCTCCATAGAAGGCCATAATTGCATCACCAATATATTTGTCTACTGTGCCCTTATTTTTAAGTATTATATCTGTCATTGCAGTTAAATATTCATTTAACAATTCTACCAGCTGAGATTCAGACAGTTGTTCAGAAAAAGAAGAAAAACTTGCAACATCAGAAAAAATCAAAGTATGATAGCCTTTCTTGCCTCCAAGCTCAGGAACTTCTTTAGATTCAAACATTTGGTCAACCATTTCTGCGGATATATAGCTACCAAAAGTATTCTTCAAAAATTGTTTATCTTGGCCTTCAGTAAATAATTTATATGTCAGATTAATGCCAAATGGAAATATAACTGCCAAGGATGGATAAATAACAGGTATTAGCAATGAATTCTTATGATTCGGAATATTTGCAGAAATTTCTATTCCTATTTGATTGAAAATAAATTTAAAAATCCACATATAATCTTGAACAAAGGCACCAAAAGAGAAACCAATCCACAATACTAACGCAAATGCGGCTATAGCAAAACCAACAAATGGCTCTGCTTTTGAAACAAGCAACATAATTAGCAAAACAATGATTGAGATTAAAAGAATCTGCTGCAAAGCTTGACTTGAATCAAACTCTAAAGTTCCAATAGGCAATGAAAAGGAACTATTGCTAATTAAATGTTGAATTGCAGTTGCATGGTACTCAACTCCTGCAAATAAATACTTATTTCCATTGTAGTTTGTAAATGGAATATTTTTAAAATCTTGATCTTCAGGAAGAGATGTCCCAAGAATGACAATTTTACCCTTAAATGGATTTTCAACTACAAATCCAAGTGCAGTTAAGGTTGGATCTGGATTAATTATATTATCCATCCAATTTGAGTCTTCTAAAGAAATTAAAGAATCTGAGGGGATGTCATACTCAGGATCATAATCTGGGTTGTACTCAAGCTTACCTATATTATATTCCTTTGTATCTAAAATATTTGAAAGTGGGTACATTTTAAAAGTATTCAAAGAAGCAGAGCCTCCTCCAAGAAAATTAACCATAAATGAGTTAGCTGTATAAAGGTCAATTTCAAGTGGACCTATGGTTGCTTTTTTTTCTACAACATTTATATTGGGCTTGAAATATTCATTATATCCCATATAACTCAAAACTGCCTTCACAGCCAAGGTGTTGTATAAAGTGCTATCGCCAGAAACACCAAGCACTAACTTATATCTTCTTGAAAACCCATCCTCATCATCTCCAATATTTACCAATCCATGAGAATAAACAACATCATCTCTTATTAAGGTCTCTGAAGGATCTAATAAATAATCTGGTGGAAATCGGGTAGGTTCAAATTTAACCTGAGAGCTCATTATGACTATTGTTCCTTCATCCTTAAACTTCTCACCTTGATCCCATATACCATTATTATTTTTATCTTCAAAAATTTCACCCTCATTCCATATACCATTACCAACTCTAGATTCTTTTATAGCATCTAGCAGCTCTTCATCTCCATCTACAACTTCACCTGAAAAGGATTCAGGGTTAGATTCCTTATATAAGTTTATATTTTTAGTAAAATGATCTGGCTTATCAAACACATAGTCAAAAACTACAACTTTTGCACCTGCCTTTGCTAAATTTCTCAATGCTCTTGCATAAACTCTTCCCCTAGGATAAGGATATGGTTCATTGATCAGCCTAAAAGACTCATCATCTCCAGCCACAATAACAACATCAAGGCCAAGATCTCTTATTCCATTTTTATTAATATCATGACACTCTTTATAATCAATGCATGCCCCCTGGAAGCACACATCACCCCGCTCTTGACACTGATCTGTTTCTACCCAGGCCTCACCTTCATCCCTAATATCATTACCATTCAGATCAGTAAAGCTTTCCCAATCATCCCAAACTCCATTGCCACATACTTCCTCATTCCAACAACCTACACCATCTTGATTTAGCTGATCGTTCAAATCATAAACTCCATTACCTAGATCAGTAAAATCTTCCCCCTCATCCCATACACCATTGCCAAAATCATCCCAAAGCTCTTCTCCTTCGTCCCATACGCTATTACCATTCATATCATCAAACTCTTCCCCTTCATCCCACACACCATTACCAATATCAGTAAAATCTTCCCCCTCATCCCACACACCATTACCAATATCAATGTAATTTTCATCATTTGGCCAGGAAGAGGTTGCATCACTACCTGACAATGGTCCTCTTTGCTGATATTTCATATCAAGCAACTTCAGCTCATAAGTATTTAAAATACCAGAATAGTGCAGTAGTGATACAGATAAGATTGAAAATATTGCAATTATCAATGAAGGCGAATTAGATATAAACCAATCCTTAATTTCACTTCCAACTAAATTTTCTTTTATACTATTCTCTTCTTCCATTATAAACTATAATTAACTGATACTATGGAATTAACGTTTCCACTGCTTTCAGAACCTTTACTTTTGTATTGATATACCGAGTCAAACTTAACATTTATTTTTTTTAAAACTAAGAACTTAAGACCAAACCCAAAGTTCCATTGATTAAATGAAGATACACCCACTCCTTTTATATAGTTAATAGAGGGCTTTAAATCTATATAATTTGTAAACTTGTATGCATATTGTGTTGATAAACTATATATTGATTGCTCTTGAAAATAATCCGTCCTTTCTTCCCCAAAATTATAATTATTAAAAGATAAAGAGAGTAATGCTCTACTACTTTTATTAACCTTAGAACTTAAACTTAAAGATGTAGAGGAACTGCTATTTCTCTTGGAAATATAACCTTTACTAGCATACAAAGAATCTAGAGCGGTAAAATCAATTAAATCTGACTTAAAGTGATTTAAGCTTATTGAATGCTTTGCATTAGAGCCAACTTTACCTGAAATTGATATATTTAGCTGATCTGTTTGGCTATCATCAGGAAAAAACATTCTCCCCTCTTCATCTTCATAAGTTATTTTTGCAACATCATTCCCATTGTTCTTATATGATATACCCCAATTAAAATTAAATGTAGGCAATCCAATACCTGGATAAAAACTCATATTTAAACTATATTTATCATTATAAGTGACAATTCTATCAATCTCAGAAAATCGATCGTTAGAAAAACTACTTTTAATATTGAAGAATAACTTATTTTCAAGTGTACTAAATCGATTTTCAAATGACCATTCTTTAACATTTTTTTTAATGTAAGGATTTGCCAAAGAATTAAATTGAGGACCTATCTGTTTATATTGAATTTTAATTTTTTG
>MDTB01105977.1_pt1 | contig 41559 bp, 44 predicted proteins | sample 811161 | NCBI WGS metagenome assembly MDTB01 (sample SAMN05326650, study PRJNA326480) | marine metagenome | isolation source: seawater | place: Mediterranean Sea | collected 2009 | reverse complement strand
TGCAACGCAATGAGTAGTCGCGTTCACACCCCTAAGGTTTACCTCCGGCGCATTGAGCGCACGAAAGGCTGAAATCAAAACAGGCAAATGTTCCGGCCTACAGCCAGCCATAACAGCGTTTATAGCAATGATTCGCCGCGTCGCTAACCCAGACCTTGGTGGGAGCGTAGCAATTATCTCATTCGGATCAAGGTCTTCCGAAGCGCTTAGCATTTCTTCCACGCGATCGCGAGTAGGGGCGATTATTGGAAGTCCATCTCCCCAGCCTTGCCGGTGAAATAGCTCCTGAAGTTCATTTTCGGTACCGTCAGGTATCTCAAGCATTTCGGATGTATCTAATGACATTAGATATAAGTCTGATATATTTAGACATAAATAGCAACGTCTTAACGAAAAAATAAAATGGCAGCAAGAGTCGGAATCACAAAAACCCAAGTAGTGAACGCAGGAATAGAAATCCTGAAAGAGAATAATGATCCTAATTCGGTCACGATGTCAGCAATAGCATCAAAAATTGGGATAAGAGTTCAATCTCTCTACGCTCACGTAGATGGGAGTACTGATCTGAGGCGAGAATTAGCATTGTTCAGTCTCAATGCTTTAGAAATCCGGTTAACGGAAGTTGCTATTGGGACCTCAGGAATTAAGGCTATACGAGCGCTCATTCAAGAACAATTTAACTTCGCTACTGAACAGCCCGGGATGTTTGCTGCTTCAATCTACCCTCCAGGCAACGATAATGAAATACTAGAAGCGATTGAAAGAGTAAATCACCCAATGCATAAAATGTTAGAACAAGCCAAAATAGGAGAGCCACAAAGAACTCATTGGAGTCGCCTCGTGCTATCTACGATCTACGGGTTCACGATGCTCCGCAGGGACCGCCAACTTACACTGCCGGTAGCTCCAGATCAGAGCATGGAATATCTAGTCAGTGTTCTCGTAAACGAGATTGAGAAAGAATTAATACACATAGACTAGGCGGCTTTAACCTAGGATCACCCTAGTGATATTATTGACCCGAACGGGAGAAAGAGAAGTCATGTCTACACAAGCGCAACCACTCGAAGCTGGTTTGAAGGCACCTGCATTCCAATCCAAAACCTTCGCTGGCCATAAGATAAAACTTTCGGATTACCTTGGAAGCTATGTCGCTGTCTATTTCTACCCGAAAGACAACACACCGGGCTGCACAAATCAAGCCTGCAACCTACAAAACCACATGGGGAAGTTAACAGATAATGGAATTTCTGTTATTGGGATTTCCCCAGATAAGAATGAAAGCCATGAAAAATTTACTGATAAATATGGTTTATCCTTCCCGCTTATTGCTGATCCAGAGCACAAAATTATAAATAAATATAGGGTCTGGGGAGAGAAGAAAAACTACGGCAAAACATACATGGGACTTCACCGAACTACCTTTCTGATAAACCCTAAAGGAAAAATAGTTCATGTTTTCACACGACCAAAGACAAAAGAACATGCTGAAGAAATTCTTGCAAAAATTAAAGAATTTTAATAACAATAAAATAAATAAGTGCACAGGATTGGTTGATGCTTGAATTTTCTTTTACCGAAGAACAAAAAAATCTAAGAAAAAGGGCTGCTGAAGTAGCTAGGCAAGGGGTAAGCCAATTTGGCAGATCCAACGATAGTTGGATTAATGGTTTTTCTAAAGAATTTGCACAAATCATGGCTAATGAAGGCTGGATAGGGATGAGTTGGCCGAAACAATATGGCGGTCAAGAACGCCCGGCAATTGAACGAGTTATTGTTGCTGAAGAAATGATCGCCGCAGGTGCACCAATCGCAGCTATGTGGTTTGCAGATCGGCAAATGGGCCCAACAATAATCACATACGGAACAGAAGAGCAAAAGGCTGAGTATCTTCCTGACATGCTCAAAGGAGAAACAACTTGGTGTATTGGAATGAGCGAACCAGACTCTGGATCAGATTTGGCCTCGTTATCTACCACAGCTGAAAGAAAAGGTGACACCTTTATACTTAATGGTCAAAAAATTTGGACGAGTTTCGGAGATGTCGCTGACTATTGTTACCTTATTTGCCGAACCAGTACGGATGGGCCGGCTCATCGCGGGATTTCGGAAATTATTGTTCCTATGGACCTTCCCGGGATCGAAGTTAGGCCAATAGTTGACATGACCATGAACCGGCACTTTTGCGAAGTGTATTTTGATAATGTCCGTGTTCCATGCGAAAACCTTGTCGGTGCAGAAGGTGGAGCATTTAAGCAAACAATGAAACAACTAGAACATGAAAGAGGAGGAATAGACAGACTCGTCTCAAATAAAGCCTTATACGATGAAGCGCTAAAATATGCAGACACGCACGACCCGAAAGTAAGACAAGAAATAAGCGCAATTGAATCCGGTTACCAGGTCGGGAAACTGTTGGTCTACAGAGAAGTCTTACAACAAGCACCAAAGGGCTTCAGCGCCGCAACAAAATGTTTCTGTACGGAACACGAATGGAAAGTTGCGGAATTTGTATCCCGAATATTAGGGGTGAAATCGCTTCTTGATGACCAGATTACGAGAGGATTAGCGTACGCACCTGCCTACACAATAATGGGTGGTACATCTAACATTATGCGAAACATTATTGGTGAACGATTTCTTGGACTTGACAGAGAACCACGAAAATAGAAAATAGTATTAAGCAATGATTGCATAGGGGGCAAAGATGTATGACCATATTTTTCAGCCAATAGACGTAGGTCCAATTACAATTCCAAACCGAATTGTAAGATCAGCTCACTCAACTGCGCTCCCTTTAAAACGACTGATTGCTTATCATGAAGCCCGAGCAGTAGGCGGGGTAGGAATGAGTACGCTAGAAGCTACTGGTGTCCATCTCTCTTCGCCAGCTATGCGAAGCATCATTCCACTTCACGACGACACAGTCGTACCCTTCTATCAAGAACTAACAGATGCTCTTCGACCACACGGAATGAAGATGCTGCAACAGATCTATCACCCAGGCTCAGCACGTGCACCAGGAAAAGGGACAACCCAAGTCTCTGCTAGTGCCATACCAAACCCCCTTGTTGGTGGCACGCCTATTGAAATGACAATCCCGATGATTGACGAAATGATCGAAGCATTTGCCAAAGCAGCCAAGCGATGTCGCGATGGTGGTCTAGATGGAGTAGATATCCACGCTTCAAGCGGGTATCTAATAGAGCAATTTCTATCTCCAGCAAACAACATACGATCAGATAAATATGGGGGGTCGCTAACAAACCGAATGCGCTTCCTAATGGAGATAATCGAAGCTATACGCGATGAGGTTGATCATGATATTTGCATCGGTATCAGACTCCCTAATGAGGAGTACATTCCAGGTGGTTTGACTGCAGAAGATAATGCTGAAATAGCACGAATTGTTGAACCACACGTAGATTACATTTCTCTCCACATGGGTTCATATTGGCGTTTCCATAAGTTGCTTTCCCCTATGGATGACCCTCTAGGCCACGAAATGCCTGCTAACGAACCAATCATTAAGCAACTAACGAAACCGACGATAGTGGTAGGAAGAATAATGACGCTTGATCACGCCGAATCGATAGTTGAATCAGGCCAAGCAGATATGGTTTCAATGGTTCGAGCATTGATAGCTGACCCAGGACTTGTGAATAAAGCTAAACAAGGAAATTCTGAGTTAATACGGCCATGCATAGGTTCAAATTTCGGTTGCGTTGGTCAAATTATGTCTACAGGAAAACTCGGGTGTGTAGTAAACATAGCTGCTGCACAAGAAACAGAAGTTTCATTTGAGCCTGAGGGCATATCCAAAACACCTGAAAAGATCCTTATCGTTGGAGGAGGACCTGCTGGGTTAGAAGCTGCTAGAACGGCTGCCATTCGCGGACATGATGTGCATTTACATGAGGCTACGAAACAACTCGGTGGTCAAGTTGCGATTGCTGCATCGGCTCCACATCGGTCAGATTTAGGTGCAATAACATCTTGGTTAACAAGTGAAATGGAACGGCTTGAAATTAATGTCACGATGAATTCCCTAGTTGACCCAGAAGTTATCGCCTCGCTCAATCCGGATCGGATTATTGTCGCTACGGGTTCAACGCCGAGAAAAGATGGTTTTCAACTTACAACACCTATCTCACCTCTAACCGGCTTTGACCAGAAGCATGTATATACAAGTTGGGATGTTTTTGGTTATGGCGGTAGAGCAAATTTTGATAGTCCAGCAATTGTTTTTGATGACACAGGAACTTTTGAAGCTATTTCTGTAGCTGACAAGCTCTTAGAGCAAGGCATAAAAGTAACTATGGTAAGTAGATACGAGAGTTTAGGAGCTTCGCTACCTTATCCTCCTGCAACAGTGGAGGCAGCCAAAGAAAGGCTAATGTCGCAAGATTTTGACTTCATCGGCGGTCATTACATGCAAGCTATAACCGAAGATGAAGTACTTATTGGAGTTCCCTTTACGGAACGCATCCGCGCATTAAGAGCAAACATGGTCGTTCTAGTCACTTACAATCACCCCAATCGAGATTTAGCTGAATACATCCTCAAGGAGAATAGCCATTTAGAGGGAAAAGTTCATCTTGTTGGCGATGTGTCAGGAACAAATGGAGTCCAAGCAGCTATACATCAAGCCGCAAATTTAACTCGGTCAATTTAGAGTCACAATGCGCGAGGATAATCAAGAAATTACTTTTAGTTTCTCAAGCTCTGCGTTCCAAGAATCACCATCCAACACAATGGCGAAGATGAGAGAGAAATGCCCACTGCATAAAACGGTCGAACCAGAAAATCATTACACATTAACGAGGGAAATAGATGTAGTCCAAGCATTGCGTAACGAGAAGCTATGGTCTTCGAGTTATGGTCCTGGCTTAGCTTTCGCTAAGCCAGGTACAGGTGTTTTAGTTTCAAGTGACCCTCCGAAACATACAAGAGAACGGTTAGCCATATCAAGGATTTTTCGCCCATCTGTGATTCAAGCATTGGAAAGCGATATCGAAATACTGGTCAATAGCATTATTGATTCAAAAAAACCACTAGGTGAAGGCGACATTATTAAAGATTTTGCTGCTCCGATTCCACTGACTGTTATGTGTTGGCTATTAGGAACACCTATTAACGATATTGATCTCTTTAGGAGTTGGGTATTGCCAATGGCAGAAGCAGTTACTTATGTAGAAGGGAGAGAAGCATCGGAAGATGTAATAAGCGCTTATAAAAACTTTAATTCCTACTTCGGATCGCATATCCAGACAAGAAGTGATGCGATCGAAAAAGGTGACAGCTATCCGGATGACTTATTAACGCGATTGCTAACTGTTGAGGATGATGGCAGTAAATTATCAAAGGCAGATGTTCTTGGCTTCTGCCAATTTTTGTTAGTTGCTGGATCAGAAACAACAACTTTGATGATTGGCAATATTATTTACCGATTGATGGAACACCCTGATCAATTCAAGTTGCTCAAAGAGGATAGCTCCTTAGTGGAAAATACTGTTGAAGAAAGCCTTAGGTACGATGCTCCAGTACATGGTTTGTTCAGGACCAATACCAAAGCCATTACTATGCATGGAGAAACACTGCCGAAAGATTCAAAAGTCTGCATGATGTTTTCTTCAGCAAATAGGGACCCATCGGCATGGCATAATCCAGAAGTCTTTGATATCACCAGAGACATTAAGATCTTGCGAAACCATGCATCATTTGGCGTTGGCTCTCATTACTGTCTTGGAGCACCGCTATCACGCCTAGAGGGCGCTGTTTTCTTAAAAGCTGTTCTTGACAGGTTGCCATTGATCCGTAGTAATGGAGAGCCTACTTTAACGAAAGCTGGGATTTTGAAGGGATTTGCAAGCTTGCCTGTTCGCTGGGATTAAAATCTAGAAATTTTCGGTTGCATTTAAAATAGCCTCAAATAAATTGTTGTATTCATCGAAGCATTTTAGATCATGTCTTTCGAGCCGAACCTTTTCTGGTGCTCTGAAAAGAAACCCAGTGTTCGCCGCATCAATCATAGATAAGTCATTATAAGAATCGCCTGCAGCTACTACCTTGTAGTTTAAATCTTGAAATGCCCGAACAGAATGGAATTTCTGATTAGGTGTTCGCTGTGAGAAATCAACTATTGTTCCAACCTCATTTATTTCTAGACTATGGCACAAAATTAGAGGGTTACCTAACTTCTGCATAAGTGGGCCGATGAACTGTTCAAAGGTATCGGACAAGAGTACAACAGGAAATTGTTCGCGCAGTTTATTCAAAAACTGAAGAGCACCTTGTAGAGGGTCTAAGGTAGCGATCACTTTTTGAATATCAGCGATTGAAATATTATGTTTATGAAGTAGCGAAATTCGCTGATTCATTAGTAGTTGGTAATCTGGTTCATCTTTGGTAGTTCGTTTAAGTTCTTCTACGCTAAAAAAGTTTGATATTGCTATCCAAATCTCTGGAGTTAATACACCTTCTACGTCAAGTGTTACAAGGGATTGGGTTGGCGGATTAGCATGCATAGATAGGCTCACCATAGCTCTAGAACTAAAGAACATGCGCTCTCTAAGGCATTTAGAATCAATTTATGAACGATAGTATCACACAAGAGGAACACTCAATCCTTGGATTGAAGTGGGAAGACGGTCTCCCGTTTGGGCTATTTTTGAATTTACGCAATAACTATTATGAAAAAGTTAATCTAGTTAATTTGCGTTTAAGTTATAGAAACCTAGACCCGGTTAGGAACATTTGCCTTAATTACCGACCGGATAACACTGATCAATCTGGTTATTCTAAATGCTTAAAGTTTCCAGCAAAAGGAAGAAAATGTGACCCTTGTAAAGCAGAAGAGCAGATTTTTGCTGCTGGGCTTCATCACGCTCATAAAAGAGATCGCGGCTCTCTGAATTCAAAAGTTCTGAAGCACCTTGAAAGGCCAAATTACCTCTACGTTGCGGTCTTTCAGGATGGTTCAATTAAAGTAGGGACAAGTACAGCAGACCGAATCGAAACGAGATTACACGAACAAGGTGCATTCTTAGCATCAATTATTTGTGAAACTATAGATGGTTTTCTCGTCCGAAGTCTTGAGGACATAGTCACGGATGAACTGGGGATAGTCCAAGCTATTTCAATTAAAAAGAAAATGAATGGTTTGCTTCAACCATTACCCAGAAATGAGATAGGGAACACTTTAGAAAATGCCTGTGCTCAAGTAGAAGAACTATTAAATAGTCTTTCGCTAGCCGGCTTTACTATGGTCATGAAATACTGGGAAAATAGCTCACTTAATTCTGAAACGTGGCAACTGATCAATCATTACCCAAGTAGTTTACGTAAGGGTGCCCATGACCTAATTTTAGCTGACTTCTGTGGAAGGATCGCAGCATTCCAAAGAGAGAATGACCCTAGTTACTATGCAGTCGACTTAGGCGAGCTATTCGGAGTCGTAGTTGAGTTCGGGTTATTTCAGGCTGACGATCTAAATATCCAAGGTCACCTATTCTAAAAAACTGCCTATAGTCTGTTGCCGTTAATTTCTTCTTCCGGTTTAAGTTTATTAAATGGGTCAGCGTTATCAAGAGTGTTATTAGGGTCGATTTCTTTTGCAACTCCTTCAGGAGCAGGTTGGTCAAGCCCCCCTGCCGTAGCTAGAGCAAAGGCAAGGCCAGCCGCTCTATCATAAATAGCATTTAGGAATTCAAGAGAAGGTGTTTCCTGTCCGGGAATGGGAGGTTTCCCTAGTGAAGCTAAAGTAGCGCGCGTGACTTTAGGAACGGGTAGGCCGTAAATTGGCTCAGGAATACTATCTATATTTCCCCAAAACTTTCTTGGATCAGCACGGTTACGACTCCTACGACGTTTTTTCTTATTAAGCCCTGAAGGCGACTTCTCTTGATTCATATTGCGTCCACTAATACGTTTATTCATCTAGTGCTTTCCATTGTCGCTATCATTCTCAAAACTAAGGATTGTTTCTGTGTCGATTCCAAGAGCTACTTGTAATTGACTCGCATCAAGGTCACCAATGGAACTTGATTTCGGAAGCACTAAGTTTGCAATCTGGCGTTTCCCAGCAACAACTTCTTCAACTCTCTCATCAACCGTTCCTGGGCAAATTAGCCTATGAGCGATAACAGTATTTTTTTGTCCTATTCTCCAAACTCTGTCGCGAGCCTGGTCTTCAACTGCTGGATTCCACCAGCGATCGTAAAGAACTACGTGATTAGCAGCAGTTAAATTCAAACCTGTCCCGCCAGCTTTCAATGACAGTACCATCGCTCCTTTACCATCCCCACTTTGGAAAGTTTCAACCATACGGTCCCGCGCGGCACGGCCAAGGCCTCCATGGTAACAATCAATGGGAAGCTCATAACGCTCGGTAAGATGTTTAGCTAATCGTTCACCCCAGGTTGCGAAGTGTGTAAACACAAGAAGTCGCTCATCAGCGGCAAATACTGTTTCCATAATTTCATATAATCGTTCAAGTTTTCCAGATCTACCTTCAATACCGAGCCCATCGTCCCTGTAGTTAAGTGGGTGGTTGCAGATCTGTTTCAGTGCTGTAATTGCAGCGAGAACAGCACCTTTTCTTTGTGGAGAACCAGCTTTATTTTTTTCAGTTTCTTCAATTAGATTGTCGACGACAGCTTTATATAAGCCGATCTGTTCCTCAGTCATTGCACAGTGATCAAGTTCGTCGATCCTGTCAGGAAGTTCAGCAGCTATCAACGGTTCAGTTTTGGTTCTTCGGTAGACCATTATTCCATTTAGAGCTTTCAAAGCACTTTCGTTACCTGATTCAATTTTCTTTTCTGGAGTCAACTGAGCTACAAATTGATTTCTTGGTCCAAGAAGTTCAGGATTTGCCCAATCAAGGATCGACCAGAGATCGCCTAGGCCGTTTTCGATTGGAGTTCCGGTTAAAGCAATTCTTGAATGAGCATTTAATTTCCTTAGTTGTTGGGAGGTTTCGGCAGCAGGATTTTTGATCGCTTGGGCCTCATCTAAAACAACTTTTGACCACTGTATATTCTTTAACTGATCTATATCCCGAACAGCAGTACCGTAAGTCGTGATCACAATATCTGAATCAGATACAGCTTTCTCTAGTTTCGATCCTTTGGCACGAGTTGGACCGTGGTGGACTATTACTTTTGCGTTAGGAACGAATTTCTTTGACTCAGCTCTCCAATTTCCTACTACAGCAGGTGGAGCAATTACTAAACCAGGTTCAGGTCGGGGTGAGTTGGCTAAATTAGCCAAAGTAGTAGGGGTTTTCCCTAATCCCATATCTAATGCTAAGCAGCCTCCTAGTCCAGCCTCGTCTAGGAAGTTGATCCAAGCTAAAGCATCAGCTTGGTATGATCGTAATTCGCCTACGAAGCCTTCCGGTTTTGTTTCAGGATGTTCAGGTAATTCTTTGACGCTTCTGAGTAGGTCAGCTGCCCAGCCATCGCCATCTAAAGCTATCCCCCCCAATGCACTACCTTCTAATCCAAGTGCATGCCGAAGCATTTCGGCTCCGCTCATTTTTTTCTTTTTAGAATACTCTGCTAGTGCTGCTGCAGCATCTGCAAGATCTACTTTATCTAGTTCAATCCATTGACCTTTTGACTCCACTAGAGGACGTGCTTCGCTAGCTAATCGTTCAATTTCTTCAGCACTTAATTCAACATCGTCGAAAACAGCACTCCACCTAATATCAGCAAGCTGCTGAGCGCTAACCATTGTTTCTTGTGACTCAGCTGTGATGCGAAGAATAGGCGAAGTCTTTCGTTTGGACATGGGAGGAACTCTTACATCAAACCCAGCTGCTAGAAGATTGTCGCCAATATCGTTCATAAGGTCCCAAGCTTCGGACTGGGACAACAATACCTCTCCTCTTCGCCGTCCTCCCGGCCGTAAAAGTTCGGGAAACAATCGTTCCAAACGGGAAATTTGCTTGTTAACAAGTTTCCTGCGTGTTTCACTTCCGGTGTTAATTGTTATCTCGATCGGCTCAAGACTACCTCCATCGTTCGGTACAAGAACTTTTGTTAACCATGCGCCGGACTCATCTGGAGGATCCATTTGAACAACCAGCTGTAATTTCTCAATTCCAGTAACAGGAACTGCCCATTGTGAGATTCTCCTCGCTATATCCGATCCAGCTTCTGCGTTAGCGCGAAAAGCCATGCCATCAAGAGCAGCCACAAGCATCTCTCCAAAATCCTCTTTCGATTTAATATCTGAGGGCGTATAGGGAAGATCTACTTGACTTGCTGCCATCCTTACAATCGAATCGGTTAAATCAGTCAAAACTTTACCAACAAAGCGATGGCGATCAGTCTCATCACAAGCGATCAAAGCGGCACCGGGAGTTGATGAAACAAGGGCTGTATGTGAGCTTAGATTAATAAGCGCAGGAGCCCAGCGGACATGAAATAGGGCGTCATCTGAATTCTCGTTACGTGTTCCATTGACTTCGTGAAGAACTGGGTAAATTTTTCCTTGTACTACTAACTCAACTGCTAAGCCCGCAGCTAAGCCCATCCATATTGCGGTAACTCCGATACTTTCGGGCCGATCACTTCCAAGTGATACTAGCCATCCAAGAGTAGATGAAATCGGAGCTGACACAGAGGGAGCTTCCTTTTCTTCTGGCAATTGTAAATTCTCTGATGGTTCCCACTCAATAGAGTTTGCTCCAAGTTGCCCAAGTCTATTTATAATTTCTTCATGACCTTCAGGATGACTTTTATAAGCCCCTAACCAAGCCACTAGTCGACCATCGCGCCAAGCCAATTGTAAATCATTGTTTGTGTTTTCTAAGCCATAGCCGTTTGATGAAGAAGATGAAGGCTCGGGTGCAGGACCAAGTAAATTAGTCAAGACTTTATCTAATTTCTCAGCTTCGCTATTTAGGTCGTCAAGGATAGTTCTTCGATCAGCACCTCGAAATTTTCTTCGTACTCGAAAAATGCTTTGATCAGTTTGTTCTAAAAACCTAAATAAAACTTCGATCCACTGGTTTTTGTTATTTTGAAGAATTTCAAGATCTTCTTCCGAAGATAGTCCGTCCAAATGCAATTGAACTAAATGTTCGAAATGACGCATTGGAATGACAGAAGTGTCATTAGTAATAATTTTCTCCTTATCGTTTCAGCAAACAAGCCGAACTCGGTAGCAATTTCGCTTAGAGAAACTCCACACTCGGGTGTTGCTATCTCTAGAGAAAGCCAGCGATGCACCTATCCTAGTCAAAGATCTATTAATTTTTGCTTTTTGCTCAAGAATTGTTGATGAAAGGTAATGCTTCTATTGTGTGGGTAGGAATACTCGTTCGGCAAAAGATCGGTTGGAAATGGATATTAAGGACCAAGTGGTTGTTGTTACGGGCGGTGGGGCAGGTATCGGTTCTGCACTCGCCAGAGCCTCTGTGCTAAGAGGAGCTAGGGCCATTGCTGTAGCAGATATAAATGGAGATAAAGCAAAAGCCGTCGCAAACGAAATCGGTGGAGAGTCATACAAAGTCAACGTTTCAAACGAAGAAGAAATAGTCGGTCTTGTCAATGACGTGGAATTACGGCACGGCCCAATTGGCTTATTCTGTTCAAATGCAGGCTTCGTTACTTCAGCTGGTCTTGAAGACACTAATGAGCGAATCCAAAATATGTGGGATGTGCATGTAATGGCTCATATTTATGCAGCACGCGCTGTTCTGCCCCAAATGATTGCAAATAAAGGTGGATATCTATTAAATACTGCCTCTGCTGCAGGTTTACTCACTCAAATAGGGTCTCTCTCGTATTCGATTACTAAAAGTGCTGCGGTCTCATTGGCTGAATGGTTATCTATCACCCATTATCATCAAGGAATCCGAGTTTCTGTACTCTGCCCTCAAGCAGTTAGAACTGATATCTTAGCCAACAGTCCAGATAACGAAGATAATGAAACAGATACAGAATGGACAGAAGGGGGAGTCGCGAGTTCTGACGGAATTCTAGAAATTAGAGAAGTCGCAGAAGCGTGTATGGAAGCTGTTCTTCAAGAACAATTTTTAATACTTCCACACAGACAAGTTGAAGACTATATAAAGTTTAAAGCGACTGATGTTGATAGATGGCTCAACGGGATGCGAAGGTTCCAAGACAAGCTATTTGTTGAAGATCCTTTACCAGGTGACGCTATAAAAAAATCTCATTAACCCAAAGGGGGGGTTGGATGGCAAAAAGAGAAAGGATAAGGGCATCGAATTTAAAGGGAGAAAATCGTAAACCTCGAAAAAAACCACTTGAAGCCGTTGATAAAGAAATTCTTGAAAACTTTAGAAGAGACGGTGTTGTCATGGTGGAAAATGTTTTGCACTCTGAATGGTTATTGTTGTTAGAACTGGGTTTGCAAAGAGTGTTAAATAACAGCAGTCAAGAGTTGCACCTCTTTTTTGAAGGACAAGAAGGAGAATTCATTGAAACTATTCGTAATTTCGAGGTCATACCAGAAATTCGAAGACTGATTTATGACTCTCCAATTGCAGACTTGATTGGGAAGTTAATCTCTTCGGATAATCTTTGGTTATACTCTGATGAATTTTTTATCAAACAAGGCGGGAACTCTGCTCGAACACCGTGGCATCAAGATACTCCATATTGGCCGATAGCTGGACAACAAATTGCATCAGCCTGGGTATCTCTAGATTATCTCTCTAAAGAAGAATGCCTTGAGTATGTAGCTGGTTCGCATAGAGGAACAATTTATGACGGATTTAATCCAAGTAAAGTAAAGGAGGATCCTACTCTTCCTCACTATGGTCAAGAATATCCCGCACTTCCTGATATCGAAAAGAATAGAGAATTGTACGATATACGAGCTTGGGAGATAACCCCTGGTGATATAATTTTTGCTCATCCAAGTGTCCTCCATGGAGGAGGACCCACAGGTCCTACAAGCCAACGACGAGCTATAACAATCCGTATTTATGGAGACGATATTTGTTATGCGAGCCGCCCGAAATCCAAACCTACTGTTCCTTTAACACCGGGACTCTCTTTATCGTTAAAGCCTGGAGAACCTCTTCGGTCTCCCTGGTATCCAAGAATTCGCCCTATTCCAAGGCATCTACAAGATGAGTGGGCTTAATCTAAGGAAGAAAGATTAGCCAAAAGATACTTTACTTCATTACTAAGGAATCTTTTAGTAAGGTGGGTGCATGCAACCATTGCGTTCGTATTTCACTCAGGTCCCTCTAGGGCAACTGCATAAAGAGATCAAGGAAAACATTGGCAAGGGCTCTTTGGGAAAGCAGGCAGCACATAGTGTCGGTTTGGGTCGCTCAATCGGTATCGACTTAGATGATGGAGAATCTTGGAGATTAAATGCAACTCTAAAGGGTATTGAAATTGACGAGAATGTCGATTCTGCGAAAGTTGTTATTTCTACTAGCACGGAGGCTTGGATGGACTTAGTTTCTGAAGCTTGGTCCATAATGGGATTAGTCATCCAGAATAGAGTGACCTTAAAAAAAGGCAGTTTTAGTCATGTAGCAGCATGGGAAGCCCCGCTGCAGGCTCTTTATAACAAAAGGCCTATCTTTATAGAAGATAATATTCAGAAAAGATTTAAGCATGAATTTAAATTAGATGACTGCCCATTAGAGATGGCGAAATCTTTGCGGAATCTTGGTTTTATTATTGTCCGAGAGGTTTTTAGTCTAGAAGAAATTGAAGCAATGTCTAAGGAAGTTGAAGCGAGACGCATCGCTGCGAATCCTGAAGATAAACGATCTTGGTGGGCGACAGATAAGGATGGTATGGAGCATTGCTGCAGAGTGACGTACATGAATCATGGGTCTAAACGTTTTACTGACCTAGCATACGATCGCCGACTTTCCGATCTTGCACAATTAGCTGATGAAGAGCTTTACCCAACGCCAAATCATGGCGATGGGGTCTCCGTTGTTATTAAAGTACCTGAAATTAATGAAGGTCTATCAGATCTTCCTTGGCATCGAGATTGCGGTATGGGCGGGCATCCGTTAATTTGTCCAGGCCTAAATATAGGAGTTCAACTTGATGTAGCAAATAAAAAATCAGGTCAACTTATTTTTCTTCCTGGTTCAAATGAATTTGCAGGAGGAGTTGACATAGCTTCAAAAACAACTGAATCGATAGGCGTTGAGGCCGAACCCGGAGATGTAACGGTCCATTATGGGCACACATTGCACATAGCTCCGCCACCAGATCAATCTAGTCAAAACCGACGAACGGTTTATGTTAGTTTCCATAAAAAGAATTACATAGAAGCGCTACCAGAAGGCAAAGGCTATAACGATGTGCTGTTTTCCCATGGAGACGGAAGAGTTCGAACCCCTCAAGAACGAATCGAAACTAATTAGCATTTTTTCGTTTCTGAATATTCGCCCATTCATCACGGAGTCCAACAGTACGGTGGAATAAATTCTCTGCTTCCCCGTCCTTGCAGAAATACCCAAGTCGTTCGAATTGGATGACGTCTCCATCTTCTAGTTCATTAATAGAAGGTTCAAATTTTGCTGAAGTAAACCTAGTTAAAGAAGTTTGATTTAAATCTTGGAAAACATCTGATGATGTATCGGGATGCTCAGATCGAAAAAGTCTGTCATAAGTAATTGCTGTTCCATCAAGACAATTTGAGGCTTCAACCCAATGGAGAGTCGCTTTCACTTTTCTTCCGTCTGGAGCTTTACCTCCACTTGTTTCAGGGTCGTATGTGCATAGAAGTTCAATAGGATTCCCTTGTTCATCTTTAATGACTTCATTGCAAGTAACATAATATCCAAACCGAAGGCGAACTTCCCGTCCGATAGAGAGTCGAAAAAATTTCTTAGGGGGGTCTTCCATAAAGTCATCTCGCTCTATATAAAGCTCACCAGAGAAAGGAACCATGCGTGACCCTTGCGATGGATCGTTGGGATTGTTGCTTGCGCTACGGTATTCGACTTTCCCCTTTGGCCAATTCGTTATCGTTAATTTTAAAGGGTTTAGGACAACCATTCGCCGATTCGCAGTTTGATTTAGCTCACTTCTAACGAAAGACTCCAAAAGTTCAATTTCATGAGTGCTATTCGTTTTCGCAATGCCTATATGGTCGCAAAACGCTCTTATCGCTGATGGCGGATAACCACGTTTTCTAAGTCCGCTTAAAGTTGGCATACGAGGGTCATCCCAACCTTCTACTACCGATTCTTCGACTAATCGTCTCAACAGTCGTTTAGACAAAACAGTGTGCGTGAAATTAAGACGAGCGAACTCTGTTTGGTAAGGACGTTTATTCGTTGGTATATCTAGCTGCTCTAAAAACCAATCGTATAGAGGTCGGTGAGACTCGAATTCTAAAGTGCAAAGTGAGTGGGTAACACCTTCAATCGCATCTGACTGTCCGTGCGCCCAATCATAAGTCGGGTATACGACCCAAGTATTTCCGGTACGAAAATGGGATTCGTTACGTATTCTGTAAAGAACTGGGTCACGCATATTCATATTTTCATGACTCATCGATATTCTCGCACGTAATACGCATTCTCCATCAGCAAATTTCCCTAAACGCATATTCCGAAATAAGGTTAGATTTTCCTCTGGAGTTCTATCTCGAAATGGGCTATTCATTCCTGCTTCCGTAAAACTTCCTCGTTGCTTAGAAATTGAATCTGCATCTTGGTCATCGACGTATGCTTTACCGGACTCAATAAGTAACTCTGCCCATTCGTAAAGCTGATCAAAATAGTTCGATGCAAAAACTGGTTCCATCGATAACTTCTCGCCGAGTAACCATTCGATATCTTGGCGAATCGACTCTGCATATTCTTTATTTTCAGTAGTTGGATTTGTATCATCAAAACGGAGATTACATGCACCGCTGAATTCACTAGCTAGACCGTAGTTGAGGCAAATAGACTTTGCATGTCCGACATGGAGGTGCCCATTTGGCTCGGGAGGAAATCGTGTCTGCACATTTCCAGAGAAACGATTGGAAGCAATGTCATCATTGACTAGAACACGAATGAAATCTTGTTTCGGGGCTTCGTCTGTGTCGTTATTGTTCATATTAATAGTTTGCCATTTAGAGGTTCTAATTGTGCCAGTCTAAACTGAGAACTATCTAATAGAGATCAATGGGGGAAAAATGGTGCATGGATTTGACCAGAGAAGACTATCGCGAATCACTAACCTTTGTGACCGTTACATAGAGAGCGGAAAGTTTCCCTGCGCTCAGGTTCAAGTAACTCAAGGTGACGAAGTTATTTTGCGGCACACAACTGGTAAGGCCGACATTGAGGAAGGCATTGATCTGAGCGAGGATGCGATTTTTCGAATCTATTCAATGACTAAGCCTCTCACTTCGATTGGATTGATGCAGTTGTATGAGAAGGGAGATTTCATTCTGGAAGATCCAGTAGAGAAATTCCTTCCTGCTTTTCGCGACCCACAAGTATTAATTGGGGGATCGTATCTGAAACCGGCTTTAAGGCCAGCACAAACAATATTGACTGTTCGGGACATGCTTATGCATACTTCAGGTTTAACTTATGGATTTCATTTCGCAAATAATCTTGACAAAATGTATCGAGAGTCAAAGTTCGGAAGTATTTGGGGTCAGAAAAATGAAGCAATAGAAACTTTGGAAGAAACTGTGGACAAGCTTGGGGAAATGCCGTTACTGTTTGACCCTGGAACGAATTGGAATTATTCGATGTCTACTGATGTTTGCGGGCGATTAATCGAAGTGATTAGTGGACAGAATCTTAGTGATTACCTAAATGAAAATATTATAGAACCTTTAGGAATGTCAGATACGGGATTTCATGTTGTTCCGGAGAAGAGGCACCGTTTTACCTCCAACTATGCGTTTACACCTGAAAACCCATTAATGAAAATTGATGAGGCGTCAAAAAGTCATTATCTAGAGCCAGCGAGATTTTTATCAGGCGGAGGTGGCATGGTTTCAACAACAGATGATTACCAGCGCTTTACTTTTATGCTTTTAAGAGGTGGTGAGTTTGGAGGCGAAAGAATTATTGGAAGACATACCTTAGAATTTATGACTCAAAATCATCTCCCAAATGGAAGAACACTGAATGAGTTTGGACAGTCAACGTTTACTGAGACGAGATTAGAGGGTATGGGGTTCGGTCTTGGGTTCTCTGTACTTGAAAACCCCACTGCGAATGCCGCTGTTGGGTCAAAGGGCGAATTTGCTTGGGGAGGAGCAGCGAGCACCGGATTCTGGGTAGATCCACTTGAGGAAATTTCTTGTATATTCATGACGCAATTTATGCCATCAAGCTTTTACCCAATCCGAAGAGAATTAAAAGCGACTGTCTACCAAGCTCTAATTTAATAACATGACTCCACTCAATAACATTAAAGTAGTTGATTTCACTCAAGTAGTTGCTGGCCCAGTCGCAGGAATGCTCCTAGCAGAACTGGGCGCCGACGTCATCAAAGTTGAGTATCCAGGAGTTGGCGATATTACAAGAACTTCTGGGTTCGCTAAGGGTGGGTTGAATAGCGCAGTTCTAAACTGTAATAGAGGGAAAAGATCAATCCAAATAAATCTAAAAGAGCCAGAGGGGCAAGCGATAGCATTGAAATTGATAAGTGATGCTGATGTCATCTTGCAATCGATGAGGCCAGGAAAAATTGCTGAGCTGGGACTTGACTACAAGGCAGTTCAAGCAATAAATCCAAACATAATTTATGTATCCCTATCAGGCTACGGGCAGGATGGTCCATACGCAGATCGAGCTGTTTATGATCCTGTTTTGCAAGCGATGTGCGGATATGTATCTCTTCAAGTAAATCCTCAAATACCATTTCCCGACCTTATAAGAACAGCTCTCATTGATAAGGCTGTTTCTTGGGAAATAGCTCTCTCTGTAACTGCTGCACTATTTGCTAGAGAGCGAGGGGCTACCGGGCAAGAACTTCAAATAGCGATGATCGATGTCGCTATAGCTTTTCTATGGCCTGATGGTGGAATGGGCGAAACACTTCTTGACAGTGATATTGAAGTTGGCACACACCTCAGCAAATTGATGAATATGACTGAAACTTCAGATGGTTACATAGTGTATTTTGCTGTAACTGATAAGCAAATTAAAGGTTTATATACAGCGTTGGGATACCCAGAATGGCTTCTTGATGAAAGGTTTTCTTCAAGAGAAGCTCGGCACACAGGAAACAATAATGAGACTTTAGGGGGTCTTATAGCTGACGCGTTTAGAACATTTCCTACTGGAGAAATTGCTAACCGGCTGCATTCGCATTCTGTGCCATGTGGCGAAGTCATAGAATTAAGTGAAGTTTCCAAAATCCCACAAGTTATTCATAACAAAACTTTTTTTGAATGGGATCATCCTAAATCTGGAAAGATACGCTCACCAAGGCATTCTGCAATATTCACGGAAACAGAACTTCCTATTCTTGATAATGCACCTCTTCTCAATGAACATAGCGATGAAATTCTTTTAGAATTAGGTGTAGAGGAAAAAGAACGTAGTCTATTAAAAGAAAAGGGGATAGTCCCTTGATATCTAATCGCAGAATAAAGGGGTGCGCTCTCAGGAGAGAGTATTCTTCGTATTTAAGGAGTAAGTATGTCTAACAGAAGTCCCGAGTCTATTGAGGATAACGGAGACACCATAGCAGTTGATTTTGGGGCGCAAAGGAAATTTCAGCACATGCCTGTTGGAGAAGCCGTCAATATGGGTTACTCAGAAGACGGGATCCCTTTAATTGATCCGCGGATATTTGATAGCGGCGAATTTGGACGCAACCCATACCCTTACTACCGCATAATGCGGGATTATTATCCGGTTTACCATGACCAGTTGCATAATTGTTACTTTGTAACGCGCTACGAAGATATTAATAACTGTTATTTCGATGAAATTGGTTTCAACACAATTCCAAAAGGATCATCAAGTGGAGTCTTGGGCAATACCCAACTCGAGCTAAGCGGAATTGAACATCGGAGAAGAAGAAATATTTACGGACGTCATTTAGTAGGTGCGGCGCTAACAAAAAGATTACATGCACTTGAAGAAATAGGAAGTGGACTAATTGCTGAGTGGTGGCAGGATGATAACCCCAAAGACGTCATAATCGATAACGAAAAAGGCCTAGTAACGGTTGAACTAGGTAAGGCTTTCGCTAATGAATTCCCAATCAGCGTAGTTGCTCAAGTATTAGGAATCCCGCAGGAAGCCCGACAGCAGTTTACTTGGTGGTATGACGCAATGATGTCAGGTCTTGGGGGATCCGACACCCATCACGAAGGCCTCGAGGCTCGTCAAGATCTGGAAGAATATGTTGAAGACCTTGTTGAGGAGAAGAGACTTAAACCAACATATCTTTTGGATGAAATGGGCAACCGTATCTGTCTAGACATCATCTCTGAATTATGCAATTCGGAAATCGATGGAGATGTAATGTCAACAGAAGAAATTACATCTTTCATCGCTCTTGTTGTTGGCGGTGGGGGAGAAACAACGCGAGGGGCCATTATGAATTTATGGTATCTCCTTCTTCAACATCCTGATCAGTTAGAAGTCGTTAGGGAAGATCCGAACTTATGGGATACGGCATTTCACGAAATGTTGAGACACTCAACTTCTATCGGTGGTCAGCCCCGACATAATACGAGTGACTTAACGTTGCATGGTATCCATATTCCAGCGGGCTCCTTGATTCATATGGTTGATGTCTCAGCTAACCATGATGATCGAGTTTTTAAGGATCCTGAGAGTTTCAATATATTTCGTGATGATCTGTACTCTGGAAAAATTCTCAGATCAGGACATAACAAAGAAGGTAAATGCAGTCATATGGCATTTGGGGTAGGGCCACATCTATGCCCTGGGGCTTGGATCTCGCATCAAGAGACTGTGATCGGTTCCAAAATTCTTGATAAAACACTTAAAAATGCCCGGATAAACCACGAGAGGATGCCTAAAGATATCGATGGAGTTTCTCTAGCTCCGATAGGTTTAGGCTCTATCAAAGAACTCTGGCTTAATTTTGATTTGCCAAATTAGCGTTATGCAGGACCAAGAGAAATACGAAATAGAAGAAGACCCAGAATCCTCCCCCGATTATAGAACTTATGAGGTCTATCAAAGAGAACGAATAGGTGAGACTACTAACCTCATTAAGCCTAGAGAGTTAATCTCAGATCGATATCTTCAAGACCCGTACCCGATAGTTACTCTGCTGCGAGAGAATTATCCATGTTATAGAGATTGGCTTGGGAATAGATTCTGGGTTACCCGTTATGACGACGTCACATCTATTTTTGCTGATGACAGAAACTATGAAACACGTTCAAAAATTTGGTTTTATGGCCTTCAAGGCTACGGAAAAAATATGTGGAATGAAATTCAAGTACAAAAAGCTTTTGAATTTGCTGTTGATAGTCAAATAGAGCGCATCACTGGTGACATTCTTCTTAATTGGGACGGTGGAGAATTGAATCTAGCTATCGATTTTTGCAGAGAAATCCCTCTTCGTCTTTGGGGCGCTATCTTGGACTTTTCGGCTGAGCAACTTAGTTGCTTTATCCCACTATTTCTCAGGATGCAGAGAGGAGCAGGATGGGATCCTCAGAGAAAGCAAGAAGGCCTTTCTGCAATAAAAGATTTGGAAAACCTTCTTGCTCCGATCTTTTTGCAGCGAAGAAAAGAGCCGGGCACGGACTTGATAACCGCTATTGCGCAATGTCAAGTTTCAGAGGGCGCCACAAACGTATCCGACCTCATAGTGACAATTCTTGAGCTTGACCATGAGTCCCTGCATGGAGGGTTATCTAACCTTTGGTTCAATTTGTTGGGGAACCCTTCGGAGATGGAGAAAGTTCATGATGACCAGAGAATGTTTAAATACGCTTGGTTAGAAACTCTCAGATACACACCGCCAGTTCTCTCGGCTAAACGCTTTACGAAAACAGAAGTCGAGCGATTCGGTCGTTTAATGCCGAAAGGTGCTTTACTAATGTGTTCAGCAGCAGCAGCTAATAGAGACCCGAGGCAATTTAGTGACCCTGAAAAATTCATTGTTGGCAGAAAAGATTTATGCCAGCGTGAACCGAGAGGCCAATACCGAGCTGATGGCCTACCCTCCGGAATAGCTTTTGGACTAGGGAGACCCTCTATTTACCCTGCGGTCCCTAAAGAAAGACCAAGATCTTTGTATGCAATTGTGCGCGACTGCGCTGTAAAAGCTTCGATGATGCTTCTGGAAAGGAAACCCGATATTAAATTATCCGAAGAATTTAAGCCGGAGCTTAGGTCGCTAATACTTGATGAAACACATACTTGTTGGGAGTTAAAAGTAACCGGCTGAATTTTTAATTCTCTTTTGGTGGAAGAACGCATTCATACCCTGCATAGAGTCCAATATTATCTCCAGTTCTTCCTTCAGGTCCCTCTAAGAGTAGGTCAACAACTACAGAGGAAACGATTGTAGGGTCCATCCAACTCTCTACCCATTCGGGGTCAGGAGCCGGCCCACTCCACTTACGAAGCATTTCAGTATCGGTAGCTCCTACACATAGATTATTGACTCGGATGTTGTATTTCCTAAGGGACATAGCCCAGTCAAATGTGAGGCCATTCAATGCCCACTTAGATGCGTTATAGAGATCCATATTTCCATGTCCATGATGTCGAGATGCATGAGGGGCAGGCTTCACATGGTCGGTGCTGATATTTAGAATATTCCCGAAATTTTGTTGTGCCATTATCGGGGCGATGGCGCAACCAAACAAGTAAGCGCCTTTGGTGTTAGAAGTAAAAATTCGTTCATACGCCTGCACGCAATTCTTCCAGTCATCTAGCGGACCGGTCGGTAGAACTTCTCCAGCATTATTTATCAGGATATCTATTGTCCCGAATTCATCAAGAGTTGAGTGTGCGACTGTTTGAACGTGGTGACTATTTCCGACGTCACCGCAAAAAGCTATTGCTCCAATTCCTTTACCAACTTGTTCTATTTCTTCTTGTTGGTCTGTAACAGCAACGTTGCATCCCTCATCAATTAAGCGTTCGGCGAAAGCTTTGCCGAGCCCTTGAGCGGCGCCAGTAACAATTGCAGTCTTACCTTCCAAACGATTCATGAATTTAAACCTAATCTATCTCGTTTGGAAAAACCCGCCAATACTTCCAGAATCTCCTGTTTCATCTTTAGCGTCGCTAGTGGAAATAGCTACTGCAGTCCCGTCTTTAATTTCTACCTTAAAGCAGGGGACACCCTCATATGCTGGTGGTCCGCTATGTTCACCTGTTCGTACATCAAATGATGTTCCATGGAGAGGGCAAGTAAGGTTGTGTGATCTAAGTCGCCCCTCACTTAGAGGCGTGTCTGCATGGCTGCAATTATCCTCAAGAGCAAATAATTCTCCATTCACGCGACAGACAACGATTCCGTAATCACCGATATCTTCAAAAACCCGCATTTTGCCGTCTTCTAGGTCATCTAGATTTCCCAGAGCGTGTGATTCAGGGCTACTCATGTTGGTTCCATTGCAAGGTAACCGTCGAGATTTTCATGGAAATAACGGATCCTTCGCTCTTGCAATGGCAAGTACTCTCCTCTATACCCTCGAGACCGGAGCCCCTTATGTTGAGTAGTCCAGATTGCTACATCTTGATCAATGCCAGGACCGCAGCTTATTTCTTCTGCTGATCCTGTCTCATGTTCTACTTGGTGATCTACGGAAACCCAATCACGCATAGAATTTGAATAATACTCCTTAGATCCTTTGGGGAACATTGTTAAGTACCACATGTCAAATAAGCACTTATTTGGATCATCTGGATGTGGGGCAGATCGAAGAAAAATACATCCATCTGGCTTCATGCTGAACGAAATATTCGGGAAAACTGTGTAGTGATAGTGATCAGTCAATTGCTCATCAGAGTACTGGGAGAAGTCATATCCTTTTGATACGGAAAGCTCTCGTTTTCTTTTCTGGAGAGCTATACGAAGCCCAGATAAATCGTTTCTAAAGGGCTCTGGGTCAAAATCCCAAAATTCAAAAGTTTGTTGTAATCCTTTAAAAGTTTTTTCAGCAGAGCCGCGGAATTGGGGGCCAGGACCACCACCGGGCATTAACATGCGACAGTGACCAGTCGGGTAGAGGTCAAACTGACACCCTGTGTGGTGTTCATTCATAGTAGCTACTGTTTGCGGATGCACGAAAGGAAGATGGTAGCTTTCATTGAAGTTGTCTTGTACACACTTCCAGTTCCAGTTTCCTTCTATGGTTACCCAATGAGTTCGTTTCATCTCTTCCATTTGGTAAGTGTCAAGGTGACTAGCTACAGGTTCCAGCCAATCTCGTAGCGGTTTGGTTTTCGGGTCCATATTGAACCAGATAAAACCTGCCCATATCTCACATGGAATTTCTGAAAGTTTTAATTTTCCACAAGGAGTTCCTTGAGGGAAGTCATCGTCATCATATGCCCATGTGCATTCACCGGTATCGCTAAATCGCCACCCATGATATGCGCATTGGAATTCACCGCTTGCGAGCGTTCCTGCTTCGGCTGTAACTAATTGATTTCCGCGATGTTGGCATGCATTATAAAAAGCCCTAATTCTGTTATCTTCACCGCGAATGCAAATGATTGACTCGTGCATGATTTCGTAGGAGACGTAGTCGCCAGGCTCTGGTATTTGGTCTACTCGCCCAGCTATTTGCCAAACTCGGGTCCACATCTTTTCCCATTCCATCTTTGCGAAATCAGGCGAATAGTACCTTTCGCCAAGAATAATCGGATTATTTCCAAGAACAGGTTCAGGTGCTTTGTCTCTTGGGATTCCAACTATTTGTATTGGCGTTTCTTTTAGGTCAGTCATTTTGAGTATTTCCTCTTCCGAATTGTTAGTTTATTACTAACTCGCCTTGAGAGATACAAATAAGAAGAAATTTTATGCTACATCAAATGATTTTCGCTGCAATGCTTCCCGATAGAGTCCCGTGGTTTGTTATCGGACCGCTATTAGGAATTCTTACTGTATGTTTTTTTGTTGTTATGAATCAGCCTTTAGGGGCAAGCGGGGCATACGTCCATACTCTAAATTTTTTTCGACAGAGTGGTTACCGTTCTGTCTGGAGAGTTTGGTACTTCCTTGGAATAGCTTTGGGGGGATTATTCGTGACGCAGTTTTTGCAAAACAATAGCGAGTTCCGAAGTGGTTATGATTCATTTCGTGCAGCTGCTCCATTATGGCTGATTATCCCTGTTGTTTGTCTTGGTTCCGTACTTATCGGATATGGAGCTAGAGTCGGGGGAGGTTGCACATCTGGGCATGGAATTTGTGGTACTGCCCAAAGATCGAAAGCATCAATTAGTGCAACAGTTACCTTTATGAGTTCAGCGATCATAACAACAGGCCTAATCCGGTTAGTAAGTTGGGGAAAGCTATGAATAAGTATCAAATGAATTTTTTTGGATTGCTTTTCGGAGTAGGATTTGGCGGACTTTTAGCCGCTGGAACTCTTCATGAATATGACACTATTCACGCGATGTTGCGCCTTGATGAATTCTATGTTTACGGATTTATGGGCTCTGCAATACTGATAGCAACACTTGCACTTTGGCTTTTGGAAAGGAAGGATGCAAGAACAGTTTTCGGAGAAAAGATAGTCTTTCAGCGGTCTAAACCAGAGTCAAAGCATATAAAAGGGGCAGCAATCTTTGGTATGGGTTGGGCAATTGCCGGAACTTGTCCGGCGCCTGCGCTTGTAATGTTAGCATCAGGCGCCTTATTGGCTGCACTAGTTATTCCCTGCATTTTTCTAGGGCTTTATTTAGGTTCTAGAGATGGTCGCCAAGAATTTGGTGATGGTGAACACTATCAGGCTTCTAGAAGCTCACTAACAGGATAAGCTAAGCGCTATTGCCTATCGGGGACCATGCGAGAAGGGAAGAATCGCCGGGGAAAACATTTGCGACTAGTGGCGCATCGTTAGCGTCTGCCATTTCTTTGTAGCTCATCCAGGAAACAACAGCTGCTATTGGGGTCCCCATGCCTTCATCAAATTGGACAGGTCCATAAACATTAGCAGTGTAAATTAAGTCCTCATCACCTACTCGTTGAGTTGCTTCATGCCTTGCACCAGCCGGTTCATAGAACCAGACTCCTGGCCCATAGCCTTCAGGAGGACCTGCTCGATAACCGATCGCCCCATTTAGCACGAGAAAATCAGCAGCTCCGAGATGGTAATGCGGCCCCGCCACGCTGTTATGAAGGACCAGTAGCGTAGACATCATAGTTTCTTCGCTAACTCTGAGAATCTTAATGCCGTAGTCATCCATTCCTGGGAACTCTATCCATGGTATTGGTCTTGTATCTACCCAGTGTGGGTGAGTGAAAGCATCCTCTTCAGGGATTTCGTTAGATTGGAGTACTTCTCCTAGGGCTTCACTTTCAGCAATCGCTAGAGGTTCTGGTTCTCCATGAAATGGAGCTGGTCGGGGTTGCATGCATTCCGCCAAACTATTAGGTACTAGAGTCAGGCCATTCGTATTCGTTGCTGCCAATACGTCTAGTGCAGTTAGGATGCTGTCAATACTCTTCCCATCCTCTCCAAGAAATGCAACTGGCCCAAAATAGTTAGCCTGATATTCCGTTGTTTCTTCAACGACTATGCCTTCAACACGTGAATTGGCTGGAATATATCCCCAAATTCCAGGGCCCACTGTAGCTGCTAAAGCTCCCTTGGTGTATCTTAAACGGCCAGACAGGATCATCATGTCTGTCCCGCCAAGGAATACCGTAGTTGGAAGTTCAGTACCGGCTTCAACCTGCACGATCATTGAAAACCAGCCAGACTCTCGACTTGCGCGAAGGGGTTTGAACCGCATCCCTGGAGCTTGCTTAATTTCAATCCACGGCATCGTATTGGTATCAATACCGCCTTCAATTCCAGTTGGATCAAATTCCGGATTGTAAGACACACTCATATGTTCTCCTTAAGTCTATTCGACAGATAATTCGCCCATTAAGGACCATTCATTTGCATTCTCAATAGTTGTATTTATAATTTTGGGAGTTTCGGCTAATGCCTGTGGCATCTTAGCCATAGCTTCTTGGAAATGGTCGCTGTTTACATGTGGTACAGCTCCGTCTTCTGTGAAAGCTTCAACAAGAACAAAAGTAGATGGATCCTCGCAACTTTGAGACCATTCAAACCAGAGGTTCCCCTCCTCAGCTCTTGTCAATTGTGTAAACTCGTCGACTAAGTCCAACCATTTGCTAGCCCAATCTTGTTTTACCTTGAATTTCACAACAATAAATATCATTACTTCCCCCTGAGGAGATAATACATCAACAAGAATTAGAAGAAAATTATATACATAAATTTTGCGAGACGCCCTGCATGAAATAATCTTCATCAACAGCGAACTATGAGGTGGAATGGTATGGCAGGACCTTTAGACGGTTATAAAATTTTAGACTTGACTCAAGTGGTTTCAGGCCCTTTGGCGACTATGTTGCTTGCTGACCAAGGTGCAGAAGTAATTAAAGTTGAGCCAGTTAGTGGCTTGGGTGACATGACGCGTCTCCCATCCTTCGATAAAGGAGGAATAGGAGCGTTTTACATGAACAATAATCGAGGTAAAGAATCAATTTCTTTAGATTTGACTTTGGAAGAAGGACAAGAGGTAATAAAAAAACTAATTCTAGAAACAGATGTTTTCGTTCAAAATTTCCGTCCAGGAGCCATAGAACGACTTGGTTTAGGTTACGAAGATCTAACAGCCATCAACCCAAACCTCATTTACGTTTCGATAAGTGGGTTTGGGCCAACTGGGCCTTACTCAAATCGCCCAGTTCTTGATCCCGTAATTCAAGGAGTTTGCGGCGTCATAAGCCGTCAGCTTAATCCTCAGATTCCCTTTCCAGACCTTGTAAGAAACCTATTTGCTGATAAGTCAACTGCTTTGACAGTAGCTCAAGCAATAACAGCTGCTTTGTTGGTCCGTGAACGTACTGGCGATGCGCAACTTGTGGAAGTACCCATGATTGACGCTTGTATGTACTTTTTCTGGCCCGATGGAATGATGGATTTAACAATGGTTGACGATGATGCCAATGGAGGAATCCTATTATCAACTGTCTATAACCTTACTGAATGCAATGACGGGAAAATCGTTTATTTTGCCGCATCCGATGGCCAACGCGCTGGAGTATGTTCAGCCGTCGGCCACCCAGAATGGGCGGAGGATGAAAGGTTTTCTTCAATGGCTGCGTTGGCTGCTAATCCTGAAAACTTTGTTATTCTTGGCGGAATGCTTGCAGACGCCTTTGCAAAAATGAGTTGCGAAGAGACGATCCAAGCATTAATTGCTGCTGATGTTCCATGCGGACCGGTATTAACAGGGGAAGAAGTTATAAGCGACCCGCAGGTCATCCATAATGAGACACTTGTTGAGTGGCATCATCCAGATGCAGGAATCGTAAGGCAGCCGAAACCAGCGGCTCGCTTTGCGGTAACACCGGTAGAACCTAAATATTCTGCAGCTCATAGAGGTCAACATAACGAAGAGACACTCCTTAAGCTTGGGTACAGTCAAGAAGAGATAAAGGCGCTTAAACAAGCTGGAGTAATTGGATAAGCATTTTCTTTTTTATTATCAGTGGCTTGAATCCAAGTCTATGATCTAAATATCAACTGAATGGAGTAATACTTGTTACCTGCATACTCGGAAGAAGCTGAGAGTTTTCGTGAAGAAGTAAAACAATTCTTACGTGCGAATCTACCAACTGAATGGAAAGGGATCGGCGCTCTTGACCCAGCTGACGCATACCATTTCGCCAATGAAGTTTGGAGGCCTCTCCTAGCCCAAAAAGGTTTTCTAGCGCCATCTTGGCCTAGAGAATTCGGCGGCGGAGGATTAAGTGAACTAGAGCAGGTTATTCTGGCCGAAGAATTTATGCGTGCCGGTGTTCCATCTGGTGGTTCGAATGATGCTTTTAGTATCCAGATGGTCGGTAACACTATTCTTCATTGGGGAACCGAGGAACAAAAGTCTAGTTTTTTGCCAAAAATAATCTCAGGCGATCATATTTGGTGCCAGGGCTATTCTGAACCTGATGCGGGTTCAGATCTTGGTGGTTTAGGATGCGCCGCAACACTTGATGGTGACGAGTGGATTATAAATGGCCAAAAAATTTGGACATCCGCAGGCCAATATGCAAATTGGATTTTTGTACTATGTCGAACGAACAAGGATGCACCTAAACACAAAGGTATTTCTTTTATGTTGTGCCCTATGGATCAGCAAGGGGTGGAACTCAGACCAATCGAAATGTTGTCAGGGGAATCCGATTTCAACGAAACTTTCTTCACTAACGCCAAGACGGCCAAAGAAAATGTGGTTGGCGAAGTCAATGGTGGATGGGCAGTTGCTATGACTTTACTTGGTTACGAAAGGGGAGAAAGTGCAGCAACAATGCCAATCATGTTCAGATATGAAATTGATAAGCTAATTGAACTAGCGAAGACAAAAGACAAGAATGACGACCGGAATACAAGACAACGTTTAGCGCAGTCTTATATAGAGGTCGAAATTATGAGATTACTAGGTATGAGAACTTTAACCGGCTTTCTAAAAGGGAAACAGCCAGGACCGCAGGAAAGCATGTTTAAGCTTTACTGGTCTGAGTACCATAAAAAAGTTACAGAATTATCTTTAGATATTTTAGGAACTGAAGCCCTAGTGGTTACCGGAGCTAACCCAGCAACTTCCTTCCATTCAGACAACCCAGGTGCATCAAACAAAAGCGCTTCTTGGATAGGGGCTTTTTACAATGCTCGGGCCGGCACTATTTACGCCGGAACCTCGCAAATTCAAAAAAATATACTTGGAGAAATGGTTTTGGGACTGCCGAAAGAACCGAGAATTTAGGAACACCCCTGTGCAGCCATTTGAGTCTCTTGAAGGAAAAGTTGATCTAGAAATAATCAAATCCTTTCAAATAGTATGGGACTACTTAGGGCAACCAGGAAATTGGTGGACAGGAGATGAGCGGCTAGCGATTGCTGAAGAAGTAAGAAGCTCTAACCCAAAAAAAAATCTGGGAAAAAGTCGGAAATCTTGAAGACTACTCAAAAAGAACTGAAGCAACTCTCTCATCATACGAGAAAGCAGTTGTTCGGTTAGTTGCCAATGAAACCTCGGCTATTGATAAAGCAACTTTTGATGGAATATCAGCATTTATGGGAGATAATAAATACGCCGAACTTGCTGCAATTATTTCACAAATTGTGCCGATAGATCATTTATTTGACTCTCTTGGAATAGAACGAGAGAAATTACCAATTGCAATCGAAGGCCAGCTATCCTTTGAGCGTCCTTCTGAACTCGTCGAGGGTGTTGCATTTCTTCCGACATTCTCGACACATGGACTTCCACATGTAGCTGTTTCGTTAAGCTTGGCCCAAGCAGATAATGCCAGACGAATGCTCTTGGTCCGAGCAATGTACTCGGGTTCCTCTTTTGGTGAAATGATTTGGGAACATCGTAATCTCTCTCGTCCACAAATAGAGCTCGTAGCCGCCAGAACATCTGCTCTGAATGAGTGCTTCTATTGAACAAGTGCACACACGATGCTTCTCAGTTCGAGCAGCGCCGCAGTTAACGAAACCGCCAATGTTATGGACGCAGTTGAAGGGAAGGGGAACGACCTCAATATCCCTTACGCGGAAGAATTGATTGCATTCACTGAAGCCGTTCATCGATTAGATGGAACACTTGAAGAAGCTAGAGAGAAGTTAATCTCAGCAGTTGGGGAGAAGGGAATGGTTGATGCAGCCGTTATCGCTTCGATTTTTCGGAGTCTGAATATCGCTGCAGATAGTTCAGGAATCCGTATAGATGACGAGTGGGAAGCAGTCGCTGCGCACCTCGCTACTAAGACAAATGCCAATAAATTCTCCACTGCTGCGAATTCTCCCAATATTACAAAACATATTGACTCGATGCGGAGAAGCGATGAATAGCCAAAACTCAATTGACCCAAAAAAAGTGAATTTTTTCAATCCAGAGATTTCAGAATGCCCATATCCCGCTTATAAGGTGCTTCGCGATGAAGCACCTGTTTGGCAAGACCCGATAACTGGGATGTTCATAATCACTAGGTATGAGGACGTCCAAATGGTGCTCAAAGATACAACCCGGTTTCGCAACAGTAGAAAAAAAACAAAAGCAGATAGCAGATCGGAACTATTACGAAAGCTTTACAAAGAGAAAGGGTGGGTTCCAGCGCCAACTCTTGCAGGAAGAGATGATCCTGAACATAAAGAAATGAGAAAACTTTTCACCCATGCTTTTAGGCCTCAGAAAATTAAACAAATGGATCCTTTCGTTGAGGATCTTGCAAATAGATTAATGGACCAATTTATAGATGATTGTAGATGTGATTGGGTTCATGATTTTGCGATCCCATTGCCTTTAATAGTTATCGGTCATCAAGTTGGCGTTCCAGAAGCTGACATTTGGAAAATAAAAAAATGGACTGATGCTTGGGTGCAGCGGTTAGGGATGATGCAAACTGAAGAAGAAGCTATTTGGTCAACAGAAATGGAAATTGAAGCTCAGCATTATTTCCAACCTATTTTTGAGCGTTTGCGAGAAAATCCGGATGAAAGTTTACTAAGCGATCTTGTAAATACGGAGATTCCAGAGTGGGGCCGAACACTTACCGATGAGGAGCTTCACGCCGAGATGATGGCCGATACGTTTGTCGGAGGCTCAGAAACTAGCACCAACGCAATCTCCGCGGGAGTAATGCTATTGATCAAACAGCCAGAGCAGTGGCAGTTGCTTAAAGAGAACCCTGAAAAATTTTTACCAATACTTGTTGAAGAAATATTGCGGTTAGAAGGTCCTGTGCAAGGTTTATTCCGCGAAACATCCGAGGATGTCGTACTTCGCGGAACACTGATACCTAAGGGCTCAATGATTAATGTTCGGTATGCTTCAGCAAACCTAGATAATGATGTTTTCGAAAATCCTGAAATGTTAAACCTTAACCGGCCGAATGCAAGGCAGCATTTAGCATTTGGTTTTGGAACCCATTACTGCATGGGTGCACCTCTAGCGCGCCGAGAAATTTTCCTTAGCTTCAAAGTATTGCTTGAACGGATTGATGAAATGTGGTTTGCGGAAGACCTCAACGATTTCAGTCACCACCAGAATTTTTGTCTACGAGCCCTTCGTGAACTTCATATAGAGTTTAAACCTGTATGAAGCCCTTCTGCGTGGCACTAACTGGAGGGATAGGGGTAGGTAAGTCTACAACCGCAAAAATGTTTGAGGTCAAGGGCGCTCAGGTAGTTAACGTTGACCAAGTAGGGCACTCTATTCTAGGCGCAGGTCGAAAAGAATATAGACAAATAGTTGACCTATTTGGCGAAACTGTTCTAAATCCGGAGAAGGATATTGATAGGTCTGCTCTTGGGAGAATTGTCTTTGAGTCACCAAATAAGTTAATTGAACTTGAGGAGATAACTCATCCGGCCATCAATAGAGAACTGCGTAAAGTGATGATCCAGACAATGGCAAAAATAGTTATTTTAGATATGGCTATTTTGGTAGAAAAGCCTCTTGCACAATTATCTGGTGTGCCTTTGTATAGAAAAGTAATAGTCGTTAAATGTTCTACAGATATTAGGATTCAGCGACTTTTAGCTAGAGGTATGACCCGAGAAGAAATCATGTCGCGTATAGAGTCTCAGGCTAGCGATGAAGAAAGAGATAATGTAGCAGACTTAAAGATTGATAACAGTAGCTCATTAAACAACCTTCAACAAAGTGTCGACAGGGCATGGGAAGCGGTCGTGTCTTGGGCCGAGCAAGTAATCTAAAGTATGTTAAGAAACTGTGAGCGTTAGACTTACGCTGACTTAAGACGGTTTAATTTAAAGGAGCGGAAATGGCAAACATCACTATATATCACAACCCACATTGAGGATCCTCTCGGAATGCTTTGGCGGTCGCTGAAGAGATAGGAGTAGATTATGAGGTGGTCCTATACATTAAGGATCCTCCTAATCAGAAAACATTAATGGAAATGGTAAAAGGTCTCGAAGACCCAGTAGAAGATCTAGTCCGTAAAGATTCCAAGTTCAAAAAACTGGAACTCAAACCCGAGGACTTTGTCAACCAGCCAGAGAGAGTCGTGGAAATTCTTGTGAAGCATAAACAACTACTTCAACGACCAGTAATTGTTAAAGGAAAAAAAGCAATTATTGGAAGGCCTAAAGACCGAATTAAAGACTTTCTCTCCTGAATGTGAGCCTGATGGATGATCATGAATTAGCTGGATATCTGGCTAAATTGGCAGGAGCGAAACTATTAGATTTTAGGGAAAAAAGTATTTCCTCCGGAATAAATTCTTGGGTTTTGAGAGATAAAGGTGATCTTATTTCTCACAACCTTCTTATGGAAAAGCTTTCCGAACATAGACCTGATGACGCTGTACTATCAGAAGAGGGCAGCGACGATCATTCTCGCCTAAGTGCGAATCGAGTATGGATAGTTGACCCGCTAGATGGTTCACAAGACTACCCATACAAGGGGAGTGAAGAATGGGCAGTGCATGTAGCGCTTATAGAAAACGGTCTCTTAAAAGCTGGCGCAGTGTCATGTCCTTCTTTAGGTCGCCACTATTCGACATGTTCCAAATATCCAAAAGAACGTCAACTAAGAGAAGAAAGAATTATCGTTACAAATAGATGGAATTCGTACCAGGCTGCCTACGTTGCTGAAGCTATCGGTGCACGATTGGCGAGCTGTGGGTCTGCAGGTATTAAAGCATCTTTAGTCATAGGGGAAGACGCGGATGTTTACATACATAATTCTGGTTTATATGAATGGGACGTATGTGCTCCGGTCGCGATAGCAAGAGCAGCCGGGCTAGAAGCTTGCCAATTAGATGGAACGGATTTCGAGTTTAATAAAAGATCTCCGGTAGCTCGTGGATTGGTAATTTGTCATCCAGAGCTTATAGAGCAGGTTCTTCAAGTGCTGAATAATAATTTCGGGTAACATAAAGTAGTAAAGGAAATTGTTTCCATGAGAGGAATATGGCGGTATTTGCCGTAACGTAGTTCAAGCAGCATCTCCGCTGCAGAGATAAGGAAGTAAGTAAGTATGACTAAAGGAACAGTTAAGTTCTTTAACACGCAAAAAGGATATGGATTCATCGAACGAGAAGACGGTGATGATGTTTTTGTTCACTACTCAAATATTGGTGGTGACGGTTTTAAGAACCTCGAAGAAGGCCAAGAAGTTGAATTTGAAGTTGGTCCAGGGCGAAAAGGCGACGAGGCTCTAAACGTACGAGCTGTATAATCTAGTTATATGGCCAGCAAAGGACGCGAGAGCTGGGGAAAACGCCAGCGTGAACAAACTAAAAGAGAACGACAGGAAGCCAAGAGAGCTGAAAGGGCTGAAAGACGCCAATCTGACGAAGAACTTTCAGAAGAAGGACCCCCTGAAGAGGAACTCTATAAGCAATTCGCGGAACTCAGCGCTGCCAAAGCAAATGGTGAAATTGATGAAGAAACCTTTGAAGCAAAGAAAGAAGAAATCTGGGCTCAATTGGGATTAGAACTTCAATAATTTCATTTAACATTTAATTTGTGAAGCTACCTTTGAGGGCTTTACAGTACTTTTATGTTGACCAAACGAAAACTGAGGACAAGAGGAGTTTGGCATCCCACTGATGCTATGGCTGCTACTGAGTCAATAGAGTTTGTTCACAGGATTGAGTCTCTAGGGTATTCAGTGCTGTGGCTCCCTGAGACAACAGGGCGAGACCCTTTCGCCCATATTGCCTATCTCGCGTCAAAAACCTCAGAAATAGCTTTTGCTACTGGAATCGCAAATATATATCATCGCCACCCTGGTGTGACTTGGCAAGCAGCAACGACCTTAGCTGAACAGTCAAACGGACGTTTCGTATTAGGTCTAGGGGTGTCTCATGCCCCACTTGTTGAAGGGCTGCGTCAGATGAAATATGAAAAACCGATTTCTACTATGCGCACTTATCTAACTTCAATGAAGTCTTCACCATATTCTTCAGTTCCACCTGCCACGGAACCTTTGTGTCTAATAGCCGCTTTAGGTCCTAAAATGCTGAAACTTTCGTCTGAGCTGACAGACGGAGCGCATCCTTATTGGACTACTCCTGAACATACACAAATGGCTAGAGAGACTATTGGTCCAGAAAAGCTTCTATGCGTTGAGCAAAAAGTAGTTCTCACTCAAGATCAAGCAACAGCCTACGAAGCAGCTCGAAATGCATTGCGTATTTATACTGCATTGCCAAATTATCGTAATAATTGGAAAAGAATGGGGTTCACAGATACTGATATTGATACTCCTACAGGACGATTCATTGACGCGGTTATAGCCTGGGGAAGTATTCAAGACATTGAAAATAGAATTTTAGAACATGAAAAAGCTGGAGCGAGTCACGTCTGTATTCAACCTCTCAGCATGGATGGGAACTTTAAGATACCTGAGTGGGAAACTTTGGAGGCGCTTGCTCCCTAACTAATTCGACATTCTCAGTCTGGATTTGGTTATGTGAAAGATTTAGTAGTTCTTTCAGTAACCTTTTCGATTTGTTTTAACGAAATTGGTGGCTGGAAGTAAATAATTGACTGATTAATCCCTGAAATTCTTTGTATTTCAATGTCTTTTTGGATGGCGTCTAAATTCGTGTCAGGCGTTACGAAGACATGAGTAGAGACTTTGATATTACTTATATCCCGTCCGATATCTAGGCAGTGGTTTTGAAGAACGCTAAATTTATGCTTAAAAACATCTTGACTAAATAATGGTAGATTCCAATGTGTCGCATATTGGGCAACTGAGCGTAAAGTCCGTTTTTCTCCGGTCCCCCCTATGCAAATAGGTAATGATTTTTGTGGCCCCTTAGGGTTATTCCTTGCTTCGAAAACAGTAAAATATTTTCCTTGGAAAGACGTGATTTCTTTAGAAGTCATGGAACCAATAATTTCAAGCGCTTCGTCAAAACGGTCAAAACGCTCAGTTAAAGTTCCTAGTTCAATTCCATAAGCACTTGATTCTTCTTCATTCCAGCCGGCGCCTAGCCCAAGTTCAAATCTGCCGTCGCTAACTATATCTAGTGCAGAGGCCATATTAGCTACCACAGCCGGGTGTCGGTAGTGAGCTCCATTTACCATGCAACCAACTCGTATCCTTGATGTGGCTTGAGCGATGGCAGACAGTGTTACCCAAGACTCTAGGCAAGGGCCAGATGTATCTCCATAAATTGGGTAGAAGTGGTCAAAATTCCAAAAATCAGAAAAAATGGTAGCTTCATCAGCATACTCTGCAGACCAAATTAGTGTCTTCCAATCAATATGGTGGGGGGCTAACTTAATAGCGATTTCGAACTCTTTATTCATCAATCCCTACAGAATCAACACTAGAAGGTCTTGGAAGGTTTGCGATAATAGAATTTATTATTCCTCCGTCAACTACAAGTTCATGCCCTGTTATATAGCTTGCCTCGTCAGAAGACAAAAAAAGTACTGCATCAGCAACATCTTGTTCACTTCCAAGCCTTCCTACGGGAACCTTTTCAGTCCGCAATTTCCTGAAGTGAGGGTCTGCGTAGATTGGAGTAGACATGCCGCCATCGATAAGACCAGGAGCTACAGCGTTAACACGAACACCATATTTTCCCCATTCAATTGACATTTGTTGGGTAAGAAGAGAAATAGCCGATTTAGTTGAGCCATATGCCCCAGAATTAGTTCCAGCAGAAATGCCATTTATGGATGTAATATTCACAATAGACCCACCCCCATTATCAATCATTACCTTGGCAGCTAGTGATGAACAAATAAAAGTGCCGGTGAGATTCACGTCAACGACACTTTTCCAATCCTCTACCGATAGTTCTAGAAGCGGTGCAAATCGGACTATCCCAGCATTGTTAACCCAAATATTTGGTGCTTCCCCAAAGATCTCTATAGCGTTTGAAATCTCTTCAAATGAGCTTACAGAAGCTGGTAAAGGAACTGAGTTCTCAATGGACTTTGAGGCTTCTATAGTTAGTTCTTCATCGACGTCAAGTATGCCTACTCGGTATCCCCGTAAACTTGCTTCCCTAGCTATTGTGTTTCCTAAGCCAGCTCCTCCGCCTGTCACAACTATTGATTTCATAGATCCTCCAGTCTAAGTTTGTACGCTATTTCCTTCTTCGTCAAAGACGAGTATTGCTCTACTAGGGCAATTACGTGCGACTCGGATAATCTCATCATCTGATAAGGAACCTTCAGAAACGAGTTTTGCTAACTCTTCCTCATCAAATTCAAATGCATTCGGATAGTCAGCCACGCATTTCCCAGAGCTCATACAATCGTCACTTTCTATTTTTAATCTAAAACTCATAACACCTCACAATAGATATTGAACTGCACTTCTTTCAGCCATGAAAGGAGCAAGTAAATTAGAGATTACAGTCTGATGCTTAGGGTGCGAAGCATAGACAAGATAGTCTTCTTCTGTTTCAAAGTCTCCTACTACAGCTAAATCAAAATTGTCATCTTGTAAATTGGCATCAAACCCCACAGAATATTTAAATATTTCAGGAATAAAGTCCGGTAGTTCTTTGATCCCATCGATAGCTGCTTTCCTCGATTTCTCATCTGTTTCTGGTAAAAACTTCAATAATACACAATGTCGTATCATCATATCCCTTCCGTTTAGCCGTGTTCTCCTCTAACCTAGTGCTATGACAGAAAACTTGCTGATTTCTGGCGGAACACTTATAGATGGAACCGGCTCAAATCCTAAACCAAACGAACACATTTTCATCAGCGACGGAAAGATCGTCGCTATAGGAGAAGATGGAGACAAAAAAGCAAATAACTTTTGCGAAGAGGAGAACATCCCTTCAGACCAAGTAGCTACTATAAATGCAACTGGGAAAGTCGTAATGCCTGGCCTTATTGATTCCCACTTACACTGCACGTTTGATGATGTTCAGTCAAATGATGAACTTTTTTTTCACAGAGACCCAACGATGGTAGCACTAGTAGCTGCACAGAATTTAAGAAAAATCTTGAGAGCAGGAGTGACATCATTCGTAGACCCAGACACTGCTCATGGCATTGGCCCAGCCTTACGAGACGCTATTGAAGCGAAAGTAGTAGAGGGACCAAGGATGAAAACCGGAGTGCAGGCTTTACTGACTGCAGTAGGAGGAACAGCTGGACGCTTAATCCCAGACGAAGGAACTGTAGGTTATGCTCAGGTCGTTAACTCTAAAGACGAAGTGATCAAATGGGTCAGGCGACATATCAAGTACGGCGCGGATTGGATCAAAATACATGCCACCGGCTCTATTCCGGGTAAGCCAGGCGAGCTACTGGTTTGGAACAGAGAAGAAATTAAGGCAGCATGTCAGACGGCTCACGAGCTTTCCGTTCCCGTCATGGCTCATTGTCGAGGAGCGGAAAGTGTTCGTGTATGTGCAGAAGAGGGAGTTGATTTAATACTACATGCATCATTTATGGACGAAAGCGGACTTGAAGCAATCTGCGAAAATCAAGTTTCGATCTGTCCTACTTTCACTTTTCTCGCAAACCTTGCGGATTTCGGTTCGAAGGTTGCAGCCAGCCCTGGAATGGAAGATATCTTTAGAGGAGAAATTGAGCAGACAGCGAAAATGATTCGAAAAGCTTACGATAACGGAGTAAGAATCCTATCCGGTTCTGAAAGTGGGTTCGCCTTAACTCCGTATGGGCACTGGCACGCGAGAGAAATGCAAGTTTTCGTTGAAGACCTTGGCCTAACTCCTGTCGAAGCAATTGAAACGGCCACAAAGAATGGGGCCTGGGCAATGCAACTAGATGACCAGCTGGGGACACTTGAGGTTGGGAAATTAGCCGACCTCCTGATTATAGATGGAGACCCCATAGCCGATATTTCAATCCTGAATGATAAAACGAAAATTAACACTATCATTTCTCGCGGTGAACAAGTCGATTTAGATTCTCTTTGGCCCTCCCATGAACCTCTAGCAGGCTGGAAAGTAGGCAATTGGGCGAATGAAATTTTAACGTGGGATAAAGCGTACGAATAGAGCATTGCAATTTTACAAGTTAGCCTCAGTCAACCTTTCTCTCCATTCGCCAAGATCTACATAATCTCTCACTGAAATGATAATTGAATTATCAATATCAAAATCAAAAACACCATTGCATTCAACCGCGTATTCAACGCCATCAATCCAAAATCGGTCAATCCTTTCAAGCCAAGCCCGGTCTACTCCATAAGAAGCTGTTTTGATATCCCATTGAATTCTGGAACTTCGATGAACGATAGTGTGAAACATTTCCGAAATCCCCTTAACCCCTATCGCTGGAGGATGAGGAACATTCTGCCACACTGAACGCTCGTCAAAGAATAAGAGAATTTGTTCTAAATTTCTTGACGAGAGAACCTCAAAGAAATTCTCCACAATTTCAACTGGTTTAACCATGAACTGGAACCTATCCTGAATTACGAGGAATACGAAATGGCGAATAATAATTTAGGAACAATAAAACTAACGAATTGGCAACACGTTCGAGAGGCCTTTCGCTCTAAAGACTTACGACAGGCTGGCTATTCGGAAGGTGCAGTAGTGATGGCGGATACTTTGCTTGACCTTCATGGTATTGAGCATAGAGAGAGAAGACGATTAGAGAATAGGTTATTTCGCAGGGAAATATTTAGCTATTGGGAACACCAAATTCTCGGGAAAACAATTGATGCAACATTAGGCCCATTCGTTGAAAGAGGGTCAGGCGATCTTTCAGTAATTGGTTATCGTTGTGCCATGAATTTAACTGCAACAATTGCAGGAATAGATCAAGACCCTAGGAATGTAGAGGAAACGGATCGATTATATTCAATCGTTAAAAAATTTAGTGAAGGGGCAACTTTACTTCATTCGACTAGAGATAAAAATGATGTTCGTGCTGAGGTACAAGACGCAATGAATCAATTTAGAGTAGATTTTTACGCGCCGTCTAAACAAAAACGAGATAATCTGATCGGACAGATAGAAGCTGGAACAAAGACGTCGGAAGATCTTCCTAAAGACGTTCTCACAACACTCTTAGCTAATGCTGACCGTTTAGCTTTACCTGACGATGTTGCGTTTAGGGAAATATGTTTCTACCTTCAAGCAGGAGCACACTCGACAGCAAATGCATTTACGCATACTGTAGATGATCTATTTACTTGGGGTGAGGAAAAACCAGAAGACCTAGAACTAGCCAGAAGCGAACTTGCTTTCGTTCAGCGATGCATGCATGAATCTTTAAGACTTAATCCTGCTAGTCCCGTAGCGATCAGAACGCCATTATCCGATGTGCAACTATCCGATGGAACTTTACTGCCAAAGGGCTCTGAAGTAACTTTAGACCTCGTATCAGCAAATCAAGACCCTTCCGTCTTTGGCGAAACTGCGCACATTTACAATCCTCATCGAAAAACCCCAGAAGGTATAACTAGATGGGGAATGAGTTTCGGGGCAGGAACCCATGCTTGTGTAGGTGCGGAACTCGATGGGGGGCTTGAAATTGATCAAGATAGACCCGAAAAAGAAGCCCTGTATGGAACTGTAGCAATAATGGTGCATGCTTTTCTTTCAGCTGGCGGCCAAAAGGACCCAGAAAACCCGCCCCTATTAGACCCCAACTCAGAGAGAAAACATTTCAGCAGTTACCCAGTGCTGTTCATGAATTGACAAATAAATCAGTATTTATCAAGCTAAATTAAACAAAGGAGAAAAATGACTGAAATCCTAATTGAAACTCCATCAGACGCAAGAGAAGTGTATCGGCACAAACAACTTCGGCAGGCTCTATACGATGCTGGCGAAGTAGTCATGGCAGACGTACTGATTAATCTGCATGGTGATGACCATAGGCAAAGGCGTCGACTGGAGAACCGGTTATTTCGAAGAGATACTTTTTACGAGTATGAAAGAGAAATGTTTCCTCAGATAATACAAGAAACAGTCGACCCGTATATTGAGAAAGGCGGTGCGGAACTCGTTGATTTTGGTCATCAACTAATGATGAATTTAGCAGCATTGACAGCGGGAGTTGATCGCCCATTAGGAACGTATGAAGAAACAAGTAGGCTCTACGACTATTTGACCACTTTTATTGAGGGAGCAACTTTAGCCTTCCATACTGGTGATGTTGATGCTAAGCGTCAGGAGGTACAAGAAAAGCTTGAGGCATTTGACAGAGAATTCCTAGAACCAGGCATACAGATGCGTCAAGAACTACTAGAACAATACGAACGGGGCGAGATTGATGAATCTTCCCTTCCACGTGACGTTTTATTAGTTCTTTTGCGCAACCAAGATAAAGTCCCAATGAACCGTGAATCGCTACGACGGGAAATTGCCTTTTATCTTCTAGCGGGAGCGCATACTTCAGCGACAGCTTTAACACGAGTAGTACACAATATTTTCAAATGGTTAGAGAAACATCCTGAAGATCAAGAGAAGGCTTATAACGACAAAGTTTTTCTTCAACGAGCAACTCATGAAACTATTCGGTTACAACCCTCTTCGCCTACTTCAGCACGTTGGGCAACCGAAGACATAGAGTTAAGTTCTGGAAAAGTGATTAGCAAGGGCGACAAAGTCGTGATTAATTTAGAGACTGTAAACAGGCATAAGCCATCATTTGGAGAAGATGCTGATGATTTCAACCCTCTGAGAGAACTTCCTCAAGGGGTTCAGCCTTGGGGTTTAAGTTTCGGGCAAGGAATGCATGCTTGCATAGGGCAAGATCTCGCAGCAGGATTGGTATTTGATGCTAACTCCACTGAGGAAGATCATTTATTTGGGCTGGTCCCAGTAGCAGTCCAAACCTTATTTCTAAATGGCTGCAGTCCAGATCCGAATAATCCACCTGAGATGGATGATTCAACAACTAGACCTTATTTCGGCCGCTATCCGGTAATTTTTCAAAGCGAGAACGAATTTTTGAAGTCCTAAACCATAAACATTAAAGGAAATTAACATGGCTGAAGAAGCACCATTACTTAACGAAGAAGCAGACCACCCGCATGATGTTGTTTCAGAAAGTCCCCGCGGTCGAGTCGTGGCTATGGACTCTGCTAGGTATGTGGACGGAAGGAACACGGACAGAGACGTAGTTGTGCCATCTTCGTATCTAGGAGTCCTCCCAGCTCGATTGATGGCGCCACACAGGCCTCGAGCAGTAATCGCACATGATGGTTGTATCGGGAAAGATGGCGCTGGGATAGCTGGACTTTGGTACTTAGAAGCTATCGGTATACCTGCAGCGGCCGCCGATGGTATGTCAGCTGAACTAGGAAATGGTTTAGATCTTTACGAAAATGGAGCTATTTCTAGGGTAAATATTCTTGCAGAAAGGTCTGGAGTTAAGGAAGGAATGGCTGTCACAGAAGCGGCGCAAATTCTTTTGGAAAATGACCCCGGTGAC
>MDTB01059273.1_pt1 | contig 41565 bp, 41 predicted proteins | sample 811161 | NCBI WGS metagenome assembly MDTB01 (sample SAMN05326650, study PRJNA326480) | marine metagenome | isolation source: seawater | place: Mediterranean Sea | collected 2009 | reverse complement strand
TTTTTAGGTAAATCTGCATCTACAGGGAGACCGCCGCTGTCCACAAGAGGCCTCGAAATAGGATGATTACTGTAAAGGTGCGCTCAAGGATGGGTCGTCTGACCTTTTTTCCTAGAGTGGACACCAACCACTCTCCTTCCTCCTAAAAATGCCAAGAAAATCCCGTCACTCCAGTCGTCGATCCAGGAGGCGATCCAGGAGGCGATCCGGGACAGGGCGGTCGTCGAGGCGTCCGAGGCACAGTAAACGCATCACTCGAATGCGGTGCGGGAACAATACGAGAGGCTCTGCCTACCGTGCGACGCATGCCGCACAGGTGTTGACTGGCTCCTGGACATCTCGTTTACCACCCCAGAAGATTACGAGGGGCGTCACCGAATATATTGAGGCCCTTGAAAGATTCGCGTTTCCTGAAACAATTGGTGGCACACCTCTTAAGTACACGGACGATTTCGGCAATGCAACGACTCGCGACAACATGAAACTTCCAGTGACCGCCCTCGCAAATCTGCTCAGAAGAGTTGCGTTCCTATCGCCAGACGTCCTGGATCCATTCTTGAGTATGGTCGAGGAGGAAATGGCCCTCATCGCACCGAATGAAAGGTTGATACTGTGCGTCGAACGCAGCATCGGTATAAAATCGACGAAAATGCTCGCACTGTACCTTTTGCAACATCTTAAAAATAGTCAGATTGAAGGATCGAGGGTACTTCTGAATCGTATTGACATGAAAGAATCGTCTCACATAACAGTGGAGGAGGTAGAAAAAAGTCACATTGTAGTGGTCGACGACATGTCCTTCTCTGGAACGCAATTGATCGATAATCACTCCGGTATGATCAACGTGACATTTTTCACCATGGGCATGACGGAGGACGGGAAGAGAAGGATACTTGATCATGCAAGGAAAGAGGGATTCAAATGGACATGTCACACATCTGTCACCATCCCGGTCGTGCCTGATGATGAATACAAAACCATTTATAAGTACATTGACATTGGGAGTCCTGAACGTGGAAACGCCTCTGCGGCGGCAACGCTCTTCGCATCATGGAAACTGCCCGATTCATTGTCCACCTTTGACAACTTCATCAAAGGGAAGGTGTATCTAGGCCACGTCATTGAAAATCACAATGAGTTCGAATCATCGGATGTTCTTTGGTACAAAGTAATAGATACTCCAATTGTGGATCCAGAAACGTGGTATAAGAGGGACCCAAATCTCGCATGTTTATGGGACCAGGCGTTTACTCGTAACAACATTGCGCTCATCGAACGGTACAATGAAAGTGAGTCTATGGAGTTTGAATATGAACCGTGCAAAAGACAAAGAACGTCGTCGTTGTTTTTAGTGACGTACAGAGACGATTACATAGTATTCAAACGTACCAATCGTACTGACAAAATTAAATGTCTCAGTATTGTGACGGGAAAACAAAGTGAAAAGGAGGAACGCGACAGCACACCCGTCGCCACGATTCTAAATAAAGTAGCGGCAATCTCGATAACGGTGGATATGCTCCGCGACGGATCCGCGTCTTACCAGGTAGCGAGTGTGACAACGCCTTCCGTTTCAAAAACGACAGACCTCGAGCTGTTGAACATGTTTCACAGAGCCATCGTGAACGTGTGTGAAAAGGACAGCGTCCTGTGCACAGCATTAAAAAACATGAAGAATCGGTATTTGTACGACACATATGAGTACAAAATACAGTCTAAACCAGGCATTGAGTTTTACACCCGTATCGTCACTCTCAACCAAAATTACCAAATCTTCAATTTAGAGTCACCCACAGCGTTCTAGAATCGCGACCGCCCGCCGCATCACGATACGTGAAGGTTCCACTCTCATCCATTGTGGGCTCACAAACAAACGCGCGGTCCCAGTTGTCCCTCACGTAATGTAAACAATTTTTCCGCCTTTTACTTTTTCTTAAGAAACGATTTAAGTTCTTTCAAAAGCTTCAAAGGTCCTTTCAGTACGAACCACGACACCACAAAGCTCACCAGCATGGAAACTAGTACGGAGAATGTGATGCCCCATGCGTCATCTCCTTCAGTCGCTTTGACGTACTCCGAAATGGAAGCCGGTCTCGGAAGAGACTTAAGACCCGCACCAGATGCATCTAGAACGATTATACCGAAGGCACTCCCCAAAATCAACGAAATGATGAGTTGGGGTGCCATGTAAAAGTAGGGAAAGTAGACTTCGTGAAACCCTCCCACGAACAATAAGAGGAGCGCTAGTGGGACTGCAGTTTTTGCAGTGTGAGGACCTACCAAAAAAGCCGCAAACAAAAGTCCGGCACCGGGTCCCGGATTGGGTTCCATTGCATAGTAAATGCTTGTCTCGGACGCGTTGCCAGCGGGTAAAAACACCCGTTCGTTGATGGCATTGTTCGCAAAAAGGACTTTCGCGGGTTCGAGCGTGAGTGCTGCGAGAGGATTCCACGCATCCTTCAGCACATCCGTGGCATCACATAGAGCCGTGACGAGCCACTCGAATGCAGAACTACCAGTTTCGTATGCAAACAGGCTTGCAAACAATGCGAATGTTACAAACAGAAGTTTTGACACGAACGAAATGGTAAACGAGAAGGTATTGTACACATTCAGATTATTGACAACTAACTCCATTAAGTAATCAATCAATCTCATGAAAGGAACCGTAATCAACGCATACACAATCGCAGGTGCGACTCCCGGTATGCTCAACGTTGTTGTGAGAGAGAAAGAGACAAACGATGCGAATATAGCCCCACGGAACCCGTACAACACTTTTCCGGCTCTGTAAGCAACGATGGTCGGTATCCCTATATCCAGCGTCGGTGCTATAACTTCTTCAAAGTGCTCATTGTACATCCAACCGTTCACTGAGTAAAGAGATGCGAACAGACCCCATGCTAGGAACACGTCCAGTATAGGGGCAAAAATCCTCACAAACAAGGGTGCATTTTGTACACCCGCAATCTCGTCGTCATCCATGGACCTCCATATGCTGCGTCTGAAGACCGACAGTCTCTGAAAGCGTGTGATGCGAATCCGTCTGGTATTGAGTGTTTCGGGTAGAGGTGTTTTCAACGCACGAGCGGGAAGGTCCGCACGTCTTTTGGGAACACTCTTTCTTCTTTCAAGTGCACGAGACCCTAGACCTGTTGAGCCGGGCATTCTTTTTGAATCTAAACGAGAAAAAATTTCATATCACTTAGAAGTCATTCACCGCATATTCCTTAATACACGCATGCGTGTGGCAGAAGGCCACACTTGTTCCTCTTCCGTGAGCGCTCTGCGTCGCAAAGGAACGTCGTGATACATAATAATGCGAGGCATGTACATGACCTGATTCAAGTTATCTGAAGCATCACTCGGATCGTTCTGGGAAACTTCGTTCGACTCGTCAGAACCATGGTAAGACACTTGAGACAAAATGTCGGCTATGTCCTCGTCCGCACGGAGAAAATCCTCGTTTTCATCCACATGGTCGTTGTCCATGGCCTAGACCAAACTCAGGAGAGCAGGAGACCAAACTGTACCGGAGACCAAACTGGAGCGCAGAAGACCAAACAGAGACAACACGAAGTTACGAGACCAAACAGCGCACAGTCCATCCATGCTGCTCCGCACTACCAAACCGAAGAATGCGATCACGTACAACAAAGATACGGCAAGTGACTTGATGACGCCGTCAATCTCTGTAGAGAACAGAGACGTGTATGTCTTCGGGGACTCTATCATGAAGCACATCAGCGGCGCATTCTACCATGCTTTCGATTACAGCAAAAAAGGTGCGAACACGGATGAAATCCACAAGCAGGTTCGCAAAGCTTTGAGCAAGAAACAAACATCACCCCGTGTTGTACTCATCAATGGAGGGTTGAACGATGGATACCATACTACATTCAACGTAGACTTCGCAGAAAATGTTTTCAACAAGCTGCTGAAGCCTTTTATCGATGCGGCGTATGAACACGACTTTAACTATTCTCTGGTGATGCTGTTTCCTATGAAGTGCAGTGAACTCAACGATCCATTGAGCAACGCACGTTGGGAAGAGGTAAACGATTTCTTTTCCACCAAAGTTGGGGGTTATCTACAAAACTGCATCGGGCGAGTCACGGACCAAGATGGATACGCTTTGGATCTCGTAGACCTTCACGTTGTTATGCCTTCCAATTTGCTCAGCGAGGGTCACTTTACGGACGCCATACATCTCACAGATAGTGGATACCAAATCTTGCTCGATAAAACCGTTGAACATTTGAAGTGCTACAACCGTCTGTTGCCCGTCGCGTCTCCTGAAATCGAACAAGACGATGTCTCAGAGGAAGCAGAGACAGCCGATGTCACGGAAGTTGAACAATGGCGTTACAAGGATGCCTTTCACAACGGCGAAGATTTGATCGGGAAGCAAGTGTGTGTCGTGCACAAAGGCAAAAACATAAAGGCAGTCGTGTGCAAATGGTTGCCGAGAACGGAAACGGATCCTGCGTTCTATCACATTCAGCATGAAGATCGCGACGGGGAAGATCTGCTGTTGGAGGAGGTGCTGGAGGGCATGAAACGTTTCCAACAAGTCTATTGCTCGTCTCGCCCTGTCTATTCGAAGGGGTCGCCAACGAGGTGGAACTGTGGGCGGTGCAATTTCAAGAATGCATCGTCCATGAAGCGGTGTGAAATGTGTAAAAAGGAAGTACCACAGCGAGCGGCCCGAGCGGCACCACAACAGGCACCACAACAGGCACCACAGCAGGCACCACAGCAGGCACCACAGCAGGCACCACAGCAGGCACCACAGCAGGCACCACAACAGGCACCACAGCAGGCACCACAGCAAGCGCCACAACAGGCACCACAGCAGGCACCACAGCAGGCACCACAGCAGGCACCACAGCAGGCACCACAGCAGGCACCGCCACCACGCAAGAAGCGCAAGAGTGCCGAAATTTCTCCCGTGGTTGATTCTCGCCCTACCATAAAGTCCCCAGTGGAAGTCATGGACGAGCACATCGACAAGGTAAAGAAGGAGTGCACCGAAGCCAGTCAAAAGGCTGCTGCACTTTGGTGCAAACTCGGAAAGCTTTATGATGCCCGCGAAAACTACATTGCGACAACAAAATCAGCTCAAGAAGATCTCATGAAAGTCATGAACGGGGTCGAGGTGACCGCCTGAGTTGCCTGTGTTTGCTGGCAATGTCAGCCACGTCCTTTGACTGTTTCACCCATTGCTTTCCTTTCCGGAACCCTTCTCGTTTGGATCGATTTGTGCGTCTGATTTGTTCCGGTGAGAGTGCGTCCCACGCCTTGTCCGGTAAGCGTAGACGACCCTTACTCTTCTTTCCGGATGCGGTTCTCCACTTTTGTTTCGTCCACTGATGCAATTTGTTGGAAGAATCTTTTTTCCCTATGTATTTCCCACCCTTTCCTTTATAGCACTGCACGGCCCACTGCATTTTTCGTGCACTGTGCTTGCACATTTTACCCTCCTTACATGCAAGTACTTTTCACTTTTCCCACACAGCGGGGTCCGTTTTTAACGATTCCACGATACATATTTTGTACGGAGAAAAAAAATAGAAAGGTGTCACCACATGGGTAAAAATCGAAGGAAGACTGTTTTGGTCCAAGACGCCCTTTTTAAACTTTGGGATTCCGTAGGAGCAGAAATATGCACTAATTTTAGTGAAAATATACAGAGTCGAACAGAATACACTATAAATAGTCACGTCAACTTCGAACAGGTTGCTGATAATATACACGTGATTCTACAATCTCTGCTCCAAACTCTCGAAAAGAGCTTTCCGACGATTTTTGCGACGACCCCGATCAACATACGCTATAAGCCATCGAGGCGCACGTCCGCCCCGACCAGGACCGAACGGTCATCTCGCTCCAACCGAACGAAAAGCCCCGTACGAGGCAGAAGAAGTTCTACTCGCTCACAACGAGGCTTCAGGTCCCAAACATCTCCGACACCAACGGGAAAATGGACATGTATGGGGTATTCCAAAGAGGTAGACGAGTGGAAGAAAGAGCCTATAACAACTGCAAATCCTCAAATGAAGGCACTTATTGATAATCTAAAGATGTGTCTCGCCGAATCGGAAGAAAAGTTTATGGTCATGCCTTTGACCTGGTCGCTTACCACCAAATGGAACACAACTTCTAGCCATTACTCGTGCATGGTGGTCGACCTTTCGCCACACAGAACGGCACAGTGTACGGAAATGCACGTAATACTCATAGATGTCAACGGGTACGGAAACAGCTCGTCTGCGTACAAACACGTGTTCAAAGAGCCTTCTATGGGTCTGAATCCACTCATACAACTCATGATCACGTCTCTGTTCACCTACGTGAAAAAACAACTTGGTTACTGCAATGTCAGAGTGTCATTTCCTGCATTTTCTGGCATCAACGTGAGAGAAAAATCTGCGCTTAATGCGCAAAAAAAAGATGTAGCGCTTTTTCCTCATGTGAAACTCATTAATACTAAGATGGAGTCCGGAGTATGTTCTATAGCTACCATATTTGTAATTATCCGCCTTGCTTGCGACCAAAGAAAAGTTTTCAAAGAAGGCATCGATGCAACCTTGAAACGATTCACAAAGTCGACTGAAGGAGGCATCACGGAGTACAAACACATTTTGTTTGTACGTGCATTTACGTATTCATTTATGAAATTTCTGGGAATGGACCTTCCTCGTTTTGGTATAAAGGGAGAGCCTTGTTCTATAAGTGTGACCGAAAAAGGCTTCACTATAGTACAAGGCGACAAGTAAAGTTCACAACAAGTTGAGCTCACATGACACCGTATCGTGGCAAAGTTGCCCCCCAACTGGCAATGACCCACACCCCGAGCTAGAGGGGAGCTTGGTTATCTCATCGGTGCCACCGTCTGTTGCGCGTAAGAAGATCGTATGTAAATGATGGGGGTTGACTAATTCATTGATATTGTTCAAATCACACCAAAAAGAAAGAATCTAGTTCAACGCTCTGCATTCAACTAGAGACGGTACCATTTGATGCTCTCATCGGTTCGACTTCGTCTGTACTGTGCGCTCCTCGAAGCAAGTGAATGCGCTGCATTCGTTCTGTTTGGGCTCGTTCATACGCTGTTGTACGCTGAAGTTCGTCTGAGTATTGTGGGTAACAACTACCACACATATCTGTCTCGATTTCGTCTGTGAACACAATGTCATCGGGGTGGAAGCCTCGACCGCAGCCGTCGCATTTGAGTTCTGACACCAAACGGTCCACATCAAGAAAACTCGATGCCACGTGCACGTCCAGTAGACGGCGGACCGGACCCAAAAATCTAGGGTCGAAAGGTTCAGAGTGATACACAAAGCCGTCGGGGTCGATTCCAACTCCCTGTCCACAGTCGCCATTGTGGTAATGTACCACAAGTGGCAGAGTATCTTCACTAGTACCATCACACACTTCACGTGGGTGGCAGGGCGGGCGCATGCAAATTCCTAGATCGTTCACCTGTAAACCGTACACATGGGGGATATGCTCAATCAGATGTCGTTTGATACTGTCAACATCGGATTGGCTGCACTCTTCTGGATCATCTATGTAACGCAGCACACAACCATAAACTTGGGATGCCATGAATTGTTGACTAAATTAATTGTGGGATAAATGAAACTGATGCGAATAGACTTATCGGTAGCTTACTACGTCGCACTATTCTTGCACTTACAAGTTCGATTTTTTTTAGGCTGCTTGACCGCACCCCCTTTTTGCATTCGTGGCATTTGACTTTTTTTTAGTTGAATGTTGAAAACACCGAATCGCATGAGCAGCCTCGTCGTGCGCGCAGTCGCGCTTTTAGTCATTGCGATTGCATCGTATTCCGCATTTCGTATTGTGAAAGACTTTGGAGGGTTGTGGGAGGGTGCACAGGAGAGTGCCAATCTCAACGAGTCGGCGGGGCTGAATAAATACACAAGTTCAGGCCAAGAATCCACCGCGATGGTTAGAATGTGGCCGATCATCGCATTGATTCTACTTGGCGTGGTGGTGTACATTGCGGGGTGTTTCGTCTGGAAGCCTCAGAATGCGCAAAACTTCTTTAACGCGTTAAACAAGAGTTGAGACCGTTTGAACTCGAACGAATGATTTTGAGTGACGCATGAAGCGCTCAGTACGAGGGCATCCGACTCAAGTCTACGTTTCGCTTCCACTCCTCAACAGCCCCATCACCGCCCTCAACCATGTGGTCGATCCATGCTTTAGAAGTGAACACACTGAAGATATTCTTGTCGTCGACGATTGCCGCGGCGGCTATGACGGCTCCGACTTGTTCGTCTTCAGTCAACGCGACACGGTTGGTGTTGTTTTGTACGACCCATCCCTTGAAACGCTTGTTCGCGCCCTTGCCCCCTTGTGGGTACACGTTCCGGTATGCACCTCGATATGCATCGTCGTTCTTGTGCCGCCGCTGTGCCCGCAGAGCTTGCATGTGAGGAGTCAAGGCGTTCTTGAGAGAATCTGGAATGTCTGAATATTTGTACTTCAACATTCCCGGGCTCGTTTTGTGGGCGTACACGATGTCGTTGGTAGGTTTGTCATATGGCAAGTGCACTGTGCTGTTTTCGTCTACAGCATGGTCTTTCGTCAAAGTGAACGTATAATGCTTGTCGTTGATATTGTAACGGTACACATCACCCACAAGGGGTGTCTTGCCATACAATACGACGGCCTGTGTTGTCTGCAGGCACGTTTCTTCGGCGGGAGGTGGTGCCGCCACGAGCGACAAGTCGGTAGTTGTTGGGTCATACACCACAATGTGCGTATCTTCTTGAGTCGGAATGACCGTTGAGTCATATCGATTCCTCTTTTTCCCAGCCAACACCACGGCCAAAGAGTTCGGAGACTTTTTCACAGATTGCAGAATGTCGAAGGGGGCTCCTGAAATTTCCAGAACAACGATCTCGTCGTAGTCGATTTTAATGGTCTTCACGATGGACATGAATGGACTGGTTTGGTCCTCCCGAACTTGGGTTTGGTCTTCTCGGTCTTGAACAGGTTCGTCTTGGTCCCACTGTCTCCTTTCTTGGAGTATCATCTTCAATAACGGTAAAAACATCATGAGGACCACACGATAGGGGCACAGAGTAATCTTCCACCCGCGTTTCCAGTCTTCTCAGACTCTTTGTCTCCTCCTCCTCCCAGGTCATCAGCACGTTCGTGAATCACGAGACCCCTGCCTACTATATCCTTCAGCTTCATGTTTGGGATCTGGAGTTCATGCACGATACATCCGTTTACAGCGGGCACATTTCCAAAGTCCCCAAAATGACGTTCTTCATCCGACAGCCCTCCGTGTTTCTTGTCGTCGGGGTTGTAATGTGCTCCCATGCTCTTACACCCATCCGACATGTCTCCAGACTCGTGTATGTGAAATCCTCTTGCACCGTCACCCAACCAACCGTTGCAAACGTTTATTTTTACCCTGGTCATACCATCTGCGGCAGGGGTGAACACGACCTTTCCATAATCGAAATGTGAAACAGCTGACATTTTTTAATTAAATAGTAAAAAAATGAGAGACGACTTGAATGTGTATGGTCAACCATTAGCACCGTGTTCCGGTCGAGGTATGGCAAATACTGGATACACAAGAGAGGGAAAATGTTTCACGCGTCCAGATGACAGAGGAAAACACCACATTTGCATCGATCTTGAAAACGAAAAGGGTTTCTGTCATTCTACGGGGCAAGGAAACTGGTGTAACAAAATGCAGCCGTGTGACGGCGATCCTGGCAAAAAATGCGGCATAAAGAACTGGTGCGTTTGCGAATGGGCTTTCGCAGACTACGTCAAGAAGAACGTAAACCAGTTGGAAGATTGCCCTCAAATGAAATGTGATGCGATAAACGGAAAGGTGATAGAGCACTACATGAATAATTTTGGTGAACCGGGTGTAGAGAAGGCTTTGAACTGCATAGTAAAACGCTGTGAATTAAGCCGTCCGCGTAGAAAGCTCATCGCATGAGACGTACTCTTCGGTTTTCGTTCTCAATATCGGCGAAAAACTTTGAAGACATTGGAGCTCCTATTCTAAGAAAGTCTTTCCATTCTTTACCGAACTTGGCATGAAAGTCAGATCCTAAGAGACGATCCAAGTCTTTTAGCAAAAGACCCAACCTATGTACATGTTTCATGACCGACAGACGACATGAGTCACTAATGTCTACTTCGGTGCGTGTAATCATACATATATGATCTTCGTAGGGCATTGTAGAAATACAATAAATGTCGATCAATAGTATAGAGGCTTTCGACGCTGCGTCGGTGTCCATTTTATTTTTTTGCTTTATTTTTTTGGGAGAATGTGCATCCACACACCTCTGGCCTCGCAATAGAACCCTGTTCCAAATCCTTCCTTCCACGCTACTGGGGTGGAGCCATCCTCGCAGGTAACCTTGTTGATATCGTGTGGTTTCATGCTCGGAGTGTTTGGGTTGTTCCAGTGGTAGTGCCGACAGCTGCGATCCTCACCGCCATCGTTGCTCGGGGCCTTACCAGCACCACATGCGCAAAATTGTCCGACTTCCATGTCTTCACAACCGCCTCTATCGCTCCACTTCTTTTCAGTCGCAACGACTTCGACTTCCACCTCGAATACTTTCGGAAGCCCTTCCAGATCAGTTATTTTGGTTGGTTTGTCGGCCATCGTTTGTTATAACACACGCAAAAAAAATTGGTCACTCCTCTCGGTCACACCTTGGAAGGTATTATCTTGGGATTGTTCTTCCTTATGATTTCTTGTCCAAGTAGTTTGTAGTCGAACTTGCACATATGATTTTCAGGAGCTACATGCCTTTTACAAAAGTTATCTTTGCAGCGACATTGTATGACACATAGAGATATTTTTTTTGCACATACATCACAAACTTTAGGTTCTTCCTGGTTCATGATGTAACTATGCAGCTATTTTTTTTGTAAGAGGAAAACGCAGATACCAAACTGAAGTCGCGAGACCAGGCTCATTTTCTGTACAAGACCAAACTGACCTTTCAAGGAAAGCAGACCAAACTCCTGTCCATCCATGTCGCCGATCTACTTTGACGAGCCCATCGTTTCTGCCAATTCCGGCCCGGGTGGATGGGCAGATGCAACACACGTTCCCTCAGACGAGCTGAAAGAGCGCTTCATGTGGTGGAACAACGAGCTGATTGCGATGGAACACTGTGGTGTGGAGTTTGACGAAAACGACAAGCCCATCAATCCTTATGCCCCTTCCGACCCACGCCTTGGTCGCCACATGCTCGGAAAGTGGGGCCCCAATCATGCCGCAGATCCCATCATCACTCGGGACGGTCGTTACTCGTTTTCACCCAAGGAAATTCTGGTGGTCAAACGCAAACCTCAGAAGGACGTCCCAGACGACAAGCTGTTTGCACTTCCCGGTGGGTTTGTTGAAGCGGGCGAAGAATTCAAAACCGCCGCTCTGCGCGAAGCATTTGAAGAGGCTGTCGAGAAGGATGTAGAGTTGAAGGAACTCTTCGATCGGAATGCCGTGCGCGTGTACACTGGTTACGTGGAAGACCCGCGCTGCACCCGCAACGCTTGGATCGAGACATGTACGTTTCATCTCCACCTCACTCACGAGCAAGGAGGGCGCCTTTCCGTGAAGCATCAGGGCGACGGAGAAGAAACAACCGGTGCCTTTTGGGCACCTCTGGTGTCTCAGACGTTCGACTCCATGTACTCTCACCATCCTCTCCGGGTCAAAGAGGCATGCGTTGTGAAGGGATGGATCGTTCCGGAAACGTGCTTCACCCACTACGCGGAGCAGGCAATGGAGACATTCTACAACGTGAAGACACTCATTCTCATGGCGTCGATCCTTGTTGCATTCACCTCCTTCAAATCAATCAAGTGAAGATCTACACTAAGAGAATTTCTCTTGTTTACAAGGTAAGGATGTTGTGTTGTAGTACAAACACGACCCATGTCTGCAGTCTCGACTGTGAAATGTTTGAAGATGCGATGCTGACAGGCCTCGTTGTAATTGCGATAATGTTTGTAGTGCGTAGTGCGGTAAAGTGTGTGCGAAGTATATGTTTGAAAGATTCCAACCTCGGAGACTCTGAAATCGATGATCCTCAAGTCGAGCCGGTCGAAATGAATGACAGTTTGGAGTACGAACCACCTACACCAACTAAAATAACTGAAGACGGTGAAGGTTCTCCTCCGACGTATACAGAGTGTAATAGTGACAAGCGACTGAACACGTAAAAAATTTATGAAACGTACAGTCAAACAAAATGCTTGTTTGGCTTTGCGTATTTGCGAACAGCCCCCCTCCTTTGCCACCCATCGGCCACAAATATATAGACTCTGGCACTTGTACAACTGCCACCGGAATGTACGGTTCTGTGGCGAGCATATCTGAATGTTTAACAGCAGCCAATGTAAACGGTGCGTCTTATGAGAATGTTCAAGTTTCCCCCACCGGAAGTGGCAGTGGCGGCTTACCGTATCCTACAGGTTGTTACAAAAATATGGGCGATGGAAACATATACTTTGCCGATGGTTACAATACAGGAGGGGCCAATCAATGGTTCAGGATCGTGTGCAGAGTACTTACATCCGATTTATCTCCTCCCTCGCCCGCGATACCTCCACATCCTTTCGTTTTATGCACCAACACATGTTCCAATTATGTCTTTGACAATATTTGCGATGAGGATTCATTCGTTGATTGTGGCCCCGGGTCGGATTGTGCGGACTGTGGGACTCGATTGATGCCGTTCCCTCCTCCTCCTCCTTCTCCACCACCTCCGCCCCCTTCGAGCCCCCCTCCTCCTGATCCTCGACCACCTCCACATCCTTCTCCAAGTCCCCCCACCCCCCCGAAATCACCACCACCGATCGTATTTCCTCCTTCTCCACCCAGTAGTCCAGACTTTGCAACTCTCATATCGTTATCGTCGTACGGAGGAGCTGCTCTTCTGGTTTTACTCGCGACGGCGTTCGCATGGTATAGAAGTAAGTACCCATATGTTCCGAAACCTTCGAAACCTCCCTCTCCCAAAAAGAAAGAAGTCGAGACCAAAAAGAAGGACGCCATGGCGAAACCCACAAAACCCGTTGCCACGGTCGTTCGTCCACCCCCACCCCCCCAACCAACGTACTATCAGAGACCCACTCCTCCTCCCCCCCCTCCCCGACCGATGTTCTATCAACGTCCTCCTCCTCCTCCTCCCGTGTACTATGCACCACCTCCTCCGGGTCGGTTCTTCTAGCGCCTTCTTCGCATCCCGTCTAAGAGTCTTTGTTCAACATTGGACCTTGAACTGGAGCTTGAACTGGGTTCAGCTGCAGGAGCAGGAGGCGTTTTGATATTGTTTATTTTCCAACACAGTGCTCCCAATACCAGAAAGAGTGCCGATGCATATGCTAGCCCTGATTGTGAGTTGTTCGTGATGTTCATCAACATAGATACCATGGTCAGCAGTGCTCCTAGTACAAAACAGGCGGCCCCAGCTGGAACGAGTCTAGGCACGACCTTATCCCAAAAGGTATCTTTGAAGGTCGTTCCCGCGGCCACAACATAGAAGAATCCTCCTGCCATGGCGATACCCCATATCATTTTCAGATCTTTAACCATCTTATCTATATCTTCGGTGTTAGGCTTTATGAGATACGATACCAAGAAGAGTATGCTACCGAGTAGTAGGCAAATCGGTACAACTTTATTTGACGATTTGACAGATTCTTTGAAAGCATCGAAAGTTTGCACCGTAATACCCGACGTTTGTTGTGTCAAGCGCAGTGTGGCAAGGATCCAGAACACGGCAGCTGCAATACCAGTAGTAGTTGCGGATTCCATTTCTTTTTGAACTAACAAATGGTTTGACACTAGCTGCAACACGGCAGCGATGACCCAGAACGTGCTGTTGTCCAGTCCTATATGAACGAGTTTGTTATATATATATACGAGTTTGTTTGCCATTTTAATAACTCATTACAAAAAAAATGTCCGACTTTGAAAATCACATCAAGTTGGGACATGTCTGTATACGCGACATAAACACAAGTATGTGGTCGAGGGTCAGTCGCCACGATCATTGGAAAGAACTGCGTGCATGGGTTCAGGGGACCGAAATGGAAGAGGGTTGGCTGCACTTCTCAGAAGGTGTACCTTCCTTTTTTCTGAAACGAAATGGTGAAAAAGAATATTTAAAAACGTTTACTCCTCTCGTCGTAGGAGGGTACAACATGTTGACTTCCAGGCACGATGGGAATCCGGACAAACTGTCCATGTACGAATCCGAATTGTCTTCCTCCGGAAAATACAGGTACTGGAGGAATCGAGTAGACAATGTGGCGAAGGCAGTGTCCAAGGCTGACGTGTTGGGGGCTTGTGAAATCACACACCACATGATGCATGACATATTAGAAAGAAATCCATCCATGAGTGCGAGTGAAATCGTCCTAAAACCAGAAAACAATGACGGCTCTGTCGTCTTTTACAACCGCGCACGCCTCGACTTTCAAGGTCAAACATCTCAGATTCTCACTCACAAACGGACCCAATTTGCTCTTGCTTGCCTCTTTCGAGACCTCGATACTGGCGCTAGATTCTGGTTTGTAGTTCTTCATCTCAAGTCGGACGGAATGGGTTACAACGGTTCTGAAGAACCGTTGAGAGTAAAACAGGCCATGGCTGCGGTGAAGTTCATCAACTCATTGGAAAACCTTCCGTGCGTAATCGTGGGAGACTTGAACTCGGATCAATTCTTGTGTGATTCGTGGATCGCTTCGCACACACCCCATGTCAAAGAGGTTTTTCGAGCGTCCGGGTTTGAATCCTACATCCCCATGGTGACAACCTACAACCACTTTGAACGGCGATGTTTCGACTACATTCTAGGAAGGTGCGTGTCCCACATACAATCGAACGTTCCGAGTGTGAAAAGTGTATGTCCCAATTCAACACAAGGGTCGGATCATTTACCCGTCTATTCTGAAGTATTCGTTTGGTCGTGACGATACCTCCAACACCAGAGGCGATCCACCTGCTTCAAATTGGGATAGGAGCGTCGGCGCAGAGACGTCTTCCACACACGTGCGTGCGGAATACAACACTCCTCAGGCGCATCGATCGCCTTGTGTTTCCCGTTACACCGTTTACACGTCGTCATGAGTGACATTTGTCCTTTCCACGGACATATGAACGGATTTTTGTATCTCACAACATGTGCGGCCACACGGGAGTCTATGGTCAAGTCGAAGCCACACTGTTGACATTTAGCATCATACACATACTTTCTGCGTGCATTCGCATCACTTCCAGTCGTGTTTACCGCATGCACAAACACGTTACACATTGTTTGTCATGTTAATGGCAGGTCTTCATTCTTTTTGGAGGTAGGTCTTCGCAGCTCGAAATCCATCTGCGAATACGACTTTCCTCGTTGGTGACGAGATTGACCTGTTCCATGATGTGTCGAGTGAGACGACCATGAGTGATCATGTACTTGTCAAATGCTTCTTCTTCTTCTTCGCCTTTTTCTTCTCCCCCCGATGAATTCTTTTCCTTTTCATCCACCACCTCAACATCCTCGTTGTGGATCTTCACGTCTTCCGTTCCGTCACACATGGACAAATGCGTTTGGTCTCTGCTTGGTCTCTCAGAACACTGTTTGGTCTCCGAGGTATTCTGCCCCCCTCAGGAAACTGTTTGGTCTCCTCTGTGTTGCCAGCACTTCATCATCACTCCAGTGGCTTTCCGCGTGCATCGAGCCCCCTTCTTGGTGATAGCACAGCATTGTCCATTCTCAAGTTGAGGAGAATGATGCCATGTTATTGGCGTCTCATAGGAATCATCTCGATGATATCTTATCCAAAACTTTATTCGTGTTTTTTCGGAGCGAAGCACAAAGTTCATGGCGTGCATGTAATTAGAGAATTTCTGGTCTTTTAATACGCGTACCAAGCATGCATGCCTTAAATCTCTACACACACCATGAAACGTTTTGAACATCAGGAGGGGAGACAATTGATCCATGACGACGTCCATGCAATCGTCAGGTATCATCATGATTTGAAGTGTGGTTACTTTTATGTTGAGTAAGGTTGAAACGTGTAGAGATGTCTGAAGTGTTGAAAAAGGGGGTCAAAGCTCAGGAAGCAGTAGTTGGTGTGTTTGTTCAAAAGGTAAGTATGGCCGAAGCCTCCTTCGCCATGAATAGAGACCCGAATAATGATGCAGTCTCTCACGTTCTTCATTTTGCATCGAATATATTCAAAAAGGAGTGTAAAGACAACTTGATAAACGTGACAGAAAGTATTAAAAACATAAAACAAGAACATGCCGCTCACAAGAAAGACGATGGGGCCGTATTCATAGCATGGAAACTTGATCATCACACAAACAGCGTGGAAGCCGTCGGTATTGCGACTGTATCGACGCTGAGAGTGACACCTTCCTTTTCCACGGACAAAATGGGCGAGAGAGACCAAAAGGTCTTGTCCAGGTACATGGGGTACACCTATTTGGATTGTTTGTGTTCGAAGCAAAAAGGTGTCGGAAAGCTACTTGCGCTTCATGCGTTTGTTCATTCGTTGCGTCAGCGTAAAAAGGGACTCGTGGCACTTTCGTACACTCGACACGCGGATGCAGAGCCTAATAGCTTCCAAATGTTCAAGCGCATCGGTTTTCGAACCATCATAAAGAATGCAACCTTCGAAGGGGTCGAAAACATGCACGGGTCGTGGATGGTTCGAAACGAAACCGACCTCAGACCACTCGGAATTTCGGACACCGTTTTGTCAACGTGTACGCGCAAAAAGAAAAGTGGTAGTCTCAGTTGGCGATGTTGAGGTCGATGGCGTCGGCATCTTTCGGAACACGGAGATAATAAATAAATGTCAAGTAAAAATATGCCCTCCTCCAACCTTGGATTTGTTTCTTCTCAGAAACTTTCTCATTCTCGTACACGTACGTCTTCCGGACCCGTGTCTCAACCATCCCCTCCCATGACCATACCTAAAAGTAAAAATTCCCGTTCAATGCTTATAGGTGTGTGTTCATTGCTTCTGGCTACAGGGATCGGATTCACGTCTGCTTGGTTCATTCAAGACGGAAGGTTTTCTGATACGGGCAATGCCCCGTTTCCCTTCAACCTCACGCTCGAGTCTTCAAGTTTCTCCGTTACGATTCCATTGGAAACGTATGTTACCATCGATTACCACTCAGACGGCAGTGAGGTTGACTACTACCCGATTTTCAGACAGGTATACAGCAACTCTGTACTCGTACCAAGCTACTTTCGACAATGCATGGGGGCAATGAACCTATACACGATTTTTATAGGAAGTCCACTGAGGCACCGAGCAAAGTTCGACACCCGCGCTCTGTATGATTCAAATACATGGACACTTTTGTCCATGTTAGGAGAGATCTTCAACAAACAAATCCTCTTGGGTTTCAACCTGTTACAGGTTCGTAACTCTCCCGGATGTCAGACCACACCATATTCTCCTTCCTATGTGCAGAACATGAGCAAACTTGACCTCCCTTTAATTTACTGCGGTAGTAAGTACGTCACATTTCCGTCCATGATCGCTCAGAAGCAGGTGAGGGACAACTCTGGTGTCACCCCTTCTTTCCAGAACGACTGGTGGACTCGCTGGAACTCCACCGTGGCGGCCATGGGTGAACAGAAATATAACCTTTCTATTTCCAGAGAACCCATCCTAACGTTTGTGGATTGGGCATTTTGGCTTGCGAATTATCACTGGTACAAGCTCGTCATATTGACCGGTGGTGACGACCAGCAGTTTGTCCTCGAGTTCAATAACACACACACGAGTCCATACACGTTACCGCTTCCCGTCAGATACGCCGACCTACCGGCTTATGACGTGGGATACCACGTCCATGCTTGCTGTTCCGACGACGCCGATAACCCATCCCAACTTTATTACTACAATGCAAAATACTGTCATGAACCATCGTGGGGAAGCTCCAGCTTGCAGACGGAGGACCCTGTGACAGGTACGTGCCTCCCAAGACCGTCGTCCTGAATTGCCGACCAAGACGCTTTGATTACCAAAGATAATTGAGTATGAATGGTTGAGTTTCAATCGATACGAACAATATCGGCACAGTACATGCTCATGTTCACGAGTGCTGCCGTGAACGTAAAACGTTGCCCCACTAAGGCGTCCGAGACGATTGCAGCGGGTGAAAGGTGACTGAGCTCGGTAGATGCGTGTGCTGTCTGTGCGATGCAACCTTCCGCCCAACCGCCCGCCAGAACCAATCGACTCGCATCTTCCGCCATGCCTAACAATTGAGGATGGTAAAGAGCGTTTGCATGTTTCACATGAATTACCAGATCGTCCTCGTGCGGCTCGAGTTCATCAAGTAGTTCCGTCTGGTCGCTCGGAAGGTATTCAGACCAGTGATTTTTTTGATCGATTGCGTCTCCCATGAGGTTGTTGAAGCGACACCAACGTGTGAAAACGATCGGCACTTCATTGTCCCTGGCATCTTTGATCAACATCAGAAGACGATCTAGCATATCTGCTGTAAACATGGCTCGGTACGCTTCCACAGCGTTCATAATCACAAGAACATCGCCTTGTCGCCATGCAAGCCGTGCAGGATCCCTAACGAATTTCTTGGCCTGCCACAACAATTTAATGCGTTGTGTTAACGACGGTAGGTAGGGTTCGTTCATCGTTGATTGTACGCGAAAAAAATAGAAGCGTCTATTCAACGCAATGAAAACGGGATTTTTTGTCGGTGTACCGTTGACACTGTTACAACTTGGAGTTCACACAAAAACAGGAGCCATGATAGATCCATCGTTGGTGGGGTGTAACTTCTTACTCGGTCACGCCATATACGATGCCGACCGCATGACTACTCCTCTGTTGGATCCAGAACGTACCAGCACACGCATAGCAGCCGCAGCGTCGACTGTATTATTGGCGTCGCACGAAGAATCTAGATGGGCGGCTCCGCTTGTTCCGTTGCTCCATTTTGGTTACACTCCTCTGAAACCGCTCATTCTTGCGCCGGTGAAACCATTCTTTGTGGCAGCCGCATGGACGGCCATAGTCTACTACGTCCCCCTGTCTTATTCGGGCACTCCAGTACCAACCGACATGACTTCACCCGCGTCTGTCTTCCTGTTGCTTTCAACTTTGAGTCACGCTCTTGATATAGTGGACATAGATGAGGATACCATGGAAGGTACAGCGACTCCCGCAGTGCGTATGGAACGTAAAAATGCTAAAAATTACATGGTTGCATTATCTCTTGCAACATCTTCAGTATATCTACACAGTCCCATATATAATGAAGTTTTTGAGGCATTGTTTCTAATATCAATCCTTGGAGCCTACTTGGAATCTGTGACGTTTACACGAACCGCTCTCCTTGGGTTTGTGGTCGTTTACGCACTACAGCACGACGTGGAGTTTCTCAGCTATTTGCTACGGTCCACGGAAATATCTCATAAAGTCGCCATAGAAGAAACTATTAAAATCACAGACCTGGCAAGACAACTACCACATCCGTGGAAACGCATAATTTTAGAAAGTACTATACAAGCGTTCAAGTTCGGAGATTTTGTAGGTAGCAAACTCATTCATTTGTATGAGTTAGCTCTCAGAGGTGAACTGTAGATACGCAGACCTTTTTTTGTTACCATACCTAACAACACCATGCAGATTTTCGTCAAAACATTGACGGGTAAAACGATTACCCTCGAAGTGGAACCGTCCGATTCCATAGACAATGTCAAAGCCAAGATTCAAGACAAGGAAGGCATCCCTCCCGACCAGCAACGACTCATTTTCGCCGGCAAGCAGCTAGAAGACGGAAGAACTCTCAACGACTACAACATCCAAAAGGAGTCCACCCTGCATCTTGTGCTCCGACTGCGTGGAGGCAGCAACAGTTTGAGCGACACACGCCAGTACGGAAACAATCAGCGGCTCGAGCGCTCCTACCAAAGATGGCTGGCCGAACAAGTGAGACGGAGACAAATGGAACATAGACTGGAACGCGCAGGTCTGGCAGGACCGTACAAATCTAGAAAGCATAGACGTATGTCTAGCATGCCGAAAAAGAGATCGAATCGGAGACGTAGCAGACGCAGCCGGTGCCGCAGATAAATGTGTGCGATCAGATAGCCCGCAACATTTTGTGCAACAATGTAAAACAAGAAATGTCTCTGACATTGCTTACACTGTCACTATCGTTTTTCGGCCCCCCAACGATCAGCACAAAAAGTGGGGGAAAGGCAACTCTCTACGGAAATGGACCGCCAGTAGTGTTCTCTTCTGGTTTGTACGGCTCGATGCCAAAGTTTCTGTACAACGATCTGTTCTCTCTCATGAAAAGAAACGTAACATTTGTAAAGATGGATCGTCCGTTCGTAACGCCCGAACTATTGAAAGAAGTTGCAGACGCTCTGGGAGTCGAAAAGGTGGGGTTCTTCTCGCACTCCAGTTTCAACCCCAACGTACTGACATCTCCCGTTCTGAACAGTGCGGTGTTGTGCGACCCGGTGGTGATGCCAAACATCGGGCTCGGAACAAACCCGTTCACGCCACCAGAACTTGATATAACTGCTCCCGTGTTGAGTATCCGTGCAGAGCTGTCGTACGACGAAACAAAGATCGAGTCGAGTGGCATTCCAGAATATTTGGAGCCCCGACCGTTCGACGACACAAAGTGGAAGATGGTATCTTACCCGGGTGTAGGACACGCCGATGTGTTGGACGACATGTGGGCGGACATGGGTTCCAGTCTCATCCCATGGATCCACGGACCCGATCCTCCCAAACAGCCATTTCTGAACTGGTCTCCCATATCTTCGAAAGATACGGGAGTAAAAGACATCCGGAAAAAATACAGGGTCGCACTGGCGGCCATGGCGTCGAACCACTTGCTGTCGACAATTGACGTTCTTCCTCCTGTTTAAGAAAGAACCGGCAACATTTTTTTTTCATTTCAGAAAAGGTTTTCTAAAAGGGGCCGTACCCGACGACCTGGTACGTATCTATTTGACATGTCGAAACTTTCAGATAGCATTGCGGGAAATGGTGCACGCTCGTCATCACAAGCTTCAAAAGGTCGACGCGGTTCTTCAACTATACCGTCCACACCGTTCTCCAATATGAACGAAAGATACAATATGTTAATTGCTTTTCTTTCTTTCCCGGGCCTAGCATACGACATTGCGTTGAAGGTGTTTGTTATCTGTCGCCTAGAACCCGCAAACAAGCCTTCGTAGGAAAAGTATACTGCACCAGCACTAAGACTACTTAGAATTGCGGGTATTATCTTGCTAGGTTCTATACGTGAATTACAATGCAAGCAAACAATGTAATCAATATCACCTGGACCCCGCAAAGAAGTGTTGACAAGATGTTTTAATTTCAGCAGAGCGATCTTGGTTGGATCCTGGATGTTGAAGGCTGGATATGGTGCTGCATGGACGGTAGCGCCCGTGTGTGCAATATTGGGTATTTCCCCCCTGTGTTCCGGGCCCTCTACCCAAATAAGTTGTATATCGGCATACTGTGTCATTTGGGCTACGAACTCGCGGTGACGTCTATCAGCTTCCTCGTCGCGTCCTGCAAGTGCACCCCTAAATGCGATCCGTATATGTGGCATTACATACACCGAATTCAAACATCCCCATATTTCTGCAGGATCGTTTTTAGAGAGTTGGTCGTACACGTGCGGTGGAAATCTTTGGACATTTAGAAGGAGTTCGTCGGGCGGGATCCCTGCGTACCTCAAAGAAAGTCTCCCGCATGCTGCGCGCATGTCTGCTTCAGACGCTTCTAGAGCTTGTTGTCTGTCTATCAAATGAATGGCAACAGCCTCCATCGGGGAATCATGGATCTCCTGTAGGAATTTGCAGACACCATTCAGGGGATGTTGTCGTGGAGGCACCACAAACAAACGCGTAGTTTTGGGCATGATAAAGTTGTACGACCGAAATGAGAAGATGTTTACGAAGTGGTATCCTCCTCTGTATGCGAGGTCGACTTTCCGTTTCACTTCATCATCCAATGCTTGGATATCCGCGGGGGCCCTATTACAAACCACTATACAATATGTTTTACGACTTATTGGTTCATCTACATGGATGCAATCGTCGTCTGAAGCACACTCTATGGTCCAGGGCACGGGCCGTTCTACAAGTTCCAAGTATCCAAGATGCTTTCCAAGAAACTTTCCGTTCGAAAACTGTATGAAGTAATCATTTTCTCCCCGTGGCTCCTCCTCACTCTTGGAGAGGCGCCACAAGCAGCTTGATGTCGTCTCTCCACAATCCATTTGCAAAATGCGTTTATCGTCTATGCAACCCAGTTTAAGACCACTGTTGACCAATGATATGACGACATGACCACCTGTTTTGTATGTGACATGCCATGTATGTGCACCATCATCATGTCCGATTATGATCCGTCCACCGATTTGTACCGACCCATTGTCCGGGCCTAAATAAGTACCATCTTCTCGATATCGTATGACAAAAGGTCCATGTGTGTAATCGTACTTACTTTCCTCCGTAATTATTACATTCGGTTCTCTTTGATAAGAATTTGGAACTACGATAATTTTTTCCGAAGGTACGCTATTCTTTCTAGGGAATCTATCCCACAAAAACTTTGCCCTGTCGTCGTGTTTCCATCCATCGTAATTCGTCAATAATTGTTCAAAGTCGTCTCTGCCCCACTTGGTTGCAATCGCAGCAAAATCGATGTGTCTATCGCAAAGATGACTGCTTTCGAAACTAGAAATAATAGTAACACGTTTGTTTTGTGACGCGTATAAAACTCCCGCGTGGAAAAGATCCAAGTAGTATCTCATTTTCCCCAAAACCGCTATATTTCTAGTCTCAGACGGATTTACCACCACAAATGTAGGTACTTTGAGAGTTTGCGGATTGATCGGATCTATAATTGTTGTCCTTTCCAGTGTCAATCTGTATGGATTGTATATAGTGTTATTCAAGTTTACCGCTTGTGGAGAGAATGCTACAGAAAAGCACTTCTTTCCAAAATGATTGAGCAGTAGGTCTCCTATTTTAATTGCGGCATAGCCGCCCATACTTTGACCGACCAATATGACGTATGTGTATCGTGACAATAAAGTTGCAAGCTCTGCAGTCAATGCTCTGTAGTTTCTGTACCACCTATTCTTGGGACGCACACAAAACATGCCCCATCTTCTAGGATTGGCATCTAACGATCGCATACGTGCAAAAGACCCACGGCCACCCGCAAATGAAACGAGTGCATAGACCTGGCCATGTTTGTATATGATATCTTTCTGATCTCTCTGTCTGTCTGTGGGGTAATCCTGTAAAAACGCAGCATAGTTTCCAATTTCTAACGTGTCAATAGTGTTCGCCCACATATGTACGCATTTAACCGGTTCTTGTCCTCCCATAATTATTTCGTAGCGGCTGGGGATGTAGTTTTTTTCCGCAATTATTCTTCTCGAAATGTCTGAATTAGGCCCATTCGCTAATAATGAAACGGGAGTTGCTTCATTAAAGATGGGTGAACCCCCATTGCAATGTGTTCGGCTGTTGGTGTTAACTCCCTGGTGAAAAATGTTCTCCGCTCCTCCGCTTCTCCGCAAAGTAGGAAAATAAACCATATCAACTTCAGAAACCCTGACATTATTCGTTTTGCCGGAAAGGTAAATGATGCGATCTAAAACATTGTTTGAATCTTTGAAATTTTCATAAATATTCATCATGGAAGCAAGTGGAACTAAATTTCTTACTCCAGTAGCATCCGTGAATGGCATGTACCAAGTTTGAAAATCTACGTCATCAAGGTAAACAAAATTTAGATCCCTGTCCTGATCCGCACATTTGACAAAGACCTTTTCTGGGTCGCGTTCCGCAGTGCTAAAGAAGTTATAAGAAAGAAATACAACGGAGGCTTTCCAATTACCATTCACATCTTGCCATATACAAATGAAATCATGTCTGTACAGTGCACCATAATCCTCCTCCAGTCGTCCAAATTCGTATTCTAGCAAAGGGATTTCGCCCCCCATAATCACGTCCTTTATCGTAATTTCACTAAGAACCCTGCCACTAAGAGGTCTACACCTAGCCAAGGTTATGTCATTTCGGTGAGTATCCACGTACAATTTGACAACAGCTGATCGGTTGTCAACGTTGATATCGTCCGTCAACCTTGATGCGAAAAAGTGATTGCCCACATGTTGTGCGAGTAATTGTACGTAAATTCTAAGCCTTTCGGGTAAATGCTGCCAAGCCACGAGGTCGTTTGTTCTTCTCCGCGGAAGCTGTGGCGGAATGTGTGACTGAAAATCAATCACTGGAGACGGAGCAGCAAACGGTACACGCACCAGTCGCTGCGCTTGCGCCCGAATCAATAGAAGATTATCATCCCCGCCTACGCCTCCTAACACACTCAGACGTGTTTCTTGTACCACAGCTGTGAATTCCTCATCTGGCATACCATTCATTCTCAGTGTGAATTCTATCTCCCTTTGAAAACCTCTTAGCCAGTTTCTAGCCCTGGCAAATGTCTCTATTAAAAAGTGTGGAAATATGATAGAACGAGCGGGAAAGTTTCTTTCTTTCACCTGCTCTGTCCACAGTTCACCTGCCCTTGTGTATGATGTGATATGACCTCGTGTCGTGTAATAATTATATGCAGTGTTGACATTCGCCACAAACGGGGCAAGCGGTAGTAACGTATCCCCATGACCTTCTATGTTCAACGTCTTCATGGATATGTTGGGGATCTTAAGATACGGATTTTCGCCATCTCCGTCCGCCGCCGCACGGAAACAACCGGGCATCAACTCCTTGGTGCGTTCACGTGATATATCACGCAATTGCTGGATTGGAATCCCGTTTTCTTGACACTTGTTGAGAAATATTGTTTTGTCGGACACAAACGTCCCATTTGGACGAGCGAAGAAGTATAACGTATTGGTTGCAGCTTGTATAGTATCCGCTGAATTGCCTACGTATCTGTCCGGATACATAGTGAATTGGTATACCAAATCACGACCGAGGTTTACCATTTCCTGGGTGATTCGGGAGTCACCCCCTGCCAACCCACTAATATCATATTCTTGTAAAAGATCGTACATAGTTCTCACATTGTGTTTGTTAGTGGATTGTGGAAGCTTGAATTTATCGCCGTATGCAGCACCTGCGGGTTCAGGGAAATTATGAAGCCAAATTGACGATATCGTCGCACCTGCTAGGACTTCGGTAAGGGTATGCCCTCCATCTGCACCCAACGTGACCCATGCAGACAATATCATTTCCAAACATTGTTTCCGGGTGAGGTTGACCGAAGAAAAGTACACATTGTATATCCAGAAACTGGTAGAACCGGATATGGCACAGAGACGTGGCATATTTTCGCTTTCCATGCGTCTTTGATACGAGTTCCCAGCGGGCTTTACATTGCAGCGTGTCTCCGACGAATGATTGAATGGAATGAAATCGAAGTACCTGCCGTTGATTGACAACTCATCGTTGTCATTTTCACTATACCCGATTCCGGTTCTCGGCGCACCCTGTGCATTGGTATACCGCGTCCCTTGACAGTGTCTCAAAACATTGAAACGATAGAAAAACTGAAACTCGTATTCATCTTCCGGCATGTAAAGGTTCAATAACTTCGACATCGACCCTGCCAAAAACACACCAGTTGGATCGTGAGATAACCCGGCGGCGTCCAAAATGTGATGGAGGTTCACTTTATCTCCGATTTCTACACTAGTATCTGACCACGGTCTAATCTTTTGTGCCACGGGATAAACTATGTCGGAAGAGAGAAACTTATCGAGCGCTTGTTTGAAGTTATCGGGCCATTTTCTCCTATACGCTTGCGCTATCAAGTGGTGGGTGTGAATAATACTTTGTGAGATGGTGTAGTTTTGCACAATAAATTTGATCAACAAACTCTCGTATTTCCTGTATGAGTCGTCGTCTGTACACCCTTCTGGTGCCACTTGTGAAACATCGGGATTAAGGGTAAACTTTTCAAAGACATCATCAGGAACCGGGATTGTGAAATTGTGTTGGTTGTCCCTCATTTATTAATTGACCCTACTAAAAAAAATGAAATTCTTTAATTGCGTACGCAGTTTTTTAGATGAGGACGTCTCCGCCTCTTCCGCCTCTTCCTAATCCTCCTCCTCCGCCTCCGCCTCCGCCTCTTCCGCCTCTTCCTAATCCTCCTCCTCCGCCTCCGCCTCCGCCTCTTCCGCCTCCGAGAGGAAAAGGGGCGTAGCCGTAGCCTCCTCCTCCTCCGCCTCCGAGAGGAAAAGGGGCGTAGCCGTAGCCTCCTCCTCCTCCGCCTCCGAGAGGGGCGTAGCTGTAGCCTCCACCTCCTCCGCCTCCGAGAGGGGCGTAGCCGTAGCCACCTCCTCCTCCGCCTCCGAGAGGAGGCGGAGGAGGAGGTGGATTTGGAAGAGCGACTCTTTTACTAGTGCGTCGTGGCGAGTTCATCCAGTCTGTGAACAGCAACATCTTTCCTAGTTTTTGCTGAGCTTCCTTCTGTTCCGAATCGCCTCTATAACTTTTACTGCGAGTTCGGGTGGGTCTCTTATCGCGCGATCTCCTTGATTTTTTTGCACGTCTCTTAGGTGGCATGTTTTTATTAATAGAGTATTTTTTTTCTCTCATACCACTCCAAAAAAAATGTGGCTTGCACGGGCTGGGGTTCGTTTATGTATGGTTGTGTTTAATGAGGAAAACAATAAAAATGAAATACTACTTTTTAGCTTGGAAAAATAAGATGCTACAAAGTAAGCGAAGGATGGCCTGGGTGGAACAAGCCTGCGTGAGAGCAGATCGTTGCGGAACTGTAATCACATTCGGATGGCCTATGTTTTAGATACTCCGTCGAACTCCTTCCACTTCACCCGCATATCCCTTGCGACGAGGAATGGTTACAGTCACTCTCTGGTCGGGAACCTCCTGAGTAGCGGGGAGTGATTCTTTTTTGCACTCTTTCAATCTTATTATACCCGCTATCATGATAGCAGCAGGGCCTACGTAGAAACCCGAACCAAACAACAGAAGGAACGTGAACCCGGTCACGATTTCAAGAGGGGCCCAGTAGGGACTTGCCAAGCACCCACCACACGTATCCGGTCTGCGAAGTCCGTACCACACCACATACAAGAAAGTTTCCGCAAGTGCCGCAGGAAGTATGATGATGACCAGTCCTACCCAGAATCCCCACCCTACCGGGTTGCCGACTTGTACGTACACAAGATGCGTGAGCATTTCCAATGCGGCTGCAATGAATCCGATGAAAGAGAGCTCGTAAAGGAATTCTCTAACGCTTGTCACTTCGTAGTCGTAAATGCTCGGGATGTAGCAACCGCAACACATCTTGTAGAACGCGCGACCTGTCACGAGAAACAAGGGTGCTACCAGGAAGAGAATTATCCAGTATGTGTAACCAAGCTGGTTCCAGCTGTCTCCGTGATTCCTCAATATGTAGATTGGGAACTCTAAAAGCTCAAGGAAGGTAAAACTCTCGGCCAGGCCAATCACAGCTCCCCAAACGAGCGAAGTGTCGTTCGTCACGAGACGAATCGTGAAATGGCCTTCAGAGCACGTCGAAAGTGACGATGTGTTGAACTTTCGCTCCTCCTTTGAGAATACCGATCGATACGCAGTTTGAGTGAACGGTTCGATTTCTACCGGCTGGTATCCCGACAAATTGTAGGGTGGAATGACGATGGAGTCGGACGGCATGCAACCACCACATCCGACATAAAGGTCATAAGTTGTTTGGTCGACCTCATCCCGGAAAACTGCGTCAACGTCCAATATCTGTCCGTCACTCAACTCGTCCAGGTGAATCTCCAGCCCTCCCGAACCCTTTAGATACATTACCTGGCTGATGTCGACGTCCTTGGGAGGCTTGCAACAGTTGTCCACGCAGTTGTCATAAGTAGGTACGTGCAACAAAGATGCCGCTAAGAACAAGTGAAGCATGTTTTCTGTATACTTACAAAAAATAAATGAATGACGCTCATTTAAGCTGTGTGACACCACACTTTTCAAGACGCTGAAACACCTCACGAACTGTATCTTTGGTGATCCCCGTCCTTGCATCCACCTTTACGCCTATGTATCCGTTAGATTCCACTCCAGTAATGTTTTCCGGTAAATCATCGATAAGCACGGCACATTCGGGTGCGACGCCTTCACGTTCAATCATGCGATCCATGTTTTTCACCTTCCAATCCACCGTATCCCCGTACGTCGGTCTGCAAAACGAGTTTTCCTTTGATACCCACTGTGTTGTATCACGAGTCGGATTTCTACAATAGAGTTCGTCTCTGGCCGTGTTGATGTACAGATTCGAAAGTTGATTGTCTCTTGCGTGATCCGCTAGCATCTTAAGTGCCTCTGGATCTGCGGTAGTCATGGTGCCGTCTATGTCGAGAGCGATGGCAGCCTTTCCCTTCATGGTCTCTTTACCTTTCTCCTTTTTTTATTTACCGCGTCTACTCGTGCCCGGGTAAAAAAATCGATCTACCCAACAACAAAATGCCTTCACCTCGGAGATCTCCTCAGAAATCTCGCAAACGTTCTCCAAAGCGTTCCAGGTCCCTCGACGCTACAGAGGAGACAGAGCATCGAATGCACGCACAATATACCGAGGATTCACCGAGGAAGGAGACAAAGTATTCCACGAATTACAGTCAGCCGGAATGAAAAAGAAAGAGGTTGATTATGTAACTCGGAGGGATGATAGGATAGTGTGGATAAACCTTAAAGATGGAACAAAGCGATCAGTAAACATGAACAAACGAGTACCTATTCCAAAGTTTGTACCGACCCGTCCACCAGAAGGGAAAGATACACAGTGTTGTATAATGTAATTAACGGACTTTCCATAAGAGATAGAAGACACATTTTTCAAAACGCGTTCTTCATCACTCAAAAAAAATAAATGTTATACAGTATAATCCTTCATTGGTGTAGTTGGTCAGCACTGGCGACTTTGAATCGCCCGACACCAGTTCGACTCTGGTATGAAGGTATACTTTTTATATTTTTAACTATGAAGACAGTGTATTTGCCAAAACCCATGAGTGCCTATGACCCTAGGCCAGAACTGTGGGAATGTAACGGATCTATATACCTCATGTACGCGCCCTATGTAGTTTCTTCCAAAGTTGTGTCAAATGGAATGGAAGACGGAATGTACAGGTGCACGACGCGCAACTCTGTGTATGTGTTCGATTGGGCCCCTACGATACGTGAAGTGACCAAGTCGCGTTTGAAATCTGTACGCGACCTGATCTGAGTTTGGTCTACACGAGCATCAGAGAGACCAAGCCCGTGTCCACCAAACACGAGTGTCTCACCACTCCGTCCATGTCTTACAACTTTCAACTCGTCTCCGCCACCATCGAGGATCGCCTTCCCGATGCTCTTCCAGACGGGTTCGATCGCTCTATTTTACTCGAAGACGATTTTTTGGACACTGTGGAACCTGAGAAGATAGACAAGCGAGTGGATAATGCTGCGGTAGCCTTTCTTTTTGGACGAATGGCCGACAAGCGCAGCATCTGCGTCCGTGTCGAAGGAGTTCGACCGAAGCTATTCTTCGATTGCGAAGGAATATCTTTCGTGGATTTGAAGCTCGAATTGCAATCCGAAGTTCAACGAGAGCTCAGTGATGCCTCTGCTGGACTTCATATCGAGGTGAAGCGTTTCGCAAACTTTAATGGTTTCGAACCGGATGAAACTACGGCATCTGGTCGGAAGCTGCATAACTATTATCAAGTGGAATACCCATCCGTACGAGCTTGGAGGAAAGCAGTAAACCTGCGTAAAGAAGATGACACGGCGATACGCGAAGCACACAAGGCAAACTTACCGATTCCTGAACGCAAGTGGCGACTGGCGCACGAATACAATGTGGACCCCATGACCCGTTTCATTCGAGAGCACAAGCTTATATCGGGAGGATGGAATGTCGTTACGGATACCTTTTCACCGAAGGGGATAGTCACCACGTGTGATGTGGAGGTCGAAGCTCATGCATCTGGGATACGCGGCCTGAAGGATCGATTCGATATGGCACCGTACACTGTGATGTATTACGACTTGGAGACGCTCAGCTTAGATCCCGAAAACGGAGGAATCATTCAAGTTTCGTTGGTGTTCGAATGCCAGGACAAGGTGGAAAAGCACTGCGTGTGCCTGAAGAACGTCTCACCTCTTGAGGGTATCATACTCCATTGCGTACCCTCCGAGGAGGCATTGTTGCGTCGAGTGCGTCGAGTGGTTCTCTCAAAAGACCCAGACATGGTTGTGGCATACAATGGAGTAAATTTCGACAATAAATTTCTGGCGATCCGGGCGGAGGCACGGCACGCTGCCAGGGAGAAGGTCAACTCGTTCTTCTATCTATCCCGTTTCGCGCTTCGCCCATCTCGTCTCCGCGAACTGTCACTCGCATCTTCCGGCATGGGGGACAACAAGTTCGATTACATCGACGTGGTAGGGCGAGCCACGATCGACTTTTTCGTAAAGTTCAAGGTGGACGAACCCAGCGAGATCTCGTGGTCTCTTTCTCATTTCACTCGCAAGTACATACCCGGAGAGGACAAGGAAGACATGGACTACCGCGAAATTCCCATTCTTCAAGCGGGTAGCGACGACGATCGACGGCGCCTCGCCTCGTATTGCGTCCACGATTCTTACCTCCTTCACTTGCTGAACAAAACTCGGAACATCATAGTCATCATTCTTCAGTTCGCACAGGTATTTGGAGTACTTCCAGAGTGGGTCTATTTCCGGGGACAACAAGTCCGTTTCATTTCACAGCTTCTGGAAGCCGTTCGCACGCTTGAAGCGCTCCCTCTTCTCATACAGACCCCTCCCAATGGCTTTGTCGGAATGTTTGACAGCGAGGGTTTCGAAGGAGCTACCGTAAACGAGCCCCTCACCGGTTTCTACGACGAGGACCCCATCGCAACATTGGACTGGAAGAGTCTTTACCCGTCTATCATGCTGGCCCACAATCTGTGTCACTCGACGCATGTCACCCGTGAAGATCTACGCGCTTTGGAAGGAGTGGTCGCCCATCGTGTACGAACACTCGGGGTGCATTGGAAAGAAGTGAAGCGCAGCGACGTAGAGGATTCCGAGTTGTTGGACGACCCCAAGTTGCGTGGTATCCTTCAAAAACGTCGGCGTGAGGCGATGATAAACGACAAAGAAGGAGTTTCAAGCGCAAAGCGCCGCAAGTTCACCATCACAAAGAATGAGTACGAGTCCATGGACCTCGCACTGAATTCCAAAACGTTGGTGAAGTTGGACGATTCCCCTCCTCCGTTGGAGGAAGAAGAAGGCGATAATGAAGCGGTTTATGTGCAACCCTATGGAGAACATACCACATACTTTACCACCAAACATCGAGGCATTCTTCCGACCATATTGGAAAACTTGCTCACGGAACGTGTTCGCTGTAAGAAGGAGATGAAGAAAAATGCGAAGAAGGCCAAAGAGCTGAAGGAAACCGACCCAGCGCAGGCTGCACTTCATGCTGCCATGGCGGACGTTTTCGATGGTCGTCAATTGGCGGTAAAAGTCAGTGCCAACTCCGTCTATGGAGCTTGTGGAGCAGGGGCTACGGGGAAGTGTCCCAACAAGGACGTGTCGGAGACGGTGACGTTTGAGGGTCGCGAAACGATGGTCATACTCAAGGAGATTCTACAAGACAAGTATCCTGGGATTGTGGTCATATATGGAGACACCGACAGCGTCATGGTCAAGTTTGACGGCGTGGGTTCGGAAATTTCAAAATGCGCCAAGCTGGCACAGGAGGCTGCCGATCACGTAACGGAAGAATTCGCGCGTCGTGGATACCCAGACATGATTCTGGAATTCGAGAAGATATTCTACCCGTACCTCTTACTAAAGAAGAAGCGTTACATAGGACTCAAGTACGAGCCGGACGGGGATGATATGATTTGCAAAGGCATAGACGCAAAAGGTGTGGAGACAGAACGCAAGGACACATTGCCGTTCCTCAAAACAATTTACATGGATGTTCGCAACGCGTTGATGCACAACAAAGATGCGATTGCAGCGTACGAGGCCCTCGAAAAGCATTTGTGGCGTCTGATCCGTGACGAGGTCCCGTTTGAGCAATTAATAATGAGCAAGGGGCTCAAATCGTCTTATGCAGATCCGTCGACACAAGTCCAATGCTGTGTGAACGAAAAGAAACGGAAGCGTGAACCTGGTTCCGAATCGGCAGTCGGAGATCGTGTCTGGTACGTTATTGTCAACGGCCCCGACAAGGCCAAGACGACGGAACTCGCAGAAGATCCTGACTACGTTCAAAAAAATGGATTGAAGCTAAATCGTTTGTGGTATTTCGAACACGCCATTCTGAAACCCATGTCGTCTCTGTTCTCACACATCAAAAAGGTGAATGCGGACAAGCTGTTCGAGACGGTGATTGCAGAACTCAAGCGAGAGAAGGTTGGGGGTACTAGCCTTCGCGGATTGGTTGATGCAGGTGCTTCTTCTTCTTCTTCTGCGGATCCGTTGCTCGCTCCGGGAAAGAAGCATCACGTTCCGCGTCCTCCTCCACCTCCAGTGAAGCGCAAGAAGGGTGGACCTCGTTAGCTCGTCTCCTGTGTAGCATCAGAAATACATGATGCTTTCTGTATTGCCAATACGCTATCATGGAAGAAATTGTAGTCATCCACCTTTCCTCGTGTCCGAATATGAAAGTGAAAATATTCAAGCGCGATGGTAAAATACAGTCGTTCCGTCCATTTTCGTACAAGACGAGAAGTTCGCTAGAGTGCTAGTAGACTAACATTGAGGCCCGCGTGCAAAAACCATGTCCACATTGACGCCTGCGGAGATATCACTCCGGCACTGCGACGGCCAAGAGCGTAGTTGAGAGCTCCCACCCACCCAGAAATGCCCCTCAAACTGGCATTTCTTCCTCCCCACACATCGTGTATGTAACGTTTGTTTTTCGTGTAGCAAAATTTCAAACGGTTGCGTTTTGAGTATTCTACCGCTCTTCGAAACAGGTGATCACTTGACGTCTGCCAAAATATAGTTTTGATACCCATGCGTTCTATGTGCCGTGCATATGTTTCGAACGAGGGAAGCGTTCTTGCTTCTAAACGCTTCTCAGGAGAATCTCTTAAGAACACAGTCCAAAACAGATTCTTCATGTCGCATTCGCGCAACACACTTTCCGCGTAAAGCTGGATACGTGTCACGGGACTGAACAGCAGCGGAGTAGAATACGGAACTACTCGTCCAATCACCATTCCCAACCCGTACCATATACCGCTGTGGTGAAATTCCTCTAAGCTCAGAGTGACCACATCTTCATGATATGCACTGTGCACGGCTCGCGCGGACGTGATGGGTGGTCGTGATCGGGGAAGTGTGCAGTTGGACCATTCTTTGAAGTAACACTGAAACGTATATGGAGAGTGTTCGCACCACCTGCCGTTCGTAGGCACTTCCAGCATGACCCGATGCTGAGAATGTGCCAGAAGAAGTGCATATGTGAGTAGTTTGGCAGTCCAACCCATTCCAGCCCCTTTGAGGTCGTCTTTTATCAATAAAAAACGCTCGCACGACGTCGTGAACTGTGTATCTCTTAAACGAGACACCTCCCGGGGTAGCAGAAAATGGGATGTCATTTTTAATGCATGTATTTTTTTTTTGACAAGTTTAGAAACAGACATGCCTGCTCGATCTCCTCAGGCAGATAATTGGTTGAGGCAGGTTGATGCTCTTCATCGAAGCTACGCAGTGTCGCTGGTTCCTGAACCGCTACTCGAAGGCTTTCTTCATTACTACATAAATGTAGCCAGGATTTACCACGTTCGGGTGACGTCACGAACGTATGCGTTCGATGAACTCGACAAGGTGCTCCACGCCGACGCATACAATGACATGCAATCGAAACGGATGGAAGTTATCCAGGAACATCCGTTCCTGAGAGACATATTCAAGGCAAAGCACGTTGTGGTTATAAATCAAATGAACTCTCGCCCTTTCGATCGCGACTTTGACGAAGAGGAAATCCTTCGCCACTTCGATGAGGTGGCAAAGGCGCCACCAGATCCGACCTATGGCATCTTGTACGCGTCAGCAATTCGTTACAATTTGGGAAATGGTATCCTGAAAACCCTCCCCGTTCCGGTATTTCATGTGCACATCAGCACAGGTCCAGTTTCTATGCGATCACTGTTAGAAGCACCCCCTTCAACGAATCCAAACACGCGAAGACGAACCCGACCGAGAAAAGCCCGGTCGCGGGCTGCACATCCCTACAGAACACGCTTCGCCACTCGTCCTGCAAGTCCTCGCAAGACTCGATCAAAGACGCGGTTCATGAGACGATGATACTTCGAACCTTTCCACCCCTATTTGAGAATATTTTTTAGTTTTACTCATATTTCACAACAAAAAAACATATGCACAAATTCACTCCTCTCTCTCTATACTACTGTGAATCATCCGGGTCCTCAATTCCTGCTAAGAGTTCCAGTGCCTCCTCGTATGAAATAGGAGAAGGCGGGGCAACCGGAGCCTGAGCGTCTGGAATCTGAGGTACCGGAAGTGGCAGATTTCCGTCCGGTGCGGGTTCTCCAAAGGAAGAAGGCACGGGGAGTGCAGCATTGGAAGGTCCGGCCTCTCCGTAACCGAGGACCGGCGCGCCCGCCGCCGGAGGAAGACTGGGCACATCTGGCAGAGGAATGTCTGCCATGAACCCAGCCGCCGATGCCGCGACCACAGCAGAGCTGGCCTGAGCCATTTTGGCCCTCTTGCGAGACTGGCCATGTGTCTCTGCCGCGGAAGTATCGGTCTCGTCAGTCAGAAAGCTATCGGCAACTTGTTCTTCACGCGCGCGCCGACGGGAGGCAGTGTTGCTGGTACCTCTCCCACCTTGGCGGCGACGACCGTGGGGATTGACAACGCTGATGCGTTCCCCGACTTCCACGAGCCAGCGATCCAGTGCCGTCTTCCCATGCGCAATCAAGTAGTACAGGAAAGAGTACATCTTCTCTTGCGAAAAGAGGCGATCGTCTATGTCAGCCAAAGCGACCATGATGGCGCCGAGTAACGACTCATCAGTCAGTCCCAAACGCACGGTTGCACCAACAGTTGGGTTCCAAGACTGCACCTGCCACCCCTTGAACGTCGGCTTTTTGCTTTTGCCGGACTGAACTGTGACACTCCAATATAACTTCTGGTTCGTCCCCCAAAATGTCTCGATTTCTCCCTTGTCAAGGTCTGCAATGTGCTCTGCAAGTAGATCTATCAATTGGGGGGGAAGTTGATCGACTGTGATGCCAATGTTTCCCGCAGTGGGCGCACCATTGAACTGGAACCAAAGTTGAGGATACAGTGATGCCATGGTGTCCTGTTCCTCTTCAACTAACTGCTGAGGTTGACCAGCGATTGCAGAAGGGTTCACCCACGTGTCTCCTGTGGGGTTGCCACGCGCCCTGCCTCGTCCAGCTCCACTTGCACCACCACCACGCCCACGCCCACTTCCACGGCCACGGCCACGGCCGGTCATGTTCTCTACGACGGAGTCTGCATCCTGAGAGCGCACCGCCTGCTCTTCATTGTATGGTTGGCGCTGCACCCTCTCTCGTGTCGAGCCGCGAGTGGGGATGAGTTCCTCTGCCGTCTTCTGCCGGCGAGGCTGGCTCTTCTTCTTCTTCTTCAGATCAAGTGCGTCACCATCACCCAGCCCGAGCTGATGCAACATGCCCTGATTGCGAAACACATTGATCTGGCGTTGCTGTTCGTAAGCAGAAAGATCGTCCCAACCAGATGGCAAAGCCATGCCTTCTGGCGGTGTAGGTTTCGGAACGTTCGTGGACACCAGAGGGCTGAGCCCCAATTCTCCTGCATCGTCATTCTCCTCTTCCTCCTCTTCATCTTCTTCCTCTTCATCGCTGCTGTCTCCCATGGTGACCACGTCAAGTGTCTCTTCCCCGGAAGGACGCGGAGGTGGAGGAGGAACAGGTGCGGAAGGCGCTCCAACCACAATGTTTTGAGGAGTCACAACTTGGTAAATGCTCGGTAGCCATGCCATGTTGTCTGGAGCTACGCCAGGTACAGGAAGAGGATTGGGAGACGGCGCCATTAGTATATTCTCCATGCGGTCTAACTCGGAATCGCCCTCGGGTAATACAAGATTGTCTTCATCAGGAACAGAAAGAGATGTAGCACCAATGAATGCATCGTCCAATTCTGAAACGGAAGTCCATGCATTCGGATCAGCGCCAACGAGCGGAGAACTCAGTGGTGGTAGAAGAGCTTCCTCAAATTCTTCACCCAGTCCCAAATCGAGCGGTGCTAAGTCGTCAGTGCCACGGTAGTCGGAATTCATTCGTTCGATGAGTGCACGAATGGACTCGGTTTGGTCTCTCCGGGTTTGGTCTCCCCCAGTTTGGTCTCTCCGGGTTTGGTCTCCCCCAGTTTGGTCTCTCCCAGTTTGGTCTCCCCCAGTTTGGTCTCTCCCAGTTTGGTCTCTCCGAGTTTGGTCTTCCTCGTAACGACTTCCTCTGTAGCTCGTGTTTTTGTTGCCAGACAACGGCTCTTCATCACAATGACGGTATAAAATGTTTTCCCAACATGACCACTCACTATCACTCAACGTCGACATGGTTCTTTACCGAGTTATCATATTTTATTCTTTAAACATTTGATGCGGGCGCCCTTTGTTTGCCTTTGCAAATACTGACTATTGACGATGGTTTTCCAGTTTTTAGGTTTGCATTCCTGAAAAGACACGAGTTCACAAATCGCCTGCGTGCCGAATGAGAAATCACCATTTCGAACAGGTGTTCTCTACTTTCTTTCGTCAAAACTACTACTGACGTATTACATTGTGTACCGGGGCGAACCGTCAGTTCGTTGGGGCGTTGTACTCTCATCATCAGTAAAAACATTTTAGTCACATCATCCTGACCATCACCGGGACATTGAAAGTGTATTATTTCGTTGACTCTGAAAACACATGCGTGTGTAACCGCGTCCAAACCCTTTACCCCTTTTTTGATAAAGGCGACTCCTTTAAGAGATTTGTCGATAGTTATTTCTATATCGTCGAACAGTACCGAAAATACATTTCTCATATCTGCGGTCATGTCTCGTCTCATCAGTCCGATATCGTTGAGCAGAAACTCGATAATTTCAGAAACTCTCTGACGTCTAAGTTCTCTTGTCTTGGAGTTGTAAAAATACTCTCTTATGACTTCATTTTCCTCCTCGTCAAACTCTTCGTATGTGAACGGGGTTACGGGGGAACCCTTATCGGTTGCTGAAGTATCACGAACGGGGGTCACAGGTACTGCATACTCCTCATATGGAGGTGATTCCTCTTCCGTTTCAAGACCAACATCCTCTTCTTCCTCGAAAGCGTTAAATGCATCTCCGCTATCCTCTTCTAAAAAGGATGGCATGTCATCCTCAAATAGTTCGTCTTCGTCGACTGGTGGCTCGAGCAAGCAGGTTCTCGGTATCGGTAGAGTGAGGTTCGATATGGCGTGTGCCACCTCTCCAACATACACGTCTTTTATGAGGATGCACATGTAGTCCACTCTCCAATCCGTTGCGATTTTTTTGTTTGCGAACTCCGCCGCCCTTACAGCCACGCTTAGTAGCTGAACATCGTAAGCATCCGGAGCACACAACCATATGCGATCGTGTCCGTCAGTAATGATCCGCTCTACGTCCTGTTCTAAACTACTTGGATCACCCAACTTTATGTGATACGGACCGGGCGACTTAGACAAGGAGGAATCAAGTGAACCCGTGTAAGAGGATATCCTTACACGCGTATCTTCTATGGAGCTGTTCACATATGTAAGATGTGAAAAGCCTGAATTCCACATGCGTACCGCACCACTTACCCTTTCAACTACGTCCAATAGAAGGTTCGCGGACGTTTCCCCCATGTCGCTGTAATGAAACCCGTTATTGTAGTAAAACCGCATAGTCGATAAGACCATAGGACAATGTACAATGAGCAGAGAGTTTGGATACAGTGCCAGCACGTGATTCATGAGAGTCGTACCCGTTTTTTTCTGGGAGCATCTGTCGGACAGAATCAGATCTATGAATACGGTCCCTGAGGTCCCTATCGACGCCCCTTTGTTTTGTATCAACTTCAAGGCATTGGTCGGATACCTGAACGATGTCTTGTATGCATCGACCCCTCCCAGTATGAATATGCCGTCTACTTCACTGCGCTCGTCGAACAGAACAAATACCTTGTCTGCACTTGAAAGTTTCATGCGAGCTGTTTTTTTATCCGCACATAGAGGTCTCCTCTCTTCTCCTCCACATTCGTCTCTCAAAACCTGGTCCACGAGCTGTCCTTCTAATATTTGTTCACACAATCTGAGTCTGTCATCGCCCTCAACCTCCTTCACTTGAGGGCTCAAAGATCCCTCTACATGTACATGCCTCCACATGAAAAATGACGGATCGGTACTTATAAGTTGAAGCAATTTGCCGGCCTGTTTGAAAGACTGTGTCGTTTTCAACCAGGTTGCCCAGTTCAAAGCGGAATACCCTCCCTTTTGAACGATTTCCTGAGGACATATCCAGGTCTCCAGAGGTTTATTTGCTGATATGGGAACATTCAGGTTATGAACAGGCAGTAACCATTCAGTTGCGAGTTTCTCCGCAAATGTTTTTCTCCTTAAAGAACTGGCCATTTCTTTTCCTGCTGTTAAAAAAAAACAGAAGGATATGTCACACTGCCCTCTTCTGACCGTTTTGACCCTCGGATCTGAGGGCTTTCCTTACGTACCTTCAGAGATACGACAGTTGATATGGTATCCAAAAGAGCCGGAAAACACAGTAGAGTTATATTGTAGCATTTGTGAGAGAAAATTCGTCATAGGAAGACATCACGACTACAACAATCATTTCAGGTGTCTCTCTTGCGTGGGTCACCCGGAGGGACACTATCACCAGCCCGGCGTAGTTTCTTGAAGCCGTATTGAGTAGTCGGCGAGGCGTCCATACACGACATCATTCTCAGAGCCTATATTCTCAGAATTTAGGACTATATTTTGAGTTCGGTGATCCCTGGTAACGGTATCACTAATTTCCACCAGTGGCGACATTCGCGTTGTATCCGAAAACAGCAACCACTCCTCGTGAATCACGTGAAATCACAAGACATGTTCAACGTCACGCTTGAGTTTATGGGGTCTGAGCTTCATTTTTTTTTTTCTGTGTACCATGAAACAAATGTTCGCAACTACGTCTATGCTGTTAGGTTTCGTCATCTTCGTACCACCTCCTCCTCCGACCCCATCACCCCCACCACCGGTTCCGAGCCCCCCACCGATTCCCCCATCCGACGTCTTTGTGAGCAACGATGCGTTACTTGGATGTAATCGTGCGAACCACAAGTCTCTAGATGAAAGTTACAACTACGGTACCGATGAATTTAAAACTGTTTATGAAGTGACACGGTACAACGATACTGGGCTACACAATTTGTTGATTCACGTAGACTCTGTAACGTGCAAGGGTCGTGCAAAAGTGTTTATCCCACACGCTAAGAACGGTCATGTTTACTCCCTTTACACATCTACCGAAGGTACAACATGGAATTTGGTTTCCGAGCTAGAATACCAGGTTGATTCGCCGCCACCTCCATCTCCGTCACCACCCCCTCCTTTGGTAGTGCGGAGGCTCCAAGAACTTTCATTTGGAAACTACGATGACTCAATACATCATATATATTTCACAGAATTCAATGTGACGAAAGAACCCCTGTATGTAAGATCATGTATAGATTGCGATGGCTCTTGTAATGGTATCGACACAATCGACTCGCTTGTCACCTGCAACAGTGCGCTTCCGCTCGTCTCTCCACCCAGTCCCGTGACACCTCCCGATATGCCTCCTCAAGAAGACAGCATTCCGTGGTGGGTATGGATTTTTGTGGCCACGACCGTTCTACTTTCGATAATCGTTTGCATGGGATGTATGGGGTACTATTACATGAACAAACAAAGTTCTCCTCCCCCTCCTCCTGCACCAGCAAAGAGAAACCCGCCACGCCCCGTGATCTCGAAACAAGTTCGTAGACCGTAAATCTGTTCATCAATGTGATAATTCCATATATGTTCTTCGAAGCTCGATTTTGAAAAATCCATGATCCAACTTTACAGCATCTATAGCCCTCCACACCTCTACCATAGCGAGAATGCGATGTATGATTTCCGATGGAAACATACGGTCAAAATAACGCAGTATGAATTGAGAAAATAGTTTGTCTTTTTGATCCAACCAGGCGTTTTCTAAAATGCATGTTTCTGTTGCATTTGCAGACACGTAATTCTTTTTGGGGCCATCGTCTCGATCCTCCTTGTTGTGATCGTCCCCCTCCCACCGTCCAACAGCATCCGGTATCGCGGACACTACTACCGGACGCCTCATCCGGAGAACCTGCCAAAACTGGCATCCTTGCGAGACGACGAGTCGTCTTCTGTGGCTCTCACGTCGACCTCGGCTGACGCGCGCCCTACTGGAGTGACTGGAGTGTGACATTGGCTTCACGACCACCACCATCGCTTTCATTTACATCACCGATCGTGAAGGTAAAAATGTTCCGAATCCTCAACAGACTCGCTGCCACCTTTTCTTTCCACCGTGACGAGTCTGTATCTTCAAATGATTTGAGCATCAATTTACCTTGAAATTGAGCCAACACATCACGGTATCTCTCAATCGCTGCCAATAGGCTTGCAATATCCACTCCGTAAATTCTGATTTCGCTCGTTTTCCGATGCTTCGCAATCGCGCTTAAAACCGGGATTTTCTTTTCTTCTGCATTACCGCGGTCTTTATATGTATGGTTGCGCAATATTGCGTATTGTGAAACGTTTGGTGTGTATAGTTCCACGAGAGTGTCGACAAGTGACTCTAAGGAATCATCCGAGAATATAGGCTTCCACCTCAACTGGGCTACCCTTTGGCTTGACTGAACCGGGGTCTTTAGAAACTGGTCCAGTGTTTGTACTGCTGTTTCCATAGATTCCTTGTTGTTAGCATTGATGACTGCCTTTTTCAGTTTAGCGAGTTGTTGTTCCGCAGAACGAAACCGAGGGTTGCGACGCACACGACGACGCGACTTGGGACGACCGGACAAACGACGTGACCTGGGACGGAACGATCGTGGCATGGGGGGGTTGAGGTCCTAGGTGTGAAAAAATTAACGACTTCCCATTTCAGACTTGATGTTCGATCTTTTTTTTTGCACAAAGCCGCCCTCATTTAATATGAAGAACCTGTCGCTTGTACAATGTTGAAGCATGCGATTACGAATGTCAATGCAACACTTACGATTTGAAAGCGCTTCTGACCGCGTGTCGAATTCTTCTCTGTCCTGCTATCATGACGACAAATCGGACATCGAGTGTCGAGCAGCAAATGATTTACCATGCACTGCCCACGATTGGACACATTCGATCGTCGCACTTGGACT
>MDTB01065960.1_pt1 | contig 41571 bp, 39 predicted proteins | sample 811161 | NCBI WGS metagenome assembly MDTB01 (sample SAMN05326650, study PRJNA326480) | marine metagenome | isolation source: seawater | place: Mediterranean Sea | collected 2009 | reverse complement strand
TTCAAAAATTTCTCTAATCCAATATACTGTTTCAACGTTATGAACTAGAGTAGGTTTTCCAAAAAGACCAACTTCTGCAACATATGGTGGTCTATTTCTAGGCAATCCTCTTTTACCTTCTATAGATTCAATAAGAGCTGATTCTTCTCCACATATGTAGGCACCTGCTCCTCTTCTAATCAATAAATAGTTTTTAGGAATAATTTTATTATCCTCTAGAATATTGATTTGTTTTTCAATTAATTTAATTAACCCATAGTATTCATCTCTGATATAAATATAGCACTTTTCAGCTTCAACTAACTTTGCAGCAACTAATGTACCTTCTAAAAATCTGTGAGGATCTTTGTTTAGATAATATCTATCTTTAAAAGTACCTGGCTCTCCTTCATCAGCATTAATGCACATTAAACGAGGTCCTTTATATGATTTTACAAATTGCCACTTTTTGTATGCAGGAAAACCTGCTCCCCCTAAACCTCTTAATCCTGAAATAGAAAAAATAGCTGTCATTTCATCAAAGGTTACTTGATTATGTTTAATTTTATTATACAGCTTGTATCCTCCTTCTACTATATAACTATCAAAATTTATAAACTCTTCATTTTTATAAGAAAAGTCTTTAGTTTCTATAGCTTCATCAATTGTCTTAGTGCTAGCTTTTAACAAATGATTATGATTTACCTCTACTACTGGAGCATAATTACAACGCCCCATACAGGGAGCTTTTTCAACTCTCATATTTTTATATTTTAATTTAGATTTTTTGTATATTTCCTCTGCCCCATTCATTGCACATGTAACGCTATCACAAACTTTTATAGTTATCTCTGGTGAAGTAATGTTTTCTCCGTCCACCAAGTGAAAGTGGGCGTAAAAACTTGCTACTTCATAAACTTCTGCCATGCTAAGCTTCATTAGTTCGGCCAATGCTCTCAAGTGTCTTGCGTACAAACCGTTATACTTATCATTAAAAAGATGCAAGTATTCTATTAACATATCTTTTTTTAGCGGGAAAAAGTTGGTCAACAAGGCATTAGCTTGGTTAAGAGAAAGCTTATCCACTTGTCTTCCCTTATTGAAATATACTTTTTTTCTCCTTCCAGGAGCTCTTTTATTTTTTATAGTCATATTATTTAACTTTCTTTAATAATAATAATATATGAATATAATATAGAAAATAAACGCATTTTTAAATAATTATATATCAATATAGAAAATTAAATTTTTGTTCACAATATTTAAGTTTAAATTTTTACAGTTTTTAGTATCTTAATATAAGATGTTTATAATTTTATTAATGAATTAATTTAGATTAATCTTGAAAAAAATAGTTGGTATAGCAGGCTGGAGTGGTTCGGGGAAGACTACTTTAGTAGAAAATCTAATTAAAATATTTAAAAATCAATATAATTTAACAGTATGTGTACTAAAGCACGCACATAAAAGTTTTAAGATAGATAAAAAAGGTAAAGATAGCTTTAAATTTTCTCAAGCTGGTGCTGACCAAGTTATTATAAGCTCTGAAATTCAATGGGCCATCATAAATAATGTAAAGAATGAGGCAAAAATAGAATATTTATTAAAAAACTCTTTAAAAGCTGATATCACTTTAGTGGAAGGCTGGAAGTATTCTAACTTAAAGAAAATAGAAATTTATAGAAAAAAAATAGATAAAGACTTTTTATATTTAAATGATGATAAAATTGTAGCGATTGCTTTAGAAAACCTTGAAACTTATATTCAAAAAGATATTATCAAATTAGATTTAAATAATCCATTGAGTATCGCAAATTTTATTTTAAAGAATAAATTTGAAATTAAATATGATTAATAGTGATAAAGCTTTTGAGTTAATTAAAAAAAATATCTCTGCTATAAAAAAAACCACAATAATTGATATTAAGAATTCCTTAGGGATGATTTTAGCAGAGGATGTTAAATCTAAAATAAATATACCGCCAGAAAATAATTCTGCTGTTGATGGTTTTGCTGTAAATTATAATAATTACGTTAAAAGTTCAGATTGCGTTTATGAAGTATATTCAGAAATAAATGCTGGAGACTATTTTAATGAAAAAAAAATTAATAAGAACCATTGTTTAAAAGTCTCTACAGGGGCGCATCTGCCAAAATTCTTAGATACTGTTATAATGCTTGAAGATGTTGAGGTTATTAATAAAAATAAAATAAGACTGCCTAAAACTGTTGATAAAAAGAATGTTAGAAAAAAAGGAGAAGACATTCAAAAAGGAACTGTAGTTCTTAATAAAAATATTACATTGAGATCACAAGAGCTTGGCATGCTAGCTTCTATAAACAAAAAAAAGGTAAAAGTATATGAAAAGGTGAAAGTTGCTATAATATCAAATGGTAATGAGTTAATTAACCCTGGCAAGGTAAAAAAAAATCATCAAATATATGATAGTAATAGGTTTATGTTAATGGGATTATTGAATCAAGCTAGTATAGACGTTATTGATGAGGGTATAACAAAAGATAGTTACAATGCAATCAAGAGTAAAATCGTAAAATTCAAAAGAAAATATAATTTAATAGTAATTACTGGCGGAGCATCAGTTGGGCAAAAAGATTATATAATTAAAATTATTATGGAAATTGGTAAATTAGTTTTTTCAACTGTATCCATTAAACCTGGGCGGCCTTTATCATTTGGATTAATAGAAAAAAAAATACCTGTATTAATTTTGCCAGGTAATCCTGTAGCAGCATTTGTTACTTTTAATATCTTTGGTAATTATTTAATAAATTGTCTATATGGAATAAGGTCAAAAGAGCCAAAATTTTTTAATGTCAAATCAAACTTTAAAATGAAAAAGAAACTTGGTAGAGAGGAATTTTTAAGAGGGAAGATTTTTATTAAAAAAAATATTCTATATGTAGATAAATACATCACTGAAGGAGCAGGTATATTAAGCTCAGTGATATGGTCAGAAGGATTAATTAGATTAAAATCTAATGTAAAAACCGTCAATATTAATGATGATTTAGAGTTTATTCCTTATGAGCAAAACCAATGAAAACTTTTGATTTTAGAGGGTTAAAATGCCCTATTCCTGTACTTAAAGCCTATAAAATAATTAAGAATGAAAAGAAGGAAGTAAATTTTAAATTTTTAACTGATGATATTTCTGCACCAAAAGATTTTAAAGATTTTTGCATTAATACAGGACATACTCTTATAGAGGTAAAGAATAAAAGAAATTATAATGAAATTAATATAGCTAAGTTTAATTCTGAAAAGTAGCTAATACTTTTGATCCTCCTCCTGATATTGAACCACTAGCTGCAGAAGATAAAACTGATATTCTAAATGTTGTAGTAGAAGGCACACTAGATATTACATGAAATTTATTAATCTCACTGGCTGCAATTCCATCTATAGAAGCCTCTACATTACTGATTTGAACATATTGACCTGGAATTGCTCCATGAGCTCCTGGAGTAGTAATTTCTAAAATTTTTGACCCTGCAGTTACAGTAGCTATTGGGTTTAAATTTAAGGAGAGAATACTTCTAACATTATTATTGGTATCTTGAATATTTGAATTGCTGTTGGTTGCAATGATCTGCGGTGACCTTAAAGCCTCAGCTTCTGCTCTAGCTTTAATTCTTTTAGTTTTTTCAATTTCTTGTCTTTCAGCTAGTCTGCTTGCTCTTGATAAATCTCCTTTTTCTATAAATTCATTGATAACACTATCCATTGTATTAGTAAAAATAAAGTCACTTTTTGTTTCACTATTATCAATAGCATAATCATTACTATAAACATTTATAGGGTTAATATTTTCTCTACATATTGTAAGAATTTTATTTAATTCTATTTTATTAAGTACTGCTTTTTTAATACATTCATTTAAACTTTCTGAATTAACAATATTGCAATTGAATAGAAATACTCCTAAAAAAAGTAATTTACTTAATGGGTTTTTATTTAACATTTTTTTTCGTTACCTTTCCAAGGAAATAAAGTATCACAAACAATACTGTTTATAAAATTACTAGGTTCTAAATCAAATTTAGCAAAATTCATACCAGATACGTTTGACCCACTAAAATCAACTTGATCTAGCTTAGCACTAATAAAAACTGAGTTAGATAAATCTAAAGCTTTCATTTCAGCTCCTGTCAAATTTGCACTGCTAAAGTCTGTAAATGCAAGAACACTCCCAGAAATCTTAGCTTTTTTAAGATCTGCTCCTCTAAATTTAGTATATTTAAGATTAGCTCCATCTAAAATGATTTCTGAAGCTTTACTTTTTGATAAAACAGAATAGATCATAGTAGCATCAATTAAATTAGCCTTCACTAAACTTGATCCATTCAATCTAGCTTGTGTGAGGTTAGCTCCTTCTAAATTGCTATTGTTGAGATTAGCTATATAAATTTTACTCTTGATTAATGTTGCATAGGATAAATCTGCATTTTCAAGGTTAGTTCCTGATAAATTAGCAAAAGATAGATCTGATCCAGATATATTAGACCCTGATAAATCCAATTTGCTTAAATCAGCTTTTGTTAGATCACACTCAATACACTCTTTAAAAGATAATAACCTTTTTACATGCATATCGTCGTAAGCACTTAACGATATGTAATTTAATATGTATAAAATTAAAACAGCTAATAATTTCATAATTTCCTGTGGTGAGCCCGCTGGGATTCGAACCCAGGGCCCCTCGCTTAAAAGGCGAATGCTCTACCGCTGAGCTACGGGCTCTTATTTTTATATATCATCATATTTATTTAAATTTATTTCAAGTTAAACTTTTAAATTATTTAAATTATTTTCTTTTATAGCTATTCTAATTCTTTTCATTAAGTTACTGTAAAAGCTTAGATTATGTTTTGTCATAAAAACACTACCTAGTATTTCTGAAGATTTAACTAAATGATGAAGATATGATTTAGAGTAATTTTTACAAATATCACACAAGCAATTTGGATCTAATGGTGAAGAATCTTCAGCATATTTAGAATTTCTAATCTTTACATTGCCTTGAGAAGTAAATGCTAAACCAGTTCTGCCAGATCTAGTAGGTAATACACAATCAAACATGTCTACACCTCTTTTTACTGCCTCTAAAATATCCTCTGGATATCCTACTCCCATTAAATACCTTGGTTTATTTTCTGGAAGCAAAGAAGTTGTATGAGCCGTTATATCTAACATTAAACTCTGTTCTTCTCCAACAGCCAAACCTCCTATGGCATAGCCATCAAAATTATTTATTATATTTTCTTTTATAGATAATTCTCTTAAGTCCTTATACATACCTCCCTGTACTATTCCAAATATTCCATATCCATCTCTTTTTCTATAAGTAGTTTTTGATTTTTTTGCCCATGATATAGATCTATGTAAAGATTCTTTTGTGTCATCATAAGAATAAGGAAATGGAACACATTCATCAAATATCATGGTAATAGTTGAACCTAAAATATCTTGAATACTTACTGCCTTTTCTGCATCTAAACGCTGTAACTTTCCATCTATATGAGACCTAAAGGTAACCCCATCTTGATCAACTTTTACGCTTTTTCCTAATGACATAACTTGAAACCCCCCTGAGTCAGTTAGTATAGATTTGTCCCAAGACATGAATTGATTTAATCCCCCTAATTTTTCTATAATTTTAGTTCCAGGCCTTAGCATTAGATGATAAGTATTGGCTAAAATTATATTAAAGTTAAAATCTTTTAGTTCTTTGTTGGTTACACCTTTAACCGTTGCTAATGTTCCTACAGGCATAAAAACTGGAGTTTCTATTTCACTATATTTTGTTTTTAAATAGCCAATTCTAGCTTTATTTGCTTTATGAGAAATTTTAAATATCATTCTTTTCCACCATCATGGCATCCCCAAAACTAAAAAATTTCATTTTACTTTTTATAGCGTATTTGTATATGTATTGTATATTTTCTTTTCCAGCAAAAGCTGATACTAAAATTAATAAACTTGATTTAGGTAAATGAAAATTTGTTATTAAACTATCAACTACATTAAATTTAAAGCCAGGGTAAATAAATAAATTAGTAGTTTCATTGAACTGTTTAATTTTACCATACTTCTTAAAACATGATTCTAGAAGTCTTACAACAGTAGTGCCTACAGCAATTATATTTTTTTTACTGTTTATAGCATTATTAATTTTTATTGCTGCACTCTTATTTATTATGCCTCTCTCCTTATGCAATTTATTCTCTTTAACTTTTTCATTGCTCAAAGGTAGAAATGTACCTAAGCCAACGTGTAGAGTAGTAAAAATCATTTCAATATTTTTTTTTTTAAAATCAGCAATTAACTCATTATCAAAATGAAGACCTGCTGTAGGACATGCCACTGATCCTTCTTTTTTTGCATATACATTTTGATAAAACCTATTATCAAGCTCTTTATCTGGGTTTGTTTTAGTATAAGGTGGCAATGGTAAGTCACCATTTTTATTTAGATAATTTAATATTAGTTTTGTATTAACATTAAAGCTTATCTCGACTATAACAGATTCTTTTTTTAAGACTGTACAGTTTATATTTTTAGTAAAGATAATTTTTTCATTAACTTTTACTTTTTTTGCTGGCTTTATAAATGCTTTCCAAATATTATTATTATTTTTCTCAAGAAGAGTAACTTTAATAATTTTATTATTATAATATCCTGTAATTATAGCTGGTATAACCTTAGTGTTATTTAAAATCAAAACATCATTTTCACTAAAATGATATGTTAATTTTTTAAAATTTACTATTTCATCATTTTTGCAAATTAAAATTTTAGATTCTTTATTTTCAATTGGTCTTTTTGCTATTAACTCTTTAGGCAAAAAATAATTAAAATCTTCTAACTTCATATTCTAAAAACTAATTTGTATTTAATTTTTCTTTTAGTTTGCTATATACCTCAGTAGGAATAAATGTTTCAACATTACCGTTAAGCATGCATATTTCCTTAACAAACCTAGAAGATATAAATTGATGTTTTTCACTAGCCATTAAGAAAACAGTTTCAATATCAGAGTTTAATCTTGCATTCATTCCTGTCATTTGAAACTCATAGTCAAAGTCTGAAACAGCTCGTAAGCCTCTTATTATTTGACTCGCATTAATTTTCTCAGCAAAACTCATCAAAAGTCCATCAAAAGTCATAACTTTTGTATTAGATAATTTTGATTTATATAATTCTAATTGATCATTTATTAACAACTTTCTTTCTTCCATATTGAATAAATGATTTTTTTTTTCATTTATTGCTACACCTATTATAAGTGTATCAACTATTTTAGAAGCTCTAAAAATTATATCTAAATGTCCATTTGTAATAGGGTCAAATGATCCAGGATATAGTCCAATAATTTCTTTCATAAACTTTTTATTCTATATTTTTTTTAACTTTGGTAACTGAAACTACTCTTTCACTTTTTTCTGTATTAAGCAATGTTACTCCTTGTGTAACCCTCCCAGCAATTCTAATTCCATTAACTGGTAATCTAATTAATTTTCCTTTGTTTGTTACTAACATTATCTCATCTTCATTTTTGACAGGAAAAGAAGCTACAACTCCCCCATTTCTTTCTGAGGTTTCTATATTCAATATACCTTGTCCTCCTCTTCTTGTTTTTCTATATTCATAGGATGATGATCTTTTACCAAATCCATTCTCAGTAACTGATAATAAATATTGTTCCTTATCTTTGATTAAAGTTAATCTATTTTTCTCAATTGTAGTATCTCGTTTTTCTTTTCTTCTTATTGAACTGCTATATTTCAGATATTCTTCTCTTTCATCGGTATTGATATCTATAGAGTTAAGTATAGAAGCAGATATTATTCTATCATTACTTTGAAGTTTAATACCTCTAACACCCATAGAAGTTCTTCCACTAAATACTCTTACATCATCAGAATTAAATCTCACACATTTACCTTTTGATGTTGATAATATTATGTCCTTGTCATCTCCAACTAGAAGTACTTGTTTAAGTTTATCATTGTTATCTAATTTCATTGCTCTTTTGCCATTTGCTTTAATATTAATAAAGTCTGATACTTTATTTCTTCTTACATTTCCAAACTTTGTAACAAAAATAAGAGTTTTATTACTTTCTTTATTAGGCAAGATTAACATGGCAGTGGTAAGTTCATTTTCCGATAATGGAATTACATTGATTAGCGGTCTTCCTTTAGCCTGAGGAGATCCTTTCGGTAGTTTATATACTTTTATCTGATGAACTATTCCTTTATTTGTAAAAAATAAAACTATATCGTGGCTGTTAACTGTAAGAACTTTTTCTACAAAATCATCCTCTTTTGTAGTCATACCTGATCTTCCTTTCCCCCCTCTTTTTTGAGATCTATAAAAATCTACTGGTACAGTCTTCACATAACCAGAATTAGTTAAAGTCAAAACCACATCCTCTTTTTCTATTAGGTCATCGATATTCTTTTCCTCATAGTTTTCAAAGATTTTAGTTCTTCTATCTACAGCATAATTACTTTTAATATCAACAAGTTCATTTATTATGATTTCTCTAATAAGCTTATCTGAAGATAAAATTTTTAATAGATGAGATATTTTTTTTGATACTTCTAGTAGATCGCTTTCTACTTTATTTCTTTCTAGACCAGTAAGTCTCTGCAATCTTAGTTCCAAAATTGCCTTTGCCTGTTCCTCTGAGAGATACATTAGTCCATCAATTTTTTTTATCAATCTCTCATCTTTATTTTGTTTTAATAAAGCAACTAAGTTTTTCGACTCCCACTTTTTACTAATAAGATTTGATTTAGCTTCTACCGTATCTTTTGATCCCCTGATTATCTCAATAATTTTATCAATATTTTCAATTGCTATAGCTAAACCAATCAAGATATGCTCTTTTTCTCTAGCCTTTGATAGATCAAAAGTAGTTCTTTTAATTATTACTTCTATTCTATAATCTATAAAAGTTTCTAGAATGACTCTTATCCCAAATTGAGTAGGTAGTCCATTTTTAAGAGCTAATATATTTGTACCAAAGCTTGTTTGCAAAGAAGTAAATTTATGAAGCTGGTTTAAAACCACTTCTGGGGTAGCATCTCTTTTAAGTTCAATTACTACACGTACTCCATCTTTATCGGATTCATCTCTTAAATCAGTAATTCCTTCAATTTTTTTTGCACGAACGCAGTCAGCTATTTGTTCTACTAATCTAGACTTATTTACTTGATAAGGTATCTCATTAACTATAATTGATGCCTTATCTTTAGCATTAGTCTCAATTTCAGTGCTTCCTCTAATTATTATTGAACCTCTTCCTGTACTATAGGAACTTTCAATTCCGCTGCTACCTATAATTATTCCTCCTGTAGGAAAATCAGGTCCCAAAATACATTGCTTAATTTTACTATCTTCTACATTTGGTTCATTTAATAATAAAATCGTAGCATCAATTATTTCTCCTAAGTTATGTGGAGGAATATTAGTTGCCATTCCTACAGCTATACCCCCTGCGCCATTTACTAATAAATTTGGATATTTAGCTGGTAATACAGAAGGCTCTTTTAGAGAATTATCATAGTTTTCAACAAAATTTACTGTATCTTTATCAATATCCTCCAATAAAGTTGTTGCTACTTTACCTAATCTGATTTCTGTATATCTCATTGCAGCAGGAGGGTCTCCATCCATAGACCCAAAGTTTCCTTGCCCATCTAATAATTTAAGACTCATAGAAAAGCTTTGAGCCATTCTTACCATTGATTCATAAATAGCGCTATCACCATGAGGGTGATATTTACCCATCACCTCACCTACTATTCTAGCTGATTTTTTATAAGGTTTATTCCAATCATAGTTTCCATCATACATGGAATAAAGTATTCTTCTATGCACTGGTTTTAAACCATCTCTGATATCAGGCAATGCCCTACTTACTATTACGCTCATAGCATAATCTAAATAGGATTTTTTCATTTCATCTTCAATTTCTACTCTTTGTATTGAAGAATTACCGTTTCCATTTTTATTTAAAAGATCTTTATTGTTATATGACAATTTCTTCCCAACTATTAAAAAGGTATATCATCATCTAAATCTGTATTTTGACCATTAAACTCTTCAATAGCATTCTTCTCATTATTTGATTCTAGATTTTTACTGTCATTGTTGATGCCTCTATTTTCTACTTTATCTAGAAGAACTAGCTCACCTCTATATTTTTGAAGAACAACTTCTGTAGTATATCTATCGGTACCTGAAGAATCTTGCCATTTTCTTGTTTGAAGCTGTCCTTCAATATAAACTTTCATACCCTTTCTAACAAATTTATCTGCTATATCTACTAGAGCAGTATTAAAAATTGCTATTTTATGCCATTCTGTAATAGACTTTTGTTCTCCACTTTCTTTATCTTTCCAACTTTCACTGGTAGCAATAGAAAAATTAATTACTTTATCTCCACTCTGAAATGTTTTTTGTTCAGGGTCATTTCCTACATTACCCACCAAGATTACTTTATTAATACTATATGCCATAATAGTTTTATATCAGATTGAAATATTATTTACTATACTATTTTATATTTATATATTGTTTTTTCTAAAACTTAATTAATATACTTAAAAATGAATGAAAAGATCATAATCAAAGATGCCAAAGGAAATAATCTAAAAAATATATCACTAGAAATACCTAAAAATAAAATAATACTTATTACAGGAGTATCGGGAAGTGGTAAATCTACCTTAGCATTTGATACTATATATGCTGAAGGCCAAAGAAGGTATGTAGAGAGCTTATCTGCATATGCAAGACAATTTTTGCAAATGATGCAAAAACCTGAAGTTAGTAGAATAGAAGGATTATCCCCAGCAATTGCTATAGATCAAAAAACAGTTTCTAAAAACCCAAGATCAACAGTTGGAACAATTACAGAGATTTATGACTACATAAGGTTATTGTATGCAAGGATAGGTATACCGTACTCTCCTCAGACAGGAAAACCAATTACTAAACAAACTTCTACAGAAATAGTTAAAAAGATTCGTCACTTTAAAGTTGGTACAAAAATTTTAATTTTAGCCCCTATAGCAAGATCTAAGAAAGGTGAATTTAAAAATGAATTTTCTCATTTTCAAAAGAAGGGGTTTCAGAGAGTATTGATAAATAAAAAAATGTATAATATTGATGAGGTACCTAAACTAGATAAAAATAAAAAGCACGATATAGAGATTGTAATAGATAGGCTTATTATATCTAAAAGTTTGACAAATAGATTAGCAGATAGTGTTGAATTATGTTTAAGCATATCAAAAGGATTAGTTTATGTTTTAGATATTGAGAATAATCATCTAAATATTTTTTCCTCTAACTTTGCCTGTCCTGTTTCTGGCTTTACAATAGAAGAAATTGAACCTCGTATATTCTCGTTTAATAGTCCTCAAGGAGCCTGCCTTGACTGTGATGGTTTAGGAGAAAATAATTTTTTTGACCCAGAATTATTAATACCAAATAAAAAATTGTCTATAATTGATGGTGCAATAAAAATTTGGGAAAAGGGCATAAATAAATATTATTTAAAAATTTTACAACAACTTAGTAATCAGATAAAGTTTAGATTAGACATTCCATTCAATCAACTTGATAAAAAAGTTATAAATATTTTATTATATGGCTCAGAGGAAATTTTAATTGAGGAACTAGAATTTAAAAGATTTAGAAAAAGTAAACTAATTCCCTTTAAGGGGCTACTATTTTTATTTCAGAAGCACTATAACTTTATTAAAGATTCGTGGTTAAAAGAAGAATTTGATAAATATAGAGTTTCAAAAATATGCCAGAAATGTAATGGTTATAGACTAAATACAAAGTCTCTTTCTGTAAAAGTATTAGATAAAAATATTGGAGAAATTTGTAATTATTCTATAGAAGATTTATTAAGTTGGTTTAATAAATTAGAAAAAAATCTAAAGGGAAATAATAAGGTAATAGCAAATCCAATTCTGATAGAGATATTAAACAGAATTAAATTTTTAAGTGATGTAGGTCTAAGCTATTTAACTTTGAGTAGGCAGTCCTCCACATTATCTGGAGGAGAAAGTCAAAGAATTAGATTGGCTTCTCAAATTGGTTCAGGTCTTACCGGTGTAATATATGTCTTAGACGAACCGTCTATAGGTTTACATCAAAAAGATAATAATAGACTTCTTAAAACTCTTTATAAACTTCGAGACCTTGGTAATACTGTAATAGTTGTAGAGCATGATGAAGAAGCAATATTTGCTGCTGATTACATAATTGATATTGGTCCTAGAGCAGGAATACATGGAGGAAAAATAGTAGCTGAGGGCAGTTTAAAAGAAATCCTTAAAAATAAGGAAAGTTTAACAGGACAATATTTATCAGGTAAAAAGCTCATTAGTATTCCTAAAAAAAGAAGAACTATTAATGCTCAAAAAAGTTTAAGTTTTCATGGAGTATCAACAAATAATCTTAAAAATATTAATATTAAATTTCCAGTGGGTTCATTTTGCTGTGTTACTGGAGTTTCAGGAAGTGGTAAATCTAGTTTAATTATAGATACAGTATATCCTGTATTATACAATAAAATTAATAACACTAGTAAAAAAAATGGTGTGTATAAAAAAGTTTTAGGTGATCATTATTTTGATAAAGTTGTTAATATTACTCAGTCACCTATAGGCAGAACTCCTAGATCAAACCCAGCTACTTATACTGGTACTTTTACGCCTATAAGAGATTGGTTTGCTTTATTACCTGAAGCGAAAGCAAGAGGATATAAAGCAGGAAGGTTTTCTTTTAATACTACTGGAGGAAGATGTGAAGCTTGCAGTGGTGATGGTTTAAAAAAAGTTGAAATGCATTTTTTATCTGACATCTATGTTAAATGTGAAGAATGTCAAGGCTCAAGATATAATCTAGAAACTTTAGAAATTAAATATAATAAAAAAAGTATTTCTGATATTTTAAATTTATCTGTTGAAGAATCCTTAGAGGTTTTTAAAGTAATACCTAATATTTATAATAAACTGAAAATGCTTGATAAAGTAGGATTAGGCTATATGAGTATAGGGCAATCAGCAACTACCTTATCAGGTGGAGAAGCACAGAGAATAAAAATAGCTAAAGAATTATCGAAAAAAGCCACCGGAAGAACTTTATATATATTAGATGAACCTACTACTGGTCTACATTTCGATGATGTTAAAAAACTAATAGACGTTCTTCAGGACCTGGTTAATAACGGAAATACTATAATAATGATAGAACACAACTTAGATGTAATAAAAAGTGCTGATTGGGTGATAGATTTAGGAATAGATGGAGGTGTCAAAGGAGGTCAAATTGTTGCTGAAGGAACTCCTGAAAATATAGTTACTGTAAAAGACAGTCATACTGGTTTATTTTTAAAAAAATACTTAAACTAGTTTAATTAAAGAAATGAACCTTCTTTTTTCTGAAAGTAAAATATTATATGTTTTATAGGCAGAGAAAGAATTCATAATTTCAAAACTTACTTTGTTCTGCAACCAAAATTCTTTCAATTCAAGAGGTGGTTTTAAGCAATGAGTCCCTGTGCCCAATAAGATTAACTCAATTTCTCGGCTAATCACAAGGTCTTTAAAATTTTTTACAATATTTTTATCAAAAATGTCTTCAATTTTTTCATAACTAGTAATTTTTTCTCCATCGTATATAATGAGATTAAATAATTTTTTATTATCTACTTTTATATAATTGTTACCAAAAGCAGAGATAAAAGCTTTATTTTCCTGACCCTCAATATCTATTTGTAAAGCTATTCTTCTTCTCCTTTAACCTTTCTTATACTCATATTTAATAATATTGGTGTTGCTATTAATATTGAAGAATAAGTACCTATAACTATTCCCCATATCATTGCAAGGCTGAAGTCCTTAATTATATTTCCTCCGAAAATATATAGTGCAAGTAAAGCCAAAATAGTTGTAGCTGTAGTATTTATTGTCCTAGATAGCGTTTCATTAATAGATTTATTCAAAAGTAAAGTAATTTGTAGCTTTTTAAATTTTTTTAAATTTTCTCTTATCCTATCATAAACCACAACAGTATCATTCATAGAATATCCAATAATTAACAATATTGCAGCCACAGTAGATAAGTTAAACTCTAAACTAGTCAAAGAAAACATTCCAACAGTGAGAATTGTGTCGTGTAAAAGTGCAATAACTGCGCCTACAGCGAATGGCAATTCAAATCTAAACCATATATACACCAACATGGAAAATATTGCAGAAATAATTGCTATAATTCCTGTGACAATTAATTCGCTGCTGACTGTAGGACCAACAAATTCTACTCTTCTATAATCAATATTTTCGCCAAAGCTTTTTTCTAGAGAAACTTTTAATTCAGATATAGTTTTTTCTTGTGTACTAGATATTTTATCATTTAATTCTATTTTTATTAAATAATTATCTTTAGTTTGATCAAGTTCTTGTAAAGCAAAATCTCCTAAATTTAAAATTTTTAGCTTGCTTCTTAAGTTTTCTAATTCAATATCTTGACTAAACTTAGCCTCAATTAATAGCCCCCCTTTAAAATCTATTCCAAAATTAAGCCCCCTAATCAGAAGAGAAAAAATAGAAATGAATGCTAAAAATACTGAAATAGCAAAAAATAATTTTCTATATTCAACAAATTTTATTTTTGGTGTTTCTTTAATTAATCTTAATAACATTTCAAACCTCTATATCTCTTTTAGAGTTACTTATATAAAAATAATTTATTAATAATCTACTAATTATCATAGTACATAATATCGTACTCAGCACACCTAAACCTAAAGTTACCGAGAACCCTCTTATTGGACCTGAACCAAGAAAAAATAGTATAATTGCAGCGATTAAAGTAGTGACATTAGCGTCTAATATAGCTCTTAAAGCTTGATCAAAACCAGTATTTATAGCACTAATTTTAGACCTTCCTAATATTTTCTCTTCTCTTATTCTTTCAAACACTAAAACATTTGCATCTACAGCCATACCTACAGTCAGTGCAATTCCAGCTATACCTGGCAGAGTAAGAGTCGCTTGAAATAATACCAACCATGCAATAATAAATAAAAAATTAATAATTAAAACAAAATTAGCGATTAGACCAACTTTTCCATAGATCAATAACATATATGCTAAAACCAAAGACAAAGCTATTATTACAGAAATTATTCCTGCATTAATCGAATCTTGGCCTAAACTAGGACCTACTGTTCTTTCCTCAATTATACTAATAGGAGCAGGCAAAGAACCAGCTCTTAGTAAGATGGCTAAATCATTTGCAGTGTCAAAAGTAAAGTTTCCTGATATTTGAGCATTACCTGTTGGTATTGCTTCTCTAATTACTGGAGCAGAAATTACTTTTTTATCTAACACAATAGCAAATCTTTGTCCTACGTTTTTTGTCGTAAGATCAGCAAACTTTCTTGAGCCTATACTATCAAACCTAATTGATACAATTGGTCTATTAAACTGATCTACAGAAGCACTTGCATCTACTAAATTATCTCCGCTTACACCTACTCTTTTTTTTACGACATAATTTATACCAAACTCATCACCCTCTAGTATTTCTGACCCTACAAAATATTTTTTATCACTCGGTGAACTCATAGCTTTTTCATCGACCATTCTAAAATTCATTTTTGCAGTTTTACCTAATAGACTTTTAATCCTATCTGGGTTATCTAATCCAGGCAATTGAACTAATACTCTTTGTTTACCTTGTATTTGAATAATTGGCTCATTTGTACCTACCTCATCAACTCTTTTTCTAATGATTTCTAATGACTGCAAAATAATGGAACTTTGAAACTCTCTGAGATATTTTTCTGTAAAACTAACTTTAAAATAATCATTAAAAGTTTTAAGTTCTAATTGAGGGTTTTTTGCTATAAGTTCTTCAAATCTATTAAAATCATCTTCCATCACCTTAATATTTATTGCATTATCTATTAACTTTATATCGATTAGCTCAATATCCATTTCAGCAGCAGATGATCTAATATCTTCTAATTGATTCTGTATCTTTTCTTTAATTGCTTCTTTGGTTTCAACTTGAAGTAATAGTTGAGATCCGCCTTGAAGATCTAAACCTAATTTAATTTTATTATTAGACCACCAATCAGGAAGGTTAATCTTATTATTTAAAAGTGATGGAATGGCAAAAAATAAGCTAAATAAAATTATTATAATTGTGCTTAAAAATTTAAATGAGTACTTTTTCATTATAATATTACTTCAAAACTATTTAGTTTCTTTATTGTCTTCTAAAAGTTCTACGACCGTATCTCTCTTTATCTTAACATCAACATTGTTTGATATGTTAGCAGTTATAAATAAATCATCATTCAGCTTTACAACTTTTGCTACAATACCTCCTGAAGTTACTATTAAGGAACCAGGCTTTAAAGAGGTAACCATTTCCTTATGCAGTTTCACTCTTTTTTGCTGAGGTCTAATTAAAAGAAAATAAAATACTACAAAAATTAATATTAAAGGTAAAAGCTGAACTAAAAGGCCTTGCCCACCTCCAGAAGCCGAAGCCTGTGCATAAGCAAAATTAATAATCATAAAAAAATACTCCTATTGTTTTAAACAATATACATTTCAAAAAGTGTATTGCAAGAAATGAATATCTCAGATTACCAAACAATAACGAAAATTTAATAATTTGATATAATATATATTTAATTATAATCTAATATAGTAAAATTATGATAATAAAATCTTTTAAGAAATCGGTAATAGCGTGGGATGATTATGAACGCTCATTTTATCAATTAAATAATGAGAGTTTTTTTAAACCATGCAATTTACTGCACATCTTAAAGCAAAAGGAAATATTATACGAAAATACTGTTCTGTTTGCTAAGGGACTACTTTCAAATAATGTTTTATTGTGGGGTTCCAGAGGAACAGGTAAATCTTCTTTAATACATACTGTCTTTAACGAAATTATAAAAGATCATAATATTTCTTTATTAGAGCTGAGAAAAAATCAAGTTAAATATTTGAGTACTATATTAAGGAAAATTAGTGACCCTAAACAGAAGTTTATTATATTTTGTGACGATTTTTCATTTTCAACTGAAAATGAAGATTTTATATTATTTAAAAATATTTTAGATGGTACTGTTAGTAAAAATAATAACTTAATTTATTATGTTACTTCAAATTTTAGAAACATATTAAAAAACAATAGTAAAGATAATAAAGTTTCAATGCTCGAAAAGAATGAATTAGTTGATGATGAGACTGCTTTATCTGATAGATTTGGAATTTGGTTAGGCTTTAGCAAGTTTAGTGAGACTCAATATTTAGATATTATAAAAAGTTACTGTAAGCATTACAACATAAATATAGATGCTGTCTTATTAAAGAAAAAGGCTATACAGTGGTCTTTAAACAGAGGTTCTAGGTCAGGAAGAGAGGCTCATTATTTTGTGAAAAGTCTTATTAATAATAAAATGTAATTGCCTAAGGTTTTTTCAAAAACTTCATGGGATCTAGTGGTTTAGAATTTTTTCTAACCTGAAAATGTAGTTGGTTTTCTAATACATTTCCTGTGGATCCAATAGATCCAATTACATCTCCTGTTTTAACTATTTCTCCTTTATCTACTAAAAAACTTTCTAGATGAGCATATGCAGTAGTCCAGTTATTTTTATGTTTGATTAAAATTAAATTTCCCCAAGCCGGTAATTCATTACCTTTATAAATAACTATTCCATTTAGCGCTGCTCTAACAGGATTTCCTTTTGCTGATAAAATATTAATGCCGTCATTTCGCCTACCACCTTTTTGTTTTCCAAACTTTGCAGTTATAGTTCCATTTGTTGGCCAATAAAAAATTCCTATAGAATTGACTGTATCAGCTTTAGAGGTTTTATAGCTTTTTTTTCTACTTCTTTTATTATTACATTTATTAGAAACATAATATGGTAATTTTATATACCTATTAACTAATAATTTTTTATCTATAATTTTAGTGTTCTTTGCTTTAATTTCTTCTATTTTAATTTGATGACAATTAGCAATGTAATAAAGAGTATCCCCTTTTTTAATTTTATATTTTTTAGCAACAGGTATTTTGATAAACTTACCAGGCTTGATAATGTATGGTGGCTTTATTTTATTAAACTTAATTAACTCTTTAACTGTAACTTGTTTTTTTTTAGATAATGATTTTAAAGTATCACCAGTTAAAACTTTTATTTTTATACTTTTATATTTATTTTTTATCGTTTCTTTTTTGTATATGCCTTTTACTATATCGGTTACTGTGGGTCCTTTAGTGCAATTACTTAAAAGAATAAAACTAAAAAGAACTATCAAACAAAATAATAATCTTTTTTTCATATTAAATTACTTTTGTTCAAGATCTCATATTTGAGATCACTCTTTAAAGAAGTATCATTCTTTGTAATACCTACCATTTCAATCACTTTGCCTGTTTTCTGTTTTGGAATAATAGCAAGTCCTTTTAAAGACAAACAATTAGTAACTTGATCTGAACATAACTTACTAGAATCTAAACTTAATATAAAATCAAAAGGAGCTACTTTTTTCCAGCTAAAAATGCTAGTTCCTATATTTAAGTAAATATTTTTATTATTTTTGAATATTTCTATTTCCTCTAAAATTTTTTTATGTTGCTCGTTTTGACATACTCCATAAATACGCTTACAAAATTTAGTTAATAAGGCAATTAACCATCCATCTTTAAAACCATATAACAAAATATTATTAAGCTTTCTATTATGATTTAAAACTATTTCAAGTAATTTTGAAATTTCTATTACCTCTCTAATGTAAAATTTTTTTTCTTCAGTTTGATTTTCAAATAAATTGATATAATAGTGTGGGGGTATTCTTTCAATAGCTTCTAATATACTATAATTTTTAAACCCTATACTTCTTAATTTTAGCAATATTTCAATTAAAAGCTCCCTATTTTTCAAGGGTATTCTCTAAAATAGTTTGTAATTTTAGAAAATCGTGTTCATTTAACATAAGATTACTTCCATTATGTATCGTTATAGTAACAAATCCATTTCTCAGTTCATATTCATCTTCTCCAGGTTTAGCTTCTTTTATAATTTTTCTTTCTGAAGGTATCTGATAGTTATTATTATTTGAAATAATCATACTTCCTGGTTTTCTATGTCCTAGTTTTACAACTTTTATTCCCTTTATTTGATCTTTAGACTGACTAGGAAAATTAATATTAAAAAAAAAGCTTTTATATATATTAGTGTCTATTATTGTTTGAATAATTTTAGGAGCAAAATATTCTAATCCACTCCATTCTATTCTACCATTTGATGTATCAATTGACATAGCTATAGATTGTACGCCATTCAAACAGCCTTCTCTTGCAGCAGCAACAGTACCTGAATATATAAGGTCATAGCCTAGGTTTACGCCTTCATTAATTCCAGAAATTAATAGATTACAATACTTCTTATCAGATTTAATTTTTTCTAAGCCTATTATTACACAATCAGCAGGTGTTCCTTCAATAACGTAGTTTTTATTATTTAATTTAATTAAGTCAATATCTCTATTTATTGTTATTGAATGAGCTTTAGCTGATTGATTGTGTTTGGGAGCAAATACCCAAATATTATTTGAAAATAAAGTATTAATTCTTTTTAATACTTGAATACCATATGAGTTATATCCATCGTCGTTTGTAATAAGTATTAAACGATTTTTTTCACTCATATCATATATATATTTCTTCTTTTCCATTCATATATTTAACTAATACTTCAGGAACTTTAATTGTTTTCTCATCAACCTGGTAATTTTCTAAAACTGCTAGTAGTGTTCTTCCAACAGCTAAACCTGAACCATTTAAAGTATGAACAAAATCTTTACTTCCATTACTGTCTTTATATTTTGTTTTCATTCTTCTTGCCTGAAAATCATTACAATTTGAACAACTTGATATTTCTCTATACTTATTCTGACTAGGTATCCATACTTCAATGTCATAGGTTTTACTTGCTGAGAAACCCATATCTCCAGTACACAACATTACTACTCTGTAGGGTAATTTTAATAAGTCTAGCACAGAACAGGCACTATTTAACAATCTATCTAGTTCTTCATTAGATTTATCTTGGGCTACAATAGAGACTAATTCAACTTTCTTGAACTCATGCAACCTAATCATTCCTTTTGTATCCTGGCCTGCTGAACCAGCTTCAGATCTAAAACAATTACTAAAAGAAACTAATCTTATAGGTAAATTAACCTTGGGTAATATACTATTTCTGTAAAAGTTTGTAAGAGTTACTTCAGCAGTTGGAATTAACCATTTGTCATCAGATACTTTGAATAAATCATTTTCAAACTTTGGTAGTTGCCCTGTTCCCATTAAAGTATCTTCTTTTACTATATGAGGAGCACTGACCTCAGTATAATTATGTTTGTCCACATGTAGTTCAAGCATAAAGTTAATTAATGCTCTTTCCAATAATGCTAAATCTGATGTAAGTACTACAAACCTAGCACCAGATATAGAAGCACTAGTTTCAAAATCCATCATGTTTATGTTTTTGCCTAATATATCATGAGAAAGTGGTTTAAATTTAAAATGAGGTATATCAAACTTTTTATAAATTTCTTTATTATAGTTTTCGTCTTTTCCAACAGGAACATCTTCTAAAGGGATATTAGGAAGTTTAAGTAAAATATCATTTAACTTATCCTCTAATGCCTTAACATCTTTTTCTATATTTAAAAATTTATCCTTTAAAGAGCTTACCTGTTTTTCTAAAGCAATAGTTTCCTGATTTTCTTGCTTATAAACACCTATTAATTTAGATATTGAATTTCTTTCAGTTTGTAAGATTTGAAGATCAGAAATTTTTTTCTTTTTTTCTTTATCTAGAGCAATTATTTCTTCAACATTAACAATAATATTTCGGTTAGCCATTATATTTTTAAATATTTCTGGCTTATCTTTTATAAATTGAATATTGATCATTTATTACTCATTGTAATCTGTTTCTCCAATACTAGATTTAGTTCTATTATTCTTATTTTTTTTATTATTTTTTCTTTCAAAAGCTTGAGCTAAAATAATTGATATTTCAAACAAAATAATAATTGGAATTCCCAGACCAATCTGACTTATTAAGTCTGGAGGCGTTAAAATTGCAGCAACTAAAAATGCTATCACAATAGCGTATTTTCTTCTTTTTTTAAGATCCTCACTATGTACTATACCTGCTCTAGATAATAAAGTAATAGCTACCGGAATTTGGAATGCTAATCCAAACGCAAACATCAATTTAAGAACAAGTGATAGGTATTCATTTACTTTTGCTTCAAGCTCAATTGCCATACCAGTATCCATAGAGTTTGTTTGAAAACCAAGAAAAAATCTCCAAGCTAATGGAAAAATAAAATAATAAACTAATGCTGCACCCGCACCAAATAAGACTGGCGTAGCAATTAAAAATGGAAGAAAAGCTTTCTTTTCATTCTTATATAAACCAGGTGCTGCAAATTTGTAAATTTGTAAAGCTATTATCGGAAAAGATACAAAAAGGGCTCCATAAAAAGACACTTTTAAATAAGTAAAGAACGCCTCTGTTAAAGCTGTATATATCATTCTAGGGTTCTCTATCCCCTTCTCAAGGTAAATATCATATAATGGAGCAACTAAAAAATTATATATATCTGTTGCTAAATAGTAACTTAAACAAAATGCTATAAAGAAAAAAGCCACTGCCCATTTAAGTCTATCTCTTAGCTCTATTAAATGAGATATTAAAGGAGCTCTTGAATCCTCAATATTATTTCTGTCTTCACTGTTTTTAGTTCCTTTATTCATAGATATACATAATAAGCTAAAGTTATTTAATTACTTTGATATAAACACTTAAAAAAAAGTTAATTCCAATTAACTAGTAATTGGTGATTATTTAAAAATTCATATAGTTTGTAGAAGCTAATTCATAATTAATTGTTTTTCTTTCTTACAGCTGTATTTTTTCTTTTCTTTGTTTTCGTTTTAGCCTCTACTTCATCCGCAGAAACATCGATCTCTTCATTTTCTCCTTCTTTCATTCCTGCTTTAAAGCTTTTTATACCCTTAGCAACATCTCCCATTATTCTTGGTATTTTTCCTGCTCCGAATAAAATTAAAATTATTACCAATACTAATACTATCTGCCATATACTTATTCCCATTATTATCTCCTATTTAATTAGAATTTATATAATAAATTGCTTGTCGGCAATGAATTTTTTAATCTTGGAAAATTAATATACTTTTTTTGTTTGTATTAATTCTTATATATTGATTTTTCTTAAGTTCTTTTTTACAGTTTGCTATACTTAAAATAGGTTTTTTAACCCCAAGATATAACTGATAACTCCAAGTTGCTCCTAAAAAGTATTTATTAATTACCTTTGCCTTTACTCCTGTTTTACCAATAGTCAAATTTTCTGGTCTAATAACACAGAAATGCTCTTTATCATTGCATTTATAATTTTTATTTAGACATTTATCACAATTTATTTTTCCAAAAGGCGTTATTAATTGTCCATGCGAGTTTGGCTTTACTGCAAATTGATTAATAGAACCTAACATTTCAGCTACATACTTACTTTTTGGAAAACTATATATCTTTTTAGGTGTATCTATTTGCAATATTTTACCTTTTTTCATTACTATGACCTTATCACTTATACTCATTGCTTCTTCAATATCATGAGTTACAAAGACTAGAGGTATTTTACTTTTTTTAAGAGTGGTTATAGTGTAATTGCATATTTCTTTTCTTAAGTTTGTGTCCAAATTAGAAAATGGTTCGTCCATTAAAAGTACTCTGGGTTTTGTTATTAAAACTCTTGCCAGAGAGGCTCTTTGTTTTTCTCCTCCTGATAAAGAACTAGGATAACTTTCTTTTTTATCTAGAAGTCCAAACTTATTAAGATAACTATTTACTAAAGTTTCTCTTTCTAGCAATGGTTTTTCATCAACTCCAAATGCTACATTTTTAAAAATATTTAAATGAGGAAACAAAACATCTTCTTGAAACATTAAAGCTATTCTTCTTTGTCCAGTTGGAATAACAAATTTATTAGAAGAAATAATTTTATCTGAAAAATATATATTTCCACTAGTAGGTTTTATTAAACCAGCCATAATTCTAAGAATACTTGACTTTCCAGAACCTGAAGGACCAACTACAGAAATTACTTCGTGTTTATCTAATGAAAAACTTATATGTTTTAATATTTCTACTTTATTAATAGTTAGGTTTATGTTTTCTATACTAAGTAAACTCATTATTTTTTTCCTAGCCTATAGTCAATTATTGAATTAATAAATATAAGAGGTAATAATCCTATTGTAGTTATTAAAAGTGCTGGCAAGGCGGCCTCAACTAATTGCTCAGAACTGGCATATTCAAATGTATAAACTGATAAGGTATTAAAATTAAAAGGTCTTAGAATTAAGGTGATAGGTAATTCTTTTAAAATATCTATAAAAATAAGTAAGAAACCTATAAGACATGTAGTTAAAATCATAGGAAAATGAACTTTAAAGAACAGCGTGTAATTTGAAGCTCCCAAATTTAAAGCCGAATAGTCTATTTTTTCACTTATTTTCTCCATGCCTGATTCTATAGGGTTAAAAGCAACAGATAAAAACCTTACTAAATAAGCAAATAATAGTATTGCTATAGATCCGCTCATTATTAAACCTATATCGAAACCAAAATATGAAAACAAGTAATTTAATTTTTTATCAAAAAAGATTGTTGGTGTTATTATACCTATAGCAATAACTATACCTGGAGCTGCATATCCAATTTTAGTAAAATTCAAAATAAAATGTAAAAAATTAATTTTGTATATTCGTTTAGTAAAAATTATTATAGTAGCAAAAGTCACTATAATCAAAGAACCTAGAAGTGCTAATTTTAAACTATTATAAGTAGCTACACCTAATTCTTTTAAATTTTTTAAATCATGTAATACGACGTTAGAAGTTAACCAAGCTATAGGGATTAAAAAAGATAAAAAAACAAGTAAAATCAAAAATACTAAAGGGTAAGTTGTTTTAGAGTCAAATAGGACATTAATATTATTTTCAAATCCATAGGTAGTAAAATTCTCTTTTTTATTTCTTCTTAAATATTTTTCTATTAGTATAATGCTTATAGTAAAAAATAGTAATATTAATGCTAGTCTAGCTGAACTATTTAAATCATCAAAACCGAACCATGCCTTATATACTCCTACTGAAAGACTATTTACTCCTAAGTAATGCACTACACCAAAGTCAGCTAAGCTTTCCATCACAACAAGAGTAATACCTGCTACTAATGCAGGTCTTGATACTGGCAAAGCAAATTTTAAGAATAATTTTAATCTTGAGGCACCAAGGTTTGCAGCAGACTCAATAATCTTTAACGCATTATTTTGAAAAGAATACTTTGTTATTAAAAAAACGTAAGGAAATAAAGTAAGAGATAAAATGAATATTGCACCTGCTAAAGATCTTACAGACGGAAATAGGAGTGGAAGACTTTCAGGCAATAAAAATGAAAACAAAACATTTACTAATCCTCCTCTATCTGTCAAATCAGCATAACAGTAAGCCATAGCATATGGTGGAATGGCTATTGGAAGTACTAAAAATGTAGTGATTGTTCTTTTAAAAGGAATATTATAAAAAGTAATAAGCCAAGCTGATATGACTCCTATAAAAAAGGTTAGCAATCCTACACCTATTACCAAAATTATTGAGTTAGTTAAATAAGTGATTATTAAATAATCATAAATGTGCTCCCAAACCTCTACATTAACTTTAAAAGATAAAAATAAAATTACTAATAAAGGAGTAAATATAATTATTGCAAGGAATACTGATATTACCAACCAGGTATTAACTTTATTATGTATCATTAAATTTAAAATAAACTTACCTCTTATGGAAAAATTATAATAAATAAAAGATTAAATAAAGTAAATGATAATAATTTACATTTGCAACTACAAACTACTTAGAAATTTCTAGTTTAAGGTTATCTCCTTTTGCAAGCAATCCTGACTCTATTAACTCTTTTTTGGAGGGAAGGTCTTTTATTGAACTTAAGTTAAAGTATATTAAAAATTCCTTAGTAGTGTGCCATAGAAGAGGTCGTCCAGGTATCTCCTTTCTGCCTTTAGACTCTATCCAGTCATTGTTAAATAATATTTCGAAAATCCCAGAATGAGTTGAGACACCTCTTATTTCTTCAATTTCTGGTTTAGTAACAGGTTGAAAGTATGCAATTATAGAAAGAGTTTCCATAGCAGCTTTAGATAATTTTTTTTTAACAATTTTATGCTCTTTTAAATAATCTGATATATCTGAAGCTGTTTCAAAATACCACGAACCCTCTGCTTCTTTGAGAATTATACCTTTATTACTATACTCATCTTGTATTGCTGATAATATTTTTTTAATATTTTTATTGTGAGGAAGCTTTTTTTTAAGATCATTAGTGCTAATAGCTTTTTCACTAGCAAAAATTAATGCTTCAATTATTCTCATATCATATTTTAAATTAACACTCATACTAACTTCTTTTTTTTAAAAATATTTCACCAAATTCTTCTTCTTGCCTTATTGAAATTTCTCCTTGTTTGGCTAACTCTAAAGTAGCAGCAATAGTCGAGACCATTGCTATTCTGATTGAGTTTTTATAAACTTGAGAGGACTTGAGTCTTGGGTAAAATTTATTCATAGAAGACCAATCTTTAAAATAATTATATAATTCTCGAATTCTTTCTATAGCATTTTCAATATTATAATAATTATTTGTCAAAAGATTCATTGTTTTTGAAGCTTTTCTATTAAAAATATTGGCAAAACATACAATTAAATTTTTATGATTACAATAATACTCAGTCTCTAAAATAATTGATTGATCTAAGATCTGTCCTCTTAAAAACCTTTTCTCATTTAATAAGTTACGTTTAAAAATTTTATTTGCAGTCTCTCTAATAGCGTTTAATCTTTTTAAATTAAATTCTAAAATTTCTGGCAGTGCTGTATTATTTTCATCACTTTTTTCATCATTTGGTAATAACATTTTTGATTTTATAAAAGCTAAAATAGCAGCCATCACTAGATAGTCAGAAGCAATGTGAAGGTCTAATTCTTTTGCTTTTTTAATAAAATTTAAGTACTGATCCACTAGTTCTAGAATTGATATTTTTGTTATATCTAATTTTTTTGTTTGTGCTAACTGTAAAAGTAGATCAAGGGGGCCATTATAACCTTCTATGTCTAAATTAAATATAAAATTATCTTCTTTAACTAAATCAGTATCTTTTTCAAAAGCTTTATCTTTTATCTCATACAAATTATAGTACTCCTAAAATTACACACTACTATATATATTATATAACCAAAGTATAATATTTAAAATAAATTTTTTAAATCATTAATTTGTGATAGTAATTTCTTAGGAACTTCACCTGCTCCATCTGTTGACTTTCTTATATTAGTCAAGGTTGGATCACAATGTAAAACTATATTACAACCTGCTTCAATAGCTTTTTTAGCTCTATACTTAAATGAGCCCTTAAGAGCTTTCATACACAAATCGTCTGATAATAAAATACCTTTAAACCCTATTTCTTGTTTAATAACTTTATTTATTAAAAATTTTGAGTATGTAGCACAATTATTAGCATCTAAATAATTATACTTTATATGAGCTATCATAGCTAAAGGCATCTTATTTAATTTAATAAAAGGATAAAAATCATCTTTTAAACTATTATAATTTGATTTAATAATAGGAAGTTCAAGATGACTATCTACTTTAGCTCTTCCATGTCCAGGAATATGCTTTAATATCGGCAAAACTCCTTCGGATAACATTCCTTTAGAGGCCTCCAGTGATAATAAACTAACTATTTCAGAATTTCTATCAAAGGCTCTATTGCCTATTACATTGCTTGCTCCTTTTATTTTAAGATCTAATACAGGAGCACAATTATAATTTATACCTAACTCTTTTAATGTTTTTGCTATACTTTTAAAGTTATTATATGTAACTTTTCTAGCTTTTTTTATGCTGTGTTTTGCTATATTACCGAAGAAACTTGCTGCTGGATATTGATCCCATACATCATTATTTAAACGATTAACCCTTCCTCCTTCTTGGTCAATAAGTATCATTGCATTTCTGCCTAGCATCTCTCTAATCAAATTTGTTAATTTGATAACTTGTGATTTATCTTTAATATTTCTTCTAAATAGTATGATGCCTAAAGGTTTTTTTTCATTTAAAAATTCCTTTTCATTTTTACTTAACACATAACTCTTTACACCTATAATTATAGCCGATCTAGTCATTTTGATATTTTTTTAATAATACAACTACTAGTTATTTTTAAGCTTGTACATAATCTTTCTGCAGAAGAATTATTATTAAACTCACCAACTAATAGTCTAAAAAATGTTTTATTATTTTTTAAATTAATTTCTTCTATGATATAATTTAAATTCATTAAACTTTCTGAATGTTTTCTTTTTAATCTTACCCATTCTTCATTTACTAATTTCTTTTTTGATAATGATGCTACTTGAACATATAAAGTAAAACGGGTATTACCTTTATTAACTTCTTTACTTTCTATTTTCTTTTCTTTATCCGAAGTGTTTAATTTAGATTTAATATTCTTTTCAGTTTTAGAAACGTTTTCTAAAATTTCTTCTTTAGGTATATTTTCTTTATTTAAAATTTCTTGATCAACATCTATCCCTTTTTGTAATTTTTTCGCCTTTAAGTTATTATTTTTTTCTAGAGGTATAGCTTCAGAAGTTTTAATTTTTTCTTTATTATTTTTATCAGTATTACTTTCAGTTTCTAACTTTTTAGGTAATTCAATATTATTCTCGAATGCTTTCCAAACATTACTGTTTTCATTTGGAAAATTATCATCTTGGGGTGGAAGAGTTTTTTTAAATTCATGTTTTGGGTAAATAGTTGAAACTTTTGTGTTGTTACTAAGATTATTTTGAAAGATTTTAATATAACCCAACGACCAGAGTAAAAGTAATAAGTTTATAAATGCAATAATAACTAGAAAAGTTTTGAAACTGATTAACTTCACATTTTCTCCATTGGTTGTATAGCTAAAACATCTAAGCCAGATCTTATTACTTTACTAATCACGTTTAAAAGGGTGAGCCTAGCCTCAGTAACATCGTTATCATTTTCATTAATAACTCTTAAATCAATATCTAATTTACCCATACTCCAGTAATTATGCAGTAACCCTGCTAGGTCAATTAAATAATAAACTACCCTATGAGGTTCTTTATAAAAAACTGAGTTTTCAATTACTTTAGGCCATAATGAAAGTTTTTTTAATAAACCTATTTCATTATCATTTAATTTATTAAATAGTTTCTCGTTAAAGCCTCTAAATTTTAACCCTTTTTCTGTAAAAAATTTATTAGCTGAATTAATTCTAGCTATAGCATATTGAATATAAAATATTGGATTTTCTTTTGTCTCCTCTAAACACTTTTTTAAATCAAAATCCAAATGGGCATCATTTTTCCTAATCAGCATAAAAAACCTAACAACATCTTTATCTATCTTCTTTAAAATATCATCGATAAGTATGAAGTTTCCAGACCTCTTTGACATTTTTACACTTTTGTTATTTTCCAATAAATTTACTATCTGACACAATTTTACATCAAAAGTAATTTTATTATGACCAAGTGCAAGCAAAGAAGCATTTATTCTTTTTATATAACCTGCGTGATCCGCACCCCAAACATTAATGATTTCATTAAAACCTCTTGATACTTTATAATGATGATAAGCAATATCTGATGCAAAGTAAGTCCAGTTACCATCATTTTTTTTAATAGCCCTATCGTTATCATCTCCATAACTAGAAGACTTAAAAATAAGCTGTTTCTTTGGTTTCCAATCTTTATCTTTAATACCCTTCGGTTTTTCTAAATAGCCTGTAAATAAAAGATTTTTTTTATTAAGGTTATCTATAACATCATTCAGCATTCCTTTTTCATGAATGTTTTTTTCAGAAATAAAATTATCAAAAACTATTCCTAAATTATTTAAGTCTCTTCTAATTAATTTTAAAACTTTATCAATAATTATTTTTTTAATGAGATTTTTATCTTTTTTATAATCTTCGTTTGCTATTATCTCATCAGCAATATATTTCAAATATTCTCCATGATACATTTCTTCAGGTTGCTTTAAATGTTCCTTATTAAGTTTGTTTTCAATATGATATTTTACAGTTAAGTATAAAACTTCTATCTGATTGCCTATATCATTAACATAATATTCTTTAGCGACCTTATAGCCACTCTTTTGCATCAAGTTTGCTAACACATCTCCAAAAACTGCACCTCTTAAGTGTCCTACATGTAATGGTCCTGTTGGGTTTGCTGATATGAACTCTAGAATTACTTTTTTATTTAATCCAATATTACGGAATCCAAAACTATTGTGTTTTAAAATATGAATCATAATATCATACCATATACTTTTTTTTAATGTAAAATTTATAAAACCAGGTTTTATATAAGTAACTTTTTCAAATAATTTTTTTGAGTTTAATTCAGAAATAACTACATCCTCTATACTCTTAACATCTATTTTATTTTTTTTTCCTAAAATCATAAGAGCATTCGAAGATAAATCACCAAACTTTAGGTTTTTAGGTTGTTCACACGTTATTAAATCTAAAGTACTTTGATTTATACCCTCAATATTATTTTTAATAACCTCTATAATTAAATGCCTTATTTCATTATAAATATTCATTACCAACCTTTATTAAAATCAAAAAGTTTTTTATGTTCGTTTATAGCAAATCTATCTGTCATTCCTGCAATATAGTCAGCTATAATTCTGTTTTTAGAAAAAATATCTAATGAATTATTGTAACTATTCCTCCACTCATAAGGCAAACAATCTGGTTCTTCACTGTATATTTTGTATAGATCAGAAACTATTCTTTTAGCTTTACTTGTCATTCTATTTATTTCTGAATGTTTATACATTTTCGTAGTAAGAAACTCTCTAATTTCTTTCATATTTTTTTTCATTCCATTAGAGAAAATTATTAAAGGTTGATCTAATAATCTAACATCATTGGTACTTTCAGGTTTAAATTTATCTATATTAAATTTTGTTTGATTAATTAAATCATCAATCATTTTAGAAATAATAAGTCTTCTTACTTCATTTACTATTCTTTTAACAGAAAACTTGTGAAACTTTTCCTTAAGTTGATCTTTAAATTCATCTAATATAGAAAAAGAGTTTACTATCTCCTCAATAGTAAAAAAATTAGCTCTGACACCATCTTCAAAATCGTGGCTAAAATATGCTATGTCATCAGACAAGGCAGCTACTTGGGCTTCAGGGCCACACCATGTATCTATCTCAAGATCCATTCCTTGACTGATATAATCTTTAATTGCAAATGGTAACTTGTTTTTATCTAATGGACCATTATGCTTTACTATTCCTTCAAGTGCTTCCCAAGTTAAATTAAGACCATCAAAATCAAAGTATTTTTTTTCTAAATAAGAAATAATTCTTAACGTTTGAGCATTATGATCAAAACCACCATAACTAAGCATTGCCTTATTTAATGCTTCTTCTCCAGCATGTCCAAAAGGAGTATGCCCTAGGTCATGAGCTAGTGCGATAACTTCTGATAAATCCTCATCTAATGCTAACATTCTTGCTATAGATCTAGCTATTTGGCTAACCTCAATGCTGTGAGTTAGTCTTGATCTATAGTGGTCACCTTCATGATGAACAAATACTTGTGTTTTATGTTCTAGTCTTCTAAAAGCTGCAGAATGAATTACTCTATCCCTGTCTCTTTGATATATAGACCTATTTGTATCTTCTTTCTCATTATAAAGTCTTCCTTTACTAGTCTTAGAGTCTGTAGAAAATTTTTTATTTAACATTGTAATAATTAACCTTTGCTATTATATACTTATTATGGATAAAACTTCTAATAAAAATAAAAAATTAATTAGTGTAACTGCTAATGCTATAAAGCAGTTTAAAAAAATATTGTCAGAGGAAGAAGAAAAGTCTTTTGTAAGAATATTAGTGGATAGTGGAGGATGTTCAGGGTTTTCATATAAATTTTCTATAGATAAATGTTGTGATAGTACAAGTGATATAATATTAGTAAAAGAAAATAACAAAAATATATTTGTAACAGATAAAATTTCATTAAATTATATTAAAGATTCTTCAATAGATTGGATAGAAAGTTTAACTAACTCTCAGTTTTTAGTATCTAACCCCATTGCTAAATCAAGTTGTGGCTGTGGGTCTTCTTTCTCAATATGACAAAGTTAACTATTGCTTCTTGGAATGTTAATTCTATAAGAGCTAGACTTCCTTTAATCATAAAATGGCTAAGAAACAAAAATCCTGATTTATTATTACTGCAAGAGTTAAAAGCTAACGAAGAAAATATTCCTAGAGAAGAAATAGAAGAACTTAATTATAATTTTATAACTATGGGTCAAAAAGCATACAATGGCGTTGCAATACTTTCTAAATTTCCTGTTTCGGATATAGAATGTAATTTACCAAATTTTAAAAACGATGATCAAGCCAGATATATCGAAGCCTGGGTTAATTTAGAAAATAAAGGGATTAGAATAGCATCTATATATGCACCGAATGGTAACCCCATTAATTCAGAAAAATTTACTTATAAACTTAGTTGGTTGGAAAAGTTTAAAGAACATGCTGCTAAATTATTTGAATTAGAAGAGTTTACTATATTAGGTGGAGATTTTAATATTTGTCCAACTAGTTTAGACACAGCAGATGAAACTCTTTTATATGAAGACGCTATTTATAAAAATGAAGTTAAAAATATATATAAAAATTTACTAAATAAAGGCTATTATGATGCATATAGAACTCTTTATCCAGATAAGCCTGGCTTCACTTATTGGGATTATGGACAGTCCTTTACAAATGATATAGGGGTAAGAATTGATCATTTTTTATTATCTCCTTATGCAATGGATATTACTAATAAAGTTTATGTTGATAAAGAACCGCGTAAATGGATTAAGCCTTCTGACCACACTCCTATATGTCTTGAAATAGATATATGATTATTGTTAATAAGAACGGAGAGTTGTACTACAAAAATCAAATATATAAATGTGCTTTAGGAAAAAATGGAATATCAGAAAATAAAAAAGAAGGTGATGGTTGTACACCAGCAGGCACATTTTCATTGGGATCATTGTATTTTCGCAGAGATAGAATTAACAATATTGATAGTAATTTCAAAGCTATACCAATTAAATCAAATATGTTTTGGTCTGACCACTCACCAAGTAAATATTACAATCAATTAATAAATTTTAGAGATATATCTTGTGAACAATTATTTAAGGAAAATAACACTTATGATATATTTTTAGTTATTAATTATAATTATAATCCAATTTTAAAAGGTAAAGGAAGTGCAATTTTTATGCATATAGCTAAAGAAAATTTAACACCCACTGCTGGCTGTGTAGCACTAAAGAAAAATTGTCTTATTAATCTATTAAAGCAATTAAATATAAACGATAAGATAAAAATTTTGCTATGATATTTTAAATATCAGCATAACAAAACTCCTCTTTTTCTGCCCCAGGATGTGTAACAGCCCCATTTAAAGCGGATCCTACAAGTTGTGAATATTTCCATAAATCTCCAGATTGATAATTATGCTTTTTAGGAGCCCACAACTTTTTTCTAGACACCAGTTCGGCATCAGTTAAATTCACTTCCAAAATACCTTTGTCAGCATCAATTTTTATTATGTCTCCATCTTTAATTAATGCAATGTTTCCTCCAACTGCGGCTTCTGGACCTACATGACCTATACAAAAGCCTCTAGTAGCACCAGAAAATCTACCATCCGTTATTAAAGCTACTTTATCTCCCATTCCTTGACCATAGATTGCCGAGGTTGTGGCTAACATTTCTCTCATACCTGGTCCTCCTTTAGGACCTTCATATCTAATTACAATTACATCTCCTTCTTTATAATCTTTATTTTGCACTGCTTCATAAGCCTCTTCTTCACTGTCAAAAACTTTGGCTGGACCTTGATGAAATAATCTAGTCATTCCAGCAACTTTAACAATTGCTCCTTCCTCAGCAATGTTACCTTTTAATCCAACCACTCCACCTGTTTTAGTAATAGGATTGCTAATATTTCTTATAACTTTTTGAGTATCAGAAAATTTAATATTTTCTAAGTTCTCTTTTAATGTTTTACCTGTTACGGTTAAGCAGTTCATATTAAGAAAACCTCCTTCAGCAAGGGCTTTTAATAACACTGGTACACCTCCAGCCTCATATAAATCTTTAGCTACAAATTTACCTCCTGGTTTTAAGTCTGCTATATAAGGAGTAGATCTAAATATTTCAGCAACATCAAATAAATCAAACTTTATTCCTGCTTCATGAGCCATAGCAGGTAAATGTAATGCAGCGTTAGTAGATCCACCAGATGCAGCAACTGCTCTAGCTGCATTTTCTAAAGAATCTAATGTCACAATATCTCTAGGTCTAATTTTATTTTTAATGCATTCCATAACAACTTTTCCAGCCTCATACGCATATTCATCTCTACTTTCATATGGTGCTGGAGCCATTGTAGAATTTGGTAATGCAAGGCCTAAAGCCTCAGATACACAAGCCATTGTATTTGCTGTAAATTGTCCGCCACAGCTTCCAGCAGAAGGACAAGCTACTTTTTCAATGTCTTCTAAATCTTTTTCGTTAATAGATCCTCCTGAGAAGTTTCCAACAGCTTCAAATACATCCTGAACAGTAATATCTTTACCTTTATATTTTCCCGGCAAAATTGAACCTCCATAGATAAACACTGAAGGGATATTTAATCTTAACATTGCCATCATAACTCCCGGTAAAGCCTTATCACAACCAGCTAAACCAACTAAACTGTCATAAGAATGTCCTCTTACGCTTAATTCAATACTATCTGCAATTGCCTCTCTGCTGGCTAAAGAAGCTTTCATACCTTGATGTCCCATAGCAATTCCATCTGTTACAGTAATTGTTGTAAATTCTCTTGGAGTTCCTTCTGCATCCAATACTCCTTTTTTTACTGCCTGTGCTTGTCTTCTGAGTGTAATATTACAAGGCGCAGATTCATTCCAAGTACTAACTACACCAACAAATGGTTGATTAATTTGTTTTTTTGTCATACCCATTGCATAATAATAAGATCTATGAGGTGCACTGCTAGGTCCAATACTTGTATACCTACTAGGTAATTTAGATTTATCAAATTTTTTCATTATCTCTCCTTTTTACAAAGAATTTATTTGGTTAAGAATTTTATCCTTCAAAAGTTTTTTATCTTTCATTTTCTTTTTAAACTTTTCTACTACATGCAAAGGTGCTTTATTAATAAATTCTTTATTTTCAACTTTATTTTTTAAAACTGTTATATCTTTATTTATATTTAATAACTGCTCATTAAGAATATTCATGTCTTTGCTAAGTAAATTTTCATTTTCTATATTATTTCTATCAACATAAAATACAAGCTTATCATTCACGAATTTCATAAAGTTTTTACTAACTTCATTATCTATAGTTGTATTAATAAGTTTTACTCTTCCCAATACATTAATATATTCTTCATATTTTTTAATATAATCTACATTAATATTTTCTAGTGTTATATAATAAATGTCAATAATTACTCTAGGTTCTATTTTTAAGTTTGCTTTAATATTCCTACATGAAGTTATAATTTTCATTAAATCATTTATACTGCTAAATTTTTTTTTCGATAAGTCTTTGTATTTAATTGAAGGCCAAGACTGTTTTGATAAATAGTCTTTATAACCCAAATAATTAACAAAAATATCGTCAGTTGTAAAAGGCATAAATGGATGTGCAATTTTTAGTATGTTTATAAATACTTGTTTTGCGCAAAACTGTATTTCTTCTTTGATAACCTTATTATTTTTTTTATTTAAATTTATTTTAATAAATTCTAAATACCAATCACAGAATATACTTTTTACAAACTTATAAATGTCTTTAGCAGCTTCATTAAACTTATAATTTTTAATATTTTTTTCTATACTAAGAATATAATCGTTAAGTAATTTTGATATCCAAATATTCTCATCTAATATTAAATTTTCTACTTTTTTTGGAGTTTTTTCAAAACATTTATTTTTATTTAAATAATTGTAAGCACTTCTAATTTTTGTAATAAAATTTCTGTTAATCAATACGTTATCTTCAGATAATTTAATATCTCTACCCTGAGCAGCCATCAAGGAAAGAGTAAACCTTAAGGCGTCTGCACCAAATTTATCAATAATCCTTAGAGGGTTTATAACATTACCTTTTGATTTGGACATCTTATTACCATCTTTGTCTCTAACTAAAGCATGAATATAAACCTCTTTGAATGGCATTTTATTAGTAAAATAAACTGACATCATCATCATTCTAGCTACCCAAAAAAATATAATATCAAAACCTGTGACTAACAAACTTGTAGGAAAGTACTTTTTATAATAGTTATCTTTTTCATTCGGCCATCCTAGAGTTGACATGGGCCATAAGGCTGAAGAAAACCAAGTGTCTAAAACGTCAGTCTCTTGTCTTAGCACTGTATTTTTATTATAAAATTTATCTGCTTTTTTTTGAGCCTCCTCTTGATTATTTGCATAAAAAGTATTTCCATCTGGCCCATACCATATTGGTATTCTGTGGCCCCACCATATTTGTCTAGATATACACCACGGCTCTATATCATCCATCCAAGAAAAAAAAGTATTACTCCATGAACTTGGAAAAAATTTAGTCTCTCCTTCTTTGACCCTGTTAACTACCTGATCTGCAAGAGGTTTTACATTTAGAAACCATTGATCTGTTAAGTAGGGTTCTATTATAGAACCAGACCTATCTCCATAAGGTACCGCATGTTGAATTTTTTCAATTTTTAATAGGTTATCATTTTCATTTAAGTCTTCTAGTATCAATTTTCTAGACTTTATTCTATCTACACCTTGATACTTTAAGGGTACATTCTGATTTAGTTTTCCATATTTATCAAATATAACTTTAAGTTTTAAATTATTCTTCTTTCCTACTTTATAATCATTAAAATCATGTGCAGGTGTAATTTTTAAAACTCCACTTCCTTTTTCTTGGTCAACACTTTCATCAGATATTATTGGTATCAATTCATTAGTAATAGGAATAAAAACTTTTTTACCAATAAATTTTTTATATCTTTCATCATGTGAATTAACTGCAAGACACTGATCTCCAAATAAAGTTTCTGGTCTTGTTGTAGCAACAGTTAAGAATTCTGATTTATCTTCCAAAAAATATTTTAAATAAAAAAACTCTCCTTCTCTTTCTATTTGCTCTACTTCAAGATCTGAAACAGCCGTTTGTAAACTAATATCCCAATTTACTAGCCTTTTATCTCTATAAATAAAACCTTTTTTATAAAGTTCAATGAATGCATGAGTAACAGCATTAGTCATTTCATTATCTAATGTAAACCTTAATCTTTCCCAATCTGGAGATGCCCCTAATCTTTTAATCTGATTAATTATTTTATTCCCTGATTCTTCTTTCCAATCCCATATTTCCTTTAAAAACCTTGTTTTTCCTATGTCTTTCTTATTAATATTTTTTTCATTATGCAGTTTAGTTTCAACAATTTTTTGCGTTGCTATACCAGCATGATCAGTACCAGGTTGCCATAAAACATCTTTGCCATTCATTCTCCAAAATCTAATCAATATATCTTGGATTGTCATATTTAAAGCATGCCCTATATGCAGAGTACCAGTAACATTAGGAGGAGGCATTATTATGGAGAAGTTATTATTACTTTTGGAAGTTTTTGATGCAAATAAACCTACATCTAACCAAGATTTATATAAGCTTTCTTCTAATACTGAATGATCAGGTTTTTTTTCAATTGGTCTTACTGCCATAATTTATTTATTTATGCTTTTGAGTGGCTTTAGATATAAGTTTCATTTCTTCAATAACTATAGTTTTGACAAATGATTTTAAGTTTTTGCTAATCCATTTCTTTATAATAGGCTTTATCTCTCTATCTACTAAAGCTGCTACAGGATCTTTGCTAATATTTTTTGAAGAATTTTCCTTATTGATAGTTTTTTTTTTCTCATTTTTAATATTTTTCTTTAACTCTGAACTCTTACCCGCAGTATATGCTTTTATATTATCATCATTTTTTTTAGGTAATACTCTTTCAGTCCTATTTATTTTAAGTGATTTTTTTTTAGAAACAATTTTATCAAGAAGTATATATTCATCATTAGTATTAATTGAATTATTCTTATCATTAATAGAATCTTTTATTTGCTTTAGTGTTTCTTTTATATCTGAACTTTCTTTTTCCATAATTAAATATAACTCAAAATATATTACTCATCAAACCCTAGCCATAAGTTTTTTACAGACTGATAGTTTTTTGTATAATCATATGTCTTGACTTGTAAATTTAAACTTTCAACAGATAACCTTCCCATCTGAGCAGCAAGGCTAAAAATAGTTTCAAATTTATCTCTTCTAGCTTTAATAATTTCAACTTTTTCCTCAAGCAGTACCTGTTCCGCATCCAGTACGTCTAAAACAGTTCTGGAGCCTAATTCATTTTCTTTTTTTACGCCCTGAAGTGCCATTTCATTTGCCTCAATAGATGCCTCAATAGAACTAATTTGTGCTTCTAAGCTTTTTAAATCAATCCATAAAATTTCTGATTCTTTTAAAGCTTTTTTAATATTGTAATCTAAAATCCTAGAATTCTGTAAAGCTTCTTTCTTTTTCTGTCTAACACTTGAATGCTGATAACCTCCTTTATATAAAGGTATTTTTAAACTTAATTCCATTTTATAGTTTTCATATTCATCAAAAAAGGTATTTGGAGCCCATGCATTTTGAGCTGTAAGGTTTAAATCTAATGAAGGTAGAAGCTGTGATGCTTCAGATGAAACTTTATAAAACGAAGTTTTCTTTCTAAAACCACTAGCAATTATTTCTGGATTTTCTTTTAAGGTGTTTCTAGTTATTTCTTTTAGTTTTAAAGGCAATGCAAATCTTTCTTCAGGAAAAATTAGTTTGTTAGGGGCTTCACTGCCAACTACAGAAAAATATTTAGATTTTTCCTTTTCTATATCACCTTTAGACTTTATTTCATCAGATCTAGCTTTTAAAAATCTCGCCTTGGCTAAAGATAAATCAGTAGATGTTGCTTCGCCTACCATAAATTTATTATTTGTTGCTTCGTAATGTTTTCTTAAAACTAATAAGTTATTTTTTGCTAATTTATTAATTTCAATAAAAGCTAAAAGCCTGAGATAGGTTTTAGTAGCATCTATGAGAATTTTTTGCTCTTGATGTTTTAAGTCTGCTCTTTGAGCAAATATCATAGCATCAGCTATGTCTATTTTACTTTTTGTTCTCCCAAAGTCATATAAATTTTGACTTACTTCTAGGCTAATAGATTTAGGGTTATTATTTGTTTTTTTTTCAACATTTGAAGTATTAATAGTAGTCGTATTATCTACTCCTATACTACCATAGATATTTATTTCTGGCCTATTTTTACTAATTGCCTTGGATAATTCTTCGTTTATTGCTTCTAGCTTTAATCTATTGCTTTTTAATAACGGGCTATTTGTATATACTTTTTCCAAAGTTTCATAAAGAGTGTTAGTCTGACCCTCCTTAATGAAAATAATGAACGTAAGTAAAATTGTAATAGTAAAATAAAATTTCTTAAAATTAATCACTTATTTGCCCTTAAATTAAAATAAATTCACTTTTATTAACTTTATCTTCAATTACTGTGGGAATATTGATATCAAATAACTTTTGTTTGACGTAATTATTATTAAATTTATAAAAAACATTTAACTTGCTCTCCTTAAGATTAAAATTATGATTCTCACAGTAAAACAACTTACCACCCTCAGTAAGCTGGTTTAATAGTTCTTTCTCTATTTTAAATCTAGTATCTAAATTAATTATAGTATCATAAGGACCTAGTTTATTATAACCACTTTCATGCGTCTTATTGAATAAAACTATATTTTCAACATTCAAGCTTTTATACGCAGCCTCAGCGCTTTTTACTAAATTTACATCTTCTTCTATTGCTACTAAAGTATCAACTATTTTAGATAGTATAAGAGCCTCATACCCTAAAGTAGCACCTATTAATAGAACAACTTCTTTTCCTGTAAATGATGCTTCCTGAAAAATTTTTGCTGAATTAAAAGGAGAAGGAATATATCTATTAGTATTTATTTTTATATTTAAGTCACTATAAGCAACTGCTTTAAATTGGCTAGGTAGAAATTTCTCTCTTGGAACCTCCTCAAAGACTTCTAATAATTTTTTATCCTTTATAAGTCCAGGTAAAAATTGGCCTAGTATCATATTATTTCTATTTAGAACATAATTTGTCATAATTTATAATAATAAATTCAATGAAAATAAAAAGGTTTAAATTATGATTTAAGTTTAAAGTATATAATTTCGTATACTATATTCGATAAAAATACTGCTAAAGACATTAAGAAAAGAATTCCTAAGTAATAAATGATGGTTTTCAGAATATCTTTTCTTTTTTTCACTACAGCATTTCCTCCTTTGGGTACTAGTGGACATGTATGAGGGAGTTGTTTTTCAATTTTATTAATTGTCTTGTTAGAAATTTCATTTTTCTCTGTTATTTCATTAATTAGTTTTTCTAATATTTTAGTATTTCTGTGAAAGCTAGTTAATATTTTAGTAGAATCATAGGCATAATTATAAAATGTTTCCTCTAATTTAGCCAGTCTAGTGTCCATAGATCGTACATCATTAAATATTCCAGTAGCTTTTGTTTTACCTTTAGAATTAACGTTAGCGGGAGTTAATTCATTCTTATCTTCAATTTTCTTATTGTCAAAAAGAGAGCTTCTTAATTCACTTATTTGTTTTTTTAATCTTATATCAGACATTTTTCACCAATTTTATGTTGCTAGATACGTGCCAAAAATATTTTTTAAGTTTATTTAATATCATTAAATTTTTCAATTTTAGCCCTTCTATTTACTCCCCATCTATATTGACTTGGCCAAAGTTTATAATCTGGGTCTGCTCCTAGTTTTTGTGCAGCATGGAGTGACCAAAAAGGGTTATACATTAACTCTCTTCCCATTGCTATGAGATCTGCTTCTTTATTAAGCAAGATATTTTCTGCTTGTTCTGGATCTACAATTACTCCTACTGCCATGGTTTTAATATTTGAATTTTTCTTGATTTGTTTAGCATATGGAACTTGAAATCCCAGGCCTCTTTCTATATTAGTTTTTAAGACCGTACCATCATCATGTGCAGCAAACCTTGGTCTACCTTTTATCCCCCCTGAGGAACAATCTATTACATCAACACCGTTATTTGATAACATTTTTGCAAGAGCAACTGAGTCGTCTAATTCCCAACCATTTTTAATACCATCTACTGCTGAAATTCTACAAAATAGAGGAATATTTTCAGATATATTATTTCTAATTTCACAAACTATATCTATTAATAATTTTGCTCTACCTTCTAAATTGCCACCATATTCATCGTTTCTTTTATTTGATATAGGAGATAAAAAACTATGAAGTAAATAACCATGAGCAGCATGAACTTCTAATACTTTAAAACCTGCTTCTATAGCACGCTTAGATGTCTGAACATATGCTTTTATTAAATCCTCTATATCCCCTTTATTCATAGCCTTAGGAGTTTTCCAGCCTTCAGCTAATGGTAATGATGATGGGCCTATTGTATCCCATGGTAATATTCCATTTTTTTTATCCTCATCATCAAGTGGCAAACCTCCTCTCCACGGTTCTTTTGTTCCTGCTTTTCTTCCTGCATGCGCTAGCTGAAATGCTGGAATAGAGCCCATTTTTTCTATAAAATTTACTATAGGTTTAAATTCATTTTTTTGTTTGTCATTCCATAAACCTAAACAGAATGGAGTTATTCTTCCCTCAGGTGAAACAGCAGTTGCTTCAGCAAATATACAACCTATTTTTGCTCTAGCAAAAGTGCTTAAATGTGAAAAGTGCCAGTCATTTGGAATACCATCTTTTGCGGAGTACATGCATAGTGGTGACAAAACTATCCTATTAGGAAAATTAATACCCCTAATATTTAATTTGGAAAATAATTTTGACATAATTTAATATAACACACTTAATAGTTTTTTATTTTTATATTTTAGCGTTTTCATATAAAATTTAAAAATATTAAAATTACATTGAAACAAAAATTCTATAATGTTAATTTGTTTTTTTGGCTCGGTGGCAGAGTGGTTATGCAGCGGATTGCAAATCCGTCTACGGCGGTTCGATTCCGTTCC
>MDTB01206675.1_pt1 | contig 41582 bp, 60 predicted proteins | sample 811161 | NCBI WGS metagenome assembly MDTB01 (sample SAMN05326650, study PRJNA326480) | marine metagenome | isolation source: seawater | place: Mediterranean Sea | collected 2009 | reverse complement strand
TTTTGTACTGTTGAGTATTTTATCTCTGCCCTGTCATGTGTTACAAGTTCTACTACAGCCGCATGTAATGTGTTCTCATCATATGCTGGTGCTGTACAACCTTCTAAGTAACTAACATAACTGTCCGCATCTGCTATAATAAGTGTTCTTTCGAACTGTCCTGTATTACGAGCATTGATGCGGAAGTATGTGTTAAGTTCCATAGGGCATTTAACACCCTTAGGAATATAACAGAATGTGCCGTCAGTAAAGACAGCACTATTTAGGCAAGCAAAGTAGTTATCCTTGGGAGGGATAACACTACCTAAATACTCTTTTACGAGTTCGGAATGTTCTTGTATGGCTTCACTTATGCTACAAAAAATGATGCCTTGCTTTTTTAGTTCTTCTTGAAATGTTGTGGCAATGCTGACACTATCAAATACTGCGTCAACGGCCACTGCGGGTATTCTGTTTGGGTCTTTTTCTACGCCTAGTAAGGCATCTCGTTCATGTAATGGTACACCTAACTTTTCAAAAGTATCTAATATCTCTTGTGGTATATCTTCTTTGCTTCTTATTGTAGGTGCTGAATAATAACTTAGACTTTGATAATCAATAGGTTTGTAATTAACATTTGCCCAAGTAGGTTCTTTTATTGTTTGCAGGTGTTCGAATGCTTTGAGTCTAAATTCTGTAACCCATTCAGGTTCGTTCTTAAGTAAACTTAATCGTTTGATAATATCCTCATTGAGTCCTGGTTCGAAACTCTCTGATTCTATTGGTGTTGTAAAGCCTGCCGTATATTTGTTGCCAGCAAGTTTGCTGACTTCAGTCATACTAATTTCTCCAGTATGATCTTTAATGGATGCCCGTTGTGTCTACAGATAATTTGTGCTTCATGAACTTTTTGTTCTGCTACTTCATAATTATATGAACCAGCAATGCCTTTACCATTCTCGTGAATGTTCATCATTATTACTTTTGCTTGTTCTAAGTTTTTATTAAAAACTTCTATTAGAAGTTGCACTACAAAATCCATAGGCGTATAATCATCGTTAAGAAAGATTACATCGTATCTATCAGGGTATTTAAGTTCTACTTTTGACTTTGTACTTTGTTTTGATCTCGCCATTATTTTTGGTGTTTAGGTAGTTTTGCTTCAACAAACATCTCATGCTTTTGTTTTATAGGATTAAACTTTCTCAACTTTAATTTCCTATTTTCTTGTATGAGAGTTTTTGTTTTAACAGCCGTGTAATGATATGTATGACTATCTCTAGTTTCACCTTCTGGTATCAAATATACGATCTGTTTCTTTTTATTACTTTTACTTTTGCTTGCCATCTTTAGTTGAGGGGACTTTTAGTGTCCCCTCCCCATATCTATTTATAAACCAGATTACCCAATTTTAATCTTTTGTGGTTTAAGTGCATCTGGAACATTCCTAAACAGTTTTACTCTTAGGATGCCATCCTCCAGTTTTGCTTCTTTTACTTCCACATACTCTGCAAGTTTGAAAGTTCTAATGAAGTTTCTTTCTGCAATGCCTTTGTGTAAGTATTCAATATCTTCGTTATCTAAAACTTCAGATGTGCCTGATATTTTTAAAGTACCATCTTCTAGTTCAATATCAATGTCAGACTTTTTAAATCCTGCTACTGCTAAAGTGATTTCATAAACATCATCTTTACCTTTACTAATGTTATAAGGTGGATACCCTGTAGCATTATTAAATGCAGGCTCGTTGAAAAACTCGTTGACAAGTTTATCAAATCCTATTGAAGTTTTATAAAGTGGGGAAAGTGTATCAGTCGTGATACGGAATTGCTTGTTTACCATAATTATCTCCTTAAATTTTAAGCAAGTTAAATTCTACTTTACCCATTTGGCGTAAAGTAAAATCGCGAGTGAGGTCGTTTCCGGTTTGTGTGTTGTCTGTTTCTCCTCACACACTTGTTACACTTCTTGGTTTCCTTTGATGTTGCCATCTCTGGTCCTTTGTTGGGTAACCTAAAAATATAATCCTAAGATTACATTCTAAACTTTGATGAATAAATCCGAGCACTTTTGAAGACCTCTATTTCAAGGCCCGTGCTCTTTTGAAGATTTAAACTTCCGGCAATTTATTGCTAAATTGCAAAGTTATTTATCATTTACATTATATAATATAGTGCTTTTTTTGAAAAAATCAACCTTTTTTTGCAAAAAATGGTTACTTTTTAAATGAATCTAGCACTACAGGTGCAAGTAATTTAAATTCTTCATATGAATAATCTCTTTTCATTTCATTCACTATCTTAGAAAGAATTTGAATATTATCAGGATGATTTATTTTTTCTTCTGACCATCCTTGTTGTTTGCACCATGATTTTGGTTCAATATGATCGTGATGTGGTTGATGATATTTTTCGTCGCGACCTTCTATAGCAACTTTATTGTCGCCCAACCCATAATCAAAAAGTATTTCTTTACCGTCTTCTGCTTTCCAACTATCAGGTGCTTTATCATACATTAATTGTATTTCTTCATCACTCCATCTATATTTTAAACCTAGTTTAGTTACATAAACTCGTTTGAGATCTCTGTGTTTTACAAATTCTTTAAATATAGAATCGTTCAAATATGTATTTTCTGTGTTGCCTCTGAAAGGATTTTGCTTTTGATTTACGATTGCTTCGTTAATTTGTTCTCGTCTACTCATAAAATTATATTCAACTGTTTAGTCATCTATCTCCACATCAGTGTCTGAGCCTATAATACCATCATAGCCTTTGAATCTATAATATACAGTAAGTTCTTCGCCTGATTTGATTGGTTTAATTGTATGCAATATTCTTTCGCCTTTGTCTGTGGCAATATAACAGTTGGGATTGTCTGAATGATTGATAAATCCACCCAGTGGAGTTCTAACCCATTCCAGTCTATCTCTGTTGTGTACCAACACATGAGTTTCGCCTACCACAGTTCCTGCAACAAGTCCGCCCACTTTGTCTTTGACATGCAGTCCCAATCCGTCAATTTTACTCTGTTTTATTGTGAGTTTGTCTGGTAAAGGTCTGTATGTTTTGTCGTTGAATGTTCTCATTTTAGTCATTAAATTAAATCCATTTCAAAGTCGTAGTTAAAGTCTTTAGGAAGTTTAATATCATTCCATTCCCAAGTATTATCTGTAGAATATTTGCTTACAATTTTGTATATGCCTTTAGCAATTACCATAGGCTCATATCGCATACTTGTGACATCTTCGTTTTGTTCTTTCAAAGCATCTTTGATACTCTGGTGAAGTTTATTACCTTGAATTTCTTTAGGCAAATATTGCTTAATTGCCATTTTAATTTCTTGCATAACTGCATGTATGTTTTCTTTTAAAACATCTTGATCTTGTGCTTTTAAGAATTCAGCCATACCCCAAATGTTTGCAGTCTTTACAACTGTGGTTGGAAATGTTCTAGCATCAAATTCTATAGCATGTTGCATTAGAAATTGCCCATAGTCCTCAACATACTTCTTTAAGTTACCAATACCTGAAAGTCTATTTGATGTAGGTCCTTCTTTATCTTCTTTCTCAACTACAGTTATTCCAACCATATCAAATTGTTCTGCTAACCAAAAATCTATTTCATCTTCATCTAACACAGGTTTGTCTGCATCGACTCTACCTCTTGAACGCATAACTCTAATATTAAACTTTTGAACTTCACTTGCTGGTAAAGGTGAAATGTTTTCTGTAGCAAACTGCTCTACATCTTCTAATTCATCATCACTTATTATATAATTGATACTAACTGCTTCAATACCGTAAAACATTGAACCTAATGTTCTATGCTTACCATCATTTATCCATAATCTACCTTTGCTGTCCATTCTGCCATAACCAGATGTAAGTTTGTTAGGTTGAAAAACTGTCATTAAATCTTCAAACAAGTGTCTAAAAAATACTTGTCTTTGTGTTTTATTGTTATGCCAAAATTTTTCAATGGGTGTTGTTTGTTGATGTAATTTAGGAACACCATATGATTCACTCATCTCATCAAGTGTATCAAACACACCTAAGTCAAGACCATAAAAAGGATTCTTATCTCCTAAATTTAAACACTCATTGATTAAAAGAATAAACATATCCTCAAATGATGAAGCATTTGGATTAATTTTTCTCGCATCAATATATAAAGGACAGTTATTAATTCTTCTGCGTTGTTCTTTTTTAGATAAAGTAGACCATTTTACTCTATCTTTTTTAGGACCAAACAGCGGATATAAATCATCACCAAACATTTGAGTTACTTTGTTTGAATATGCCATTACGCCGCCGCCGCCTCACACTCTTTCTTAAGTTGAGGATCTTTCTGATCAAACCAACCATTTTTAGTTTTATACTGACATTGGTAGTCATTTCTAGTACCACCCTCACCAGGTATCCATTGTTCTGCTCTGCTGATAATAGCAGAGTTCCAATAAGATTCATCGCCTGGGGTGTGATGGGTACGACATTTCCACTGCTTGTCCTCATAATAGAACTGAACAGGAATCTCCCAACTCTCACAAATTGGGCCTTTACCGTCGCCATTTTTACCAAGATCACGTATCTCCCAGTCGATGATATACTCTTCGAAAGCCTCGTTCTTGTCTTCAATGAGTTTAGTTAAGGTTGGAATACCATTAGCAACAATGCTGTTGATATTGGCTTCAGTTAAGTCAGTAACAAAATAAGTGCTACCGCCTTTAAACTTCCAATACGCATCGTCAACACCGTGCTTATACCCCTCATTATGAGCCGCATAGTTCTCTTTGTGTTGTGTTTGAATTACTAATGTTTGCATAAAAACTCCTACCTTTTTATTTTATATACATATAGTATAGCAAATTTTTAGGATTTGTCAAGAGTTTTTTTCAAAAAATACAGTCTTGTATAGGTTTTTCTTATGATTGCAACCGTAGTAAATACGGCTGTTAGAAACACAGACGTCGCAACTACGCCTAATTTAAATTCAAATGCTATCCAAACTAGTCCTATATTCAAAGGAAAGTTCATACTTAGAGCCAACATTGTGTCTAAAAATGCTTCTTTGAATGCTTGTTTCTTGTCTTTCTTAGTGATTGTTTTATTCAAACCAACTCTCCATATCAGGATTTGTTTTTATTTCAGTTAATGGTTCTGTACCAAATGTTAATTTAAATAATGCATAATCTTCTGAGTTAGTAAAATTTGCATTTATATTTAATAATATACCATATCCCATAGGATCATCTGTATAATCTTTATAGAAAGATATCTTTACGTTCGATTCGTCTGCCCATTTGAAATACTTTTTTAAAGTATTATGGACAGCATTATCATAAATGTAATCATAATCTCCATCATCTTTTACTCTTGATTCGATTAACTTATGACTTATTTTTGTTTTTGTTTCCAAAAATTCTCTCCCAGCCATCATTGTATTTGTTTTGATTGCTTTCTTTTCTAGCAGAGCCTTTACCGCCATGCCATTTGCCTTTCTCTGCTTTAGTGTCAGTCTCTTTCTTTTCTTCGCTCATCTGCTTTAACTAAAACTTCTTTACAATGAGGACAAGTTAGATCTATATCTAATAAATCACATATTGCTTGATGTTTCTTAAAATCTTCTTTTGGTTCTTCTGCCATACTATTCCACATCTCTGTTGGTACAGGGTAGCCAATATGATTTGCTTTGTCTACCACTTGTCTAAGTTTACTCCTGCATCATTGAATGTTCCTTTTGCTCTGCTTTCTCTATAATCAAAAGGTACACTTACACTATATGGATTACTCATTTTATTACCCACATACTTAAAATTTTTATAAACTGTGGAAGGATTTACATGGTCAAAATAATTTAATACCCATGTATCCTTTTCTTCTGCGTATGCTTCTACTTCTTCGTAGGTTCCATACACTAATTCATTATTACCTAATTTTGCTAATTCAATCATTAAAAAAATAAATTTGAGGATACTTTCTAGTATGCGTTATCCTTTCATAAGTTTCACAATCGTAGTCGCAATTACTACACCATTTTTCTATTGGGTGATCGCAAGTAGGAAACTTAAAGTTTTGAGGAACTATAATACCTTGCGATAACCAATGCTGTCTTAAATTCTCGTCTTCCCTTTCTATGCTAATCTTTCTGTCTCCAATTGTGTGTTTGGATTATCAAAATAATTTTCAAACTCAGGATAAGAAAACATCAAGTAAATTGAATATCCTAATATACCAAATAGCATAGCAAAAACAGTCCAAGTAATAACTCTTTCAAACATTACCCTCTCCTCATTCTTGCAATGTCTTTTGCTTGATCTGTGCCTTTCATAACAGGAACAGCATTACTTTTGTGCATAGTTGCAATACCCTGTATAAGGTCGCCTGTGTACTTCATAGGCTCCTTCTTACGCATACCTTCGCCATCTGTTTTGTATGTACCAGACTTCATTTGTTGTTCCATAAGACTAGGATATTTTTCTCTGTGAGCCTTATCTTGTTCCGCTCTCCAATTAGTTTGCTTCTGCATAGGCTTGAATGTAGCATAGTCTCTTGGGTCAGGCCTCTTTACTTTGCCGTAACAATAATCTACATAGTCCTCAAACTTCTCGTATCTCATATGATGCATGTGGCTTTGCTTCATACGTTTGTTATGCTCTCGCCATCTGAGTTCTAGTTCTTTTAATTTACCTTTGGTGATCCTTGCCTTATACTTTTTAGTATTGATCATAGAAAACCTGTTATCTAAATGCATAGTCATACACTTATTATAACAGGTTCTTTTATTTTGTCAATTACTTTTGTCTATTAAGTCTAAGTAATCCGCCGAATGTATATACTAAGAATAGCATACAAAGTCCTAAAATTACATTCGAACCTTGCTCTTTTGTTTTTACTAATTCTAAAAACTCTAGCAAATATACTGTTCCTAGCATTATTGCTACTATAACTGCGGTTACTATAAGACCGTAACCAAAGTCTTTTGCTATTTCTTTAAGTTTATCTATCATATTATTTCCTATGTTAGTGTAAGGTTTATTCCTTACTGTTATATAATAGCATATCTTGTGGTTTTGTCAACCAGAAAACACTACATATTGTGGTATTCTCGCCAAAATCTATTGACTTCATGCTCTACAGGATATGGAGGATAGCCTAAATGTGTCCATCTTTTGCTATGTGGTTCCATATAATTATACCTAGAACTATCTAAACCAAATGGTCCGGGCCAGCCGCCGCCGTATTCCCTAATCCATTTGCGGTTCCAATAGTCCATATTGTATTCTTCCCAATCTCTATGGTTATTAGATGTTGAACTTGAAATGTGATGAATGTTATAAAGGTCGCCTACAAAATGAGATGCTGAAAATTCATCATCTACTGGACCTCTATTGACATCAATGTCCGGATAATCTAATAACATATTTGATAAAGTAACTCCATTGTCTCGCATTCTTCTAGCCAAATCTGCATCATCATAATGTGTAACTACATAGTTCTCATCATTTATAAAACCTTCAGATAAAATCATTTTAGGATTAAAACTAAAAAACTGTCCTAAGTTATAAACTTGACCAATATTAAGTTCGTCCCATTCTGATCTTTGTGTTTGTGGCCAAAAAGGTATTTCGTAATCACCAAACTTATTATCAAACAATATTTCTAATGTTTTTTCTCTGTCTAATATCTCTACATCTGATTGTAACAATACTGCTCGTTTACAATCTAATAAGTCTGCTACACGGAATATCCAGTTATAACCACCTGTACTTCCTATATTGTATTCGGAGGCATAATAAATGCTATTTGTTTCTTTGCACCATTGTGCCATTGCATCTTGCGAGCCATTGTCTAATACAATAAATTTATAATCTTTATATTTTGAATTGAATTTGTCTGCAGGATATGTTTTTATCCAGAAGTCTGCTTCACAATATGTAAGAAGAAATACTACTTGTTTGTTTTCAATCATTAAGAATAATCAATCAACATTTTTTTAATTTCTAATGCGTGTTGTTCTTCCATGCCAATTTGACCTCTGGCATATTCTTCTAACATAATACTTGCATCAAAAACATTTTCCAATAGTTCTTTGTATTTTAAAACTGCTTTTTGTTCATGTTCTAGGCTTTCTTCTAGTATTTGTTTAATGCTGTGATCGTGATTTTCTTCTATTGTAGATATCTTTTGGCTAGGATGTCCACCAAAACCTGTAATGTATTCACCTGCCTGCAAGGCGTGTGCTAAACTTTCATTTGCTTGTTCTTGCAGAAATGTAACAATTGGTATTCTATTTGGGCCTGTTACCATCAGTGAACTGTGAGCATATCTAACTACTCCAGCCATTTCTAACTCAACAATCTCATTTAAAATTTCACAAACTCGCTGTTCGTTTAGTTCTCTCATCTCCATTTATTCTCCGTCATAATACTCAAGACGCTCTATATCATCTTCAGTGGTTTCTTTACCGTATTGAATCTCAATTATGTGACACGGTTCTTCGTTACTATTTACTATTTGATGGTATTCATTTGCTTTTACAACAAAAATATCGTCTTGATATAAGGTTGTCCATGTAAAATCATTAGGATCGTTGGGAGCATATTTAACTTTGCAACTTCCTTTGCTTACAAACCAAACTTCACTGCGTTTAAAATGCTTTTGATAACTTATACCTTTGCCTGGCTCAACAACTAATTCTTTAACCTTTACGACATCATCTTGGAATAAATCAGAAAACTCTCCCCAAACCCTCCTTTCTGTTGGATACTTCCATTCTTTTAATATCCAACTACTGCTGTTGGCTTTGTGCTCTCCTCCAACACTAAATTTAAATTCGTAACCATCAACTTGCATTTCGGGTATGTTATCTTTTCCTCTATCACCTCCGTTACAGAATACATAATCATGATCGTGTCCGAATGCATTGCGGACTTGCTCAAGTCCTTTTGTTACACTATTATCATTATCATCAACACCATACACATTGTCTATCATGTGCATACGTTCAATTATAAGAGCACGTTCTTCAAAAGGCATAAAGGGTCTGCCTTTCTTTCTTGTAAGCCAATCATCACTGTTAAGTAGCACAACAAGTATGTCGCCATGAGCGGCGGCTGATTCTAATAAATTTATATGACCAGAATGGAGTGGATCGAACCCTCCACTCACAACTGATATCTTCATTATCTACCTCTTCTGGATTGTAGGCGTTTGACTTTTTCTTTCAGCATCCAAGCCTTTCTTCTTTGTCTTTTACCTTTAAGATGTTTTTGTCCTGTAATTGGTGTAGGCATCCATTCGCCCTTTGCAATCATTTTATCTCTTTCTTTGTTTGCTTTTTTGATTGCTTGATCTTTCTTACGTTTTCTTTGTGTAGAAGGTTTTTCGTAATACTCTCTTTTGGCAACTTCTTTTTGAAAGTCCATTCTTTCTAAGACTTTCTTTAATCTTCTTATAGCACCATTAACGTCGCCGTTTCTAACTTCTATATTTCTGCCTTGGAATTGTTTTCTTTCTTCTTTCTTTTTGCGATCAAACTTTTTTCTTGATCTATGATTGAAGTCTTTTACAAATCGTTTAGTGTTTCTATCACTCATTAAGACCTCTATATAGTTTATAATTCATATCTTTTTCCTCATTGTTTTCTAAAACTAAGTGCGGATATTTATCTGGAGAAGTAGGGTAATCATCAAATCTTACGGCTACAACACCTTTATCCTTTAACTCTTTCACTCTATACATTATATTCATAATACTGTTTTCTATTAATGATTTAAGTGATCTAGCACCTGTTTTACTTTTACTTCCAAGTTCTGCAACAGTATCTATATACTTTTCAGTAAAAATTAATTCAATATCATCAATCAATAATAGTGACTTTAATTGTATAATAACATTATTTCTTAGATCTGTCAATATATTTTTTAAGTCTTCTTTAGAAAGTGGCTCTAAAGGGGCAATAATAGGTAACCTACCTATTAGTTCTGGAATAATACCATAGTCAACAATATCTTCATCAAATACTTTAGATAGCAGTTTTTTCTTATATACTTTATCTATAACTTTACTATTGAATCCTATATTAGATCGTTTCTTTAATCTTTTTTCTATTACGTTTTCTATTCCTACAAATGCTCCACTAACAATAAACAATACATTTGATGTATCAAATTCAATAAATTCATCTAAGACTCTTTTAGAAGTAGTGTTTACTCTAACTTTAGTTATAGTACCTTCAATGAGTCTTAGTAATGCTTGTTGAACTCCCTCGCCGCCTACATCTCTAGTTCCTGTATTTGACTCTCCCTTTCTTGATTTTTTATCTATTTCATCTATAAAAACTATACCTCTTTGAGCAAGTTCGATATCAAAGTTTGCTAAACTTAATAATCTTTCTAGTACACTTTCTACATCTTCTCCAACATACCCTGCTTCTGTTAATGTAGTTGCATCTGCTATAGCAAATGGGACTTGAAGTTTTGATGCTAATGTTTTTGCTAATAATGTTTTACCTGAGCCTGTAGGTCCTATGACTAACATGTTACTCTTTTCTATTTCAACATCTTTAATTTTATTAGATATACGTTTGTAATGATTGTATGCACTTACAGATATAATTTCTTTAGCAGAGTCTTGCCCTGCTATATATAAATCTAAATACTCTTTTATTTCGTTTGGCTTGGGTAGGGATTCAAAATCAAATTCTATAGAATCAAAATCTAATTCTTCTTTTACAATGTCGTAACTTAATTTAACACATTCATCACAGATGTAAACTTTAGGGCCTGCAATTAATTTTTCTACTTCGTCTCTTTTCTTTCCGCAAAAATTACAAGTTAATACCTGTTTGTCATCTGTCATTTCTTACCTATATATCTTTTGTTAGTGTCTGGTTTATCTGTGTCTGTGGGTAATGGCATTGCCCAAAAACCTATTTTTCTTTTTACTTCCTCTTCTGAACTTTTTTGTAATAAGTTAAATATTTCCTCTTCAGTTAAGTCTTCTTTATTAAGTTCACTTTGTGCCATTAACCTAGCCGCATCACGTAAATCACCTTCTGCCGCTTTTTGTATTACTTCAGGTTCAACTTTCTTTTCTACTTCTTGTGTTAAAGTATTTATTTGACCTTGGAGGTTTTGGTTATGTTTTTCTAGTTCCTCTATTTTAGAGTTATCAGTTTTAACTACTATTGTTTCTGGTCCTGGGACTTCAACAATTCTTTCTGGTCCTGGTACTTCTTTTTCGACAATTCGTTCAACCTCTTTGATGATCTCAATCTCCTTAGGGATCTCGACTTCCACAATCTTCTCGACTTCAACAGGAACCTCCTTTTCAACTTCAACTATTTTTGGTTTTTTTGCTAATTGTTTCGCTTTCTCTTTTAAGTCCTTTTCTTTTTCTTTTAAGATCGATTCTAAGTTTGCTATTCTTTTTTTTTGGCTGGCACTTTCTGCCATTGCCTTTGCGGCATCTTCAGCCGCACTTGCATTCTCTTCTTGCATTTTTTTAAATATTTCTAGTTCTTCAGGATCAGGTAGCATGTCCCAATCTTCTGGATCAGGATCTTTTGGTCCTGTACTTTCTAAGTTTATTCCATATCTTAATAATGTCTGGTTAGCCGCAATTAAAAGCATAACTGCTAATGGATCAAATACAAAAACAAACAGAAGAATGAATATTCTAATTGCTTGATCCATTACATCTTGTGATGACTCACCGTATAAAAGTTCAGCAACATATTTGATTGGGCCTATTTCTCTTTCTAAATCTCTAACTATACTTTCTGCTTCAAACTTTTCATCTTTAAGTGTTGCTATTGTGTTGTAAATAGCATCGATATCACCGTTAAATGCGTCTATCTTTACTAAGTTATCATCTTGTTGAGATTGACTATTGTTTCTTAGCCTGTTTATTTCTGCATTGGCATCGTCTATTGTTTTTTGAGCCTGTGCTCTGTAATTGTCTATATTGTCTTGTTGCAGTTTAATGTCTGCTTGTATTTGATCACGTTGTGGTTTCTGTTGTTCAAACAATTGGTTAGCCTGTGCTACATAGTCTATCTTTTCTGTTTCTGCTTGTCTAAATGCTCCGCCCTCATCAAGGGTAACTACTTCAACACCTTTGTTTCTGAGTTCGTTTACTGCTTCATTTAGTGTGGTTAGTTCTGCTCTGAGACTTACTATTTGGCTATTAGCAAAATCTATATCACCTTGTACTCTATCCCAGGCCCCATCTCTAATTGTTTCTTGTTGCTTGATGCTTTCGCTTACATCAACTGAGCCACCAATAGAAAGTATTCTATCTTCTATTATATCTATTTTGTTTTCTTCCCTGGCAATTTGTCCGTCTATACGATTTACTTCTGCAAGTGCTACGGCGCCATCACTTGATACATCAGAAGATGCTTTTGCAAGATAACCATAGATACCAGCAGATGTAATTAACATAAGGACAAGTACGGCACTACTAAGATAAGTTTTTAAGGCGAATGAAGTTTCGCTCCAATAACGATACAACCAACTTGCTGTAAGAAGTTTACCTACTTCTAATACACCAGCCATTATAGCAATACTCAAGGGCATACCGCCAAAGAATATCATTAGTCCTGCTATACTAAACCAAGCGGCCACTCCAGCAATAGCCAGAGCAGTGATTAATGTAAGTAGTCCAAACCACATAATGTACTATTTATCGGAAAATTTTAGGATTTTGTGAAGAAAGTGAAGGGCAGTAGGATATCTATACTGCCCTCGTTCTAAACTGCTTGTTCATCATTCTTCGTCATATATTAATTTACTCAGAAAATCTCATCTTCTGAGTGTCTGCTAGTTCGCATGTAGCACTATTGGCTTCATGTTCTCTAACAGTGACCTTTTGTACCCAGCATCTACCACCGCTGATATCCTTAACGATTCTATCCGCTTCGTCAAAGGCCTGCTCAGCAAATCTTTCACAACCTACTGCGCCTACAACTCTCAAGTCTATCAAATTTTTATCTGCTAGTGCTTGAAAAGTTTCAAACTCTGGATCGTCACTTGCCAACAAATAAGTATGATCAAACATAAATTTTAACCATTCTTTTAAGTCTTTAAGTCCGCCAAAGTCTACTGCCCAGTTGCGATCATCTAATTCATCACAACCAAACGTAAATTCAAACTGCAACGAGTAACCATGTATTAGATTACAGTGGCTATCTGCTTTCCATTGTCTAAATGCACAACTGTGACCAGTTGCATGTGTATAAGTTTTACCTGAATAAAAACGTTTCATACTTTACCTCGATTGAATATAACATAATTATATGTTCTATTTAGGTAAATGTCAAGTGGTTTTTATAAAATTCCGGCTTGCTCTTCAGTCATCTTTATATGGCCTTCTCTGATAAGTTTCTTTCTGTTTGCCATATGTTTATCTTCAATTTCTTCTTTACTACCACCAAAGTATGCAACTGCATGGCCTTCCTCAACCATAATATCAGTAACCATTCTCCAAGAATCAGTTGGTGCATGATAAACAGTAAAGTCGCCTAATATACGACCAAACTTACCTTTCATGTCTTCGCCTTTTTTGTTGATCTGAGTTTTAAGAATAGGACCGGATTTGTTGTCTAACATTTCTTTCAAACGTACCTTTGAAGCCAAACCAAATTGTTTTTCTACTTTGTCTCTTGTTCTGCTTTCTGGAGTATCTATACCCATTAACCTTACACGTTCATCTTTTAGAACAATACCAAAACCTAAGTCTATGTCAACGTCTACTGTATCACCATCAACGACCTTCAAGACTTTACATCTATATTCATACATACTACTCTCCTACCTGTGTTTGTATTATAGTAGTATTTATCTGGATAAAAGTTTTTGTAGTCTGTAATTTATTACTTTTCTGTTGAAGTTTGCTTTGTCTAAAGCATGATTAGGATTGAAATTTACACCAAAGTTGCTTTCCATATCTCTATATAATAATTCTAATGCTGTTTCTTTTCGATCTACGATATCTAAATCAGCAAAGTCATCTCTCAAGAATCTATAAATTGCAAGTTCAGTTTCTAAATATTTTTCTAATCCAAGAAAACATTTAAGTTTAGCATCTCCAAATATTTCATCAAAGATATCATTTATCTTTTGATCTTTAACATTTTTTCTTGTAGGTGTTTCTTTAAATCGTTCTTTGCAGAAATTATCTAAGTCTTCCGTTTTTACTAAATTAACATCATAGCCTAATATAATAGCAAATAGAACTTCATGTAACCAATTAGATACATGATAATTGTTGTTGAAACTAAAGTCTCCGTTTGTAATACCCATTAAGAATGATACAGAATTTTCCCAAAATGCTTTTGAATAAGCATGATCATCACTTAGAAAAAAACGTTTTTCTGTTGTCTTGTGTCTTGCTAACGATTCAAAAAATTCTTTGTCAGTCATAGGCTGAGCATCATAGATATGAGGACCCCAAAGTAATTCTCTTATACCGCTTTTATATCTCTTTCTAGGATTTCTTATTATGAAAGTTATCTCAGGAAGATTTTTTTCTTTGTACAACATCTGTTCTACTTCTAAGAAATATTTGCTTTGACCGTCTGGAATTACATTCCAATCAAAATTATTCTTCAATAAGTCTTCTAGAGTTGATGTGCCTGTTTTGCCTCTTGAATAAAGCAATTTTGATTTGTCAGCACTAAAGATGTTCATGCTACTATTTAATTATTTTTTAGTAGTATTTGTAGAATTTATGGTTGCCTATAGTGATTATAAACATCATTGCTTCGTTCCAGGCTGGATTAACTTGATGTGTGTGATAATGGTCTGAACCATCTGTAAGACCTATGCCTATATCATAATATAAAATGCTTTTTGCAACTTCTACTGATCTTGTCCAACTATCTGGTTCAGTAGGTTCATCAGGCTTACCATCACAATACCAACTGAATTGACACATTCCTCTTTTAGGATAATAAATTCTTTCTTCATCTGGTATGTCAGTAAAAGGAGCAGTCTTCCAACTTTCTCTGACTGGACCTTGTTTAACAACTTCACATACAGTATTAGGAAATTGACTAGACTTTACTCTATTAATTACTACATCAGCAACTGCTCTCATACCTGCAGTCTGCTCACTTCTGGCCTCATGATAAACATTCAGGGCCATACATGTAACTTCGTCGTTAAAGTCTAACTCTGTGGTGGCATTTACATCTTCCCCTATTGCTAAAAAAGGGAGAAGCATTAACAAAAATAATCTTTTCATAAACAAATCCAACTAATATATTATAGCAGAATGTGTGTTTTTGTCAAGTTTTATTTAACTAATTGTATGTTTGTTGTTGCTTCAATGAATTTATCTGCAATAGGTTTTGCAGTTTCTGTTATAACAACTATGTCACTTTTATTTATACCAATTTTATCTGGCATAGCACTCATCATCCAAGGAACTAATCCTAGACCTCCTTGTGGATTAGCCGCAACAATACTTGCTTTTGTGACCACTACTTGGTCTTCTACTTCGCTCTCAAATTGTGCTATAACCTCTTCACTGGTTACTAATTTGAGCGTCAAAATGTCGTTTTTTTCAAATTTTTTTTCTTTTAACATACGTTTTTTCTTTCAAAATGTGGGTTTAATAAGAGTATTTAAAGTTCTAAGAGTAGTTAAGTAGGAAATCCTGGTAGTTAAATATTATCTGAACAACATATTTGTTCAAATGGAGGTTGATATGGATATTCTAAAAAGTGTTGGCGGATGGGCCAAACAACTTACAGAAGTCGGTATTAGTGTAATTGCTTTAGGAGTAGTACTTGAAATATTATTCGGTGGAGCAGTTCCTTTCCTAGGAGATTTCCAGGTTGTAGATAACATAATGGTTATACTCTCAGGATTAAGTAACCAAGGCTTATTAGGTTTAATAGGTGTTTGGATCTTATACCACATCTTCAATAAAAAGTAAGAGAATAGACTTACACATACGGGGCACATCTTCGGATGTGCCTTTTTTTTGGTCAAAATAACCTATTTTAGCAGGATTTTTTTGTGTTCTGTTAAATAATATTGTTGGACAAAACTAATTTCAGTCTAACAATTAAAAGAAAATAGCCTCAATCTTAGAACAGGCTAATATAGAGCAGGAGAACTGCAAATGATTGTTCCAACAATTTGCAACGGTGGCCACCAACGCATTAAACGATAGGAACGTCTAATCTATCACACACATCTTTCATTAGATGTAGCCTATTCTCAATCCCTCTACTACTATGCCAATGAATAATTTGTGCGTCATTAATATCGAATTGATTATAGAAGTTTGCTTCTTCTATTTTTGTATCTAAGTCTGGCATCATATGAGCCTGAAAACTTAGTTCTGGATGTCTTGCTTCTTCTAAGGTAACTCCTTGTCCCCAAAGCATATCATTATAAATGTCTTGCTCATCTGACCAAACTTTTAATGAATCCATTTTTTCTATAGTGTAATCCCACCATTTTTGATCCATGGTTGAAGGATAGTATCTAACATCACAATTAAAATTGTTTTCAAATTTTGGTGAACGTTTAGGATCTGTATGATTAAACATCATAAATTTATCCCATCTACCAAATATTTCTGTAGGAGCAATCATAGTTGTGTCTAATCCGCAAAACAATATATTACATTCTTCTTTTTGTCGTAAGTCATACATCTTTTGAAAGTTTTGTTGGAAGACTTCAAATACATGATTCACCTCTTCCTCTAGTAAAATGTATTCCCAATCGCCTTCCATAAAATGTTTGAATGAGGAATATGATACTTTTTGTATCTCTTGATACAGAGGATAATAGTTCTTTTCATTTAATGGAACTTGTTGATCTGGTTTGTGAGATTCTTCTTTGTTTATTTTACAAAGGGTTTGTACAAAATAGTTTTTCATATGATTCTGTTTTCGTATTGTGATAAAAATTCGTCTGCAATTTTCTTTATCCATGCTATTTGTTCTGGAGTAATTACAGCACTAGCACCATGGAAGAAAGTATTTGTTAATGTAAATGTAGCATTTGGAAAATTATCTTTTGCATCTTGTGGATTCATCAAATGACTATATGCTGGTTGTAACATAATGTTACCAGCAAAGTAAGGTCTTGTTTGAATCTTGTTGTCTTCTAAAAAGTCTACATATTGTGTTCTGGTAAATGGTGCGTCTTTTCTTATAGTTAAAGGGAATGCAAACCAACTAGGATCTGACTTCTCTCTCGGCCTAGGCAGTATAAAATACTTTTCATACTTTTCGTATATATCAAAAAGTAATTCATAGTTTCTTCTTCTTAGAGAATGTATCTCATCTAATTTCTTAAGTTGTTCTAAACCCATTGCACTTTGTATATCAATAGGTTTTAAGTTATATCCTATTTCATCATATACAAATTTATGATCAAATGTTTGATCTGACATTGTAGGTATCCAATCACTAAAACGTTTTTTACATGTACCATTTTTTAATTTGTTTGCTTCTGGTCCTACACAATAACAACCTCTGCCCCACTCTCTAAAACTTCTAGTAATTACTTCTTGCTCATTTGTATTACATGCTACAAAGCCACCCTCTCCCATTGTCATATGGTGTGCTGGATAAAAACTACAACTAGCCATTTCTCCAAAACTTCCTAGAGGCTTACCGTCATATGTACTACCCAATGCATCACAACAATCTTCAAGTAATACTAAATTATATTTGTCTACCAGTTCCATTAGTTGATCCATGTTAGGTGGATTACCTAGTACATGAGCAAATGTAATTACTTTGATATCAGGGTCGTTTTTTAGAATTTCTTCGCATTGATCTAAATCTAAATTTAATGTATCTAATTCAATATCGCAAAAGACAGGTTCGAACCCAACTTGTAATGCTGGATTAAGTGTTGTAGGGAAACCTGCTATAGGCATTAATACTTTTGTGCCTTTAGGAAAGTTGTGTCCTCTTTTACTAGTAAGTGATACCATCATTAATAAGTTAGCACTACTACCAGAGTTTGTTAGCACACCATGTTTTTTGCCGTAGTATTTTGGAAACTTTCTTTCAAACTTAATGCTCTTGTCTCCCATTACTAACCAACCGTCTAATAATGTTTCTGCCGCAGATACATATTCATCTGAATTAAAGTAAGGCCCGGCATAGTTTACAAAGTCTCTACCTGCAACCCATTCTTTGTTTTCATTCTTTTCGTCAATATATTCTTTGACTAAGTCTAAAATTTTATCAAGTTTGTCGTTCATGTATGTCCTTTCTACATATTTATTGTGTGTGAAAACACTTTATAAAAATTGTTGGTATGCCACCTCTTGCTTCATTAACACGCCTTTCTATTTCATCAAAGAAATTCCATGCTAATGGTACAACAACAATACCTCTATCTGTTTTTAAAGTATCTATATTCTTAATAGGAATGTTACCACCTGGAGTAAACAATCCTTCTTTCATTGGATTGTCATCTACTATCCAATCTAATGTAATATTATTTGCATTTAATACTGTAATGCCTTTAGCGGCCGCTCCATATCCTATTACAGGTATGCCATTTCGTCTATAATTATCTATTGTACTTTTAAATGTTTCTAGTGTAAACCTAGTATCTTTTGCAAAATTTCTATAAAAGTTTTCCTCTTGCCTACCTTCTAATTTTTCTTTTTTAATCATTTCATTTACTGTAGGTGAAATGGTTTCTCCATTATCTGCTAAAGTAAAAAGATAACTCTCTCCATGTATAGGTGTTGTGATTACATCTATAATATCTAGTCCTGCCTTCTGAGCAAGGACTTTCATACTGTTTACACTAAAGAAACTAATGTGTTCATGGTAACAAGTATCAAACTCTCCTCTTTGATACATTTGACTTTGACTAGTTTGTACAAAAAGTCTACCACCTTTCTTTAAATGTGCCTTTGCATTTATTAAAAACTCTAAAGGTTGAGGAGTATGTGCTAAAACATTTTGTGCAGTAATCACATCAAACATTTTGTTTAATTCTATAGGCCAATAATCTGCTATAATTTTATGCCCTTTCTTTTGAGTAAGGTCTACTATATTTTTTGCAGGGTCTATGCCATAAGTTTCCCAACCAATCTTTCTAAAACTATCTAGTTGTGTTCCATCGTTACAAGCAATATCTAATATTTCTCCCATACTACATTTACCTGTTACATACATTGCAAACCAATCGCAGTAGTCTCTTAAAGTTTTACTAGTACCAGTTACATATAAGTAATTGTCAAACATGAGTTTTGGATTTACTGATACTGTCAATTGAGTATGCCAACAACTTTTGCATAAATTTATGCCTAAAGGATATTCATCACCGCCACCTGAGCCATCGTGATAATTGTTTGCTAGAGGTTGTTTGTTAAGATCTAAAAACTGAGATAATTTTTTACTACCACATGCAACACACTTCTTAAGAGTAGTGTATTGGTTGTGATCTGTTTGTTTTTGTACAATCTTCATATTGATCTTTCATATCTTGTGAAATACTTTCTACTGTGGCCTTAAACTGAAAATCAAATGTGTCTTGAAACTTTTGTGTTGTTACACCAAAATTATATGTTTTCTTCTCTAATTTTTCATTTGTTATTACTGAAGGCTCATCTTTATTAATAACAGGAACTCCATTTACTAAACCAACTGCTTCTGCTATTTCTCCAGACGTACTTGTAAAACTTGCAAGGTTGTAAATACCGGGATAAGATTCTTTTGTATCAATTATTTTTTCTATTGCTTTTACTAAATCTTTAATACCTAATATACTTCTTTTTGTATCTGCATTGAAAACATGTATCTCACCTTTTGTCATTGCTGTATTTGTCATTGCATTGATCATTACATCTGACCTTACATGAGGGGCAGGTCCATTAACAGTACCAAAACGTAATCCATAGTAATCTAATCCACTTAATTGTGCAATATGATCAATGTGTAGTTTAGTCATATCGTAATAATTTATAGGACTAAAATCTACATTGTCTTCTGCAATCTCACTTGAATTAGTATTTCCATATACACTACTGCTACTTGCATATATAAACTTTTGTTTTGGTGTAAGTCTATTTGTTAATTCAACAAAGTTTCTAACATTATTGTAATAACTGCTAAGGCGATCATCACACATCTTAACACTACTATGGCCTGCTAATAAAATTACTACATCACTTTCTCTAATAATAGGTATAAGTGCTTCGTCTCTGTAATCTACAGATATTGTATTACCAAATGCAATATCTGAAAACCAATTCAAATCTACATTTGTTATCTCATGATTTTTAAGATAATTGTTTAATGCTGACCCAACATAGCCGCAACCACCTAAAAGTAATATCTTCATGCAACTATTTAACAGTTGCTATTGCTTGTTCGTATAATTGTTGGCTGGCCAAGTTCTTTGCCTTAGCCTCGCATTGAATATCAAAATTAGGCCAAAAACTTAGTGCCCAATCATTTACATCTACATTTGGATAGAAGTCTGAATGTGCTCTCAGTTTTTGCTTCTTACAACCTATATCGAGTAGATGTTGTATGTCATGCATAGTTTCATGTCTACTTCCTGCATTAAGCATGGATGGTTCAGGTAACCATTCGTCCCTGCTATAACTATAATGTATAGTAGGCCTAACACCACGCCAACTATCGATAACCCTTTTAACGCGGTCATCATTCGCTTGTATGTATTCTTCATCTCTTATCCAGTGATGGTGTATATCTAACACCAATGCTAAATGTTTCTCAAGTTTAAGTGATTCGTCAAGACCCCAACACATCTCATCATTCTCGATAGCAATAGTGTTACGAGCCTCTGGCGACAACTTAGGTAATATATTTATGATCCCTTCTGCACCTTGCCTGCCTGATATGTGTACATTGATCTTCATGTCCATAAACTCTTTACCAAAACCCATCCAACGAGCCATATTCACATGATACTCGAACTCATCTATACTTCGCTTAACTACATCTGGCTTGTCACTTGCTAGGACACAAAACTGGCCAGGATGAAAACTGATGCGAACATCACGATCACGAGCAAGATCGCCCACCAAGGCGAAACCTTGCTGAAGTCTATTTTGAACTGTGGAATCTTCAAAAACGTACCTCCAATTTGGTTCTGTAGCCATAGGAATAAGACTGCTTGATAACCTAACCATGCGTCTTTCCGGCTCCAAGTTACCTACATATTCTACAAGATTGTAGGCACTCTCCATGTTATGCTCAACAATGTCTAGTAGTTTTTGTTCTGCAATAGACTTATCGTCTTGTCTATTACACCAAGCAACTGTGGTACTTTTATCTGTATATGGTTGCTGTTTTTCTTTTAGTATCTTAGGCTTCAAACTTTGATCATGATACAGGTATTTACAGCAAAAACCAATACGATTTATCTCATTATCAAACATGAAGTTATTATAACACAATAAATATTATTGTCAAGTTTTAGATAAATAACAGTTGTAATTACAAATATCTCTGGAGATTTACATGGCTACAGTTAAAAAATACAATCTAGCAGGTGTTAGTGCTAACGTTGAATTAGGTAAACAAGGTTCATACATAAGTGGTAATGCAAATGCTATAGGGTTTTACACATCAGGTGACGCCCTTCAAAAGGTTGCAATAGCAAATGCAACTGCTTCAACAGAGGCAATTTCTAAAGGACAATTAGATGCCGCTGAAGCAAATTTAGTACAACACATCACAGCAGATATAGAGCATGATTCAGGTGCGGCAAATATTGCGACTATAGCCGCAGGTTCAAGAATTTTATCAGTTACAGTTGATATTCCAACTGCTTGGACAAGTGGCGGAACAGGTGATTATGTTGAGGTAGGTGATACCTCAAACGGTTCAAGATTTATTAGATCAGGTGATATGGATGTAACTAGAGCCGCTCAATATCATTCTCAATATCAATATGAATATACAGCAGAAACTGTGTTAAGATACAATGTAGTAAACGGAGCCGCAAGTGATGGTGACGCAACTATTAGTATTGTATTAGCAAGTGATAGTGTGACAGTAACAGATTACGGATCAATTAATAACGCACAGAACAGTAACAGCGATCTAGGTAACATTAGTTAATAGGAGTATAGTATGGTAGACTCAGTTAAGAACTATGGTTTAGCAGGTGTAAGTTCTAATGTTGAACTTGGAAAGCAAGGTGCACAAATTATAGGTAGTGATAGTAGTGTTATTAGTTTAATGGACAAAGATGGCAACTTGACTGTAGCCGCAGTTGCCGATGGGTCAGATGCAACACATATGGCCACAAAGTCCCAACTTGATACTATTGTATTACCTAAACTTCAGTACTTAGATACCACTGTTACTTATAATGGTGGTACTCAGTCTATTGGTACTACAGGTGCAAACACAACAGTACATTCAGTTGTTGTAGAAAAATCTACAAACTGGTCATCAGCAAATGATACAACAGAAATTATTGTAGGTGATTCGGGTGATACTGACAGACTGTTTGCAGGCTTTGATCCAGACTCACAAGTTAAATCAGAACCAAAACATAAATATTCAAGTGCAACAGCCATAAGTGCTATAGTTACTCAAGGTGGTGCTTCTTCAGGAAATGCTACTGTAAGAGTTTGGTACAGTGGCGATTTAAGTTAATATGAGAATTACACACATTACAGAAAGAGCCAAACAAGCCAAGGCAAAAGACAAAAAGCCTAAGGTCAATAAACCTCATAAGGGTCACGAAAGTCCTCATCCTATGCAGGGCAAAATGGTTGGTGAAGATTTAAGAGATGTCTTTTTTAAGTTTGCTAACAACACCAACATTCAATTATCAGAAAGTGAATTACAGTTAATACAAGAAGCACCAGGTGATATAAGAAAATTTTTAACAATACTTGCACTCATGGGTGGATTAGTAGCAGGTGGCAAAATGGCCATGGATGCTTCAAGTTTTAAACAGTCAGTATTAGGTCAAGAATTAAAAATGGCCGCTGAGCAAGGTGATGAAGTTGCCGCATACCATTATAAAAATTTAGATCTTTATGCTGATGCAAATGATCAGAGAACTATTGTAAACTTAAAGTTACATTATATAGAAGACACACCAAGAGATGATGTAAAAGCAAGACTGGCTAAACAGGCTGGTAAAGAACCAAACTATCCAACAATACAAAAACCACAAGGAAGTGCAACTGAAAGTACATTTAACGAAGCATATTCGGGTTCAAAAGCAACATTGGTTTCTGCAGTATTAAGTGATATTGAAAAGAAAGCAATGGACGGCGATGTAGATGATGTAAAATTTTTAAGACGTCTTGCAAATCTTATTGGTAAAAAAATTACAAAAAGAGATAATGGTTCTTTAATGCTAGAGAAGAAAGTACCATTTACACAATGTCCAAAGTGTGGTGGTGATATAGTACACGAATCACAATTAATAGAAGCCAAAAAGAAAAAGCAGGATGCCTGCTATCACAAAGTAAAATCAAGATACAAAGTATGGCCCAGTGCCTACGCCTCAGGTGCTCTAGTTCAATGCAGAAAAAAAGGTGCAAAGAATTGGGGTAACAAGTCTAAGAAGAAATAGCACGTTTTTTCGATAAATAGTTGTATGAAACTATTTGAAGTCTACAACACTCCAATGAATCAGACAGAATTCATTAATGAACTTAGGAAAACAATTAAGATCAAAGATCTTGATCCTGATGTTGTACAAAAAGCATATGAACTATATTTAAAGAATGTAGCAATGAATCCAGCAGAAGCATACGGAATGGCTCGTAACACCATGAGAAATATGGCTTTTGAACAAGAAGAAAAACCTACATCAGGCAATAGAAATATTGCTTTGAATTTGCCACGTGGCGAAATGAAAGTTCTTAAAGCAGAAGAAAAAGATTACGATAGAGGACTACTAGTTAAACTGTTAGACAACGGTGGTTATGAAATGGCATACTGGTACGAAAAGCGTGTACCATTTCCAGTAGAAGTAATTGTAGACGGTAAGTCAATAAAGAAAGATGCAGAAATAGTAGAAATGAAATTTCATCCTGAGTTGAAACCAGGAGAAGAAGATAAAGTTAATCAATTTAGATTATACGACATTGAAGCAGATATTGATGATTTAAGAAAGATGCTTCAACAAGCAAAATTAAAAGAAACAATAGAGTTTGGTCAGGATTTTCGTGCTTTAATAAAAAGTATAGAAGAAGGCTTAGCAGAAAGACAAATAGAATTAGAAAATCTACGTGACTGGTTTGGCAAAGGCAAAAAAGGTGGTGCTGGAGGCGGAGGCTGGGACCGATACAATACCAAAGGTGAAAGAATTGGCAAGTGTGGAGACAGTAAAAAAGGTGAAGGTAAACCTAAATGTTTAAGCAAATCAAGAGCGGCAAGTTTAAGAGCCAAAGGTGGTAAAAAGGCAATTGGTGCCGCAGTTAGGAAGAAACGTAGAAATGATCCTAACAAAAATAGAAAAGGTAAGGCTAAAAATGTTAGCAATACCACAAAAAAGAGTAAGTAATGCATTGGTTGTTTATATTATCACTTAAAGCAATTTTATCAAGTATAATTGGTAGCAGTTTTTATGCATGGTTTAAGAACACAAAAGTAGGTGTTTGGTTTCAAATACGCATTGACAATCTAATGAGTTGGGTATCCAAACGATACGACCTAGAAATTATTTCTAGAGAAGACAAGTGGCTTCAACAGTATCCAAGACTTGCAGACAGAATTCTAGAATTAGAAAAAGAAGTTGCAAAACTTAAAAAGAAATAGGAGTTGATATGGACTTTATTAAAGCAAGATTAAAAGAAAGAACCAGTTGGGACGGTGGTGTTCTAATTGTAGGTGGTATTGTAATGATACTTGCACCTGTAAATCTTATTGCATATGGCATGATTGCCTACGGTGCATGGACTATCTGGAAAGAAGAAGAGTAGTTCTTTATTATCAAAAAACTTAATTGAGCCCATATAAATACACATATGGGTTCAATTGATTTCAAATTTGCTATGCTATCGGATACGATGGCTAGTGACATTAACTACAAAAAGACTAAAACAGATCTGAATCAATTCATCTCTGGAAATAATCTTCAGCATGTAAGACCCAATGCTCCATATAAAGTAGCAGAAATATTCCGTAAGCATGGCTATGACTCAACTGTTTTTAATTATATAAACAGATGGGAGCAAGATATTTTAGTAGATACTATAGAAAAGTTTTCAGATTCAGTGCCTTTAATAGTTGGTGTAAGCCTCACATTAAATACATCTCCTAATTATGTAAATTTTATAGGTAATCTTTGTAAAAAAATAAAAAATCAAATACCTAATGTTATTGTTGTTGTTGGAGGATTAAGAAACTCTAGTATTACATTAGAAGATGAACTTTTTAATGAATGGGCAGATGTCTTATTTTTTGGTAGAAGTCTGAATTTACTCAAAAGATCGATACATGATAAACTGTATGATGATCTACATAAAGGCATCAAAAAAGGTATCATACGATATACACACCCAAATAATCAAAATTTAATAGATGAACCTGTGCTTCATGACTTTAGTGATAATGATTTATGGACTTCGAAAGATGTTCCTGTATTCGAAAGCACAATAGGTTGTAAATTTAATTGCACGTTTTGTAATTATGATTTTAGAGCAATCAAAAATCCTCAAATAAGTGCTATAGATAATCTTGTAGAATTTTTTAGTAATGCTCACAGTTACGGAGTTACACATTTCTTCACTTCAGATGATACAATTAACGAAAGTGATGAGAAATTAGATGTAATGGTTGAGGCTGTTAAGCAATTAGACTTTGTGCCTACAGTATCAAGTTTTACTAGGTTGGACATTATGCATGGTAGAACTGATAGAATACAAAAATTAGCAGATGCTGGGTTGGACTGTCATTTCTTTGGTATTGAATCATTCAATCATGATGCTAATAAGAAGTTAGGCAAAGGTAATTCCCCAGAGAAACTATATGAAACACTCAAGGAAGTAAAAAACATTATGCCGAATAGTTACCTGTTTGCAAATTGTATTGCAGGTTTGTCAGGAGATACGGAAGAAAGTATTTGGTATCACACAAAAAAATCTTTAGAAGAAGGATACTTAGATGCACTTAATTATACAACATTTACAATTATGAAACCAGAGCCACATTTTGATTTCAATAGTGCAATCGATAAAGACCCTGAAAAATTTGGATATACAATTATACAAGATGCAAGTCCTATGATGGCAAGGTTTAATGAAAAGGTTCTTTGGAAAAACGAATGGACCGATTATAAAAAAGCAGAAGACCTTTCAAATAGTTTAAAACAATATATACTTAAAGAATATGGCGCTCATAGGCTCATGAGCAACTTTGCATATACCTGTCTAAGTGCATTAGGCTTATCAGATAGAAGTAATGTAAATGCTTTCGGCGATGATTTTGTAAATTATTTTGGTACTAATATTTTACAATTAAGAAGAAATCCAATTGAAAAATATATAGAAGACTACATTAATAAAAAAGTAAAACAATATAATGAATAATTTTAAAAAGATAAATTATTTGCCAATAGATCCACTAAATGTTTGTAGTGAAGATGGCCCTTGGATTGTTGGAGACTTTGCTAAAATGTATGTTGAACAATATGTAACTACTGTGAGTGTTACATGGCGACCACCTAGTATAGAATATGTATTTAAAAATAAAGAACAGTTAGATATTACAGTTAAGAAATGCAATGAAAAATATAAGGATTCACATATAACAGAAGAAGGAGCCATAACATTTAATTTTACACCCCACAGGCCTTGTAGTATGTTAAGATTGATACCAAAATTTTACAATACCATCTATGATAGATTAGACGAGGAGAATATCAAATGCGGCTTCAATGGAAAAGAACTTATATGGCACGAAACTTTAGAAAGAACCTTATGAGAAGAGCAGACACTATATTTGGATACAGAAAATTCAAAACATTTAAGTCAGAATCTATAGATCCTTTAAATAAAATCTCTCCTAAAGGTCCTTGGATATTTGGAAGTTTTGCTTTACATAGATTCTATAGGCATATTCTTAACATAGAACCTCATTGGCAACCTAATGATATAGATTATTGTGTACGCAATGATATACAATACAATATGCTTAATACTCTCTTAACTGAGAAAGCAAATGATATTACAGTAATAAATGAATTGAATGTAAAACATTATATCTGTGATGATTATACATACCAATTAGGAGGCGGCAGGCCTTTACATGTAGTAAACAGATTCGATTGGCATATATTAGACATAAACCAAGTTGCACACGATGGTGAACATTTTTTTGTTTTAAAAACAGCAATACCTAATATAAAGAATTTTAGATTTAAAGTAGATAGAACATTGCTTGATAAAAAATCACATCAATATAACAAATGGAAGAGTGAACATAATGGCAAAGCCAATCTAACTTTAGAAGAAGGACCGTTAAGTAATAGACAACACGAAATTAATAAATGGTTAAAACGAGGGTTTGGACAAATTTAATAAATATAGTTTTAATTATTTGGAGAAAAACATGCCAGTAAAATTTGCAAAATCTTTCAAGCAGTTTAATAAAGAAAGCAAAAGAACTACTATGGTGCATGACTACATAAAAAACAAGTCACAAGATGAATTGTTTGAGTATATTAATAGCGATAATGGTAAGCCTAAAATAAAACAAAAATGTAGAAATGAACTATCAAGACGTGGTATTAGGATAGTTAAACTTCCTAAAGTCAACGACTAATCTGATAAATAGTTGTATGCAATTAAATGATTTCCTAACAGAACGATCACTTTCTAAAAAAGAAAAAGGTAAGAAAGAAAAGTATGTAAAAGGCATGAAAGGTGCCAAGAGCGACTTTGTGGATCGTTATGGTAAAGATGCTAAAGCAGTCATGTATGCAACAGCAACAAAGATGGCAAAAGAGTCTTTAGAAGAAAAGAAAATGGTTACATTTCAAACAAGTGTAGGTGGGTTTCCTGGATATGATGACCATACTCCTTTAAACTTTTCAGATTACGAAGCATGGGAATTAAAAACAGATAAAAGCAATCCAAAGAAAAATATCATAAGTCAGAGATATCAATTATATCTAAATGCTTTTCAACAGTATGTTGATGAATCAGCAAAAGATTCATTAAAAGCATTAGCAAGACATGTCAAAGAGGGTGTACCTCTTCCAGACAGTCTGTTCAGATATCAAAGTGAAGCCTACTTTGATACATTTATAAAGGCCAAACAATTAAGAGAGATGGGTTCACTTCCTGAGTTAGATTGGGAGAGTGAGGAAATGCTTTCAACCGATATAGGCGAAAGTTTTGAATTAGAAAACGGTGAAACTGTTTGGTTAGATGTTCCATATCTGGACGAGTCTGAGATGCCTGATTTAAATGATGAAATGATAGGAGTTCCAGATAACTATTACGACGAAGAAGAAAGACGTGATGCATTTGTTGATTTACAAGATGCATTAACAGGTGGCTGGGAAGACCAATATGTAATAGATGGTGTATGTCCTAATTGTGCAGGTACAGGTTATCAAGATGCTGAAGATGAAATTTATAACGATGAAACAGATGAGTACGAAGAAGGTTTAGAATGTGATGGTTGGGGACCATTTGGCTGTGATGAAGGCGAGATGCAGGGTGCTACATGGAAAGAAATAATAGCATTTGATCAACAAAATGTAGATAGACAAAAGGCAAAAGACAACTATCCTGGTGACGAAGCAGTAATACAACAGATTGCTAATATGGTTAAGAACATGGAAGACCCAAGACAAGTTTACCGTCAAATGCAAGTAGACTACCCACACATGGGTAGAGCCCAAAGAAGCAGTCTTATTGCTAAAGGAATGAAAAAAGCAGGCCTAACAACTGAGAATTTAGATTATTTAACTAAGAGCATGTATAATGATTCTAAATTACAAGATATACAAAGATACTTAGCATCAATAATAGGTGAGCCTAATTTTTATAACATAGATATTGTTGACTTAGAAAAACGTCTTAAGAAAATGGATCCTGCATTGTATCAAAAATATGCAGATGAAAAGAAAGGACTGTTAGGAGAAGATAGCGAGTTAGATTCAAATGAGGCCGCAGTAGCAAAAATGTTAGCAAAGGCTTTAGGTGATGAAAACCGTTGGACAGAAATGTCACCACATGAATTATATGCAGAATTAGAAAGTGAAAATCCTGAAATGGCTGATGTTATAAAACTAACAGCAAAAATGATTTATGATGTAAAATTACATGAGACATCAGCAGTAAACAAAGGCTACACATTTGATACTGACGGTCCCGACTTAGTGATTACTTCACCACAAGGAAAAACAAAGGTTTTTAAAGACTTTACATACTTTGATGAACCGCCAAGTCAAGCAGAACTTAAATCATTCTTCTATAGAGGAAAGAGTCTAAGAGATGAATCAATTAACGAAGGTGAAGAAAGAAGTATTATCTCAGATAAAATTGTAGATAAAGTAGCAGATGAATTCGAAGACATCATAGATACATTTGACAGTAAAGAACAATTAGAATATAGTATCTATAATGAAATTTCCTCACTAGATGTAGAAGATGTTGTTGACCCTAGAATGGAAGTAGGTGGACAACCTATTGGAGACTTTGCTGGTGGCAGAGTTATAGATGTTATAGATAGCAGTAGTGTGATAGACGATATTATGTCAAAATTAGATTTATCACAATTAAAAGAAGCAGAGTACAATGGTAAAAAAGTTCAACTTAATAAACCAAAACGTGGCGGTAGCAAGAAATACTATGTGTATGTTAAAAATCCAAAGACAGATAGAGTCAAAAAGATCAGTTTCGGTGATGTAACAGGATTAAGAACTAAATCAGGTAATAAGAAAAGAGCAAAATCATTTGCGGCTAGACACAACTGCGAAAAGAAAAATGACAAAATGAAAGCCGGTTACTGGGCATGTAGACTTCCTCGTTACGGTCTAGTAAAAGGTGGCAAGTGGTGGTAAACCCATATTCCCAAAAACAACTTACAGAACATTCTTTCCTAAGAGAGTTTTCAGAGTCTGTTGAATCAGAAGAACTCGTATGGCATAGAGATCGCAAAGACAGACATGTAGAAATCATTGAAGGTAAAGGTTGGAAGTTGCAAATGGATAATCAATTACCTTTAAAATTAAGAGAAGGTGATATAGTTTATATTCCAAAAAATACATATCATAGAATTCATAAAGGTAAAGGCAATCTAGTTGTAAAGATCAATGAATATGGTGCAATGTTTCAAATGGATAAACTTTGGTCAGCACCGGAAGGCTCTCAGCAACACCTTTTGAAGAAGTCAAAAAAGAAGAAAAAAGCCAAGTCTAAGAAGTAAATAGTAGCATGTCCTCGCATGTTATAGAACTAGATAATAACATAAATCATACTTTATTATATGAAGAATTATGCTTTGTTATCAACAAATTTAATCTAAAGGATCTAAATCAAATTAGTTGTACGTCAATAGACGGAAATAATGACTGGTTGTGTTCTATAGGTAAAATTGCTGACTTGCAACATAAAGAAAGATTTTATAGTGTATTGAATAAAGGTTTAGAAAACACATACATATCAGAATTAGTTTCTAAATATAGTAAATACTACAGATGGAGGTTTATGAAGATAGATCCATTTAGTACATATTCTGTACATTATGATAGTCATTCTCCCGATCAAACTAATGTAAGATGCCATATCCCTATCAAAACAAACGAAGATGCATTTATGATATTTTTTGGAAAAGATAAATTAAATAAGAATCCTGTTTTAGAACATTTAGAAGCAGGTAAATCTTACGAAGTAAATACATCACATTGGCATTCAGCATTAAACTTTGGTAATCATGATAGGTGGCATTTAATAGGAGTTAGTTATGAAAGCAGAAACTACTGGCCTAACTAAACATCTCCTTACTCAAGCAAGAGCATTTAATTACAAAGATGTAGGCCCTAAAACAAATTTATTAAATAGATTTGAAAAAGCATTTGACCGTTGGATACATTCATCGGAACAAAGTGTAAAAGGCTTGCCTAAAGAACATTTTATTGTAAGTGGTGTAACTGATGCATTTAATCAATTATATGGCTTATACGAACGCATAGGCGTCTTTGACGGCGAATACATGTACCATCAAAATGTATTAAATGAACGCACTACTACAAATTTAGAAGATGCAGACTGTATTATAATTAGCCACCCTTTTAGTGGTGATGGTATGTGTTCGCATGATAAAATTAAAATTGCAGATAAACTTAATAAACCTATTTTTATAGATTGTGCATTGTTTGGTATATGCTGTGATATTGACTTTAACTTTGAACAATATAAAAATATACATAGTGTTTGTTTCTCATTAAGTAAAGTGTTTGGTACAGGACTTAACCGTGTAGGTTTACTATATACAAAAGATAAATTTCCGTGTACAATATATAATACATGGGGATATCCTTTAGTATCTTCTGCAGAATATCATTACGGACTAATAGACACAATAGGGCCAGACAATATGCCTAAACAATATAAAGATAAGCAGATAAAAATTTGTAAAGAACTTGAACTTACACCCTCACCAACGGTAATTTTTGGCATTGATTACACAGACAAGTATAGCGAATACAAACGCGGACCATCAAATAGAGTATGTATTACTAATCTACTAGAAGATAAATAGTACATATGAACAAAGTAATTATATATCCAGGACGTTTTCAGCCTATGCTTTCGCATCATGCAGAAGTATATAAAAAATTACAGGCTGATTACCCTGATGCTGACGTTTTCATAGGTACTTCTGATAAGGTAGAAGGTGATAGATCACCATTTAGTTTTGAAGATAAAGAAAAGATTGCCGCGGCACATGGTATAAATCCAAATAATGTGTTACAAGCAAAATCACCATATGTTTGGAATTTTTATAAAGATTACTTTGACACACAAAATACTGTAGTATTCTTTGCTGTAGGTGAGAAAGACATGCAAGAAGATCCACGTTTTACATTTGATAATGTAGATAGTAAAACTGGCTTAAACATGAAAAGTAATAACGAACCTTATTACTATCAGATGATAAATACATATAATAGTAAAGAGCCTGTTTCAATGGAACAAAGAGGTTACATTTTAGAAGTACCTAATGTTTTAACAGGTGATGAAGTTGCAAGTGCTAGTGCATTTAGAAATGCTTTAAAAACAGCACCTAGTATAGAAAATGCAAAAGAAATATTTACTAAACAATTTGGCGAATATAATGAAGAAGTTTTTAAACTAGTATATTCCAAAATAGCAGGTGAAAATAACATGAAAGAAGAAATGAAAATATTAAGAAAACTAGCAGGGTTGAGCGAAGATGCACCTGTTGAGTTTGAAGCAGATCTTAAACCAGAAGACGTAGAATTTGCTCCAGTAAGTAAAAGTTCAGCAAAAATGAGTATTGCTAACAGATTCCCAGATGGATCAGATGTAAACGACAACGATGTAAAGAGAGAAGAGTTTATTAATGCACTTATGAAATCACCTGCAAGTCTTTTAAGTGAAATAAACGAAAGAATAAAGCCAGATGAGAACGGATTAGAAGTAAGTAAAAAATTAAGTGATATTATTGACAACTTAGGTGATAAAGGATTAATGGGCCTAGACAAAGATGATAAAGGTTTTGTTGTTGAAATTGTAAAGGTTGCTATAGAAAATATGGATTTAGAAGCAGGTGACGACAGCGAACCTGAATACCAATCAGACGAAAAAGGTGATGACCTAGATAAAATCACTAATCCTTTGGATAAGGGTGCATTAGAAACTATTGACTTATCAGACATCAAAGACGATTATGAAGTTGATGAAGGCAGAGTTAAAGATATGGCCCAAGATATGGTCGATGAGTTCTACGATAAAGTTTCAGGTTTAGTCGATGACAACAACGACTTAGGTAAATCAGTTATTGATGCTTGGAATGATGACGAACAAAATCCACCAGAATATATGCTAGATGATGAAGTACAAGATATATTAGTCGATGCAGGACTTATAGAACCTGAACCTCAAGAACCAGCAGAATTAGAAAGTTTTGATCCTAGAGCAGAACAAAGTCGTGAAGAAGAAGCATACGAAGAACTCACAGATGTTTATGCGAAAGGTGGTGAAGAAGCATTAGCAAAAGAATTAACATTAAGTATGGAAGAACTTGATCAAGAAATGACTGAGTATGCAATGGATCATCGTTTACACATGGACGACGACAGAGATGAAGTTATTCATGGATACATTGAAGATCTAGTAGATAATGCAGATTGGAAAGACCATGGTGAACAAGATTTTGATCCAGCAGATATGGAGATGGAAGAAGGGGTTGTAGATAACCAAATTGGATTAAAAGTTTACAATGACAAAAGTCCATTATCTTATTCAGACTGGTATAAAGAATGGACTGATGAAACAGGTCAATTCAATGCTGACCCTAATGAATTAAAACTGAAGTATAAAGATTATCTTGATGCTGTTAAAAAATCACCAGATTACACTCCAGAAAAAGAATTTGAACCATCTAGTGATGATACTGACTATGCAGAAATATTTCGCAAAGTAATAAAATAATTTTTCTATATTCATAAAAAATACTTTAAGACTACTATAAATAGTTAGATGCTTAAGGTATATGATCAACTATTTTCCCACAGAGAATTCTCAATATATAAAGGACTGTGGGGTTGCCTAAACTATTTCAAAGATCAAATAGAAATAGAATTCACAACAAATACATTTGACCCTTTACTTTATATTTTAGGTATAGAAGTTCATCACGACATACCAGAAGAGCAAGTAAGTTTTGTAATAGATAATGTAAAGAAAAATAAAAGCAGTAAAATAATAATAGATACTACATTAGAAGATTTTGTAAAAGATAATTTTTTCGAATTATACGATAAATTATGCAATGATGTAGGAGAGGATAAAATTATTATATTAACCTCTAGTGCACCAAATGTTATCAAAAGCAATAAGCCATTACCTTTATTTAAAAATATGATTTACTGGCATGCATTTGAAACAAATCTTTATGTAACTGAAAATGAATATAAGAGACCACCAGCACCTAGACAATGTAAAAAACATTTTATAGCACTCAATAAAAATGCTAGACCATTAAGAAATGTTTTTCATTCTGCTTTTACTAAACATAATCTAATAGAAAAAAGTTATTATGCTTGGCATAATATAGGATTGGCTGATCATTGGAAATTAGGACAATTTAGCGATCACCCAAAGTTTCCTCAAGGTAGCGAAATACTTTGGCTTATAGAAAGATTTGACTTAGAAGGAGATGTTGAAAAACTTAAACAGCCTATTAGATTAGATCATGATTTTGCAGAATGGCAATTGCCAGATGAATGTTTAAAATATGGTGCAGTCTTTTGTGCCTTTGATACTACTGCATGTTCTGATAATATTGTAACTACAACAGCAAATATGGAAAACAATATTTATTTAAGTGAAAAAACATTTAAGCCGTTTCTATATTCTATTCCAAGTATGCATTATGGATTTAAAAATGTATTAGATGAAATATCAAATATAGGATATATAAATTTTAACGACTACTTTAATACAAATTATAAACATTCATGCAATGAAGAAACATTACTACTGCATATAAAAACAACAACTATGATTGCTGATTTAGAAATGGATGATTTAAATGACATACTAAATGGAAAAGAATGTATGTCAATGTTAGAGCATAATTACGAGCAATTTCAAAAACAAGATCAATTTTTTAAACTAGTAGATGATTTAAAAGAGTTTTTTAGTTAATTATGTATAAAGACTATACTTGTACCGATAAAGTAAATATATTTGATTATGACTTTGTTACTCCTAATGGACCATGGGTAGTTGGTAGTTATGCCTTATGGCATTTGATAAAATTATTAGATATCAAAGAACCAGAATGGACTCCTAATAATATTGATATTGTTGTAAGAAATGAAAAACAATATGCAGAAGTTTACAATTTGTTTAAAGATATTGATCACACTACATCTAGTTTAAAAACTGTAACATTTAATACACAGCCTACACAAATACTACTAATTCATAAGTTCTATAATAACTTTATGCAACGTTTAGATACACATGAATACAATGTATGTAGAGTAGGATATGACGGAGAAAGACTTTGGTATCATAAAGATGCTTTATTAGATATACAAAATAAAACATTAACGTATATAGAAAGTTGCGATTGGTTATTAGAACTTAATCAAACAGAAGCAGTTGAAAGAAGAAGGCAAAAATATATCGATAGAGGATTTACAAAATTGATACTAAAATGATAAATACTAATATGAACGAAATAGATAGATTACAAAAACTAGCAGGAATAGTAAACGAAGCAGACGGAGAGCCTGGTGTTGATTATAAATCAGACACAGGTGAAGGCGAAGTTGAAAAACAAGCAGTAGGTCACGTTGATAATGAACGTGGTATGATTTCTAAAGAACTTTATCTTATTGGAAAGAATGCTGTTATGCTACATAAAATGTTAAAAGAATTACCTGACTCAGACTTCCCTCATTGGTGGCAAGCAAAAATAGTTAAGGCACATAGTTATTTACAAGGTGCAAAAAATTATTTAGATGCTGAATTAAATGCTCCTAGAGGCGATGTTGCACCAAGTCCTGAGGTAGTTGACGTAGAAGATCCTTCCGGCGTAAGTTAGTCCAACTTAGAACTGCTAACAATTTGATCAGCCATTTCAGGCCAAAATTTTCCAGCCTTAGGTCCACCATTACCTTTACCATCACTTTCACCTGGAATCTTTACCCATAAAAAAGCATCACATAGTTCATTGCCCGTATCACATGTAGGGCTCTCACCTAATGCTCTACCTGGAGGGTTACACCAATCGTTACCATGTGGACCATTACCATTACGGCTTGTATCTATTACATACCTATATTCTTCATTATGCTCACAAAGTTTGTCTGCCCACGTCATGCTTTCTTCTGTACTTCTGTAATTACTTACATTTACACTAAAACCTCTACAACCTTTTACCCATACTTTTGATAATAATTCGTGTGCTTGACTGGGGTCTAGCCAATTACTATGACCAACATCTACATATACATAAGCATCTGATTCTTCAGTTAATATTGTTAATCCTTCTTTCATTATGTTGAATCTATATTCTGCTTGTTCTTTATCCATCATTGTTGTATGTGGAATAGCATCAGGTTCAAATATAATAATTGGACTATGACCGTTTATACCTCTACAAAATTCTTGTAAAAATAAAAAGTAATTTGCTCCTGTTTTTGCACCACCTTTACTATATTGTCCTATATCTCTATTGGGCATGTTATATAATACAAAATATGGAAGTTGTGGTAAAGAACGTTTTAGTAAACGTTTAAGGCTTTTTTCTAACTTATCTGTTTTACTAACTCTTTTGTGTTCTTTTGTGCCGTACCAGAATGCTACAGGGTAATCGAAAATTTTTGCAACTTGCGGGTGGGTTAATCTGTGATCTTTGACTCTATCAAAATCGTTTACCCAAAAAGGATAATCAATCATTTTTTAGTTGTCTCTCTAATTTCTTAAAGAACTTTTCTCTCTTTTTAAATGCTCTTTGTAATTTTAGATCACTAACATTATCTATAAACAATTCACCTTGTAAATGTTCAAACTCATGTTGAAAACATCTAGCATCTCTGCCGTCCATCCAAGTTTCTACATTTGTTTCGCCATCTGTTTTAGTAAATTTTACTTTTATCTTTTCAGGTCTAGTAATGTCTAAATATAACATTGGGAAACTAAGACAACCTTCTTCAAATCTACATGTCTCATCACTGACTTCTAAGATCTCAGGATTATAAACTCCTATGTCTCCTAAATATTCGTGATTCATTACAAACATGTTGTAACTATATCCAATTTGAGGAGCCGCCAATCCTATGCCAAACTTATCGTGCATAAGTTGTATCATTTCTTTTTCTTTTTCTTCCCAATCTAAATCAAGGCCAAAAGGATCTATGTTTGCCTTCGTATGTAATGCTTGGTGCTTGGGTACAACTAATTTGCATACCCAATCCTCAGTTAAAGATGTTGATACAACATCAGTAGACATATAATTATTATATGGATCGTACTTCATATGTATATTTATCTTACCAGATTTACTATCTACCTTGACCTCGGTACTTCTTGTGGCTTCTCTTTTTGTGTTTGTTCATTGTAGACGTAGCAATTTTGACACTTCTGCCTCTACCGCCTTGCCCAATAGAACTAGCCTTTCTTGTAGGTGTTATAGATGTTGTTTTATTATATATTTTTGCCATTTATTTCCAATATTTGTTAAATAATTCTTCTTCTAGTTTATATGCTTCTTTTTCCCATGGTTGTTTTAAATACGGAGTTTTAGTATAATCTTTCTTATATTTTTTCCATTTATTTAATGTTGGGTGCAATTCTCCTTTAATAAATTGTTTAGCATGAACTAATTCGTGTGCTAAATTTCTCATCAAAGTTTCGTGCTTAAATTTACATTTGGTATTGTATTTTCTACCAATCTCTATCTCTACACAATCCTTATCACCCCAACAGTAACCATAAGCATTACCATCGCATCTTGTAACAAATGTAATTTCAACATCAACATTACGCCTTACTCTAGGCAAAAGATGTGCTAAAACGGTCTCTGTGTAAGTCTTAACAGCCTTTTTATGTGCTATTTGACCGTTTATTATTACATTTAACATATAATATACTCACTCTGTGATTTTGTCAAGAAAAGATTCATTCTCTATATAAAGTTCTTTATTACTAGGCTTCATTGGGTCATCTTTATCCCACCTTTCACTTTTAAATATTAAAAATTGTATATTATATCTTTTTGCAATTAAACGTGCTTCTGGTATTTGATGTTCATTAAAACTAAATGGTATCCATTGCCATACTACTTTATGGCCTAAAGTTGCTCCTAACTTCATTGCTTCAAATACACTATCCCAATTTTGATTTACTCTATATAGTTTACTTGTATCTTTTAATCCATCAACACCAAATACTGTGATATCTTTCTTGTTTATTGCATTATAATATTTGCTCCACCAACTTATTTTTTTACCACTACCGTTAGTGTTTATCATTAAACTTTTACTGTTATCGGATAGATATTTGAATATTTCTAATGCCTGAGGGTGGTAAATTGGGTCTCCTAAGTTACCACAACACTCTATTAAATCAAATTTATTTTTGTTTAAAAGGTTCTTAATTGCATCTAAAGACAGATCTGTGTTAGGATCATACATGCCTTTTAATGTTGTTCTTGGACATTTAGGGCACTTTAAAGTACATCTTCTAGTTATTTCTAGATGTATTCCAGTAGGTTTTATGTATTCATACGACACTTTTCTTAGCCTTTGAAGTTAAATTAAATACACAATGCACCTTGCATACATGATCTATGTTGTCTACGTCTTTTTGTATTGATTCTTTTAACCATTTATCAGTGTTTTTTACAGCCTCATCTAAGGTTACTTTGGATAAGTTGAAATCATCTTTATCAAAAGTTTCATCTTTATTAGGCCTCCAACAGCATGGTCTAAAGTATCCTTCTGCAGATACATAACCAAGTTTACCATTGTTTGCACACTTTGGTATAAATTTCATACAAATATTTATCGGGCGATGGGTGGTACCCTGTAGGAGGATCGAACTCCTGTTGCCGGGATGAAAACCCGGTGTCCTAACCACTAGACGAACAGGGCGTGTTTAATTTTTTCTAAGTTGACGTTTTAATTCACGTTCGACTTCTTGTGCCTTGAGATTAATTAAAAACTCTTCTAAGTCATCAATTTCGTAAATCCTTTTAATAGCATCATGTGGACGCAAATTTAAACTTCTTGCAACTGTGGTTGCTAATTGTATTAAGTCGTATCTTCCTAAATTATGTTTTTTACAAACTGCCTCAACATCTACTTGGTCTGTAGTAATTTGAAAACCCATTAAAATCCTCTGGGGTTTTCGTCAGATGCAAATCTACTATATTCTGCTATTAGTTCATCACCTGTTTTTCTTTCGCCAAACATATGAATACCAATTTTTTTACCTGATTGATCATAAATGGTACGTTCAATCTCACCACCATTATAATGTTTGTCCATAACAAACTGACCATTTTTAGTGTCATCGGGCCTATCATCATACCACATAGAATCAAGTCTATGTGAATGTAATCCAGAACACCCTTCTGCCCATTCTTCAGCGGCAAGTAAAAGTCTTTGCCTTTCTACTACTTCGTCATATTGTCCCATATTAAATACTTATCTTATTAATTTATTAAATGTTAGAAATTAGGTCCGGAGGAGTTCCTAATGCTTGTTGTTGCTCCTCTTCAACCATCTCTTCTAACATACCTTGTACATCAAAATGATTGTCTATTTCTATTCCTGCAGGGTCTTTTTTCCAAAAATCTATATGTTGTTCAGAAATTTTAATAGTACCTTCATTTAATATTCCACAAAAATCCATTGCTGGCTCATAGTAATGCAATTCTATATGCATATCTTGATTCTTTTCTAAATAGTTCAAACATGCTTGTTCAGGGGGAGACCAAGCACTTTCAAAATATCCATGTATTACTCCACTTGATCCTGAATCAACAAACTCCATATTTGTTTCGTGTAGGCTAACGTCCCACTTAGTTCCCCAACTGCTTATAGCATCATTGTAATCCCATTTTCCTATAGGACACATTGCACTTAAAAGTCCATCACCGTTCATTGCAACATCATATAAGTCTTTGACCTTCTCTTTAGGTCCTTCAATTGTTATATGATTTGCACACCAGTTAGGCACAGGGCAACCTCTCTATTTGTTTTAAAACAGCATCTACTTCTGGATCATTAAGACGTCCTTTAACATCATCATACCATCCTAGTAGACTAAGTCCTATAAATTCATTTTCATCATTAGTCCAAGGAGCAATTTCCCATTTACCCTCAGGACCACCATAAGTGTATTTTCCTTTAATTACACTTGCACCATAACCATTAGGAAAACTGTAAATCTTTTGGATTTTATCCTTTTCTCTAATAGTTTCTTTTAGAAAAATATTTTTTGGATTACTCATTTTATTACTCCTTTACTTTTAAGATAATCTATACTTATCCAACCAAAAACCCAATTAATCATAAAACACCTAACCAAACTAATAACGGAAAAATAATATACATTGGTATTTCATGTACTAATAAATGTAGTCCAATTGATGTAGCAAATATTTCTTTCCAATGTGATATACAGAAATTATATATTTGCTTACATTTGTCTATCATTATAACTTTTCTCCTATTTCAAAACCTCTGAACGTTTTAAATCTTGGGAAACGCAAACTCCAAACTTCATCACTGTCTTGTGACTTAGTGGCGGCATCTGCTCTCACCTCAACCAACTGTCCTATAAGTTCGTCTTTGGCTTCCCAAAATACTTCTCTGTTCTCGTCAGTAAGTCCGCTACCAACGTTAAGTCTAAAGAACTTGCCATCGTCTTCACCTTCAACAACAAGAGCACCTAACTTGCCTTCATTACGGCCTGTACCTTCTTCAACGTCTACTACAGATAAAGTTACTTCAATAAAAGGTTTTACTTTTAGCCAAGCATGACTTCGCTTACACTTGTAAATATCATGTGTAGGTTTAATCATTAGGCCTTCGTAACCGTGTTCAAGAGCAATTCTATTTAAGTCATCAAACAATTCCTGTCCTGATGGCTTGTCAAAGTTTACTACCCAATAGTCAACAACCTTTATACAGTCTTCTATATCTCTGTATTCTTCTAATGCTAACTTTCTTTCCATAGCATCTTGTGACCCTTCACCTTCTTGAAACTCATCTAATGATAGCACATCAAACAATGCCAAGTATGCATCTTGTGTTTGAGCACCTTCTTTTCTGTGAACTTGTTTCATAAGTGATTGAAAGTCATCACTCATTACCTCTCCATCAAATACAGTATCATTGTATTCTGGTTTGCTTAAAGCCTCTTCAATGTGAGGAAAGTTGGTAAGCAATTTACCATTACGTGAATACAATGTAGCAGAGCCATTTTGCACAATAGCAATAACCCTAACACCATCGTATTTGTATTCAACGTAACATTCTCCTTTTATCTTTTTAGGATGTTTTGCACCATCATGTGCTAACATGCAACCAAATAAAGGAATAGTGTCTGGTTGAACTTTGTTAATAAGTTTAGCACCTGTACCACATCTCAAGTCTTTGATTAGTATTCTTCTATACCAATCGTTCCATTGCTCGTTTGTTGCCGTATCACAATCACGTTGAATAGCATCTCTGGCATCATGTCCAGTAAGTTGTCTAGTTTGCAACTCATATGCAAGTTGTTCAAACTCTTTCCAAGGTAATCCAGGACCATCTGTTTCACTGAAAGGAACTTGTTTTACACCAAAAGTAACAAGTGGATCTAGGCACATTGTTGCACCTAGTATGAACTCCTCGTTGTTCAAGTTCTCTTTGATTACAGATTGTTTAAAGAGTGAACT
>MDTB01166530.1_pt1 | contig 41596 bp, 42 predicted proteins | sample 811161 | NCBI WGS metagenome assembly MDTB01 (sample SAMN05326650, study PRJNA326480) | marine metagenome | isolation source: seawater | place: Mediterranean Sea | collected 2009 | reverse complement strand
GGGGGAAAGATTCGAACTTTCGAAGACCGAAGTCAACGGGTTTACAGCCCGCCCCATTTGACCGCTTTGGTACCCCTCCTCTTAATTTTTACTAGGGATACCCCCTAACCTAAAAAGTATTTAACAACAAGGGTTTTATAAGCAATTGTACAATAAATGCAATAAATCATTTTACTAAAAAATATGCTAATTATCTATAAAATTGGATAAATTTTATGAAAAAAACAACATTTTTGATAGTAGGAAGGCATGCAGTAGCTGAGGCTCTAAAAAACCCAAATAGAAAAGTTGAAAGGGTTTTTTTAACAGAAGATGCACAAAATAAACTAAATAGAGAATATCAATCAAGAAACCTACTTAAAAAAATACATGTGTTTTATAAATCAAAAAAAGAACTAGATAATCTTTGTGGTAGAGATGAGATTGCTCATCAAGGATTAATTGCAGAAGTTGAACAATTAGAAGATTTAACTTTAAAAGACTTTTTAAAAAACAATAATAAAACTAATTTAAATTTAATTGCTTTAGATGATGTTTCAGATCCCAGGAATATAGGAGCAATAATTAGAACAGCAGTTGCTTTTAAAATGAATGGCATTATTGTCAAAGAAAGGTCTTATCCGTTTAAAAGTAAATTATTATATAGAAGTGCAAGTGGTGGTGTTGAGTATTTAAACATATTTAGAGTTTCAAATGTAAATACTTCTATAAAGTATCTTAAATCACAAAATTTTTGGATAAGTGCATTTGACTCTAATGCTAAAAAAAATTTTATTGATCACGACTGGAAAGGTAGAAATGTTCTACTCTTTGGTGCAGAGGGATCTGGTTTTAAAAAAAAAACGTTAGAGCATTCTGATTTTCAGTTTAAAATTGACATAAATAAGGAAATAGAAAGTTTGAATATATCAAACACAGTTTCTATTGTGTGTCATCATATTAATAAAACTATAAAAAACTAAAGTTATTCGGCATTGCAAAAACAAATACTTTCTCATATAAGACATCTCAAGCCCTCATAGCTCAATTGGTAGAGCAATTGATTTGTAATCAATAGGTTCGCGGTTCGAGTCCGTGTGAGGGCACCATATAAATTATTTTATAGAAGATAAAATCTTCTTTTCATCGATATCTGAGTATGATTTTTCATAAAATAATTTGTAGGATTTAAGTAAATTTTTTCTTTTTCGTAAATTAATATTATTTATCGTTTTTTTAAAATTTAAATTATTTTGAAAAATAGTTATTTTATTTGAACTCAATTTTTCTAATGGATCTGAATAAATTTTATTTTTTTCTTTTAAAAAAATTGGAAAACAACCATATCTTATACAATCTAAAACAGCAGCACTACCTCTATATATAACATAAGAACTTTTTAAAGATTCATTTTTTAAACTTTCAGAGGAAATTTTAATATTTTTCGGTAATTGAGACAAATTAAAATTGAGATATTGACTTAATACTTTTTTATCTATTACCGGATGAAGTTTCCAAATAAAATTTAAGCTTTTATTTTGTTTAGCACATTGTAGAGAGAAACTAAAAAGTTTCTTACATTCAGAGTAAATTCCTTCTGGGATTACTAATATATTGTTATTAATTTTTTTCTTAAATTTTTTAATTTTTTTCTTTTTAAGATAACCGGTTTTTATAATTTTGATATTACTTAATTTGTTTGATTTAATTAAAATATCTTTAGAAATATTACCATTACTCCATATTAAATCAGGATTATAATTACCCTTAATTTTTCTCAATAATGAAAAATTATATTTAGACATTATAATATGTTGGTACCCAATACATTTTATTTTTTTTTCTAAATCTTTTGCAGCTTTAATTGACAATCTTTCCCAGCCATGACCCTCATGAGTAAAAATTAATATATCTGGATTAATTCTTTTTAAATAATCTCTTATTATAAAATAAATTCTTATTGAAAATTTTGTCTGACTATCAAACAAAGATATTTGTAATGATTTTATAAAATTTCTTTGTTTACCAGCTTTTTTTAATAAAATTATTTTTAATAATTCTTTAATTTGCAAAAGGAAAATAACTATTTCTTGAAAAAATCCTAAATTATTCTTTAATATTTTACAATCATTTATCTTATTTTTATAATTCAAATAAGAAGAGTTTAATTTTGTATGATTTATCAAAAGTCTAAAATAAGAGATATTATTTTTTTTTAAAATTAATAATAATTTTTCAAAATAAAAATCTTTTTTATTATTCAAAAATTCTTTTTTTAAAAAATGAGAAATTATAACTATTCTGGTTTTTCTTAGATTTTCTTTTTTTTTATATATTAAATCAAATATAATATTTTTATAAAAAAAATATATTCTATTAATTATTTTTATAATAATTTGAAAAATATTATTTTTATATATCGCTGGTTCATCCTGAGTATCATTAAGTACTCTTATTGGATGTAAAAAACTTATTGATTTAGTTATAAAGGTTAATTTTTTGCTATTTAAAAAAAAATTATGCATCAATTTATTAGAAATAAGAAATTAAAACTGCTTAATTATTTTGTATAATCTGTAAGTATAAAATCATCATCTGTGCCTAGCATATGATTTACCTTTGCAGTTTTATCATTACTCCAAATTAAAATCTCTGGGTCTTGATATAAAAAATCACAATCTTTACAATAATCAATTTTATCAAATTCTTTTTTATCATGTGCGTCTCTTAATTTTTTAAACTTATCACCGAAATAAACTTCTTCGAAACTTTGTTTGTCTAAATGACCTAAAATACTTTTTGCTTCATTGGGAGGACCTAAAGTCTGACAACAAGGAACTACAGAAGCTGTTCTGCCAATATCTCCTCCAGCTCTTACAGTCAACTCTGGGGCTGAAGGTCTTCCACAACTTCTTCTCTCTGTTTTTAATCTTGCATTTTTATTATCATAATTGCCACTCCAGTTATGCATCTTCCATATGTAGGCTAGTCTATTAGTCTTAGATATAATATTTTTTTTATATTCATTTACTTCATAATTTATTTTTTCATTATTTGTAATTAAATGATAAGTGCTTAATTGACAGTTACTTTTTGTTTTTTCAATATAGTCCTGAGCTTGATTAATATTAGATAATATTAAATCAAAGTTATCTATATCCATCCATTTTTTATAAATTTTTGCATTATATCCGATCATACTAAATCTGATAAAATCTATACCTGCATCAATTACTTTTTTCATAAAATCACCTTTAAGCCTAGCACCATTACAATACATATAACATTTCAGATTTCTTTTCTTAACCGCGGAAACATAAACATCTAAATCTTTGGCCATAGTAGGTTCTCCACTGCCTTCAAGATTAATTATTGGTTTTCCGTATTTTGGTACTACTTCATCCAAAATTTTTTCAAACTCTTTAATAGGCATCTTTCTTGTAAAATTTTTACCACGACCTGGATTTGATTGAGGACACATTTGGCAGGTATAGTTACATCCACCAAAGACTTCCATAACAATTCTTTGTAATTTTAATGTGTTTTGATTAACTGACATATAGTTTTTTGTATATGATTTTTATATATTGTTCAATGGTTGAACGTTAGTTATTTGTTTTTTTTTGGCTCAGTTTCAGCCACTTTAACGAATTTTTTTTGGAGGTCATTACCGAATCAGGTAAAAAGTTCATTTTACGCATCTTATAAAAGTATTTTTTAATATCCTTTTCTCTTCCCCATCTTTCAGGGCAAACAATACAAGATTTAAATTTTTTAATAGTCTTTATATTAGTAAAGTTTACAGGCAATTTTGTATAGGTATCAATCCAGATCCAATCAACTTTGTTAATAAATTTTTTACTTATTTCTATAGGTTCATACTCTGAAAATCTAATAGCCATTTTTTTAAAATTTTTTTTAATTTTTTGAAAAATATAAGGCATTTCACAATCAAGCAAAAAATAAGATTTGATTTTATATTTTTTTGTTAGATTAATAACATCATCTTCAATCCCGCTTTCTTTAATATTCAAAATTAAAGTTCCATTTTTATAAGCTGATAAATAGTCCTCCAATAATTCACCAGATTTGTAAGGCTCATGATTTAATATTAATTTAGATTTATACGATTTGATATCTATTTCAGTGCCAAAATTTTTTTGTATTTGTCTTAAACTCTTAATATTATTAATCTTATGAATAATTATTTCCATATTAGTTATTCTTTATAAATATAAATTAAAACACAAACTATCATTAAAGTTATTTTTGCTTATATTTTTCATATCGATTAATTGATTCAAGTGTACCGTAGTTTTTGTAATTATCCACTTTAATCATTGACACTTTATATCCTATTTTTAAAGCGTGTTTTGCAACTGTATCCATATAGTATTCATTGTTTATCATGTCTTTTTCTCTTTTCATCGATTTGTAAGATTTTTTAAAAATATTAATATTTTTAAAAGAAAATGCTCCAACTATAACGTAATCATTGTATGGTTTTAGACTTACTGTCTTTTTACAATTAATTTTTAATATTTTTTTTTTTTTGTCACTCTTCACCCAACCATATTGATTTGGATAAGTTAAATTGTGAGAACCTGGCTTATTAACAAAAATAACTAAATCATTATTTTTTATTAAACTTTTAAATTTTTTTTTATTAAAACTATAGCTATAATCACAAGAACCGAATGTAACATTTGTATTATTCAAAATGTCTTTAGAGGCAATTTGACATGTAATTGCTTGACCTTGTGTCTTTTTTTTTAAACGATAAATTTTGAATTTTTTAAAATAAATTTTTATAACATTACTTAATTTAAATTTTTTAAGATCATTAATTTTACAAACAAACAAATTCGAATATGATGAAGGTAGACTTTTTGTAGCATAATAAAAAATTGGTTTTTTTTTAATTTGATAAAGAGGTTTTAAAATACTTATTTTTTTTTTTTTAAAACGTTTACCCATGCCCGCCATTGCGATTATGTTAATATTCCTCATAGTAAATTAAAAGACCTTAATTTTTTATGCTTTTCTCCTTTTATTTTCCAAAGTGAAATTTTTTTTACGGTAAATTTAATATTTATCTTTTTTTTTAAAAAATTGTCAATTGTACTACTATGTTTATTTTCTTTAATTGAGGCGATTGTAAAATGTGGAGTCCAGTTACTACCATAAAATGGATAACCATACTTCATAAAATTTTTTTTCATTAAACCTTTAAGTTTATTTTTCTTCAATCTATTTAAACTAAGGTCTTTACAGAGGTTAAGTAATTTTTTTTGAAGGGTGTTTAGCTTTGTGTTATTATACAAAGAATAGTGCAAAGTTTGACCTTTCGTAAGTGGATCATTAAAAAAAATTTGAGGTTTTTTAACTGCTAGCTTAAAACTGTTATGCTTTCTAACCAATTTTTTAATATTAAAAATATTTTTATCAGTTAATTTTTTTATATTTAAAGTAAATAATGTCATATGTGGAGGGTGTTTTAAATAAGTTTGATTACCTATTCTTTTCTTTATTATTTTTTTCCAATATAAAATATTATTATTTAATTCATAATTAGGTTCTACAAAAATAGCAATTTTCAAAAGTTACCCTCCATTAATATTTTTCTATCTATGTTTGGTATTAACTTCTTTTTAAAAAAAATAAACTCAATGGGAGTTATATGATTAACTTTAATTTTATACCAATCATACTTTTTTATACCAAATGCATTACCAATAATATTTCTTAAAAATACATTGTGAGATACAACAAATATAAATCCTGAACTGTTATTTTTATTTAATTTTTTAACCAACATTCCTTTAAAAATATTAAATCTTTTTAAAACATCTGAGTCACTCTCACCGTTGGGAAATTTTGGATCTTTTTTTTTTGACCAGCTATTCAATAAATAACGATATTTTTTATTCAATTGAGCGTATTTTAAACCCTCAGCGTCACCATAGTTTTTTTCATTTAAATTTTTATTAATAATCAAATTTTTCTTTTTATTTAATAAATTTGATGTTTGAATAGATCTTTTCATTTCGCTTGAATAAATAAATAATATTTTTTTATTTTTAATTTTTCTGATTTTTGTTTTTGTTTTTTTATTAAGAAGGATTCCTGGATTTCTTCGGATACCCAAAAAACTCCCATCATTCAATTTGGTTTTTGCATGTCTAAGAAAAATAATTTTTGTTTTTTTATTCAATTGGTTTTTTATAAAATTATGAAAATATAAGATAAATTTAAAAACCCATTTTTCTAGCATTTGTGTTTTCATATTTATCTTATTTTTTTTAGCAGATCTAAGTAGCAAAAAATTATTAAAAGAATTTTTAAATGTTTTTTTGTTTATCAACATTAATAATTTCTTGATTTGATTATCATTCGGTACAGAATTTTTTTGATTTATCAGTTTATAATAATTGATCAATATATTCTTAATTATGTGATAAAGGTACTCTGTTTTATGCCAATTATTAGTTGTTGAATATTTTTTTTTTAAATAAGCATTATTTCTAACCCAGCTATATTCCCTATAACTTATTATATTTTTTTTAAGATCTTTTTTATAATCTTTTATACTTCTTCTCCCATCTAAAAAATCATTAAATTGTAAATTTGAAACTGGAAAGATGTCTTTTAGCTTTCTTCCACTAGAAAATTTAGTTCGTTCCCAGTCAAAACAAGTAAAGGGGCTATTTATTACATGTTCTTTATGGGATCTTTCATCATAAATCATTAAATGAAAAATCAAAGTTTTTCTTAAATCAAATTTAAGTGGCCCAAATGTTGTATTTACTTTAATTTTATAATCTTTTAAGCCAAATAAATTTAAATTCATTTTTTTAACAAATTTTATACAATTATAAAATTTTGTTTTATCAATTTTTTTTAAAACTACTACTATATCAATATCTCTAAAATTATTTTCATTCGGATTTTCCCAAAATGAACCTACAAGATTAACAGATATTACTCCTTTAACTTTTAGTAAATTATTTAAAATATGATTTTTTAATTTTAAAAAAAAAATTTTTTTAAATTCATTTTTTTTCATAATTTGAATATTTACCAAAAGTTTTAAGCACCAATATCTCGTTTTTTGGATTAAGACTATTTAAAACTCCTGAACCAGACACAATATATTGAGCTTTAATAGTCTTAATATTTTCTTTATTTATGCCTCCATCAACATGTAAATTAAAACTTTTTCTATTTTTTAATTTATTTAATTGTTCAATAAGATCATAAGATCCTTCAAAAAATTTCTGTCCTGAATGTCCTGCTGTTTTAATGCACAAAACCATAATTTCTTTAAAAGATTTGCTTATCTGTTTTAACTCATCGACATAATTTTGAATTCCATGCAAAACTATACCTGGTCTGCAACCGTTATCTGTTATTAATTTTTTTATATCATCAATGTTTTCATCAATTTCATAGTGTATGAAAATTATATCTGCATAATTTGCAATTTGCTTTATCCATGTACTTGGTTTTTTTGACATTACATGGGCATGAATTTCATGCTTTTTCCATAATTTTTTAATTAATTCAAACTGATAAAAATTTGGATCCACATCATTGTCAACAAAAGTTTTATCTACAATATCTACATGAATAAAATCCGGGTAAACTCCAATTTTCTGAAAAATTCCGTGAGTACTCTCACTTCTTTTAGCATAAATAGCAACACCGACTTTAGCATTTTCTTTAAAAGAAATTATTTTATGAAAAATATATGCAAATAAAAAAACAAATCCTGAAATAATTAATCGTAGTATCTCATAGTTATCCTTATTCGAAAAATTACCTCCTACAAAAAAGCTTATTAAAAATTGTATAGATACAGAAATAATTGAAATAATGATAAAATATAATAATGATCTTAGTAACAAATGCTGAGGTATAAAAAAATTAAATTTTATATTTAAAAAAAAAGCAATTAAAATTCCAAAAAAAATACTGGTAATAATACTTAATATTGAACTAAAGCCTACATTCAAGAATTGTTTTCTAAGAAAAAGTTCTACCAGAATAGAAAATAACCCTATAAGAATATAAATTAAAATATGTCTAAATCTATAAAAAATGAAATTTATTTCTCTTTTAGTTTCGGAGATTTCAAACATTAATTTTTTTGACCGTAGTAAAAATTATGTCCGTGTTTTCTATCAAAATGTTTATTGATGAGATTAGAGTCAATTTTGTTTCCGACTCCAATTTTTAAAGAGTTAAAAGCTAACATCGCTATATATTCTATTAATTCAAGATGATTTACAGCTTCTAAGGAAGATTTTCCCCAAGAAAAAACACCATGGTGAGTTACTAGTATACCTGGACACTTTTTTGGTTCTAATTTTTTTTTCGTTAATGTTTTTATAATCTCCACTCCAGTGTTGTACTCATATTTATTTTTAATATCATTTTTTTTAAGACGTTGAGTTATAGGAATACTTCCTTTAAAATAATCCGCGTGAGTAGTGCCTAGGACTGGTATTGGTTTTCCTGTTTGAGCCCAAGAAGTGCTATAATTTGGATGGCCATGAGCTATTCCGTAAATCGATTTATATTGTTTATATAATAGTCTATGCGTTTCTGTATCAGAAGACGGGTTAAGCTTTCCATCAACAATTTTGCCAGTTTTAATTTCAATAATATTAAACTGGTTTGGTTTAACTAGATTTAAATTTATTCCTGAAGGTTTTATGGTAAAATATTTTTCATCCAATCTCTCACTTGTATTTCCAAAGGTTTGAATAGAAAGATTTTTATTAATTAATTCTTTATTTGAAACTAAACATTTTTTTTTAAGTATATTAAATTTATTTGATTTCATTTTTTTAAGATATTAGACATTATCATTAAACTAATTATATATAAAGAAACTAAAAAGTATTGTTTTACTGACTATTATGATTCTTTAATAATAGAATATGGTAATTTTTTGTTGAATAAATTGACTTATAGTAATCAAGATAGCTGTCTTTCGTGGAAAAGTAATTTGCAGTAGGACCTAGTATTATATAATTTGGGAGGTTTTTAATCTTAAAATTTATTTTATTAACGATATCTAAATTGGCATAATTATAAAATATATGTACTCCAGTTTTATTTTTTTCAGGAACATTAATTTCTTGAGGTATTAATTCTTTGTATTTTTTGTAATGATAACTCCCTTTATCTATTTTGTAATAACTATGATAAGCATATTCACATAAAGTAGTTCCCCCTCTTCTACCTCTATTAGTGCGGTCACTGTTAGAAGAAATTATTTTTTTCTTAAAGGCTAAACTTTCTATTTCTACACTAAATTCATTAGTGCATGAAGAATTAATATAATTAATAAATTCATTATTTAATCCTAAGATAATTTTTGCATTACTTAAAGATATAGTCGGCTTATTAACGCTAGTTGGATTTAAGGATTTAACTGATGATATAAAATTATATCTTCCTGTTAATGTGGGTATAGTGTTTAACAAAAAAGGGTCTAGTGTTAATATAACACTTTTATAAGGTGTGTTTTGTTTTATCCAATCAATTAACACCTTTGCTTCTTTAGATTTCATATCATATTTTAATTTTGAAATTTTTATTTGATGTAATGATAGATTAATTATAAAGACAAAAATAATTGAAAAAAGACAAAAACTAAATATTTTACTTATAATTTTGAAGTTTTTTTGTTTTAAAAAATCAATCGACCAATTAATTACTAATAAAATTATTAAAATTTTTGAAAAGTGATAATTAACAAAAAAATGCTGAGGCTCAGGTAAAACGAAAAAATAATACGATAAATAATAAAATATTATCAAAGGTAATACTTGACCTATAATTAATATAGAAATATTTTCATATTTTTTTTTATTAATCTTTAAAAAGATAAAGCATAAAAAAAACATTATTAAAGTCTTGTATACGTACGGCAAAATGTCAAAATTTTGGGACTTAGTAAAAGCAAGAGATATTAAAAGATCATCTTTAAAATCTTGAAATATTGAAAAATAGAATACAGGTATAGAGATTACTAAACTAATAAATCCTGCAATAAAAAGATTTTTTTTAGAGCCCATATTATTTATAGCTGCATAAACAAAAGTAAAAAAAACTAAAAATCCAAGAGATATAAAAGAAAAAATATAGCTATATGCTGAAACGACTAAAGAAAAAATTAATAAAAGTGTATAATTTTTATTATCCAAAATCTTTAAAATACTTAACAAGCCTAGAAAATAAAAAATTATAGTGAATTGATTTGAGGGGAATTTAAGTGCTAACGTACTTAATCCGATTGGATTTTCCAAAAATGAACTAGTAAACTGAAAAAGATTTAATATATTAAACAATGAAAAAAGCGGACTATAAAAAATTATTGTACCCAAAAGACTAAAAAAGAATGACTTAAACAATTGTTTTAAGATTAAAAAAGATAAAAAAAATCCAATTATAGGAAAAAATAAATTTTTAAAATAAAAAAAATTATCTATGCCTCCAATTAAAAAAGAAAGAAAACCGGCTACTATGTAGGGAATAAATTGTATATTAAAAGATAAATTTTTAAGTAATAAAATTGAATTATCAGAAATATTTCCAGAGTTAAAAAAATCTAAAACTTTTCTTATAGATGGCCCATACATTGTTTCATCGTTATTCCAAACATAATGACTTTCATTAAAAGAAAAATATATGTGTTTTGAATCTTCATAAAAATTTTTTTGAACAAAATCAGGATAAAAACAAAGGAAACCATAAAATAATGAAAAAAATATTAATAAAAAATTTTGAAAATACTTACTATCTAACATTTTTTCTTAATTGTTCAATTTTTATCCGTTTTACAAGGCTTCTGTTAGAATCATAAAGAAGGTTTATTTTTATCATTATGTTAGTTTTTATTGAAAGAGATTTTATGTTTCGAATTTCTTTATTGTCAGCAACAGCAGCAATAGGTCTTTTAATTGGATCTAAATTTAAAATTTTTACAAAAGATTTGTTAGAAATAATTTTACCTTTCCATCTTCTAGGTCTAAACGGGCTAATTGGAGTAATGGCTAATTTTCCAGAATTTAATGATAAAATTGGGCCATGAACTGATAAATTGTATGCGGTGCTACCAGCAGGCGTACAAATTAAAACACCATCTCCAATAAGATTTTTAATTACATTTCTTTTTTTAATTTTTAAATTTAGAGATGCCGTTTGTCTGCTTTGTCTAAATAATGAAACTTCATTTATAGCAATGTTTTTTTTTTTGATATTGTTATTGTCTACTGTAATTAATTGAAGTGGATTTATAGTAATTTTTTTTGCCTTGGAAATTTTATTTTCTAAATTTTTATAGTTAAACTTATTCATTAAAAAACCAAAAGTACCACAGTTAATACCGTAAAAAGGTTTAGAAAATTTGTAATATTTTTTTAAATTAGCAAGCATAAAACCATCACCACCAGAAATAATAATTATATCGGCTCTTTTTGGAGAATAATTTTTATATTTTTTTAATATTTTTTTCTTGAAAGATAATGATTTATTATTCTTATCAAAAACAAAATGAAATTTATAAATCATAATATTGGTGCCCTCGGCCAGACTCGAACTGGCACTCCCAAAAGGGCAAGGATTTTAAGTCCTTTGTGTCTACCAATTTCACCACGAGGGCACTCGTTACTATCTTGATTTAGCATTATTTTTATAGGTGTAACATAAAAGACTCAATCAAAAAAATATTTTTTATCTATTTTTTTGGATAATCCTTTATATCTTTAATTACATAACTATCTCTACCTCGAACTTCTTCAAAAATTCTTGCAACATAAATGCCTATTATTCCTAAAGTTAATAAGATGGTGCCAGAAAAAAAAGCTACTGTAACTAACACACCTGCAGACCCTGGAACTGAAAAATTATTAAATTTTAAGTATAAACTATATACAACAATCATAATTGCAATTACTAGAGAAACAAATCCTAGAATTACACCAATATATAATGGTTTAAGTGAATAAGCTGTTACACCGCTTATGAACTGATATATAGGTCCGGGTCCAAACAATGGAAATTGAGTTTTACCAGAGAACCTTGGTTCTCTAACATAGTTTACAAATGATTGTTTATAACCAACCCAAACAGATAAACCTCTTATATAAGGTCTAAATTCTTTTTGTTTTAAAATATCTTTTAAAGCCCTTTTGGAAATAAGTTTAAAATCTCCAGCTTCTATAGGAAGTGTAATGTCTGATAAAAAATTAATAATTTTGTAAGCAATTTTTGTAATAAAAATTTTAAACTTGGACTCACCAAGTCTTTTTGTCCTAACAGTATGAACTATTTCTGCTCCTTTCTCATGTTCTTCTATCAACTTAGGTATTAATTCTGGCGGATCTTGAAGATCTGCATCCATGTAAATAATTGCATCGCCATTAGCATGTTTAAAACCTGCCATTACAGAGGGCCCAATTCCAAAAGTTCTACTCATATTTATAATCTTGATTGGAAATAGTTTTTGATTTTCAATTAAAATTTTTTCTGAATTGTCAGTAGAAAAATCATTAACAAATACTATTTCGTAAGACCAGTTTTTTACTTTAACCAATGACTGAGTAACCCTTTTAATAAGTTCGGGTAAAATTTGCTCTTCATTTTTAAAAGAAAATACTATTGAAATTAATTTCATTGTTTTAATTTTAAATATATAACTAATAAGCTATGAAAAAACTATATAATCATAAATTATGTGAAAAACAATTAGATTTAGTCATTTTAGCAGGTGGTAAAGGGTCAAGAATAAAACAATTGCTAGGAAATTTACCAAAGCCAATGTTAAAATTTAATAATAAGCATTTTCTACAATATTTAATTAATTATTGTACGAAATATCACTTTAAAAGAATTATAATCCTTACCAGATACAAAAATGAAATTATTTTTAGAAAATTTAATAAAAAAAAAATAAACCTAATAGATATTACTTGTTTTAAAGAGAAAAGAGAAATGGGTACCGGTGGAGCTTTATATAATCTTACTAAATTAAATGTAAAAGATTTCATTTTACTTAATGGAGATTCAATATTCAATATTGATTTAAATACACTAGTTAATATAACAAAAAAGAAAAATATTGGCTCCATGGCTTTGACCTCAAATATTAATCAAAAAAGTGCTAAATTAAGAAATTTAACAATTAAAAAAAATTTAATTAAATTAACTCATAAAAGTAAATATATGAATGGAGGAGTTTATTATTTTAAAAGAAAGTTTTTTAAATATATAAAAAATAACTCAAGATCTTTAGAAGAAAATATTTTACCCAATTTAATTAAAAAAAGCGCAATGAGTGGAAAATTTTTTAATAATTTTTTTATTGATATAGGTTCTAAAAAATTTTTAAAAAAAGGTAGTAATTTATTAAAAAAAGAATTTACTAAACCATCAGTTTTTTTAGATAGAGATGGTGTAATAAATCAAGATTTAGGTCATGTTTATAAATATAAAGATTTTAAATTTAGACCTGGAGTATTAAGAGGCTTAAAGTATTTAAGTAAAAAAAATTATTATATTTTTATTGTGACAAATCAAGCTGGAATAGCAAGAGGCAAATATAAAGAATTAGATTTTTTTAAATTGCATAATATAATTAAAGAAAAGTTGTTAAAAAAAAATATATATATTCAAGATATTCAGTATTCACCTTATCATCCGAATGCAAAAATTAAAAAATACAAAAAAATAAGTAAATTAAGAAAGCCGGGAAATCAAATGATAGAAAATATTAAATCAAATTGGGATATAAATATGAATAAAAGTTTTATGTTAGGAGATAAAAATTCTGATAAAAAAGCTGCACAGAAAAGTAAATTAAAATTTTACTATGCTAAAGGAAATTTCTTTTTACAAATAAAAAAAATCATTAATAATTATTAACTATTTTTTTTTTATTATTCTTGAATATTGGAATTAATTCTTTAATACCTTCGTCTAAGGATATTTTAGCTTTGAACCCTTTTCTTTCTATTTTTTTATTACTTACAAAATAGTCTCTTTTATCTGGGTCTGATTTATTTTTAGAGATTATTATCTTGGTATTTTTTAATTGCTTTTTAATTCTTCTGGCTAACTGAATTTTTGTTATATTTGCACTGGAAAGACCCAAGTTATATACCTGAGACTGAAGTTTTTTAAAATTATTTATAGAAAATAAAATCCCTTTTACAACATCTCTGACATGTATAAAATTTCTTCTAAAATTTGGTTCAAATATATCTAATTTTTTTTTGAGTACAGCTGTTTGAACAAAATTATTAACTAATAAATCACTTCTCATTCGATAACTAGAACCAAATACTGTTGCTAATCTAAAACTTATTGAATTTTTATGTTTAGACACAGCGTACTCAGCGTCACATTTAGTTTTTCCATAAAGAGATATTGGTTTTAAAAGACTTTTTTCATCGCAAAACTTATTTTTTTCACCAACTCCGTAGCCTGAATTAGACGTCAAATATATAAGTTTATTGTTTTTTTTAATATATTTTAATATTAATTTGATTGCATTTAAGTTTGTTGAAATTGCATCTTTTTTATATTTTTCACACAGTGGAGCACCGACTAAAGCAGCTAAAGGAATTATAAATTCATTTTGTTTTATAAATTTTTTGATAATTTTTGGCTTTCTTATATCTTCATTATAAAATTTAAAATTCTTTTCAAAGTACAAATGATTTAAAGAACTTGAGTCATATTTCAGTAAATCTATTACAGTAACTTTGAAACCCAGTTTTAATAATTCTGTACTTAACATTGATCCAATATATCCTGCTCCACCTGTGATTAAAATTTTTTTCATTATAAGAATTTTGAGTTTTTATCTCTATTGCTTAAAATTGGTTTTTTTATTGGCCATTTAATCTTAAATTTTGGATCGTTCCATCTAAAACTACTTTGTTGTTTTGAGTCAATATATTTCCCTCTATAGCTCCATTTATAATGAAGAACACATTCTTTAGATAAACATAGGTAAGCATTGGCATAATTTGGTGGGATTAAAATTAATTTTGGTTTTTTATAATTAAGAATAAATTTTTTATACTTTAAATAAGATTTTTTTTTATTATCTACATTTAATACAACTAGTAATAATTCTCCGTAAACACAGGTAAGTAGTTTCCATGACTTAAAGTCACAATGAAAACCTCTTAAAATATTTCTTTTTGACATTGAAAATTTGTCATGATTGAAGTTAATTTTTTTAAGAGTACCTTTTTTCCAGGTTGTCCAATAATAACCTCTTTTATCCTTAAATGTGGTACTATTAATCACTTTTATTTCGCTTTTCATTGATTAGTAAGATTATTAAGTGCATCAAGAAGATCTTGATTTGATAGTCCATTTTTATTTAATAAAAAATCTCTACCTCCATTTTCAAAAACATATTTTTCAGGTAAAGATTTTGAAATTATCTTTGGAAAAAAATTATTACCACTAAACCCTTCAAATACACATGAAGCCAAATTTCCAGAAGGAGTCTGTTCATCCACAACAAGGAACTTATTTATATCTTTAATTGTTTTTGTTAATTTTTCAGGAAAAGGTTTTGAGCGAAATAGATTTACTAAAACATACTTATCTTTATTTTTTTCATAAATATCTAAGCATTTAAAAAATATTTTTCCATGGCTTATCAAGGCTATTTTATTTTTATCAATTTTTCCAAATATCTTATAACCATCTTTATAGCTATCTTTGTCCAGTGCTGGATCTAGATCTTTAACAAGTTCTCTATCTAAGCGAACATAAGAAAATTTTGGATTATCTAACAAATCATTTGCAATTAATTTAGCTGTTTGATTGTCTGATGGTGTAAAAATATTTGTACCCACAATTGACCTGAAGCATGAAAAATCCTCGTTAGCATAATGAGTTGGTCCAGCATCAGCATATCCAAGACCTATACCCACCGAAATCATGCAAATAGGTAAATTCATGAGTCCTGCTCCGCATTTGGCTTGTTCAATTGCTCTTAAAGATAGAAATGGTGCCATAGCATATACAAATACTTTGTTTTTTTCTAAAGCTAAACCAGAAGCTATATCAAGCATGGCCTGTTCAGAAATTCCACAATGAATAAAATTTTCTGGAAATTTTTCTCTTAATTCATCTAGAGCTGCTGCGCCAAAATCTGCACTTAGAAAAAAAATATTTTTATCTTTTTTAAGTCGTTTAGTAATTTCAGAAATGAATAAGTCTCTTTGTAACATTATTTTAATTCTTCTCTTGTTTTTTTAATTTCTTCATCAGACATTGGATTCCAATAATGCCAATTTTTTTTATTCTCCATAATCGAAGATCCCTTACCTTTAATTGTGGAGGCTAAAATACAATTTAAATCTTTGCTATCATTGGTTTTTTTTAAAGTTGAAATCAGATTATCAAAATTGTGTCCATCAACTTCGAATGTATTAATCCCAAGTCCTTGTATTTTATCTTTAATTGGATCCAAATTTAAGCAATCAGATGTTTTCCCTAAAATGATCAAAGAATTTATATCAATAATTATAGTAAGATTATCAAGATTTCTATGCTTGGCAAATAATAGAGCTTCCCAAGTAGACCCTTCATATAATTCACCTTCACTAATAATTACAAATACTTTTTTATCTAAATTATTTTTTTTATAACTTAAAGCCATACCAGCACCTGCGCCTATACAATGACCTAACGATCCAGATGTAATATCTATACCAGGTATTGAGGTGTTGCCAAATACTCTCAATTTTGAGTCTTTGACACCCCAGTTTTTCCACTCATCCTCTGGTATTATATTATAATCTCTCAAGATAGGATAAAGAGTTGAAGTAGCATGACCTTTGCTGATTAATACTTTGTCTTTAAATTCTTTTTTTTTTTCGTCAAGTCTAACAAAACCGCCATGGTATAAGCTTACCGCGATCTCCATCATTGAAAATATCGAACCTGGGTGTCCTTGTTTTGTCGCCAAAAATTTCTCAAACATTTCTCTACGGTACTTTTTAGCAATATTCTCTAAATCATTAATTTTCATTAAGTGTTATCGTTTTCTAATAGTTTTCTTTTTAGTTTAACTTTTGTCATATTTATTATGTTTTCAGTAGCCTTTGTTCCAAATTTTTTTTCTATCAATTTTAAAAAACTTTTATTAGTATGGTATTTTGTGAAGGCTTCATCTCTTAATTTTAAAATCTCTGCAGCAGATAAACTTTTTGTTGGTAAAGGGAGCGTATCATAAGAATGAAATGAATAACCTTCATAACTATTTGGTAAATTTATTTTCATATCTTTAGCATTCTTATAAAGCAAACTTCCTGGTAATGCCATAGCCGCATAAGTGTTCCAACCTGCTGTACATAGTTCAAGGCTTAGGTTAAAAGTTTCGTTAATAGTTTCTTTGTTATCCCCAGGTAAACCAAAAATATAATTTGCCATAACATCTATTCCTGCTTCATGAATTTTATTTATTACATCTTTAACTTGAACATCTTCAAATTTTCCTTTAGCAACCTCCAATCTCACACTTTTATTTCCACTCTCAATACCTAAACACAGCCATTTAATTCCAGCTTTTCTAACTAATTTTAGAATTTCAGGTCTTTTAACAGTGTCAATTCTGCTATAACTCCACATTCTTAAAGAGTCATCTTTATTTCGTTCGGCAAGTTTTTCACATAATGGTACGTAATATTTAGGATTAAGTAAAAACATTTCATCTACTATTCTGATTGTTCTCACGCCCATTTTAATTAATTTATCAAATTCTTTAATAATAAAATCTGGTGACCAGAATCTCATATTATTATATTCTGAAGCTACACCTACTTCATTTTCGTCATCTCTGTTAATTAAATTAATCATACAAAAATTACACTTAAACTGACAACCTAAACTAGTTTGCAAGCTAGCATATGGAGATCTTTTGTTAAAATCATATTCAGCATGCCACATAGGTGCACGATATAAATCCATAGGATTTTTATTGAAAGGCAAGAGGTCCCAAGCATAACCAGGTAAATCAATGTCCATTTTTTCTGTAGGAACGACCTGTTCAGACTTATTAATTATAATTTTATTTTCATGACTTCTATAGGCAATACCTTTAATTTCTTTTAAATTTGAGTGTTCAAATTGATCTAATTTTAAAATATTACGTAACGCGTAAACACCTTCATTTGTAAAAACAAAATCTATATTTTTTTCTGTCTCCAGAGTCTCTTTAGGTAAAGCCTGAACATGTGAGCCAATAAAACAAATCTTTTTGCCTATATTATTATTTTTTAAAAAGTTGGTTATATGAGTAGCACCGCTCATATTAGCGGTACCTGCATTAACATTCTGGCCATAAACTACCATACAAATTATCTTTGGATCGTAAGCTTTAATTCTATCAAAAATTTCAGTTTCACTCAGACCCTCTGCATTCGCATCTATTATCTTAACATTATAACCAATAGAGCGAGTAGATTGTGCAAGCAAAAGAGCCCACGTAGGTGGCTCAATAGCAGAATAAGTTTTTGCTAATGTTTGATAAGATTTTTTTGAGCTAGATACTACCAAGAAAACACAATCTAATTTTTTTTTATTCATACACTAAATTTTTATATTATTTAAAATTTCACAAATTTTATCTATTTTCTTAAAACTTAAAGACGGGTAATTGCCTATATAGTAACCAAAATTATGAATATGTTCTACGTTTTTAAAATTACTAAATTTTAAATTTTTAGTAATATCTTTTAAATAAGGTTGTCTTAATTGATTTCCTCCGCCCGCATTTCCTCTTCTAAATTCTATTTTATTTTTATTTAAATTTTTTTCAAAAAAATCTCTTTTTTTTATACTTTTAGTATTAAGAATTAAGGGAAAAGCATAATTACAACTTCCCACTATATCAAAATCTTTCCAGTATTTGGATGAATCTATTTTCTTTAAAAAACGTACAAAATTTTTTGTCCTACTAATATTATTTTTATTTAAATTTTTTAACTGATTTTGACCAATTACAGCGCCTATTTCAGTATTTCTAAAATTAAGGGTTGGATAAAGAAAAATAAATTTCGGAGAGAGATTTTTATATTTATTAATTAATTTTTTTTCGTAAGATTTATTTTTAGCCTCCCTGAGCATTCCGTGAGATCTTAGTATTTTTGAAATAATGTGAATTTTTTTATCATTTGTACAAATCATTCCACCTTCGATTGTAGTCATGTGATGAGCATAATAAAAAGAAAAGTTGGAAATTAAACCGAATGTTCCTAGCTTTTGATTTTTAAATTTTGCTCCATGGCTTTCACAAACATCTTCAATTAAATGAATTTTTTTTCTTTTTATAGTTTCTAACAGTTTTTTATTGAGTCCATTAAAGCCTTGTGCATGAGTTATAAATACTGCTAATGTTTTTTTATTAATTTTTTTAATAACCTGATCAATATTCATAGATAGATTTTTAAAATTTATATCAACGAAGATAGGTTTAAAACCATTCATTATTATTGAATTCACATCTGAAACCCAAGTTAAAGAAGGTACTATAATTTCATTTTTGCTTTTATTTTTATTCAAATATTTTAGGATACTTATTGAGACAAAATTTGCAGAAGAACCAGAATTAACAAACGTAGAATATTTTACTCCTAGCCATTTTGACCAGTTATTTTCAAATTTTTCAACTTCTTTAGATTGAGTTAAAATAATTTTCTTTTTATTAAATAGTTTTTTTACAGACTTAATATCACTATTAGAAAAATTATTATGCATAAGAGGATGATTAAATTTCATATTTATTTCCTTATTGTGTTAAATATTTGTTCTGAACCATTATGTGAAAATTTAAAAGGAACATGAATTGTTTTTTTTAATTTTTTAATTAATTTATTCTGCTTATTTTTAGGAACATATAGTAATAAAAAACCACCCCCACCTGCTCCTAAAAGTTTTCCACCTATAGCTCCATTTTTTAATGAAAAATCATACAATTGATCAATTTTGTTATTAGAAATTATTTTTCCAAGTTTTTTTTTTTCTTCCCAAGAGTCGTTCATAAGCATACCAAAATCATTTAATTCTCCATCTAGAATTAATTTTTCAGCTAAATCTACATGTTGCATTATTTTAAATACATTTTTTTCTTTTGTACTCGAAAGTTTTTTTACATAGGTTTTAGCTATATTATGAGCTTTTCTTTGAATGCCAGTATATAACAATATTAGATTTGAATTAAGACGCTCTAAATTTTTATTTGGAATTTTTTTAATTTTAATTTTGTTTTGATTAAAAAATGTAATCTTGTTAAAACCGCCTACTGAAGCAGCAACTTGATCTTGCGAACCCACTATTTCTTTCATGAAATTTTGTTCAAAAGAAATAGCCTTTTTTCCTAAATTTAAACCATTTAACTTTTGCTTATTTAAAATTGATAGAGCTTTTAACAATCCAACGGAAAAACATGAGCTTGATCCCATACCGCTTTTAGCCGGTAGGTCTCCGTCATAATGAATTTCTAATCCTTTTTTTATTTTCAAGTACTTTATAAGACCTTTTACTGCTGGGTGTTGAATTTTTTCTATTTTTTTGACTTGTTCTATTTTTGACCAAACAACTCTATAATTATGATCAAAGAAATTTGGTAAATATCTACAAGTTAAGTATATATGCTTATCAATTGTAGTTGATAATACCTTACCTCCATGTTTGTTAAACCAAATAGGATAATCACTGCCACCTCCAAAAAAAGATATTCTATATGGTGTTTTAGTTATTATCATATCTTTAATTTTTTTTTTTGGTATCTTAGACTTTTTTCTAGCACCTCACCACTTAATGATTTAACTTTAATTTTAACATTTTTATCAATTCTCATATCTATACCGTTATTCCAAATTCCACCTGCAAGGTGCATTATACCTATTTCATTATTTGGTATATATGGTTCTCTAAAAGTTTCTTTTTCCTCATCATAGATAGGTAGTAAATTACTCGCTATCCAATTGTAGCTAAGCGGTAAAAATTCTGTCGGTGCATTATCTAAATATACTGAAATATTTATAGCTAGACCTTCCGATCCAAAAATTTTTCCTTTTGCTAGCGTTTCAATTAAATTTTTTTGCCAGGTTTGCCAACAGCTAGATTTATTTTCTAATGAAAAAACTCCAATATTTAAATGAGGAGCAAAGGCCAATTGCCTGGCTTTCTTTTCTGGTATACCAGAAAGTTTTGCATGCTTATAATTTTGAGATTTGATTTCAGCATATTTTCCAAAAATCCATTTTGCCTTAGCTAAAATTTTATATCCAGGACCAATTGTTTGAGTTATGCCAAGTTTATTATTTTCACAAGCTTTAAAATAATCTTCTATACATGTCCACGAATTTACCCATGCATCACAATCAATCCAAAGAAATTTTTCAAAATTAGGAAAGTATTTTGGCAAAAAAGCTCTAGACACCTGGCTTTTCAACCATTCTCTACCAGCTCTTTTATGAAATGGAATGTCTATATCCCATTCAGCTTTTTTAATCAAATGTACTTTTTTTTTTAAAATTTCAATTTGTTCGGTTTTTAACCCTGCATCTAAAATACAGATCTTTATGTTTTTGCTCTCGGGAAAACTATTAATTGAGTCTACTAAATCAATTAAAAGATTGAAATAATTACTATCTGATAATGAAACTATTGCCCTTTTTTCCATAAAAATTATTTTATTAAATTATATTTAAATAATTTGATATCTTTTAATTTTAAGATATTTTTTAAATTATTTGAACATTTATTTAAAATACTTCTATTTGTTGACCGAAGAACTAGTGAAACTCCTACTTTTCCCAATCTAAAAAAAGGATAGCTTCCAATACTTACGTGTTTTTTATATTTATTTTGAATATTGCTAAGTTCTTTAGCTATATTACTTTCAACTGTCTCTGCATTAATTGTTTGACTTATTTTCTTGTTTCCTTTTGTTAAAAATTTATTACAATTTTCTATCATTGATTTTAAAATTGAGGGAACCCCAGGTAAACAAATCACATTTTTAATTTTAAAACCCGGTGCAGCACTTGACGGGTTTAATACTAAGGTAGAACCATGAGGCATTTTTGCCATTTTTTTTCTACCACTATTGAAATTTTTTTTTCCATAATAATTTTCTAAAATTTTATATGCTTTATTATGAAATTGATATTTTACACCAAATGCTTTTGAAATAGATTTAGCTGTAATATCATCATGGGTTGGGCCGATGCCACCAGTAGTAAAAACATAATTAAATTTTTTACTTAGTTCTTTTATTGTTTTAACTATAATCAGCTCTACGTCCTGTATAACTCTTACTTCTTCAACTATTATACCACAATTATCGTTTAACCATTTAGAGATAAAAGAAACATTTAAATCTTGTGTTCTTCCAGATAAAATTTCGTCACCAATTATCAAAATAGCTGCATTTACTTTTTTAATTTTTTTCTTCATAGTTTAAAAATAATGAATTTTGAAAATAAATTAATACCAGGTACTTTAATAAAAAGATATAAGCGTTTTTTTGTTGATATTAAAATTAATAAAAAAATTATCACAGCTCATTGTCCCAATACTGGTTCTATGCAAGGATTAATTAGTGAAGGTAATAAAGTATGGGTAACAAAGTCAAATAATCCAAAAAGAAAGCTCAAATATACATTGCAAATTATTGATTTTAATAAATCTAAGGTTGGGGTGAATACTCATTTAACGAATAAAATTTTTTTAGAAGCACTTAAAAATAATCAAATAGATGCATTTAAAAAATTAAAGATTATTGAAACTGAAAAAAAATATTCAAATGACACAAGATTTGATTTTTTAATCACCGAGGGTTTAAAAAAGACCTTTGTGGAAGTAAAAAATGTGACTTTATCTAGAAGAAATAAATTAGCTGAATTTCCAGATGCTATTACTTCAAGAGGTTCAAAACATATCTCAAAATTAATGGATGCAAGAAAGAATGGATACAATATTTATATTGCCTTTATAATACAGAGAGATGACTGTAATAAATTTTCTATAGCTAGTGATATAGATGCAAAATATTCAGAATTATTAACAATAGGGATTAAAAATAATTTAAAAATTCTTTGCTATGATTGTAAATTTTCCTCAAAAGGAATAAAACTTAATAAAAAAATTAATTTCATAAATAATGAAAAATAAATTTCAAGAAAGTTTCGAGAAAACAAGATTAGCTGGATCAATAGCATCTGAGGCTTTAGATGAAGTTTGTGGAATTATTAAACCGGGAGTTAGCACAGATAAAATTGATAAACTTTGTTATGAGTTTATAAATGATCATGGAGCTTATTCGGCTCCTTTATTTTACAGAGGATACCCAAGATCATGTTGTACTTCAGCTAACCACGTAGTTTGTCATGGAATTCCATCTAATAAAATTCTAAAAGACGGAGATATAATTAATGTTGATGTCACTGCTTTAAAAGATGGTTGGCATGGAGACACTAGTAGAATGTATTATATTGGTGATGTTTCAATCAAAGCAAAAAAATTAGTAAACAAAACGTATGAGGCAACGATGAAAGGGATTGATGTAATTAAAGCTGATACACATCTAGGAGATATTGGCTCAGCTATACAACAGTGTGTTGAAGCAGAGGGTTTTTCTGTAGTAAGAGATTTTTGTGGACATGGAATTGGTCAGACTTTTCATAAAGAACCAAATGTTTTACATTATGGTTCTAAAGGAAAAGGTATAAAATTAACAGAAGGTATGATTTTTACAGTAGAACCAATGATAAATTCAGGTAATTATGAAACAAAAACATTAAATGATGGATGGACTGCGGTAACTAAAGATAAATCTCTTTCAGCACAATTTGAACATACTATTGGTATAACAAAAGAAGGATACGAAATATTTACTTTATCTAAAAAAGGTTTAGATTTTCCTCCATACAAATATGATTGAAAGATATTCTAGAGAAGAATTAAAAAAGATATGGAGTGATTATAATAAATTTTCTATTTGGTTAGATATTGAACTTGCTGCTGCGGAAGCAATGGAAAAATTTAAAATTATTCCAAAAGGAATTGTAAAAAAAGTTAAGTCTAAAGCAAAAATTAACGTTAAAAGAATTCTGGATATAGAAGAGAAAGTTAAGCATGATGTAATAGCATTCTTAACTTCAATTACCGAAAAAGCAGGTAAAGAAGCAAGATATCTTCATAAAGGAATGACATCATCTGATATTTTAGATACATGTTTTAATTTGCAATTAAAACAATCTGGAACAATACTGTTAAGGGATATTGATCAATTACTTCAATCAATCAAAAAGCAAGCAATAAAACATAAGTATACTTTATGTATTGGAAGAAGTCATGGAATACATGCGGAACCAATTACGTTTGGTTTTAAAATGTTAACTTTCTATCAAGAATTTTTGAGAAATAAGAAAAGATTAAAGTATGCAATTGAAGACATTTCCACATGTGCAATTTCTGGTGCCGTTGGAACTTTTGCAAATATCGATCCAAGAGTAGAAAAATATGTAGCAAAAAAATTAAATCTTAAAGTTGAATCTATTTCAACTCAAATAATTCCTAGAGACCGACATGCTCACTTTTTTTCTACATTAGGAATTGTAGCTAGTTCAATTGAAAGATTTTCTGTAGAAATAAGACATCTTCAAAGAACAGAAGTTTTAGAAGTAGAAGAGTTTTTTGGTAAAAAACAAAAAGGTTCATCAGCTATGCCACATAAAAAAAATCCTATTTTAAGTGAGAATTTGACAGGATTAGCAAGACTCATAAGATCTAGTGTTATACCTGCATTAGAAAATGTAGCTTTATGGCATGAAAGAGATATTTCACATTCTGCTGTTGAAAGGAATATTGGACCAGATGCAACTATTGCTTTAGACTTTGCTCTTTCTAGATTAAGTAATGTAGTTAAAAACTTAAATGTTTATCCAAAAAATATGATTAAAAATTTAAATATTTCTAATGGAATTTTTTTTTCACAGAGAGTTTTGTTAGAATTAACTACAGTAGGTTTTACAAGAGAAGAGGCATACAAGATTGTTCAGAAAAATGCTATGAAAACTTGGAATGACAAATCACCATTCTATGAAAACATAATAAATGATAAAAAAATAACTAGCAAAATACCTGTTAATAAACTCAAAAAGTTATTTAATTTTAGTTACCATACAAAAAAAATTAATATAATTTTCAAGAGAAATTTAAAAAAATAATACTTTTTTATGAATAAAGGTAAAAAAATCTACGAGGGAAAAGCAAAAATTATCTACGAGACTAATGATAATGAAATTGTTATTCAACATTTTAAAGATGACGCCACAGCTTTTAATAATCTTAAAAAAGCTAATGTTGAGGGAAAAGGTGTATTAAATAATAGAATTTCAGAATATATCTTATCTAACTTAAGCCAATGTGGAATTAAAACTCATTTAATAAAAAGAATTAATATGAGAGAGCAATTGATTAAAAAAGCTGAAATTTTTCCTATTGAATTTATTGTAAGAAATATTGCAACTGGATCGTTATCCAAAAGACTAGGTATCTCAGAAGGAACTGTGCTCGAATATCCTTTATTAGAATATTGTTTAAAAAATGATGAGCTAAACGATCCGATTATATCAAAAGAACATATATATAATTTTAATTGGGCAACTGAAAAAGAAATAAAAAAAATAGATAAAATTACATTAAGAATTAATGATCTCTTAATAGGTCTCTTTAGAGGAATTGGCATTAAATTAGTAGATTTTAAAATAGAATTTGGAAAAGTATGGAATAAAAGAAATGAGGAAAGTGAAATAGTTTTAGCTGACGAAATAAGCCCTGATACTTGTAGACTTTGGGATGCTAAAACAGAAAAAAAATTAGATAAAGATAGGTTTAGAAAAGATTTGGGTAATATTATAGAAGGATACCAAGAAGTCGCCAGAAGATTGGGTATTATGCCAGAGGAAACAAATATAAAAGAAGTAAATTTTGGTAAAACAAAATCTATCAAATTTAAGAAAAAATAAAATTGAAACTAGCTGTAACAGTCACCTTGAAAAAAGATGTTCTTGACCCACAAGGTAAAGTGGTACAACAAACATTGCAAAATATGGGTGAAAATAAATTGAAAAGTCTCAGACAAGGAAAATATTTTGAAGTCGACTTAGATGAGAAAAGTGAAGATATAGCAATTCAAAAAATTGATGCTATGTGTAAGAAACTTTTAGTCAACTTAATTATAGAAGATTACTCAATTCGTAAAATTTAAATGAATTCATCTGTAATTGTGTTTCCAGGTTCTAATTGTGACAGAGATATAGCGGTAGCACTAGAAAAATTACAATTTAAAAATAAGATGGTTTGGCACAAAGATAGTGAGCTGCCAAAATCAGATTTAATAGTTATTCCAGGAGGTTTTTCTTATGGAGATTATTTAAGATCAGGTGCTATTGCAGCAAAATCAAATATATTAAAAGAAGTAATCAAGGCTGCTAATAAGGGATGTTTAATTTTGGGAATTTGTAATGGATTTCAAATTTTAATAGAAACTGGATTATTAAATGGCACTTTGTTAAGAAATAAAAATCTTAAATTTTTATCTAAAGATGTAAATTTGAAGATAATTAATAATGAAAATAATTTTTGTAATAAATATAAAAAAAATGAAATTATTAAATTAAATATTGCACATAATGAAGGAAATTTTTTTATAAATAAAGACCATTTAAAACATATGGAGGATAAGGAGCTTGTGGCTTTCAAATATTGTAATTCAGCAGGCGTCACAGATGAAATTTCTAATCCTAATGGTTCACTTAACAATATAGCTGGTATATTAAATGAAGAAAAAAATATTCTTGGAATGATGCCACATCCGGAAAGAATGATAGACAAATTAATTTCTAATGAGGATGGTATAAATCTATTCTCAAGTATTTTAAAATAAATGAATATAACAAACGACACTATAATTAATCATGGCTTAAAATTAGAAGAATTTTCTGAAATTAAAAAACTTTTAAAAAGAAATCCTAATTTATTAGAGTTAGGAATTTTTTCAGCAATGTGGAATGAACATTGCTCTTATAAGTCCTCTAAAGTTCATCTAAAAACTTTACCAGTAAAAAATAAGCATGTAATACAAGGTCCTGGTGAAAACGCTGGTGTAATAGATATTGGTGATGATGATGCTATTATTTTTAAAATTGAAAGTCATAATCACCCTTCTTTTATAGAGCCTTATCAAGGAGCTGCCACTGGAGTTGGTGGTATCTTGAGAGATGTTTTTACTATGGGGGCAAGACCTATAGCATTATTAAATTCTATTCATTTTGGAGACTCAAAAAATAAAAAAACTAAGAGTTTATTAAACGGTGTAGTTTCTGGCATAGGGGGTTACGGTAATTGTATTGGTATACCAACCGTTGCTGGGGAAACTAAATTTAATAGTACTTATAATGAAAATATTTTGGTGAATGCTATGGCAGTAGGTTTAGCTAAAAAAGATAAAATTTTTTACTCAAAAGCGAAAGGATTAAATAAAGCTGTTGTTTACGTGGGATCTAAGACTGGAAGAGACGGTATACATGGGGCTTCTATGGCTTCAGCAGAATTTGATGATAATTCAGAGGAAAAAAAACCTACAGTTCAAGTAGGTGATCCTTTTACTGAAAAATTACTAATGGAAGCTTGTCTTGAACTTATGAAAGATAATTCAATTATTTCAATTCAAGACATGGGTGCAGCAGGATTAACATCTTCGAGTGTAGAAATGGCATTTAAAGGTGATCTAGGGCTTGAAATAAACTTAGATAAAGTTCCTTGTAGAGAAGAAAACATGTCACCATATGAAATGATGCTTTCTGAAAGCCAAGAAAGAATGTTAATTATTTTAGAAGATGGTAAACAACAATCTGCTAAAAAAATTTTTGATAAATGGGATCTTGATTTTGTAGTTATAGGAAAAACTACCGATACAAAAAAATTAATATTAAATTTTCAAGAAGAAAAAGTTGCTGAAATACCTATTGATGCCTTATCTTCAAAAGCGCCTCAATATAAAAGAGAATGGAAAAAAACTAGTCTTCCAGTAAAAAAAACTAGTATAAAAGATTTAAAAAAGATTAAATTTGAAGATGCTTTAATTAAAATTTTATCATCACCTAATCACTCAAATAAAACTTGGATATCTAATCAGTTTGATCAAATGGTAATGGGTGATACTATTTTAAAATCTGGCTCTGACTCAGCAATTCTAAAAATTCATAATAAAAATAAAGCAATCGCTGTTTCAGTAGACTCTTCAGCAAATTATTGTAAGGCTCATCCTTTAACAGGTGGAAAACAAATTGTATGTGAAAATTGGAGAAATTTGATATCGGTAGGAGCAAAGCCTATTGCAATAACAAATTGTTTAAACTTTGGTAACCCTGAAGATCCGAATATTATGGGCGAGTTCGCGGAATGTATTCAAGGCATAAAAGAAGCTTGTGAATTTTTAGATTATCCGGTTGTATCAGGTAATGTGTCTTTCTATAATGGAACTAATAAAAAAAATATTTATCCCACTCCAGTTATAGGAGGTGTGGGTCTGATCAGAGAAATTACGAATCCCATTAATCACCTTTTTAAAAAAGAAAATAGCTTAATTCTTTTAATAGGTAAAACATTCGGACATTTATCTCAAAGTGCACTTTTTCATGAAGTATATTCTATTAATGAAGGTCCTCCACCAGATGTAAATTTAATTAATGAAAAAAACAATGGAGAAATTATTTTAAGTTTAATAAATAAAAAGATTATAAATTCAGCGCATGATGTTTCATCTGGTGGAGTTATTATGTCGCTCGCAGAAATGTCTATGAGCTCTGGAATGGGTGTTAAAATTGAAAAACCAAAGAAATTATCCAGTTTGTTTGAATATTTTTTTGGAGAAGATCAAGGTCGTTATGTTGTTGAAATAGATAAAGATAAATTAAGTTTAATGCAAAATTTGCTTAAGGAAAATAATGTATTTAGTGAGATTATTGGTATAACTCAAAAAAATAAGTTTGAAATAAATGACGTAATGAAAGTAGATATTAAAGAGCTATGCGATATTAATAATAAATGGTATCATAATTATTAATGGCTTTATCTATTGAAAATATAAAAAAATTAATAATTGACGGTATTCCCGATGCTAAAATTGATATAAAAGATTTGGTTGGAGATAAAAACCACTACTCTGCAGTTATTAAATCTAAAGCATTTAATGGAATATCTAAAATAGAGCAACATAAACTAGTATATAAGTCTCTTAAGGGTAAAATGGGAAATGAATTACACGCTCTGTCAATAACAACTGAAGGAATATAAAAATGAGTACCAAAGAATTGATTGAAAAAATGATTAAAGATAATGAAGTTTGTTTATTTATGAAAGGTATTCCAGATGCTCCTCAATGTGGTTTCTCAATGACTGTAGCAAATATATTAAAACACTTAGATGTTAATTTTAAAGGGATAAATGTTCTTGAAGATGAAAATTTAAGACAAGGCATTAAAGAATTTAGCGACTGGCCTACTATACCTCAACTTTATATTATGGGTGATTTTATTGGAGGTTGTGACATAATAAAAGAGATGTATGAAAGTGGAGAATTAAAGAAACTATTAATTAATAAAAATATTATTAATACTTAAATCATCTTAACTTTTTAGATTTTCTTAAAAAATTTCTAATTTTTTTACTTATATACTTTCTTATTAATTTTGAAAAAGATACTTTTTCCTTATCTCGTTCTTCTAAATCCTCATCTATTTTATAATCAATTTTATTTTCCCAAATAAATTCCATAATTAAACTTTCTTTAAAAATTTCCTCTAATTTTTTTGCCATAGATACAGTTATGAAAGGTTCAATTAACTGATTTTTTTTTGAAATAATTAAAGATTGCTCGATATCATTATATTTAAACCACCAAATATGATCTTTGAGATTTTCAAAAACTAAATTATCAGCTAATCTGGTTGGTAATTCTATAAAACCTTTATTAGATATTCTCTCTATTTCTTTTATAAAAAATTCACAATCCTCTACATGCTCAATTACATGGCTAGTAATAATAAAATCAAATTCTTTATCAGCAAAAGGAAGTTTTTTTTCAAGAATTTGAACAAATTTTTTATCTTTATAAAAACTTGAGAAATCTTGTACATCCGCAACAACATTCGCATACTTATTTGCTGTAAATCCGCAACCAATATCTAAAACTTTCCAAGACGGGTTTGATTTAAGAATTTTATTTATTTCTGATTTTGAAGTTCGTTTTATCAAAAGATTATTTATCTTGAGTAGTATTCAATAACCAAATTTGGTTCCATAATTACTGGATATGGAACTTCAGAAAATTTTGGAATTCTAACTAATTTAGCCGATTTATTTTTTTCATCAGATTGAATATATTCTGGTATTTCTCTTTCTTTATTTTGAAGAGAGCCATCAATTACGTTTAATTTTTTTGATTTTTCCCTTACTTCTATTAAATCTGTTTCTTTAACTAGATAGCTTGAAATATTAACTCTTTTTTTATTAACTTTTATATGACCATGGTTAATGAGTTGTCTCGCAGAAAAAACAGTTAACGCAAATTTTGCTCTATAGATTACAGTATCAAGTCTACTTTCTAATAAGGCAATTAAGTTCTCAGTTGTATCTCCTCTTTTAGCTAGGGCTTTTCTATATATATTTCTAAATTGTCTTTCATTAATATTTCCGTAATAAGCTTTTAATTTTTGTTTTGCCTGTAATTGAATTCCATAGTCTGTAGGTTTTCCTTTTTTGCCTTGTCCGTGTTGCCCTGGTGGATAAGCTCTTGAGTTAAATGGACTTTTAGGTCTTCCCCACAAGTTAGCTTTTAGTCTTCTATCTACTTTATGTTTTGATTTAAGTCTTTTTGTCATATTTAGTGAAGATTGTTTACAAGGTTTCGGGGGTCGTTGTCAATTAAGCTTTATAATTTTTTTTATACAAAGAACTGATAATACTAGCTAAAATCCTAAGTTCTTTATTGTTTGGCTCTAATCTATAAATTAAATTATTGATATTCATAGTCATTGAGTGTTTTTTTTCCTCAGGTTTAAAAAATTCCTTTTTTTCAAGTAAGTTTTTTAAATAATTGACTAATTTGCTTACTTCACTTTTTTTTGCAATTTTAAGACTATTAGAGACATTTTTAAACTTTTTATAATTAAAAATTTTGAATATCTCGTAGCAAATAATCGTAAGAGAGTGAGAAAGATTTAGAGATTTGAATTTATTAGATGTAGGTATTTGTAATACATAATTTGAATAAGATAAGTCTTCATTAGAGAGACCAGAAGCCTCCGGGCCAAACATAAGTCCAACATTTATGTTGTTTTTAGATGTAATAATTTTTAAAAATTCTCCGATATTAATATGTTTTTTATTAATATCTCTTTTTCTAGCACTTAAAGAAAAAATTATATCAAAATTTTTGATTGCTTTCTCTGTGCTATTAAAAATTTTAATTTTTTTAATAATATCATAAGCGCCAACAGATGTTGCTTTAGCTTTTTGGTTTGGCCAGTTTTGTTTAGGAGAAACTAAAGATAAATTTGAAAATCCAAAGTTTTTTAAAGATCTGGCGCTTGCGCCAATATTTTCACCAATTTGTGGTTTGACTAATATGAAACCAAATTTATTTTTCATTAAGATTAGCTGGAGCTTTTTCTTTATAAAGTTTGTAATCTAAACTATCAATTAAGGCTTTAAATGACGCCTCAATAATATTTGGTGATACTCCTACAGTAAACCAACTTTTTCCTGATTTATCAGTACTTTCAATTAAAACTCTTGTTGTGGCTTCAGTTCCAGTATTAAGAATTCTCACTTTATAATCTAATAATTTTAAATCTGCGAAATACTTGTAATATTTATCAACTTTTTTAAAATTTGATCTTATTGCATTATCTAATGCATTCACAGGTCCGTTACCTTCACCTTCACATTCTATAATTTTATTATCAATTTTAAATGTTACATTTGCTTTTGTTGTTATATTTTTAGATTTAATAACACTCACTTTATAACTTTCAACTTTTAAGTATTCTGGAACTTTTCCAAGTAATCGATTTGCTAATAATTCAAAAGAAGCATCTGCGCCATCATAGGAATATCCACTAAATTCTCTATCTTTAACTTCATTCAAAATTTTTTGTACATTTGAATCCTTTGAGTCTATTTTTATTCCATATCTTTCTAATCTTGATAAAATATTTGAACGACCAGATTGATTTGAGATAATAATGTTTCGATGGTTACCTACAATTTTTGGGTCTATATGTTCATAAGTTTTTGGGTCCTTTTGGACTGCAGATGCATGAAGTCCTCCTTTATGTGAGAAAGCTGAAGATCCTACATAAGCCATACTTTTGTTTGATTTTCTATTTAATATTTCATCTAAGAATCTAGAACATTCGGTTAAAGCTGAGAGTTTTTCTTTCTTAATATTTAATTCAAATTTTTCACTAAATGTCTTTTTTAAAAAAAGAGTTGGAATAATTGACATTAAATTTGCGTTTCCACATCTTTCTCCTAATCCATTAATTGTTCCTTGAATTTGACGAGCTCCAGCTAATACAGCTGATAAAGAATTTGCAACAGCATTTTCAGTATCATTATGAGCATGTATTCCTAAGTTCTTTCCTGGTATTACTTTTGTAACTTTATTAACAATCTCTCCTACTTCATTTGGCAAAGTACCTCCATTGGTGTCACAAAGAACAATCCATCTAGCGCCAGAGTCATATGCTTGTTTTAAACAATCTAAAGCATATTTAGGATTTGACTTATAACCATCAAAAAAATGTTCTGCATCGAACAGAAATTCTTTTTTATTTTTTACAAAATGTTTTGCCGTTTCTTTTATGTTTTCTAAATTTTCTTCATTTTTTATTCCTAAAGCTACTCTGACATGAAAATCCCAGGCTTTACCAACTATGCATACCGCTGGACAATTAGCATTAATTAATGAGGATAGACTAGGATCGTTATCAGTGCTACGACCATTTTTTTTTGTCATTCCAAAAGCTGTAAAAATGCTTTTTTTAAAATTTGGTGGATTGTTAAAAAATTCTGTATCAACAGGATTAGCACCTGGCCAACCACCCTCTATATAGTCAACTCCAATATCAGATAGTATATTAGCAATTTTAGCTTTATCTTGTACATTAAAATCAACTCCTTGAGTCTGAGCTCCATCTCTTAATGTTGTGTCAAATATATATATTTTTTCTTTGTTCATTTATATTTCCAATTTGTTTTACCCTTAAGATCTTCAATTAAAACTCCTTTATTAGATAATTCTTCACGTATCTTGTCGGCTAAACTGTAATTCCCCTCTTTTTTAGCTATATTTCTATCTTCTAATTTTTTTAAAATAAAACTTTCAGAGATATCTGTATTTGTCTTTTTAATGTTATTCCAGCTATTTTTATCAATATTAAATAAACCTAACAAACGACAAGCGCTGTTGAATAAATTTTTATTTTTTATATTTCCTTTATTAGCGCTGTTATAAAGTTCATGAATTTTTGCAATAAATCCTGGTGTATTTAAATCATCTAGTAAACATTCTGAAAAATCAACAATGTTTGTTTCGGTTGTTTTGTCGTAAAGATTATACCATTTATCTATTATTTTTTTTTGATTTAATAATAATTCATCATTCCAATCTAAAGGTTGGCTATAATGAGCACTTAAAAGAGCGAGTCTTACAGCTTGGCCAGTGTATTTTTTTACTGCTTGAGAAATTGTAATAATATTTCCTTGAGATTTGGACATTTTTTCTTTATTTAAAGTTACAAATCCGTTATGTACCCAATAATTAGCTAAATTTGTTGTTGAATTATTGCTGCATGACTGTGCTATTTCATTTTCATGATGTGGAAAAATTAAATCTAAACCACCACCGTGTATATCAAAAGTTTTTCCTAGATATTTTTCACTCATGACTGAACATTCTAAATGCCATCCAGGCCTTCCTTTCCCCCATGGTGAGTCCCAAAAAGGTTCTAACTCTTTAGAAGGTTTCCATAGAATAAAGTCCATTGCATTTTTTTTTAATTCAGAAATTTCTACTCTCGCTCCCATTTTAAGTTCTTCTAAATTTTTATTTGAGAGTTTTCCGTAATTTTTAAATGAAGAAACAGAAAAATAGACATGTCCTTGATTTTCGTATGCAAATTTTTTTTTTATTAAAGAAGATATCATCTCAATCATTTCTTTAATATGATCGGTAGCTTTCGGTTCAACTGATGGTTTTAAACAATTTAAATTTTTACAATCATTATGAAATATTTTAGTAACTTCAGATGTTATTTTTTCTATTGAAGTGTTTTCTTTTTTAGATATATCTATAATTTTATCGTCAATATCTGTAATATTTCTAACATACTTTACGTTATCACCATATATCAGTTTTAAAACTCTAAACATTGTGTCAAAGACTACTAATGTTCTGGCATTACCTACATGAGGCTTATCATAAACTGTAGGGCCACAAGCATACATAGTAACACTATCTGTGTTAATAGGTTTAAATAATTCTTTTTTTTTAGTTAAGGAATTAGTTAATTTAATATTATGCATCATCAAATTTACATACTGGTATAGGGTTCATCTTGTGAAGATTTTTTTTTCTTAATTCCAAATATTTTTTATAGTTTACATCGTTAGGATCAATCATAGCTTTTTCCAATTGTTCATAGGTCATTCCTAGTTGATCTTTATCATTTCTACCATCATTCCATAATCCATCTGTTGGTTCTGCTTCTATGATTTCTTTTAAAATATTAAGATGTTTACCCAGCTCCCAAACTTGAGTTTTAGTACAATCGGCAATAGGAGAAATATCAACACCTCCATCTCCATATTTTGTATAAAAACCTACACCGAAGTCTTCAACTTTATTTCCTGTTCCTACTACAATACCTTTGTTAGAAGCGGCTACCTGGTACAAAGTGGACATTCTTAATCTTGCTCTTGAATTAGCTAAACCGTGTTCATTATTGTATTCACTTAAAGTTTTTTTAAATGAGTCAAATATTTTTTCCATCTCAATTTTTTTAAATTCAATATTTTTATATTTTGAAGCTAACCATTTACCATGTTTAATGCTAAGATCATGCTGTGCTTCAATTTGATTTATTGGCATACTAAGTACAATAGTTTTTATTCCAGTCAAGGCACACAAAGTACTTACTACCGAAGAATCTATGCCGCCAGAAATCCCAACGACTAATGATTGAGGAGAGAATGGTGTATTTTTACAATAGTCACTAATCCATTTTTTAATAATTTTTGCTCTTTTTTCTACATTCATAATTAAAATAAACTTGTATCCATTTAAGGATTCTATCTTAATAATTATATAATAATTATTAAGAGGCTGCTTGAATAATTTTTTTAGAATATTTTGAATTTTTCTTTATTTCATCTGAAATCAAAAATGCTAATTCTAAAGCCTGTGAAGCATTTAATCTAGGATCACAATGAGTTCTGTACCTATTTTCAAGGTCTTTATCGGAAATTTTTTGCGCCCCTCCAGTACATTCTGTCACATCTTGACCTGTCATTTCGACATGTAATCCACCTGCATATGTTCCTTCTGATTGATGTATAGAAAAAACATCTTTTACTTCTTTAAGTACATTATCAAATGGTCTTGTTTTGAAACCTGTTGCCGCTTTAATTGTATTTCCATGCATTGGATCACAAGACCAAATAACATTTAAACCTTCTTTTTTAACAGCTCTAATTAATTTAGGTAAAAATTTATCAGCACTGTCGTGACCAAATCGTGAAATTAGAGTAAGTCTACCAGATTCATTCTCTGGATTTAAAATATTACATAATTTGATTAGTTCATCAGGTTTTAAAGATGGACCACATTTTAAACCAATAGGATTTTTTATTCCTCTACAAAACTCAACATGAGCTCCATCAGGCTGTCTTGTTCTGTCACCAATCCAAACAAAATGAGCAGAAGTATCATGATACTCTCCTGTAGTTGAATCTATTCTTGTCATTGACTCTTCAAAAGGTAGTAGCAAAGCTTCATGAGAAGTATAAAAATTAACAGTTCTTAATCTTCTATTAGTATCTGCATTTATTCCACAAGCCTCCATAAAAGATAAAGCGTCACTTATTTTATCTTCTATCTCTTTGTACTTACCTTTTGTCTTCTCATTAATAAATCCAAGATTCCATAAATGAACTTGCCTCAAGTCTGCAAATCCTCCTTGTGAAAAAGCTCTAATTAAGTTTAATGTCGAAGCTGATTGAGAATAAGATCTGAATAACCTCTTTGGATCAGGTATTCTCGCCTTTTCAGTAAATTCCATTCCGTTAATATTATCGCCTAAATAACTCGGTAATTTTTTATTATCTTTTTCCTCAAAAGGCGAGCTTCGAGGCTTAGAGAATTGTCCAGCAATTCTTCCAATCTTTACAACAGGTAAAGAAGCGGAGTGAGTTAAAACTAAAGCCATTTGCAAAATTGCTTTAAATGTATCTCTAATATTATCGGGATTGAATTCTGCAAAACTTTCTGCACAATCACCGCCTTGTAATAAAAAAGCTTTTCCTTCAACTACTTGAGCCAAAGATTTTTTTAATGATCTGGTCTCTCCAGCAAAAACTAATGGTGGATATTTTTTAATTTTACCCAAAACTAAATCTAATTCCTTTTTATCAGAATATTCAGGTAAATGTTTTGCAGGAAAATTTTTCCAACTATTTAATGTCCATTTTTTCATATTCAACCTGAGATATATATAAATTAAAGGATAAAATTTTTCAACACTAAGTTTTTATTTTTATTCTACAGTGACTGATTTAGCTAAGTTTCGTGGTTTATCTATGTCACAATTTTTTAATAAAGCGACGTGATAGGCAAGTAATTGTAGCGGAATAGTTAATAATATAGGAGAGAGTAAATCGTCTAACTTAGGTACACTTATTCCAAATCTAATATTTTCATTTATTAATTCTTTTTTGTGATTGGTAATAAATAATATCTTACCACCTCGTGATATAACTTCTTGCATATTTGAAAGTGTTTTTTCGTAATAACTATCTTTAGGTGCTATTACGATTACAGGCAAACCTTCTTCTATTAAAGCTAAAGGTCCATGTTTCATTTCTCCAGCTGGGTATCCCTCAGCATGTAAATAAGATAATTCCTTTAATTTAAGCGCTCCTTCTAAAGCTATTGGAAAAGACAAACCTCTACCTAAAAACATTGATCCTTTTGCATCAATAAATTCTTTAGCCATAGCTTGAATATCATTTTCTACTTTTAAAGTTTCTTGAAGCGCATCCGGTAAAGCTTTTAAATTCTTAATATTTTTTAGATAATTCGTATCACTTATATCGTTTCTAATTTTCGCTAACTTTGTGCATAAAATGTAAAGGACCAACATTTGACCTAAAAATGCTTTTGTAGAAGCCACTCCAATTTCAGGACCTGCATGAATAGGAAGTACCCAGTCAGAATTTCTAGCTATAGTACTTTCAACCACATTTACAATTGAACAAGTTTTTACTTTATTTTTTTTACAAATATCTAAAGCAGCTGCTGTATCAGCAGTTTCTCCTGATTGCGATACGAAAATATATAAATTATTTATATTAAATTTTAATTTTCTGTATCTAAATTCAGATGCTATATCAATTTCTACTTCCAAACTTGTAAGTTCTTCAAACCAATACTTAGCTACGAGACAAGAATGATATGCGGTGCCACATCCAATCAAAATAATTTTGTTAATTTTTTTAGGTTCAATTGGAAAATTGTAAATATTAATATCCTTATTTATACTATCAGTATATTCATTTATACATTTCTTTGCTGTAAAAGGTTGTTCAAATATTTCTTTTGACATAAAGTTTTTATAATCGCCTTTGTCATCTATATTTTCATCATCAGATAAAATATGAATTTTTTTATTTATCTTATTTTTTTTAGTATCATAAAATTCTACGTGATCTTTTGATAAAATACATAAATCTCCATCATCTAAATAAGAAATTTTGTTAGTCATTGATTTTAATGCATAAGAGTCTGAACCTAAATAATTTTCTCCATTCGAATATCCAACTGCTAAAGGACTTCCTCTACGTGCACCTATAATAATATCTTTAAAATTTTTAAAAATTATTCCTAAAGCAAAACTTCCTTTTAATTTTTTTAATGTTTTAAAAACTGAGTCTAATGGCCCATTATCTTTTAACGCCTCTGTAATTAACAATGTAATAACTTCTGTGTCTGTTTGTGACTTAAATTTAAGTCCTTTTAATTCTAAATTTTTTTTAATTTCATCCGAATTCTCAATAATTCCATTATGTACAACAGAAACAATTTCAGAGGAATGAGGGTGAGCATTAATTATATTTGGAACTCCGTGTGTAGCCCATCTTACATGTCCGATACCAAGAGTTCCATTTGATGGAGATTTAAATAATATTTTTTCTAACTCTTCAACTCTTCCTGAGCATTTTTTTTCATTTATTTCATAATCTGTTAAGGTGGCAAGGCCAGCAGAATCATATCCTCTATACTCTAAGCGCTTTAAAGAATTAATTATATTTATTGATACTGGTTTACTACTAGCAATTCCGATTATTCCACACATTATCTTTTTTTCTTCTTTCTAAAGTTTTTAACATGGATTTGAGGCGACCTTGTGATAGCTAAAGTTTTTTTCTTAACATTTTTAGTAATAACTGAACCGGCACCAATGACTGAATTTTTTTCCAACTTAACAGGAGCTATAAGAGATGTGTTCGAGCCCACAAAAACATTGTCAGCTATTTTTGTCTTATATTTTTTAAATCCATCATAATTACACGTAATTGTGCCTGCACCAATATTAGAGTTTTTTCCAATTGTAGTATCTCCGATATATGAAAGATGATTGACTTTTGAATTAATATTAATGTTAGCTTTTTTTGTTTCTACAAAATTTCCAATTTTAGTATTGGATTTTAAAATTGTGCCTTCTCTCAATCTAGCATAAGGACCTACAACTACATTTTTTTCGATTTTAGTTCCCTCGATATGAGAGAATGATTTTATATAACTGTTATCTCCAATTTTTACTTTTGAGCCAATAACCACATAAGGTTCTATTGTTACATTTTTTCCAAAAATAGTATCAACTGATAAAAAATTTGTTTCAGGAGCAATTAAATTTACTCCTTTTTTTAAAGCTTTATTTCGAAGCTTTTCTTGTAAAAATCTATAGGCACTAGTTTTTTTAAATTTATTATTTGTATTCATAAAAAATTCTCTTTACATTATTAATACAATTGTAATAAGTCACAAAATATTTCTTTTTAATACTTTAAAAATGACTCAAATTTACACAATTCTTTTTGATTTAGATGGGACACTAGTCGATACAGCGCCCGATTTGATGGCTGCTCATAATCATGTAATGAAAAAATTTGGCCATCAAGAAAAAAAATTAGCTGACATAAAGTCTCTTGCTGGCAAAGGTGCTTGGATAATGATGCAAAGATCTTTTAGAAAAGAAATACAAGATGAAATTTTAAAAAAAAAAATGACAAAAGAATTTGTAGATTATTATTCAAAAAATATTGATAAAGGAAGCCAGCCTATTAAAGGCGCTATTGATTTCTTAAAATGGGCGAAATCTAAAAATATTTCAATGGCAGTTTGTACTAATAAACAAGAAAGACTTGCAATAGATCTTTTAAAAAAACTTAATATGTTTGACTATTTTGAGTATACAGCAGGTTCTGATACTTTTGATTTTAACAAACCTGATCCACGACATTTAACTAATGTAATAGAAATTATTGGAGGAGATTTAAACAAAACAATAATGGTGGGTGACAGTGAAGTAGACTCTATGTCAGCAGACAATGCTAAGCTGCCTTTTATTTTAGTTGAAAATGGATATACAGAAAAAACTTCTAAAGAGATAAAACATAACATACTTATAAAAGATTTTATTAATTTTGAAAAAATTATAGAAAAATATTTATGATAACTTTTGCTCTTTTTTCAGCGTTAGCAACTTTTTACTTTACTATGTTTGTTACTCCTGGACCTAATAATGCTATGCTAACTGCCTCAGGAATGAAATTTGGCTTTGTTAGAACTTTGCCTCATGCAATTGGAATTCCAATAGGACATATTTTACAAATTGGCTTAACTTGCTTTGGTTTAGCAAATTTATTTTTAATCTATCCTCAAGTTCAATTTTATATGAAAATTTTATGTTTTTTATATTTACTTTATCTAGGATGGAAAATGATTGGTTCATTTAGCATGATTCAAAAAGAAACAGGCAGACCACTTAGATTTTATGAAGCTTCTCTTTTTCAATTTATTAATCCTAAAGCGTGGTCGATAGCTGTAACAGTTGCTTCAGGTTTTTTTCCAACAGAAGAAAATATTTTTATTGGTGTTGCTTTTGTCACAATTACCGCTGCTGTAATTTGTTTTCCAACAATAAGTTTATGGGCTCTTTTTGGAAGTGGTTTAAAAAAATTTATTGACAATACAAAAATAAAAAAAATAATAGAATATTTACTCGCAATAATGTTAGTTTTGACCGGTTTATTTATTTTATTTAAATAATCTTTGATTTTTATACCCTGCTCTAATATATATCTGTAAATGCACTTTACAAAAAAAACAGTTTCTGAAAAAAGATCGAGTTTTGTAAAAGAATTACAATCAAAAAAATTATTAAGATTTCCTGGAGCTTACAACCCTTTGTGTGCAAAATTAATTGCTGAGATTGGTTTTGATGGTGTTTATGTTTCTGGAGGAGTAATGTCTAACGACTTAGGTTTACCAGATATAGGTCTTACAACATTAGAGCAAGTTAGTTACAGAAGTGAACAAATATCTCGGGTTACTGATCTTCCAACAATTGTTGATATAGATACTGGCTTTGGAAATTGCACAAAAACTGTTGAAGAATTCGAAAAAAAAGGTTTAGCAGGTTGTCATCTTGAAGATCAAATATCAGAGAAGAGATGTGGTCATTTAGATAATAAAGAACTTGTTTCTACAAATGAAATGGTAAGTAAGATTAAAGAGTCCGTTAAAGCCCGAAAAGATAAAAACTTTCTAATTATTGCAAGAACAGACGCCAACTCTGTTGAAGGTTTAAATAAAACATTAGACAGAATTAAAGCGTATGAGGAAGCAGGAGCTGATATGATTTTTCCAGAAGCTATGAAAGATGAAAAGGAATTTGAAAAAGTTAGAAAAATATCAAAAGGTTTTTTATTAGCCAATATGACAGAATTCGGTAAATCAAAGCTTTTAAATAAAACTGAGCTGGAAAATTTAGGTTATAATTTAGTTATTTATCCAGTAACTACTCAAAGACTAGCAATGCAAAATGTAGAAAATGGTTTAAAATCTATCTTTAAAGAAGGTCATCAAAATAATATTATAGATAAAATGCAAACAAGAAAAAGGTTGTACGAATTAGTAGAATATGAGAAATACAATACG